>Ga0066709_100003076_pt1 | contig 12595 bp, 8 predicted proteins | sample GraSoiAngelo_158_FD_79665 | JGI IMG/M metagenome (GOLD analysis project Ga0066709, IMG submission 79665) | Grasslands soil microbial communities from the Angelo Coastal Reserve, California, USA - 14_1009_16_30cm | ecosystem: Environmental > Terrestrial > Soil > Grasslands | place: USA... | reverse complement strand
TCGGGCGCGGTCACGTGCTGGGGCCGGCGATCCACGGCCGAGCCGTCGCTCCCGTACAAGCGACGGTAGTCGTGCTCCTCGCAGAACGCGTTGATCAGGGCCCTGAGGTCCTCCAGCCGCCGATACCGGGCCCAGTCATCGCGCTTCAGGGCGATCCACTCGTCCACCATCGCGGTCATGTTGGGAGCGGGGTCGCCCCGCTCCTTCTCGTACCGGTGCCGGAACAGCGGGCACCGGTCCTGGAAGTCGCACCAGTCGCACAGCGGATTCTGCTGCGGTTCGAACTTCCCGGCCGCGATCCGCTCGGCCACCGTGGCGATCCGCCGCCGGAGCTCGTCGACGTCCGCGGTGGTTCGGGTGGTGGTCATCCGCTCTCCGGGGAGAAGGAAGTAGAGCGTGAGCCGCTCGGGCTCGATCCCCCAGATCTCCCGCGCCGCCAGGTGGTAGACGGAGAGCTGGAGGTCCCGGTCCACCCGGTCCTTGGGGGGCAGCCGGCGGCTCGTCTTGTAGTCGATGATCTCGTAGCCGCCGCCGGGGATCCGGTCCATCCGGTCGATCACCCCGGAGATCTGCACGCCCTCGACCTCGATGGTGAACCGGAACTCGAGGGCGGCAGGGATCCGGAAGGAGGGCGCGTTGTCGCGATGGTAGCCGGCCAGGACCTGGCGGGCGTGATCGAGGTAGGTCCGCTCCTCCGAGGGATCCCGGTAGCCCTCGCCGACCCACTCGCCCTCGAGCATCTCGTGCAGCTCCTCGAGCGACGGGGCCACGGGAACGGGGCGGTCGTGGAACCGGTGCAGGGTCCGATGGAGGGAGTCCCCGAACGCGAGCGCCGGCGACGTCGTCGTGGGGAGCCGTTCCTCGTACTGGAACCGGTACTTGGCCGGGCACAGCTCGTACGTCGAGATGGCGGAGTAGGAGAGCCTCATCGGGGAGCGAGAATGGTCGGATCGGCTTGCATGAGCTTATCGCCGCAGTGTACCCTCAGCGCGACAGGAATTACAAGGATGTGATTCTTTCAACAGGTTTTCCACAGCGCCTCGGGGCGACCTCCCCCCGTCCCGAGGCCTGGAGGCCGGTCGAACTGGGGAGTCCGTGAGCGGCGGAAGCTTCGTTCACCTTCACACGCACAGCGAGTTTTCGCTGCTTGACGGGGCATCCCGGATCGAGGAGCTGTTCGCCAAGGCCGAACGGCTCGGCATGCCCGCCCTGGCGCTCACCGACCACGGCGCGATGTTCGGGGCCCTCGACTTCTACCTGGCGGGCAGGGACCACGGGGTCAAGCCGATTATCGGGGTCGAGGCGTACGTGGCGCCCCGCTCCCGGTTCGACCGGGAGCCAGGGGAGAACGAGGAGAAGTACCGCCACCTGACGCTGCTGGCCCGCGACGAGACCGGCTACCGGAACCTGCTCAGGCTGGTCACCGACGCCCACCTGGAGGGCTTCTACCACCGGCCCCGGATCGACAAGCAGCTCCTGGCCGAGCGGTCGGCCGGGCTGATCGGCCTGTCGGGTTGCCTGGCCTCCGAGACGGCCAGGGTTTCCCTGGCCGGCCAGGAGGCGAAGGCCCGCGACGTGGTGGCCACCTACCGCGACATCTTCGGTCCCGGCGCGTTCTACCTCGAGGTCCAGGACCACGGGCTGGCGGACCAGCGGAAGCTCAACCCGCTGCTGCTCGAGCTGTCGCGGGCCACGGGCGTGCCCCTGGCGGCGACGAACGACAGCCACTACACGGACCGGGAGCACGCCCGGCCCCACGACGTCCTCCTCTGCATCCAGCAGCAGAAGGTGCAGACCGACACCGCCCGGCTGAAGTTCGAGACCGACGAGTTCTACCTGAAGCCTGCCGAGGAGATGCGGCAGGTGTTCGCTGAGGTGCCGGAGGCGTGCGACGCCACCCTCCGGATCGCCGAGGCCTGCGAGCTCGAGCTCACCTTCGGCGAGCTGCACCTGCCGCGGTTCGACCCGCCTGCCGGCAGGTCGCTCGAGAACCACTTGCGCGACCTGGTGTACGAGGGCGCGGCCGTCCGCTACGGCATGGTGACCCCGGAGATCCGCGACCGGATCGAGTATGAGCTCGGCGTGATCGTGCCCATGGGCTTCGCCGGTTACTTCCTGATCGTGTGGGACCTGATCCGGTTCGCCCGCGACCACGGGATCCGGGTGGGGCCCGGACGGGGCTCGGCGGCCGGCTCGGTGGTCTCCTACTCCCTGCGGATCACCGACCTCGACCCACTTCGCTACGGGCTGATCTTCGAGCGGTTCCTGAACCCCGAGCGCAAGGAGATGCCGGACATCGACATGGACTTCGACGAGCGCCGTCGGGACGAGGTGATCCGGTACGTGGCCGCGAAGTACGGGGCCGACCACGTGGCCCAGATCATCACGTTCCAGACCATCAAGGGGAAGCAGGGGGTCCGCGACGCCGCCCGGGTCCTGGGCTTCCCCGCGATGTTCGGGGACCGGCTGGCCAAGATGTTCCCCCCGGCGCTGCTCGGCCGGGAATATCCGATCGACCGGGCGCTCGAGCTCTCTCCCGAGTTCCACGAGGCGTATGAGAACGAGCCCGAGGCGCGCGAGGTGATCGACTCGGCCCGGGCGCTCGAGGGGCTCCGCCGGGAGGACTCGGTCCACGCCGCGGGTGTGGTGATCTCGGACATCCCCCTGGTGAACTACCTGCCCCTCAAGCTGTCGAAGGACTCCCGCGACGAGTCCCGCCGGATCGTGACCCAGTTCGACATGCATGGGGTGGAGCGGCTCGGGCTGCTCAAGATGGACTTCCTGGGGCTGCGCAACCTGTCGGTGATCGAGGACACGGTGGGGCTGCTGAAGGCGAAGGGGGTCGACCTCGACATCGATCACGTCCCCCTGGACGACGCGGCCGCCTACGAGATGGTCGGGCGTGGCGATACCACCGGGGTGTTCCAGCTCGAGGGCGGCGGGATGCGCTCGCTGATCAAGAGCCTCCAGCCGGACCGGTTCGAGGATTTGATGGCGCTGGTCGCGCTGTATCGGCCCGGCCCCCTGGGCCAGGGCATGCACGTGGAGTACGCCGAGCGCAAGCACGGGCGCAAGCCGGTGGAGTATCCGCACCAGGATCTGGCCGAGATCCTGGCGGACACATACGGGATCATCGTGTACCAGGAGCAGGTCATGCAGATCGCCGTGCGCATGGCCGGCTACACCATGGGCGAGGCCGACACCCTCCGGAAGGCCATGGGCAAGAAGATCCGGGAGATGCTGGTCCCCCACCGGGAGAAGTTCGTCAGGCAGGCCGTGGCGAAGGGCTACGAGGAGCGGCTGGCGAAGGAGATCTTCGAGCTGCTGGTGCCGTTCGCCGACTACGGATTCAACGCCTCCCACGCATGCGCTTACGCGTACGTGGCCTATCAGACGGCGTACCTGAAGGCCCACCATCCGGTGGAGTACGTCGCCGCCCTGCTGACCAGCGTCCGGGACGACAAGGACAAGAAGCCCTACTACCTGAACGCGGCGCGGCTCATGGACATCAAGGTTTTGCCGCCCGACGTGAACGACTCCCAGCTCTACTTCACCCCGTCCAACGGGGACATCCGCTACGGCCTGGCAGCCGTGCGCAACGTTGGGGCCCAGGCCGTGCAGTCGATCCTCGACGCACGCACCGAGGGTGGCCGGTTCAGCTCGTTCACCGACTTCTGCCGGCGGGTCGAGTCCGGTGTGCTGAACAAGAAGTGCCTGGAGAGCCTCATCCTGGCGGGAGCGTTCGACTCGCTGGGGTACCGGCGCCGGGCGATGCTGGAAGGGTACGAGAAGATCACCACCCCGGTGATGGCCGAGCGGCGGGCCGAGGCGATCGGCCAGGAGTCGTTCTTCGGGGCGATGGCGCCGGCGCTCGAGATCGACGAGGTGGTGCTCCAGGGCGGGGAGTTCGAACAGCCCGAGTTCCTGTCGCACGAGAAGGAGATGCTCGGGCAGTACGTCACCGACCACCCGCTGCTGTCGATCAGGGAGCGCCTGGCCCGCCAGGTGGACCTGGAGATCTCGGAGCTGCCGTCGCTGGGCGACGGGGACGTGGTCGCGGTGGCGGGGATTGTGGCGGCCATCACCCGCCGGTACACCAGGCGCGGCGAGCCCTTCGCGGTGCTCCGGCTGGAGGACCTGACCGGCGTGGTGGGCGTGGTGGCGTTCCCGGGGGTGTTCGACAAGGCCGCCGCCCTGATCGCTCCCGACCGGGTGCTGCTGGTCAAGGGGCGGGCGGACCTTCGGGGGCGGGAGCTCCAGCTCGTGGCCCTGGAGATCAGGGAGCCCGACCTGAGCGGCCCCGACGGCGGGGATCGGGAGGGGCGAAATGGCGGGGGCGGCCCCTCGGATCCGCTGGTCCTCGACGTGCCGGCGGCCTCCTGCACGGGGGGGCTGGTGCATCGGCTGAAGGGGCTCCTGGCCCTGTATCCGGGCTCGCTCCCCGTCATCCTTCGGCTGGTGGGGGAGCGGGGGGCGACCCGGCTGAAGATCGGCGACGGGTGGCGGGTGGACGGCTCGCCCGCGCTGCTGGCTGAGCTGCGGCGGCTGTTCGGGGAGGGGGCCGTACGCCTGGTGGACGCCGGCCCGCCCCGACCGGTGGAGGCGGCGCCGGCCCGCTGAGCCCTCGACCATCGCCGTTCGGCTCGCCACGGGCCTCCCGATATAGTGCCCCTCCGTGAAAGCCGGATGCAGCGGCAGGAACGACCGGCCGTGGCCTGCCTGACCGAGATCGTGTCGCAGGTCAGGGAGCGGCTGGCGCGGCGGCCGCTCCCCGAAGGCAGCCTGCTGCTTCGAACCCGGGCCATGCCGCCACCCCTCGACTTCGAGGCCGCCCTGCGCGGCCCCGTCCTCGCGTTGATCGCCGAGGTCAAGCGGTCCTCTCCCTCGGCGGGGGAGATCGGCGACGTCGACCCCGGGGAGCAGGCGGCCCGGTACCAGGCCGGAGGGGCCTCGGCCATCTCGGTCCTGACCGAACCTCGCCACTTCGGGGGGTCGCTGGCCGATCTGCGGGCGGTTCGTCGGCACACCACGCTTCCGGTCCTGCGGAAGGACTTCATCGTCCACCCGGGGCAGGTCATCGAGGCCAGGGCCGAGGCCGCCGACGCGGTCCTGCTGATCGCCGCGGCGCTCTCCGAGCTCGAGCTGGATGAGCTTCGCACGGTGGCCGAGGAGCTGGGGATGTCCGCGGTGGTGGAGGCGCACACCCCGGCGGACCTGGGGCGGGCCCTGGGGGCGGGCGCCCGGATCGTGGGGGTGAACGCCCGTGACCTCGAATCGCTGGAGGTCGATCTGGACGCCGCGCTCGCCCTGGCAGGGTCGGTGCCCCCGGGCCGGGTGGTGGTGGCGGAGAGCGGGCTGCGGTCCCGGGAGGACGTCCTACGGGCGGAGCGGGCCGGGGCCCATGCCGTGCTGGTCGGCGAGGCGCTCATGCGGAGCGCGGACCCGGCCGCGGCCGTCCGCGAGCTGCTGGGTCGATGACGGGGTCGCCGCCGGTGCTACCGGACGAACGCGGCCGGTTCGGATCGTTCGGGGGCCGGTACGTCCCGGAGATCCTGATCCCGCCCTGGACGAACTGGAGGGGGCATGGCGGGCCCTTCGAGACGACGGGGCCTTCCGTTCGGAGCTGGGGCGGCTCCTGCGCGACGAACCGATGCTCCGGGGGGACTTGTCCGAGGCCCTTCGCCGCGCGCAAGACTTCCGAGCGGCCTGCCGGTAGGCCCTGGGCGGGCAACGGAGGCCGCTATGATCGCACCGAAGGGCTGACTAAACTGGAAAGCCAGCCGGGGTGCTGGAATTGGTTTACAGGATCGCCTCAAAAGCGATTGGGCTTCGGCCCATGCGGGTTCGAGTCCCGCCCCCGGCACGTTGGCTGCTCCCGCGGCCCTGTTCTCGGCGAGAGAGCCGAGTCTTCGGGGCCGAGGCTCGATGGACGCGGGTAGGCGTGAGATCGGCCATGGTTCGGTGATATCTCACCAGGTCGGCTGGGCTCCACGTGCGAAGTCGATAGCCTCGCGCAACGTCAGCGCGCGCCCTCCGGCGCGCCCTCGGTCAAAGGCAACCAAACCCCATCGCGTGCGTGGCGGTGTCCACGGTTCGTTCGTATGGAACCCATTCGTCGGGCGGCCAGGCTCCGCCAGCAGCTTCCATCATCGCGTCGGCCACCCCGATCAGGGTCGCCGCCCGTTCGAAATCACCACGGTCTGCCGCAACGGCCGGGAGTAGAATCCGATCAGGCGCACGGATCGCCCCTTGGTTGCAGGGGCCCTGGGGACCTCCTACACTCCACCCCCGACCTTTCCGCCGGCCATGACCAGGAATCTCGAGCGCCGCCTTCTCTCTCTCTCTGGTGAGATCTCGTCACTCAGAGCGGAGATCGCCATCCTCGACGAGCAGCTCGCCTTCCAGCGGGATGTCATGGAGGACACCCGGGTTCGGGCGCTGGTGGCCGAGACCCCCATCGCCGACCGGGAGTTTCGCGTGGCCTCGGACGACCACCGCCGGATCCAGCGGGTCGCGGAGGACGCCCGGACCCGGATGGTGGCCCTTATGGAAGAGCAGGATCGCCTGCTCGGGGAGCTTCTCCCCGAGGCTTCCACCGGGTAGGCTGATGCGACTGGGGTGAGGGAACGCCCGCAAGGGGTCCCGGAAAGGGGGGCAAGCCGGTAGGGGGCCGGCTTACGTACAACTGCTGGGGTCTGATGGCAGAGAGGACCGGCTTGAGCAGCCAAGCTCTCTTTCCCTCGGGCTCGCTGGCCTTCCGGGGCCGAGTGTGATACACGACACCTGCATCGAGACGGGGGATCGAAAGGAGGAGGCGGTTGCGGAGCAATAGGAAGGTCATGCTGCGGGTTCTCGCTCTGGTGGCGGTGGCGGCGCTCGTCGCCGGCGCGTGCAGCAAGAAGAAGACCCCGACGACAGGGGCGTCCAGCGGCGGGACGACCGCCACCAAGAACGTCAAGATCGAGTTCTTCGGTGCGCTGTCGGGTGACTACAAGCTGCTGGTCATCCACGGGTTCCAGGCGGCCGAGCTTGCGTTCGAGCAGGCCAACACCGGCAAGTTCGGCAAGCTGCCGGTGAAGATCACCATCGAGGGCCAGGACACGGGCGGCAGCGCCGAACAGGCCTCGCCGCTCGCGGACAAGGTCGTCAACGACTCCTCGGTGGTGGGCATCATCGGGCCGGCCTTCTCGGGCGAGTCCGCGGGGGTGGGAGACCGGTTCGACCAGGCCGGGATCCCGTTCATCACCCCGTCGGCGACCGACGACGCCCTGGCCACCCACGGCTGGACCCATTGGTTCCGGGGCGTGGGGAACAACAGCGACGAGGCGAAGGGCGCCGTTCCATACATCCAGAACATCCTGGCGCCGAACTGCACCTCCGTGGCGAGCGACGGCACGGCATACGGGCACGGTCTGGCGGCCATCGTGTTCAACCAGCTGAGCGACTTGAGCCTGTCGGTCAAGCCGGAGGAGCAGGTCCAGCCGGGCCAGAAGGACTACTCCGCCCTGGTGAGCAAGGTCGCCAGCGCCGGCTGTAAGGTCTTCTTCTACGGCGGCTACTCCCCCGAGGGCGGCCTGATCCGCAAGCAGATGACGGACGCGGGCCTGAAGGACGTCGTCATGGTCGGCGGCGACGGGCTCAAGGACGACACGTTCCTGTCGGTGTCGGGCAAGTCGGGCGACAGCACCATCGCCGCCTGCCCCTGCGTCTCGCCGAGCGACGTGGCCTCCGGAGGCGCGGCCAACGCTGACCAGATCACCACGTTCATCTCCGATTACAAGGCGAAGTTCGGAGAGGACCCGGGGATCTATGCGCTGGAGGGCTGGGACATCGCCCAGATCTACATCGCTGCGTTCAAGGCCGGGAAGACGGACCGGGCGGGCATCACGGACTTCGTCCGGAACGTGATCAACTTCCCCGGCTTGGCGAAGACCTACAGCTGGGAGCCCGACGGGGAGCTGTTCCCGGCCGACCGCACCATGTACCTGTATCAGGACAAGGGCGGCCAGTGGACCTTCCTGGGCAACGCGAAGGACGTGAGCGCGCCACCGGCGTAGGGACGAGCTGTCGATGGAGGGAGGGACGGGCCGATCCGGGCCCGTCCCTTTTTCTATAATCCGAACCTGAGCTGGGAGGACGATGGCCGTTTCCACGAGGGTCACAGCCGAAGGAGCGCCGATCAGCGGCCGGCGCAACTTCCTCGGGTGGGCGATCTTCCTGGCCTTGGTGGGGATCGGCCTCTGGTGGGGCATCGCCAGCGGCCACTGCGAGCAGCACCTGTCCGGGTGGGTCCGCCTGAGCACCACCGGTCTCACGCTCGGCGCGATCTACGCGATGATCGCCCTCGGCTACACCATGGTGTACGGGGTCCTCCAGCTCCTGAACTTCGCCCACTCCGAGGTGTTCATGATCGGGACCTTCGCCGGCCTGTACACCATCACCAAGCTGTTCGGCGTCACGGGGTCGAAGTATCCGAACGGCGTGGGTGGCGTGTTCCTGGTGGCGGTGCTCCTGGGGGCGATCCTGCTGGCCGGCCTGGCCTCCGGGATCACCGCCGTGGTGATGGAGCGCCTGGCCTACCGGCCCCTGCGGAAGGGAGGGGCGTCCCGCCTGGGCTACCTGATCACGGCCATCGGGGTCTCCCTGTTCCTGTCGAACCTGTTCCTGCTGCTCGATGGGCAGACGCACCTCGGACTGCCCTTCAAGTGGCCCGCCATCGCCGGCCGGGCCCCCCTGGCCTACCCCGAGACCATGAAGCTCACCAACGTGTTCCGGATCTTCGGCGTCCCGATCCAGAACCGCCAGATCCTGGTGATCGCCGTGGCCGTCGTCATGCTGCTGATCCTGGACTTCTTCGTCTACCGGACCCAGGCCGGGATGGGCATCCGCGCGGTGGCAGAGGACCCCGAGACGGCGTCCCTCATGGGGGTGAACATCACCGCCATCATCGTGATCACCTTCTTCGTGGGTGGGCTGATGGCCGGTGGCGCGGGGCTCCTGTACGGCGTGTTCTTCGGCGAGGCACAGTTCAACATCGGATTCCTCCCAGGGATCAAGGCCTTCACCGCCGCGGTCCTCGGCGGCATCGGCAACGTCCGGGGAGCGATGCTCGGGGGGCTGCTCCTGGGGCTGATCGAGAACCTCGGAGTGGCCTGCATCGGGATCCAGTGGCAGCCGGTGATCGCGTTCGCCGTGCTGGTGCTGGTGCTGATGTTCCGGCCCACGGGCCTCCTGGGCGAACAGGTCGGAGGGTAGCCCATGGCGAAGGACACCAACAAGGGTCTCGAGAGCCAGGCCGAGGCGGCTCAGGAGGCCACCCCGGACAGCTCCCGCGAGGTCGTCGGTCGTGCTCCGTCCGGTGTCGGCGGCCTGACCGGATGGTACCGGGGGGCCACCCAGCCGATCCGCGACGCGTTCCAGGACGCCGGGACGCGATTCGACAAGCTGCCCCAGCCCTACCGGTACGCGGTGATCGCCGCCGTGATCGCCGCGTTCGCCCTGGTTCCCTTCATCCTGCACGCGACCCTGGGCATCCAGGCGGCCTACTGGCTGAACGTGACGGACAAGATCGGCATCGCCGCACTGCTGGCACTGGGACTGAACGTCGTGGTCGGGTACGCCGGGCTGCTCGACCTGGGGTACGTGGCATTCTTCGCCGTCGGGGCGTACAGCTACGCGCTGCTCACCCAGGCCGCCCGGTACAGCGTCCTGATCGAGACCCAGACCGCGCAGGCGACGGCGCTGGCCCAGAAGATCAAGCCCGTGTGGCACGAATACTTCTGGCTCTATTTCTTCGCCGCCCTCGCCATCGCCCTCCTGGCGGGCGTGTTGCTGGGCGCGCCGACCTTGCGCCTGCGGGGCGACTACCTGGCCATCGTGACCCTCGGGTTCGGCGAGATCATCCGGGACACCGCCAACAACCTCCACACCGTGGTGGGAGGCCCCCGGGGGGTATTCAACCTCCCGCACCCGGCCATCGGAAGCTACGACTTCGGGCTGCAGAACGAGCCGTACTACTGGCTGCTGCTGGGGATCATCGTCACCTGGATCTTCCTGTTGATGCGGCTCAACCGGTCCAGGATCGGCCGGGCCTGGGCGGCCATCAGGGAGGACGAGCTGGCCGCCGCGGCGATGGGCGTCTCGACCATCCGGATGAAGCTGTGGGCCTTCGCCATCGGTGCCTCCGTGGCGTCGTTCGGAGGAGTGGTCTACGCGAGCAAGATCATCTTCATCAGCCCGGACTCGTTCCGGCTGTTCGGCGGGGACTTCGCCTCGGTGATCATCCTGGCCATGGTCGTGCTGGGCGGGATGGGCGGCATCGCCGGCCCCATCGTGGGCGCGGCCCTGCTGGTGTTCCTGCCCGAGCGGTTCCGGGTGGTCGGCGACGCCAGGTTCATGCTGTTCGGCCTGGCCCTGGTGGTGGTCATGATCCTTCGGCCACAGGGCCTGATCCCGAGCCGGCGGCGGGCCGCGGAGCTCAAGGGCGGGGAGGTCCGGGAGACCACGGTGTTCGAAGCCAGGGAGCACGGGGCCTGATGCCGCTCCTCGTCGCCGAGGACGTGACGAAGTACTTCGGGGGCCTCCGCGCCCTGGCCGGGGTGGACATCTCGATCGAGGAAGGCCAGATCTTCAGCTTGATCGGGCCGAACGGGGCCGGGAAGACCACCCTGTTCAACCTGATCACCGGGATCTACTTCCCGACGTCGGGGTCCATCCGGTTCAAGGGGGACGACCTCACCGCGCCGGCCCCCGTGCCCATGTTCCCGCTGGTGAAGCGGCCCCGGCGTCCGTTCCAGATCACCCGCATGGGGATCGGCCGGACGTTCCAGAACATCCGGCTGTTTGCCAACCTGACCGCGCTGGAGAACGTGATGGTGGGCATCGACGCGCACAATCGGGCCGGCGTCGGCCGGTCCATGCTGGGGACGAGGTCGCAGCGTCGCGAGGAGCAGACGACCACGCGGCGGGCCGAGGAGCTGCTGGACTTCGTGGGCATCGTCCGCTACGCCAACGAGCTGGCGAAGAACCTGGCCTACGGTGACCAGCGCCGACTCGAGATCGCCAGGGCCATGGGGACCAGCCCCTCCCTGCTCATGCTGGACGAACCGGCGGCCGGCATGAACCCGGCGGAGAAGGCGGATCTCATGCGGCTGATCCAGAGGATCCGCGACCAGGGGTTGACGATCCTGCTGATCGAACACGACATGAAGGTGGTCATGGGGATCTCCGACCGGATCGCCGTGCTCGACTTCGGCGAGAAGATCTCGGAGGGCGAGCCTCTGGAGGTGCAGCGCGATCCCCGGGTCATCGAGGCCTATCTGGGACGGACCGCGGCCGGCGGAGACGGTCAGGGCGAGCCGTCCGCGTCCTCGTCCGAGACCGAGGAGGCCTGACCATGGCACTGCTGGAGCTCTCCGACGTCCGTATCCACTACGGGGGGATCGAGGCCGTCAAGGGCGTCGACCTCCGGGTGGAGGAGGGCGAGATCGTGACCATGATCGGGGCCAACGGCGCGGGCAAGACCACCACGCTGAAGACGATCTCGGGGCTGAAGAGGCCCACAACGGGCACCATCACGTTCCAGGGAAACAGGATCGACGGCACCCCCGCCCACCGGATCGTCGGCCTCGGCATCGGGCACGCCCCCGAGGGACGGCGGATCTTCGGCCGGATGACGGTGCTGGAGAACCTCCAGATGGGGCTGTACGCCTCGCACGAGGGAGCCCGCGAATCGCGGCGCAAGGAGGAGAAGCACGCCCTGGACCGGGTATTCACGTTGTTCCCGATCCTCAAGGAACGGTCGTCGCAGCTGGGGGGGACGCTGTCGGGTGGGCAGCAGCAGATGCTGGCGATCGGGCGGGCCCTGATGACCCGTCCGGCCCTGCTGATGCTCGACGAGCCCTCGATGGGGCTGGCGCCCATGCTCGTGGAGCGCATCTTCGACACGGTGAAGGAGATCAATCAGCAGGGCACCACGGTCCTGCTGATCGAGCAGAACGCCCACATGGCCCTCAACGCGGCCACCCGGGGCTACGTGATCGAATCGGGCAGCATCGTGCTGGAGGACACGAGCCAGAACCTCCTGGGAAACGACCAGGTTCGCAAGGCCTACCTCGGAGAGGAGTAGCGGGTCCTTCCCCGGCCACCCGTGGCCGGGCTAGAATGCGCGGGTTGGGGGGTGGGCGGTCGAACCGCGAATGGAGGGGACATGGCTGACAAGCTTTCTCGCCTGGTGAGTCGTCGAGGCCCAGCGGTGGTGGTGATGGTGGCGCTTCTGACGCTGGCAAGCGCCTGCGGGAAGAAGAGCGGCAGCAACAGCAGCACGAGCGGGGGGAACGCCTTCGGGGCGAAGGAGAGCTCGACGATCGCCGCCGAGGTCCCGAGCTCGGTCAAGTCGAAGGGTTCGGTCACCGTTGCCGTCGACGCGAGCTACGCGCCGAACGAGTTCTTCGCCGCCGACAACAAGACGATTGAAGGCTGGGACATCGACCTCGGGCACGCCCTCGGCACCGTGATGGGGGTCGACTTCAAGTTCGAGGAGGCCGGGTTCGACGGGATCATCCCAGGGCTGGCGTCGGGGAAGTACGACGTGGGG
>Ga0066709_100003075_pt1 | contig 12595 bp, 16 predicted proteins | sample GraSoiAngelo_158_FD_79665 | JGI IMG/M metagenome (GOLD analysis project Ga0066709, IMG submission 79665) | Grasslands soil microbial communities from the Angelo Coastal Reserve, California, USA - 14_1009_16_30cm | ecosystem: Environmental > Terrestrial > Soil > Grasslands | place: USA... | reverse complement strand
TCCTGGTCTGCCAGAAGCTTCTCTTTACTATTCACCAGACTTTCCAAGGCTTGGATTTTCGCAGTAAGCCTTTGTTCCAAACCCTTGAGAGTCGACTCCTTGGCGCGAACGATCGCCTCTCTATCTCTAAGCTGGGCTTCCAGCGTCGCGATCTTTGCATTGGAACTCTCAGCGAGCTGCTGGGCACGCTTAGCTTCGCTAGCCGTTTCTGCTTTGGCCTGCTGAATGGCCAACTCCAATTGGGTTATTTGTTTCCCTAGAACATCTATTTTGGACGTGAGATCGCTTGCCTCTTTACCTCGGCTTTCCAGAGCTTCCTCTTTCTTCTTCATGTCATTTTGCAAATCGCGGATCTTGACATTGAGAGTTTGTTCCATCTTTTGGCTGGCAAGCTCTTTGCCACGGGCGGCGTTAAGCTGGGCTTCCTGGGCAGCGATCTCGGTCCTGAGGCTCTCGATGACCTGCTCAGCATGCTGGCTTTCGCCCGCGACCACGGCTTCACCCTCTTTAACAGCGGCGCGCAATCTAGCGAGTCTATCCACGACAGTCTTCTCAAGCTGCTCCATTTCATTGTCTAGACTCGAAGCATCACTACCTTTTACCCGAGCAACGGCCATTGAATTGGCCATGCTCCGCTGTAAAGTCCCTTTCAGGGAATCATATACGTTGGCCATATGTCCTCCAGGCGTCCTTTCTGTTGACTACGGTTGTAGTCATAAAAGCCATTTTCCGCGACTAACTTGCGACTTACAAGATAAATTATAGTCGTCTTCGTAATTAGTCGCCAGTTAGGAGCTGGGAGAACCAAAGGGGTAGCGTCTTTTGTTGGTAGTTTCAGAAAGTCTGGGTCCTGTTATAAGAATCCTTTCAATCTGCTCGGATTTGTTCGTCACAAAGAAGACTCGGATATTCCATCGTGAAAGGGTGGAGGACGGTACGATTAGTGAATTTGCGTAGTCAATTTTTCGCATTTTATCTTCCCATAACTGCAACGCTGATTTCTGCCTGCGGTGGAGAGAACTTCGACAAGATCCGTAACATCGACTCCGCTGGAGAGACGATCATCTGTTTCGGTGACAGCCTGACCGAAGGCGTCGGCGCGGCGGAAGGCGAAGATTATCCGACCGTTTTGTCGCGGCTATTGGCATCGCCGGTCATCAATGCGGGACGGCGCGGCGATACCACGGGCGACGCATTGGAGCGGCTCTCCGATGCGGTGTTGGGCAAGAACCCGAGATTGGTGATCTTGCTGTTGGGCGGGAACGATTTTTTGCGTCAGCGGCCGGTCCAGGAAACCAGGAAGAACCTCGAGGAAATCGTCCAGCGTGTGCAAGCGCGCGGAGCGATGGTCGCCATTGCCGGTCTTAAATTGGGGCTGTTTACCGATGAATATAGTGCAATGTTCGAGGACACGGCCAAGCGGTTAGGGGCGCTATATATTCCGCAGGTGTTGAAAGGGATTCTTTCTGATTCAGCCCTAAGGAGCGATCCGATCCATCCGAATGGCGCCGGCTATCGTTTGATTGCGGATCGCATGGCCGAGAAAATCAAGCCGCTGCTCGAGCGGTCCGAGCGGTTAAAAATCGCGCTTCTCGCCGCCTGATGGGGTTGAAGTGATTTCATGGAACTTATGACTATGGTATAGGCGAATTATGATGGCAAGCAGCGGCGGAAAAATACTGCTTGGCAAAGTCGCGTTGGTGACAGGCGCTAGTCGCGGCATCGGCCGGGCGATCGCCGCGGCTTACGCGCAAAACGGTGCAAGTGTTTTCCTGTGCGGCCGGAACGCCGATGACCTCGGCGCTGCGCTGCGTGAGATTCGACATGCCGGGGGAGTAATCGATGGAGTCGCGGGTGACGTTAGCAGAGCGCATGATGTCGAGAGCATCGTCGGCAAGACGGTCCAACGCTTCGGCGCGATCGATGTGTTGGTGAACAATGCCAGCATACTCGGACCCCGCGAACCGATCGCGAGTTATCCTTTAGCCGCATGGGACGAAGTGATGCAGATCAATCTGACGGGAGTTTTTTTGATAACCCGTGCGGTTTTGCCGGTCATGCTAGAGCGCAAGAGCGGTTCGATTATCAACGTGACATCCGGTGTTGGACGGCAGGGTAAGGCGAGATGGGGCGCCTACGCCGTTTCGAAGGCCGGCCTAGAGTGCTTCACGCAGGTGCTCGCTGATGAAGTCGACCAAGCAGGCATCAGAGTGAACTCAGTCAATCCGGCCGCAACCCGGACGCAAATGCGCGCACAGGCTTATCCAGCCGAAGATTCCTTAGTTTTACCCACACCCGATGAAATTACCCCGGTTTTCGTCTATCTGGCGTCGGATGCCTCTGCCGGAGTCACGGGGCAATCATTAGAAGCGCGCGATTGGTTCGGCCGAAACATTTGACCCATGACCGCTATTCATATACAAGAAGTCAAATTATGCCTTGGGTTAGACGTTCGCATCAAAGTTATAGATTTTACTGGATTACGGCAGGTATCGCCTCGCTGTTGGTGGGAATTCTTGCCGGCTATTCCTGGTGGGGTAATACGGCTTCAGTGGTGACGATCGTGGAACGCCAGCTTAGTCAATCTCAAGCGCAGGTCAGAACGCTAGAGCAGCGAGTAAAGGCGCTGGAAATCAAGTTAGGCATCGAAGGCGACGCCGGCGAACGTGAATCTACCGTAAAAGCCTATTGATCCCGGAAATCATCGCTCCGAAAATATTCCAGACCACTGCTTGGCTAGTCCGCAATGATCAAAGTCGTCATTTTTGCTTTTATCATATTAACTGGCGCGACAACCACGAACGCGCAAGAACTGAAGAAGATCAAAGTCGGTTATCCGGCAATTGCCTATAATCAGATTCATATTTGGGTCGCTAAAGATGCGGGGCTGTTTAGAAAGTACGGGCTCGATACCGAAGTCATTTTTTTCCGCGGCGGGCAGATGGCGACGCAGGCCCTAGTAGCGGGTGATCCGCCGATCGTCAACATTGGAACAGTGGTGCAAGCGGGACTGCAGGGGCATGACGTCGTTCTTATCGCTTCGTCAGAAAGTGCTTACCACTATTCGGTCGTTGCCCGGCCGGGCATTAGCACGGTCGAACAGCTCAAGGGAAAACGGCTGGGCGTGAGCGGCTTTGGCTCGGCATCGCACAACGCTTCGCTGATTTTCTTTAAGAGATTCAATTTAGAACCGAACCGAGATGTGGCTTTGGTTGTTTCCGGGCCGCCCAGCGACCGGCTCAGCGCGGTCGAAGGTGGCCGGATCGATGCTACAGTCGTTACTCCCCCGGAGGTGCCGCGGGCGCGCAAGCAGGGTCTGGTCGAAGTCTACGATATGATCAACCTGGGTGTTGAGGTTCAAGGCAACGGGTTAGCGACCTCCCGGTCGTTTATCAAGAGCCAGCGGGAGACGGTTTTGAGCGCTTTGAAAGGTTACGTCGAGGCGATCCATTTCATTCATCGTAACCGAGACGAGAGCAAGAAAATCGTCGCCAAGTACTTGCGCTCGTCCGATCCGGAGCTGCTCGACGCAACCTATACAGCTTTCGTGAAAGGCGTAGCCAAAAAACCTTACCCGACGCTGAAGGGAATTCAGTTTTTGCTCGACGAAGTGGCGGTAAAGTTGGCGAACGCCAAGACGGCCAAACCGGAGCAGTTTGTCGATCTTTCTTTGCTGCAGCAGTTGGAAAAAGAAGGTTTCTTTGCCGAAATGGCAAAGCGCTACTCGTAACTATTTTTGGTCTCATTGGCAAATTGGTTTCCTGGAAAGGAGAGGTGCGACGATGAACATGGTTATTGGAGGACGTTTTCCCGATATCGAATTGACGGATCAAGACGGCCAGCAAAGCAAGCTCGCAGATTTGGTTGGCAAGTTTCCCTTCATTCTTTCGTTCTACCGTGGCTATTGGTGAGGGAAGTGCCAGGTGCAGTTGCGCCATTACGTGGAACTTCAAGAAGAGCTCGCGATCAATTATTGCAAGCTCGCGGTCGTGAGTGTGGATTCGCCCGAAGTGAACGACGCATTCAGAACCGGTTTGGGTGCCAATTTCACTTTCTTGAGCGATCAAGACCGCAAAGTCGTAAAAATGCTAGAAATGACGGAGACCTCGAAGAGCCGAGGCGTCACGGCGATGCCGTACACGTTCGCGCTTTTGCCGGACCTCACTATCCATAATCTCTACTGCGGTTACTGGTATCTCGGCCGCCCCACATTAGATGAGCTGCGCATGGATTTGCGCGCGATGATGCGAAAGGTCCGGCCGGACTTCGAGGGGCCGGTCGGCTAAGCTTTCTGCCGGGCTAAAAATGGCAGTTGCAAGCGTCGCACCGAATCGGTAAGCTTTTTCCATGATCACGCCGAACGAGATCAAAGAAACCCTATCGAAGGCGCTTCCGGTATCGGTAATTGAGACGCAAGACCTAACCGGTGGCGGCGATCACTGGCAGGTCATTATCGTTTCGCCCGCCTTCGAAGGTAAAGGGCTTGTGGAGCAACACCGAATGGTTAACGAAGCTCTCAAGGCCGAAATAGGCGATCAGCGTATTCACGCGCTTGCGCTTAGAACTTTTACGCCCGCGCAGTGGGAAAAACTAGGTTCTTGAGTTCGCAGGAAAGAAGGAGAAGAGATTATGGCAGACGATATTTTCACGAAGATCGACGAAAAGGTGAAAAACAACAAAGTCATGCTGTACATGAAGGGCACGCCGGATTTTCCACAGTGCGGCTTTTCAGCCCATACCGTGGAAATTCTTAGGTCCTACGGTATTCCGTTCGCCAGTGAGGATGTCCTGGCCGACCCGGCGATTAGAGACGGGATCAAGCGTTACTCCAACTGGCCGACTATCCCGCAGATTTATATCGGCGGCAAGTTCGTCGGCGGCTGCGATATCGTGCACGAGCTTCATGAAAGAGGCGAGCTCGAACCGCTGTTGAAAACCGCCTTTTCCGAATGAGGCAATACCGCCTATTAAGATTCGGCGCGCCCGCTCGTCCAAGAGGCTGAATAGGTAGGTCAAAGAATCATGAAGAGCCGACTCGCCACGATAGTCTTGGCCATTGCGATTGTTTTTACGAGTTCCTGTGCCACGCTCGGACGATTCAGCCCAGGGTATGACAGCTTCGAGCAAGGCCTAGCTTTGTTTAACCAAGGGCGATTCGCTGCTGCGGAGCCTTACTTTGAACGGGCGACGCGGCAAAATCCGGATTTCGCCGAGGCGTACTTCTATCTGGGGCGTACCTACATCAGCCAAAGCATGTGGCGCGCTGCGATCCAGCCCCTGCGCACCGCGTTTCGGCTTTCGCCGCGAGAGGCGCAACAAGAGATCATGGATCTTATTCTCGACGCCACGTTTGCCGCCGCACTGAATGATTTCAAGCTGGGCGAAGACCGCAAGCCACCGGCGCGATTCGACAGTACACTGTAATCGGACTCCAGCGGCTTTCCTTCACTTTCTTTTAACTTGTATCTCGCCTCCCATGTTCGTATCGTGACTTCTGAAAGATATTCTGCAGGAGTCAATTCAATGATTTGGCTAACCATAATAATTTTTCTGGTGGCTGCATCCCCAGCGTCGGCGCAGCTCGACAAAGTTTTTAAGGGGATCGGCAACCTGCCAGGCGCCGGCAGCGCGCAAAGCGATGCGAGGATCGGGTCCGGATTGCAAGAGGCTTTGAAAGTCGGCACGGAAAACGCGGTCAGTCAAACCGGCACGGTCGATGGGTTTTTGAAGAACAAAGCGATCAAGATTTTAATGCCGAAATCGCTGCAAGCCATCGAATCGCCTCTGCGGTTTGTCGGCTACGGTCCCCAAATTGACGAGTTCGTCGTCGGCATGAACCGCGCTGCGGAAAAGGCGGTGCCGTTCGCAAAAGAAATTTTTTGGGACGCGATCGGGCAAATGACCTTCGACGATGCGCGGAAAATTCTCAACGGCAGTGAAACAGCAGCAACCGACTACTTCAAGTCGAAGACGTCGAAGAAACTCCAAGCAGCCTTTTTGCCATCGGTAAAAGACGTAATGAATCAGGTAGGTGTCAATCGCCAATACAACGATTTGATAGGCCGCTACAAAGACGTGCCGTTTTCGAAAAACATCGCTTTCGATGTGAATCAGTATTTGACAGAAAAGACGACGGACGGATTGTTCTTCGTGGTCGGTCAAGAAGAGAAAAAAATCAGAACCAACCCGGCGGCGCGCGTTACCGATCTCTTGAAGGACGTGTTCGGCGGCAGAAGGTAGTCGTAGATCATCGCAAATCCTGAATACTATTTAGCTCGAAGTGGGTTGGCGTCCTTCGCAATCACTTCCGCTGTCGTCATTCCGGTCCTTCGGTGCGCTCAGGATAAACTCCGTCCGGAATCCAGCGTTTGTGTCATTCCCCCGTTTGCTACCCCTGGATTTCGCCGGCATGACGGACGTCTTATTCGTTTCAATGTGGCAGTAAACGAACGGTTGATTGACTGATGCCAACTCATGCGCCGTTTCAGCTTCTTTAGTGAGTCAGTTCGCCAGCGAGGCCATTAGTCTACCAAAACCGGTCACGTTCTGTTTCACTTTTGCCATCTTGAGCGCGTGCCAGATATAGGCCTGGCAGCTGGTGACGACCGGCTTGCCGATCTCTTTTTCGAGTAAATCGACGTCGGTAATCGTCGGCCAGCGTGGGCAGGGAACGAAGACGCCATCTGCCTCGGGCGCCTGCTCATAGAGCCGCTTGGCGATCTTGTACGCCGCGTGCACGTCCATGTCGGTTAAATCAGCGTTCTTACGAACACCGTAACCTTGAATTTTCAGCACGTTAAAGCCAGATTTTTCGAGAAAAGCTTTCATGCGCTCGTTGAGCGTGTCTTCGTGCGGCGTGGCGACAACTAACTTTTTCAGGCCTAATGATTTTAGAGCTTCGACCTCTCCAGTGATCCCGGGTGAAGTGGGAACGCCGAATTTCCCCGTTAGCTTCTTGCCCATCTCGATGTCGCTGCCGTAACCTAGCTTGGTGAAAAGCGGCGAGCCTCCAATAATTATCGAATCGCACTTGTTGTCGACCAGGTCCGCGGCAGCTTCCTCAATGCGTTGCAGTTGACGCTCGAAATCGGCGTCGACTAACTGTCGAATCGTCCCAGTGCTGTTCAGAATCATGAAGCCTTCCGGCAACATTCGATAGAATTCATAAACCAAAGTATCGCCGCGCGATGGAGCGACGTGACCGATTTTTGCGCGCCAACCGTACATCTTCTTCCTCCTTAGCAATGTTATTTCTAAAGTGGGGCCAATTAGCTTCGGTTCAACCTCTTGTTCGTGGTCGAGGCTTTTTCGTTCCAATCGTTCAAAACGTTCCAATCGTTCCAATCGTTCAAATCTTTTCAGAATCGGAAAAAATACAAAGGTTACCAATTCAACCAGGCGCCGTTCACGTGGATGGTTTGGCCCATGATGTATTTGTTCTCGTCAACGACTAGGAAGAGCGCGGCGCTGGCGATTTCGTCGGGCGTTCCTGTTCGTCCCATAGGAATTTGTGCGACGGCGGCGGCCCAAGCTTCATCGCTGTAGTGGCCGCGCACGCGCGGCGTTTCGATGCGACCGGGAGCGATCGCATTGATATTCAGGTAGTCTTGGGCGTGTTCGAGCGCCAGAGACTTGGTGAACGCCGCGACCCCAGCTTTTGCCGCGGCGTAGCTGGAGCGGGTGGCATTTCCCGTGAAACCATAGATCGACGAAATGTTGACGATCTTGCCGTAGCGTTGCTTGAGCATTGCAGGTAGAACCGCTTGAGAACAAAGAAAAACCGATTTCAAGTTCATGTCGACGATGTGATCCCAGTCCGCCGCGGTCATGTCGACTACGAGCTTTCGATCCGCTCCACCGGCGACGTTAATCAGGATATCGATGCGACCCCATCGATCGAGTGTCGCTTTGACCATCCCATCGACGGATTTTTTATCCGTCACGTCGGCTGCGATCGGCATGCCGTCTGCTCTCTGAGCAGCCACGTTCGCCGCGCTCGCCTTGGCCGCTTCGGCGTCAATGTCGGCGACGGCTAGTTTGGCTCCCTCGCGCGCGAAGCGCTGGACGATTGCACCCCCAATGCCGCCTCCGCCGCCGGTGACGATCGCTACTTTATTATCGATTGCCCCCATATCTAGCCCCGCCCAATACCTATTTGCTCGCGAGATGCGCGAAGAGTTCGTCGAGTTCGTGAATGCGCCGAACCTTTGGATGGTTGATTGCTTGATTGTATGGCCGGTGCGGCATCATTACCAGGGCGTCGGTTTCAGTGGCCACGTCGTGACAATTCTCTTGGCGGTCGTCGACGAAGGTGCGGGTATTGAGTTGGCGCACCAAGACCGATTTGTTCTCCTGCGTAAAATGGACCACCGGATGAGCGATCCCGTGCCGGCGCAGCCAATCGCAAGTGACCTGGTTGATATCATAGTTGTCGCGCACCCAGCGATGGGTGATAAACATGAGCTCGTGATTGCGGCTGATGTCCTCCAAGGCTCGCCACTGCTCAGGAGAAAGCAATGGATCCAAAGCGCGCCAAAATTCCGGATCGTAGGAAGTCGCTTCCATGCACTGGAAAATAATTTCTTGGGTCAGAAACGGGTGGTGCATGAAATTGGGATCGGTGATCGATGCGGGATCGATGGGGCCGCTGCCGGTTCGCTCTTGTAGAAGTTGCAAAAAGGGCGTGATGAAGTCGGCCAACACACCGTCGATATCCAATCCCAGTGTCATGGAAAACTCAATCTAGGCAAATTAGCCCGCCCCGTCAACACAGATTGTTGTCACTGCGCGCAGCTCTGTGCTACAAAAACTTTTCACTTCACACACGACAACGATTAAGGAGAACATCATGCAAGAGGAAATCCTGCAGCAGGTGGATCGCGACAGAATTGTCGCGCTGGCTTGCAACCTAGCCGACATCGTCAGCATCACCGGCGAAGAGAAAGCAGTTGCCGAGTATCTCGGCAGCGAGTTTGAGAAGTTGGGCATGCAGGTCGAATATCAAGAGGTCGAAGAGGGCCGGCCCAACGTGATCGGCACTTTGAAAGGGACCGGCGGCGGCGCCACGTTGATGTTCAATGCGCATATGGATCACTTCGACAATCCGCAGGAAACGGTGGTCGAGGACGAGCGCGTTTACGGCCGCGGCTTGGTCAACATGAAAGCGGCTTTTCCTTGTTACATCGAAGCGGTGGCGGCGATTCAAAGAGCCGGGGTAAAACTCAAGGGCGACATCATCATCGCCGGTGTCGTCGGTGAAATCGAAAAGGCGCAGATCGGCAGGTTCCGCGGCAAGAGCTACCGGGGCGCCGGCGTCGGCGCGCGCTACCTGATGGACCACGGCGTAATGGCCGACATGTGCATCATCGGCGAGCCGACGGGGCTTCAACTGCAGATCGGCAACGCCGGCCTGCTGTGGGCGCGAGTGAGCGTCGATGGCAAGGCGACCAGGTTCGTGCTTGCCGCGTGCAAGGTGGCGCAGGCGATTCAAGATTGGGAAAAAGAATATCAGCGCAAGTATAAGCACAAATTCATGCTACCGACGGTGCAGATCGGCGCCATCGACGGCGGTAATGCGTTTAAGCCGGGGACTCGCCCGACGACGGATATCTTCGTCATCGTCAAAATGCTCCCCGACACGCCGCCGCTGGCAATCAAGCGCGAGCTCGAACAGGTCTGCGAGCGAGTGCGCAAGCGGGAGTCGGATATTTTTGATATCCGAGTCGATCTCTATCTAACCACGCCGGGCTATGAAATTTCCAAGAGTGAACACCTGGTAAAAGCGATGGAGCGGGCGCACAAGACGGTGTTCAGCAAACCGGTGCCTCATGCGAAGCCGATCCGCTACGGTATCACCAGCGACGGCTCGCGCATCGCCGCCTACGGCGTGCCGGCAATCACTTACGGACCCGGTTTCGGAACGCATTTAGTCGATCCGACGGAAACCAAGGCGCCGGCGGAGTGGGATACGCCGAGCGGCGTGCGCCGCGGCGTCGGCGTCGAAAATATGGTTAACTGCGCAAAGGTTTATGCGATGGCGGCGCTGGAAATTTGCAACACAAAGAAGGAAGAGGTGGCGAAATCGTAATTTCGTGTCACCGCGGCTGTCGAACCCGTTGGGCGTTTGTCGTGCAGGGCACGGCATGCCGTGCCCCTACGAATTGAAGAAAATTTTGATGATGACGTTCTAAGACCTCTGATTGGGAGCCGTTATGGACCTTACCTTCGCACACTATCGCAATCGCTTCTGCATGTTTCGCACGTATTACGCGCTGGCCACGGGAAGGGTCAAACCCGACGGCGTCAACATGAAAGTTATCGAGCTTCCTGATCCGCCGAGCAAAGAACAGGAGGAAGCGCTGATTCGCGGAGAAGTGCAAGCGGCGAATCTTTATCTGCCCAATTTTTTGCGCCGCAAGCTGGAAGGCGCGCCGATCATCGGTCTCGCCACGGAATGGAAATCGACGATGAAGGGAAATGGCGTCTTCGTGCGCGTCGACGGGCCGATTAAAGAACCAAAAGATCTCGAAGGCCGGTTGATCGAGACGCATCAGGGGCAACACGCGATTCATCAGTACTTGCTGCGGCATGTTTATGGCGTCGACGACAACAAACTTAGCTGGGGAACGCATCCGCAGGAAAAGTTATTGGACGTGCTCCAGAGCGGCCGAGCGGATGCCGTGGTGCTGCTCGATCATTTCTTTTTTCGGGGCGAGGTGACCAGCGGAGTACGTTGTCTCTATACAGATGGTGAGGCATGGAAGAAACTGCACGGGTTCGACGAAATCATCAAGCATATGGTTGCGGCGCGCGAGGATCTCTTGCAGCACCATCCGGGCATCAAGGAAACTTTACTCACTGCCTTCCGAGCATCGTTCGCTTATAGTGAAACGCATCTGGATGAGATCGGTGACGCCTTCATCGCGCGCTACGGCGGTGACAAAGAAGCGTTACTGGCTTCTGCCCGTTACCCGAGAATAGAATTCACTTTCACGGAAAAAGAGCAGCAGCTTGCCGAAGCCGAAATGGATTTGCTCTTCGAAGTGGGCCAAATTCCCCGCAAAGCGCCGATTGCAACGCTCTTCGCTACGTGAGTCCACCGCTTTCGGATCAAAATGGTTGACGATCTCCTCAATGATGACGCAGCGATCGCGGCTTATCAGTTTGCTGAAAAAAGATTCGGAATGCTTCGAGAGCCTCAGCATGAACGGAAAATCTGCAAAACTCTCCCGCTCGGAGTTTTTCAGCAGACTGTTAGCTCTTGGACTGGCTTCGGTATCGGCTTTATTGCGGCGCTGATCTTTACTTCCTGCGCGACGGTTCTACGGCCGGATGCACGCCTGCGCGAAACCGCCGGGCTGGTCGAAGAAGTCAAAATCTTTGGAAGGTCCCTTGGGATCGAGCCGACGCCGGCGCTGAGCCGGACGACACAGAACGGGCCGGCGCTCTCGATGCTCTGGCTGTGGATGCAACACATCGGCACGTTGGCGGTTCATGGGCCGGTGGACGTGCGCATGGCGATTGGCTTTGACCTTGAAAGCGAGCGATTGAAAATCGAGCAGGTGTACCGAGTCGATGGTTATAGTGTGTACTATCGTCAAGGTAACGAGTTCTCGGACTCCCGTGCCGTGGCGACGGTTGGTTTTGCCGATGAGCCGATCGTGCGTCGGGTGAAAGTCATCCTGCACGAGGATCTTCATGGTGACGCGAACTTCGCTTTACCTTGGGAGATTGAAGAAGGCATTGTTACACCGCTCGGTTCGCTCGCCGCCATCGAATATTTTCGTTACAAGAGCGATGAGAAGAACTGGAAAAATGCTATCGCCTCGGTGAGCGAAGAGCGAAAAGTGGCGCGCGAACTAAGCGTGGTCGTGGACGAAGCCGAGAAAATATTCGCCGCGGAAAACGCTGAAGCGGCCAAGCAGAAGATTCTCGCGGTGATGCCGAGTTTTCCCGCCTATTATCGCCAGTTCGAACGCCAAATTCGTGGCCAGCACGCCTCGACCGTGTTAGAGGCGAAGCTCAGCCACGATCTGGCTTATTACAGATATTTCGACCGTATCGCCACGCTCGCCGAGATCGCGCCAAATTTGAAAACGCTCATCAACGATTTGAAGCAGCTGCCACACGATGCCACCTTGGCAACCGCCGAGCAGTTTTTGCGGGAATTGAATTCTAGATACCGCTCGGTGCCAAAATAAAACTCCAGAGTCGCTGATTTCCATGATCAACGTTCTTCGCTCGAACCCCACCGTGCGCGGGCTCAGCGCACTATACACCGGCACATTCTTCTCCGGCGGCTGGGCGATGATTATTCCAACGATTCCCGTGCTGGCGCGGCAATTCGGCGTATCCGCCGGCGGCGCTGCGCAGATCGTCACCGCTTTCGCCATCGGCAAGTTTGTCGGCACGGTGATTGCCGGTGTCCTCTTGGACCGAATGGGAACGCGGGTTGCTCTCGTTGCCGGCCCGTTGGTGGCGAGTGTCGCCGCATTATTCGTGATGTGGGCACCGTGGTTTTTTCTGATCCTGGTTTTGGCTTTGATTATGGGCGCCGCTGACAGTTTATGGGCCATAGCGCGAGATGTAGCTTGGA
>Ga0066709_100003074_pt1 | contig 12597 bp, 7 predicted proteins | sample GraSoiAngelo_158_FD_79665 | JGI IMG/M metagenome (GOLD analysis project Ga0066709, IMG submission 79665) | Grasslands soil microbial communities from the Angelo Coastal Reserve, California, USA - 14_1009_16_30cm | ecosystem: Environmental > Terrestrial > Soil > Grasslands | place: USA... | reverse complement strand
CCGAACTTGACCGTGCCATCGATTTCGCTGATGACTGCAGTCTCATGCGGCTTGCGGGCTTCGAACAACTCGACCACACGCGGCAGACCACCGGTGATGTCCTTGGTTTTGGTCGTTTCACGCGGGATCTTGGCCAGCACGTCGCCAGGCGAAACCGTGTCGCCGTCCTGCACCATCAAGTGGGAGCGGGAAGGCATCAGGTAACGCTTGCTGGCCTTGCCTTTGACCACGATTGCAGGCTGACGCTTCTCGTCGGGTGAATCGCCGACGACGTGACGAGACAGGCCGGTGACTTCGTCCACTTCTTCGTGGAGCGTGACCCCTTCCTGCAGGTCCTTGAACTGCGCCGTGCCGCCGATTTCGGTCAGGATGGCGAAGGTGTAAGGATCCCACTCGACCATGACCTGACCCATCGTGACGGGATCGCCTTCATTGACCTTGAGTTTGGCGCCGTACACGACCGAGTAGCGTTCGCGTTCGCGGTTCTTTTCGTCGACCAAGGCGATCGATCCTTGACGGTTCATCACGACCAGATCGCCAGACTTCGACTTGACGGTTTGCAGGCCGATGAAGCGCACGGTGCCGTTGTTCTTGGCATCGAGGCGCGACTGCTCGGAGACTCGCGATGCCGTACCACCGATGTGGAAGGTACGCATCGTAAGCTGAGTGCCGGGCTCGCCGATGGACTGTGCTGCGATGACTCCGGTGGCTTCGCCGAGTTCGACGAGGCGTCCGGAGGCCAGGTTGCGGCCGTAGCACATGACGCAGACGCCGCGCTTGGACTCGCAGGTCAGCACCGAACGAATCTTCACCCTTTCGATACCGGCAGCCTGGATAGCTCCGGCGAGATCCTCGGTGATCTCGTTGTTGATGTCGACGATGACGTTGCCGTCGTAGTCTTTGATCTTCTCGAGCGATACGCGGCCCACGATGCGGTCGCGCAGCGGCTCGATGATCTCGCCGGCTTCCACGATACCTTGCACGTAGATGCCGTCGACGGTGCCGCAGTCGTACTCGCTGATGATGACGTCTTGCGCTACATCGACGAGACGGCGGGTCAGGTAGCCGGAATCGGCGGTCTTGAGCGCCGTGTCGGCGAGGCCCTTGCGGGCGCCGTGGGTCGAGACAAAGTATTCCAACACCGTGAGACCTTCGCGGAAGTTGGCGGTGATGGGCGACTCGATGATTTCGCCGGAGGGCTTGGCCATCAATCCACGCATGCCGGAGAGCTGGCGAATCTGCTGTTTCGATCCGCGGGCGCCGGAGTCGGCCATGACGTAAATCGGATTGAGGTCGCCTTCCTTGTCGCGCCGCTGCATTTCGCCGAACATCTCGTCGGCAACCTTTTCGGTAATCGCCGACCAGATTTCGATGACCTTGTTGTAGCGCTCGCCGTTGGTGATGGCTCCGTCCAGATACTGCTGCTGAACCGCCACGACTTGCTTCTCGGCGTCCTTTACCAGAGTTTTCTTGTTGTCGGGGATGACCATGTCATCGATGCCGATGGACAGGCCGGCCTTGGTCGCAAAGCGGAAGCCCAAGTCCTTGACCTCGTCGAGCATCTTGACCGTGGTCTCGAGTCCGAAGCGGAGGTAGCCGTAATTGACCAGCGCGCCGATGCCCTTCTTCTTGAGCAGCCCGTTGATGTAGGGCATGGCGTCGTTACTGCCGGGGATACTCTTCGGCAGATGATCGTTCAGGATGGCGCGGCCGACCGTGGTGTTGATGAAGGTGCGCTCCACATGCACCGGCTCGGTGTGGATGATGTCCTGATCATCGTAGGCGGCGGTCAGGTCGATCAGTTCGCCGGTGTAACGCAGGCGGATGGGAGAAAGTGTTTCCACTTCGCCCGCATCCAGCGCCATCAGAACTTCTTCGATGTTGGCGAAGGCGCGGCCTTCACCCTTGGCACCGGGCTTGCCCTTGGTCAGATAGTAGAGTCCCAGCACCATGTCCTGCGTGGGCACGGTGATGGGCTGGCCGGATGCCGGCGAGAGAATGTTGTGCGACGCCAGCATCAGCACGCTGGCTTCGACCTGTGCTTCCGGAGACAGCGGGATGTGAACCGCCATCTGGTCGCCGTCGAAATCGGCGTTGAACGCGGTGCAGACCAGCGGGTGAATCTTGATGGCCTTGCCTTCGACCAGCACCGGCTCAAACGCCTGAATGCCGAGGCGGTGCAGCGTGGGAGCGCGGTTCAGCAGAACCGGGTGGTCCTTGATGACTTCTTCCAGGATGTCCCACACGATGGGTTCCTGCTGCTCGACCATCTCTTTGGCTTGCTTGATTGTGGTGACGTTGCCGGTCTGCTCGAGCCGGTGATAGATGAACGGTTTGAACAGCTCGAGCGCCATCTTCTTGGGCAGTCCGCACTGGTGCAGCTTGAGCTCGGGACCGACCACGATGACGGAACGGCCGGAGTAGTCCACGCGCTTGCCGAGCAGGTTCTGGCGGAAGCGTCCCTGCTTGCCTTTCAGCGTGTCGGAGAGAGACTTCAGCGGACGGTTGTTCGCGCCACGCAGCACGCGGCCACGGCGTCCGTTGTCGAAGAGGGCGTCGACGGCTTCCTGCAGCATGCGCTTTTCGTTGCGCACGATGACTTCGGGAGCGTGCAGGTCCATCAGCTTCTTCAACCGGTTGTTCCGGTTGATGACGCGGCGGTAGAGGTCGTTCAAATCGGACGTTGCGAAGCGACCGCCATCGAGTGGAACCAGGGGGCGGAGCTCCGGGGGGATCACGGGGATCACGTCGAGTATCATCCAGTGCGGCTTGTTGCCGCTCTTGCGGAAGGCCTCAACGACTTTCAGGCGCTTGGCATACTTGAGCCGCTTCTGGAGCGAGCTCTCGTTCTTCATCTTCTCGCGCAGTTCGGTGGAAAGGCCGTCGGTGTCGACGCGCTTCAAGAGTTCCTTGATCGCCTCGGCGCCCATCATGGCCTTGAATCCAGCTGGACGATACTGCTGGTCGAGTTCGCGGAACTTGGCTTCGTCCTTGATGACCTCGCGCTCTTTCACCGGAGCATCGCCGGGCTCGACCACGACATACGCTTCGAAATAGAGCACCGACTCAAGGTCGCGCAAAGAAATGTCGAGCAGGTGGCCGATGCGGCTGGGCAGTCCTTTGAAGAACCACACGTGCGAGCAGGGCGACGCCAGCTCGATGTGACCGAGGCGCTCGCGGCGCACTTTCGAGAGAGTGACTTCCACGCCGCACTTGTCGCAGATCACGCCCCGGTGCTTCATGCGCTTGTACTTGCCGCACAAGCACTCCCAGTCGGTGACCGGGCCGAAGATGCGGGCGCAGAACAAGCCGTCGCGCTCCGGCTTGAAGGTGCGGTAGTTGATGGTCTCAGGCTTGGTGACTTCGCCGTGCGACCAGCTCCGAATTTTTTCCGGAGACGCCAGACTGATGCGGATGGCATCAAAGTCTGCAATTACATTTGCCATTTCGAACGGGCTCGATCGAAACAAGGTGTTCCTCCGCTTTCCTCGGCTATTGCGCCGCCGCTTGCGGCTCTTGAAAGGTCGCTAGTCGTTGGTCGTTAGTCGCTAGCGAAATCTCTTGACCCGCATATCCAAGAGCAAGATCGCAGGTCTTGTCTTTCGAAACTTTGAGTCGGATGCGCTGGCCGCTAACGACTAACGACTAGCGACCGACGACTAATCCGCTGCCGCGCTGGCCGTGGGCTTTTTCTCGGCTGCCTTGATCAGTTCCACATCGAGGCAGAGCGATTGCAGCTCGCGGATCAGCACGTTGAACGATTCGGGTACGCCGGGCTCCATGGCGGCTTCGCCCTTGACGATGGCCTCGTAAATCTTGGTGCGGCCGTATACGTCGTCGGATTTCGCCGTCAGCAGCTCCTGCAGGATGAATGCTGCGCCGTAGGCTTCGAGCGCCCAGACTTCCATTTCGCCGAAACGCTGTCCGCCGAACTGCGCCTTGCCGCCCAACGGCTGCTGGGTGATCAGCGAGTACGGCCCGATGGAACGCGCGTGAATCTTGTCGTCCACCAGGTGCGACAGCTTCAGCATGTAGATGTAGCCGACCGTGACCGGCTGTTCGAACTTCTCGCCAGTCATACCGTCGTGAAGAGTCGTTTTGCCTGAGGTCGGCAGTCCGGCGTGTTCGAGCAGGGCCTTGATCTCGCCCTCGCGCGATCCGTCGAATACCGGTGAGCCCATGAATACGCCCTTCGCCAGAGTGGGAGCAATCCCCTCCAACTCCTCATCGCTCATGTCGCCGATGATGTCCGCCAGTTGCGAGTCTTTGAACAGAGCCTTCAACTCGCGGCGGATGGCTTCGGTGCGCGTGTTCTCCTTCAGCAGTTCGGTGATCTTCTCGCCCAGGACGAATCCGGCCCATCCGAGGTGGGTTTCTAGAATCTGGCCGACGTTCATACGGCTGGGAACGCCGAGCGGGTTCAGGACGATTTCTACCGGCGTCCCGTCCTCGAGGTACGGCATGTCCTCTTCCGGCAGGATGCGGGCAATCACGCCCTTGTTGCCGTGACGGCCGGCCATCTTGTCGCCCACACTCAGCTTGCGCTTCATGGCGACGTAGCACTTGACCAGCTTGATCACGCCCGGCGGCAGCTCGTCGCCCTTGGTGAGTTTGTCCTTCTTCTCGTTGACGATCTTTTTCAAGACGTCGATCTGCCGCGAGGTCATTTCCTCAATCTCGTCGATCTGCTCATTCACTCGCGGATCCTTGTCGGCGTACTTGATGCGCTTCAGGTTGCGGGTGGAGATGCGTTCGATCGCGTCGCGGTCCAGAACGTTGCCCTTGTTCAGCAGACGCTTGTTGGTGCGCTCGTCGTGCAGGTCAGCCTGCACTTCCTTGCCGCCCAGGATATTTTCCAGGCGCTTGAGGCGCTCGTCGGTCAGAATTCGGATTTCGTCCGAGAGGTTCTTTTCGAGCTTGGCGATCTGCGTCGCTTCAATCGATTTGGCGCGCTCGTCCTTCTCCTGGCCTTTGCGGGAGAAAATCTTCACGTCGACGATTACGCCCTCGATGCCGGGCGGGCAGTAGAGCGAAGCGTCGCGCACGTCGCCGGCTTTTTCGCCGAAGATGGCACGCAGCAGCTTCTCTTCCGGGGTGAGCTGGGTTTCACCCTTGGGCGTGACCTTGCCCACGAGGATGTCGCCCTGCTTGATGCTGGCGCCGATGCGGATCACGCCCGCTTCGTCCAGGTTGCGCAGCATGGTCTCGCTGACGTTGGGGATGTCGCGCGTGACTTCTTCGGGGCCGAGCTTGGTGTCGCGGGCTTCGATCTCGAACTCCTCGATGTGGAGAGAGGTGTAGTAATCCTCTTTCACCATCTTTTCGGAGACGAGAATCGCGTCCTCAAAGTTGTAGCCGCGCCACGGCATGAAGGCGACCAGGACGTTGCGTCCCAGAGCCAGCTCGCCGTGATCGGTGCAGGGACCGTCGGCGATGACCTGCCCCTTGACCACGCGCTCGCCTTTTTTGACCACCGGCTTCTGGTTGATGCAGGTGTTCTGGTTGGAGCGCTTGAACTTGGTGAGCTGGTAAATGTCGCTGCCCACCTCACGCGACAACTGCGTGGGATGGTGTTCGCCCTCGACACGCACGATGATGCGCTCGGAGTCGACCGAGTCGATGAATCCGTTGCGGCGGGCGAGAACAACAGCGCCCGAGTCGCGAGCGGTAACGCCTTCCATTCCGGTGCCGACGATTGGCGCCTGCGCGCGGAGCAGAGGCACGGACTGGCGTTGCATGTTCGCGCCCATCAGTGCGCGGTTCGCGTCGTCGTGCTCGAGGAACGGAACCAGCGAGGCGGCGACGGAAACCAACTGCTTGGGGCTGACGTCGACGTAGTCGACTTCGTCACGACTTACCAGTACGAAATTGCCAGCCTTGCGGGCGTTGACCAACTCGGCCACGATACGGCCCTTGTCGTCGAGTTCTACGTTCGCCTGTGCAATGGTGTGACGGTCCTCTTCCCAGGCGGAGAGATAGAACGAGAAGGGCTCAATCTGCGCGGGCTTCTTGTGCTTGTCCTTCAGTTCGGAGTTGATCTTCTCGATCTCGTGCTTCTCCATGTGATCGCCGACCTTGTGGTCGCTATCGCCGGTGTTTACCACGGTGACGTAATCGACCACTCGCCCGTTCTTGATCTTGCGGTAGGGCGACTCGATGAAGCCGTAGTCGTTGATGCGGGCGTAGCAGCTCAACGACGAGATCAGGCCGATGTTCGGGCCTTCCGGCGTCTCAATCGGACAGATACGTCCGTAGTGTGTGGGGTGAACGTCGCGCACTTCGAATCCGGCACGCTCACGCGACAGACCGCCCGGCCCAAGCGCTGATAGACGCCGCTTGTGCGTAATCTCGGAGAGCGGGTTGGTCTGATCCATGAACTGCGAGAGCTGCGACGATCCGAAGAACTCGCGGATGGCGGCCATCACCGGCTTGGCGTTCACCAGGTCGTGCGGCATGGCCGTGGACATTTCCTGGTACACGCTCATCTTTTCCTTGATGGCGCGTTCCATGCGGACCAGGCCGATGCGGAACTGGTTCTCCATCAACTCGCCGACCGCGCGGACGCGGCGGTTGCCGAGGTGATCGATATCGTCCACGCTGCCAATGTTTTTGCGCAGCTTCAGCAGGTAGGCGATAGTGCCGTAGAAATCTTCGGGATCGAGCGTGCGCTTGTCGAGACTGGTCGCATCCTGGTTCTCGAACAGCTTGATGTTGAACTTCAGGCGGCCGACGCGCGAGAAGTCATACTTGCGCGGATCGAAGAACATGCCGTGGAACAGCGCCGTGGCGGTGTCGAGCGTCGGCGGGTCGCCGGGACGCAGCTTGCGGTAGATCTCGATCAGCGCTTCCTGCGGCGTCTTCACTGAATCGCGCTTCAGGGTCTGGCTGATGACCGTGCCCACATCGTCGCGCTCGGGGAAGAAGAGGCTCATCTCCACGACGCCGGAGTCGAGAATTTTCGAAACCTTGTCGGCTGTCACTTCGGAGTTGACTTCGAGCAGAATTTCGCCGGTAGTGGTATCGACGACGTCGCCGGCGGTCCACGCGCCTTCGAGGTCAGTGATGTCGACTTCGATTTCGGTAATCTTCGCCTTCTGAATTTCCTTCAGAGTCTGGTGATTGATCTTGCGGCCGGAGTGCGCGATTTCGTCCCCGGCTTTGTTCTTGATGCTGTGCGCCAGCTTCATGCCCAGCAGGTTTGTGGGCTTCTCGTTGGTCGGGTCGAGCGTCCAGTAGAGCTTCTTGTCACGAACCGCGATGCGATCGACGGTGTAGAACGTCTTCAGAATATCTTCGCCGGAACGCAGGCCTAGCGCGCGCAGGAAGATCGTTCCCAGGAACTTGCGCTTGCGGTCGATGCGGACATAGAGCACGTTCTTCTGGTCGTACTCGAATTCCACCCACGAGCCACGGTAGGGAATAATCTTCCCCAGGAAGTAGGTGCGGTTGTTGGCGGTTTCGAAGAACACGCCGGGCGAGCGGTGCAACTGGCTGACAATGACGCGCTCTGTTCCATTAATGATAAAAGTGCCGTTCTGCGTCATTAGAGGCACGTCGCCGAAGAAGACTTCCTGTTCCTTGATGTCGCGGATGGAGCGGTTGCCGGTCTCAGCGTCCTTGTCGAAGATGGTCAGACGCATCGTGACTTTGAGGGGCGCGGAGTAAGTCATGCCGCGCTCTTCGCACTCGGCCACGTCGTACTTCAGCTGCAGGCCAACCGGGTCGCCGCACTTGTTGCAGAAGTCGGGCGTATTGGCGTTGTAGGTGCCGCACTTCGAGCACAGCACTTCGCCGGGATGAAACGGATCGGTGATAACCGTGGATCCGCAATTCTTACAAGTGGTACGGAGGTGGTGCAGGCCCTTGAGGTGGCCGCACTTGCACTCCCAGTTACCAATGGCGTAATCCACAAACTCCAGTTGTGATACGTTGCGGAAGTCGGTGATCGGGAAGACGGACTGAAAAACCGCTTGCAGGCCGCCGTCTTCGCGCTCGCTCGGCAGCTTGTCCATTTGGAGAAAGCGGTCGTAGGAGCGTTTCTGTACTTCAATCAGATTCGGGATCTGAATGGTGGCTGGAATTTTGGAAAAATCAAAGCGTTTACGGAAGGCATTATTCTTCATCGTCAAGAAACTCCCAATCTCACGCGCAGCCGAGGGCCGCGTTCAAACCGCGGAATGTAGGGCGCAAAATCGCGCCGCGGGACCTAATGCGTTGAACCTAAAAGCCGGGACCTGAAAAGACGACAGGGCGTCCGCGGGGACAGGTGTTCCCGTTGACGCCATGCTTAGCGTTTTGCCCTTCTTGATTTGAAATCTTTCGCGCCAGTTATCCGGCCTGTTTCCGCCCCGCCTGCCCGCGGAGCAGCATGCCCAAACTTCCCTCGCGAGTTTCCACTCGCGCCTGAGTGAATCCGGGGAAGCGATGTTATATAGATGTTAACACCGCCGCCCAGGGTTCACAACTAGTCAGAACGATTTTCTAGCCCGTATTTGCACCGTTTTGGGGCATTTTCGCCCGGCAAACGGTTTTTCAAGGCGGGCTCGACTCCCTCTCGGGACCGAAAGCCGCTACGATCCACGCCAGATCGTTCACTCCGCCTGAAAAACGTGCTGCGCTCAGGATGACGCCGCGGAGGGGCCTCCCTTCGACTTCGATCACGGTCACGCCCGAAAAATCCGCTACTTTACTTCGACAGTAGCTCCGGCTTCGGTGAACTTCTTCTTGATGGTCTCCGCCTCGTCCTTGGAAACGCCTTCTTTCACGTTCTTGGGCGCTCCATCCACCAGTTCCTTGGCTTCTTTCAGGCCCAGGCTGGTGACTTCGCGAACGGCCTTGATGACGTTGATCTTGTTCGCGCCGACTTCCTTGAGGACGACCGTGAACTCGGTCTTCTCTTCAGCCGGAGCCGCGCCCGCTGCCGCCCCGCCGCCTCCACCGGCCACCATGACCGGGGCTGCCGCTGCTGCCGACACGCCCAGACGCTCTTCCAACTTCTTAACGAGCTGCGCTGCTTCGAGCAGCGACAACCCTACGATTGATTCTTCCAACTGTTGCAGGTCCGCCATGTTATTTCTCCGCTAGTTATCAGTTTTGTTGATTTCGTTATCCGTGGGCCAGGTTTCCAGTGCGACCAGGCTCGATTCCTTGCGCCAGACAACGCTTTGGATCGAACCGCGCAACCCCTGACTTGCTGATAACCAAATCTCTTCGGATGGCGTTAGCCATCCAGAAATCATTCCGGCTGAGATACGCTGCCGGCAAAACCTAGTCGAGCTTTGCTCGACCGGACAGCCGAGGGCGGCTGTCCCCACATTAGAGCTAGGCTTCCTTGAACTTCTTTTGCTGCACGCCTTGATCTACGACTACGGCCAGATTGCGGCCGACTGCGTTCATGGCCGTCACCAACCGCTGCGCTGGAGCGTTGATCAGGAACAGGAGCTTCGACAGCAGTTCATCTTTCGACGGCATGGTGGCCAGGACTTCGATCTCTTTGATCGAGATGACCTTGCCTTCGACCACGCCGACCTTGAAGGTGAACTCCGGTGTGTCCTTGGCGTACTTCGTGAGCGCCTTGGCCATGGCTACGGGATCGCCGGTGGTGTAGGCGATGGAGGTCACCCCCGCCAGATTCTGCAACGCCTCTTCAACCTTGGTGCCCTTGGCCGCGCGCTCAGCCAGCGTATTCTTCACAACGCGGTATTTCGCGCCGGCGCCCCGCAGCGCCTTGCGCAACTCATAGTCCTGGGCGACGGTGAGCTTGCTATAGGTCGCCACGACGGCGTTAGAAACATTCTTCAGGTCTGCACTCAGCTTTTCGACTTGTTCTGCCTTTTTCGCTTTGGTAACCGCCATTTTCCCATCCCCTAATCCTTATCGAATGATGAGCATCATTTCAGCTCATGTGGGGACAGCCGCCCTCGGCTATCCGGCCGAGCAACGCTCGGCTAGGCCTTTGCTGCTGCCTCGATCGGAGCCACATCCAACAGAATCCCCGGCCCCATGGTCGAACTAAGCGTGCAGCCCTTGATGTACTTGCCCTTGGCCACGGATGGCTTGGCCTTGATCACGCTGGTGATCAGCACCGTGGCATTCTCGATCAACTTGTCGGGCGAGAACGAAATCTTCCCTACCGGGCAGTGAACCAGCGCTGTCTTGTCGGTGCGGAACTCGACCTTGCCGGCTTTCACTTCCTGCACGGCCTTTCCTACGTCGAAGGTAACGGTTCCCGTCTTTGGGTTGGGCATCAGCCCCTTGGGGCCGAGAATCTTGCCAAGACGTCCGACGGATTTCATCACGTCAGGCGTGGCGATCAGAGCGTCGAAGTCAGTCCAGTTTTCCTTGGTGATCTTCTCAACCATCTCTTCGCCGCCTGCGAAGTCGGCGCCGGCCGCCTCCGCTTCCTTCACCTTGTCTCCGGTGGCGATGACCAGAACCTTCTTCGACTTGCCCAGTCCGTGCGGCAGAACCACGGTGCCGCGGACCATCTGGTCGGCATGCTTGGGATCGACACCCAGGCGCAGTGTGACTTCTACGGTCTCGTCAAATTTTGCGAACTTCACTTTCTGCAGGAGCGGCACTGCGTCCTGCAGGATGTAGGGCCGCTTTTCTACGGCTGCGTGCGCCTTGGCGATATTCTTTCCTTCTTTTCTACTCATTTGCTCTTCCTTGTCTCCCACCGTTGACCGTTGGTCCGATCACCCGTGGTGTTTTCGACTGAACTTGTAGCGCCGGCCTCCGGCCGGCCTGATGGCCGCCGGGACGGCGGCGCTACCCAACTACTTCAATGCCCATGGACCGCGCCGTTCCGCGGACGCTCTTGATCGCGGTTTCTACCGAGGCGGCGTTCAGGTCGGGCATCTTCTGCCTGGCGATGTCCTCCACCTGCTTCAGCGTGACTTTGCCGACTTTGTCCTTGTTGGGCGTTCCCGATCCCTTGGCAATGCCGGCGGCGCGCTTCAGCAGAATCGACGCCGGCGGCGTCTTGGTGATGAAGGTGAATGAGCGGTCGCTGTAGACCGACACCACCACGGGAATGATGAGCCCTTCTAGTTCTTTCTGATTCGTGCGGGCGTTGAACTGCTTGCAGAACTCCATGATGTTGATCTGCGCCTGTCCGAGCGCCGGACCCACCGGCGGCGCGGGAGTCGCTTTGCCCGCCGCGATTTGAAGCTTTACTGAACCTGTAACTTTCTTTGCCATGATCTTTACCTAATACCCTCAGGGACTAAAGCCCACCCTATTGCAGACTTCCTTCGGCACGGCTGGAAGCCGTGCCCTTCCCAAAATCTTTATGCCACCTTCTCCACCTGGTTGAACTCCAATTCCACCGGGGTGGAGCGGCCGAAAATTGTGACCATCACTTTCAGCGTCTCGCGATCTTCATTCACCTCGTCGACTACGCCGGTGAAGCTGGCGAACGGACCTTCCGTGATGCGCACGGACTCGTTCTTTTCAAATTTGACCTTGAGCTTCGGCTTCTCGCGGCTGTCGGCGACTTTGTAGACGATGTGCTGCACTTCTTCGTCAGAAAGCGGCGTCGGCTGCTGCCCGGTGCCGACGAATCCGGTGACGCGCGGCGTGGACTTCACCACGTGCCAGACGTGGTCATCCATGTCCATTTCGACCAGCACGTAGCCGGGATAGAACATGCGCTCCGAGGTATATTTCTTGCCGCCGCGAACTTCGGTGACCGATTCGGTCGGGATCAGCACTTTGCCGATCTTGTCCTGCAAGCCAAACGCCTGCACGCGTGACTCCAGCGACTCCTTTACCTTGCGCTCAAACCCGGAATAGGAGTGGATGATGTACCACTTCATATTCGGGTTGCGCGGCGGTTCGGCGGTTGCGGCGGGCGTGGCTCCTTCCGCAGAAGGCTGCTGCTCGCCCTCTCCAGTGGCCGCGGCTTCGGTTTTTTCTTCGTCCGGCATATGATGCTTTCCCAGACTCTACTTCCTTCCTCAGTGGGCCTTGAAATAATTGAACAGGAGCGTGACGCCCTTCTGGATCAAGTTATCGACGAGAAAGAAGTAGACTCCGAAGATGAACACTGTGATGACAACCACCGTAGTCGTGGCGCGCACTTCCTTCCACGAGGGAGCGGTTACCTTGCGCATTTCGTTGCGCACGTCGTTGTAGAACGTCTTAATCCGTTCCGGCCAGGACCGGATGTGGTCGCCGAAGCTGCCACCCGCCGCTGCAATTGAATTCGCCATTTTCTTCGTCTCGACTGCCATTCCTACTCCCTAACCCTTCCTTCTCGGCCGTAAACTCTGGCAGGGGCGGAGGGATTCGAACCCCCAAGTCCGGTTTTGGAGACCGGCAGTTTAACCGTTGAGCTTACGCCCCTAAAAAGCTGTCAGCTATCAGCGGTCAGCTCTCAGCCAAACCGTGGCTAAAGCCAACTCCCTATTTAACCTCTTTATGCGCTGTGTGCTTGCGGCAGCGGGCGCAGAATTTCTTGAATTCCAGCCGCTCCGTTGTCGTCTTCCGGTTCTTGGTCGTCGAGTAATTGCGCTCTTTGCAATCAGCACACTGTAACGTCACGATTTCTCGGGGCATTGCTCACTCCAGAACAGCTTCTAGCTGCTAGCTTCT
>Ga0066709_100003072_pt1 | contig 12600 bp, 10 predicted proteins | sample GraSoiAngelo_158_FD_79665 | JGI IMG/M metagenome (GOLD analysis project Ga0066709, IMG submission 79665) | Grasslands soil microbial communities from the Angelo Coastal Reserve, California, USA - 14_1009_16_30cm | ecosystem: Environmental > Terrestrial > Soil > Grasslands | place: USA... | reverse complement strand
TTGCGAGCCGGTCCAGACGGTGACGCCGTCCGCGCGCACGTCGGCGACCGCGCAGGCGGGCCCCATGCTGGCGTGCGACTGGAACGGCCACTCGTACTCGGCTTCCACGATTTTCGCCGCGGTCTTGAACGCGCCCTCCAAGTCGCCTTTCTTGACCGGGTCTTCGCGCTTCACCACGGGCGCCTTGCGGATGTGGTCGTAGAGCTCCGCCATCGGCGGGAAGGGATCCTTCTTCGTTTCGTTCCACGAGATCTTGAGCATGCGCGAGGCGCGCACCGCGTCCCACTCGTGATCGGCCACCACCGCGACGAAATCCTTTTCGCGTACCACGCGCGCGCCCTTGACCGCACGGATCGAGCCCTCATCGACTCCGCCCACGGTGCAGGCGGCGCGCGAGCACCGGATGACGCGGGCGTGAAGCATCCTCGGGAGGGAAATATCGGTCACGTACTTGTCGGTGCGGTAGACCTTCCCCGCAACGTCGCGGCGCGGGAGCGGTTTCCCGACCACGCGGTATTCCGAAGGGGACTTCGGCTTTGCCTGGACCTTGATGTCCATGGGATTGCCGATCTGCTTGTTCCACTCGACCTGGTGGTGAAAGTGGCGGCCGCCGATCAGCTCGGCATAGCTCGTTTTCTTCGCTCGATCGGAAACGGCGCTTACCACGCCGTCGTCGACGCGCAACTGCTCGACCGGAAGCCCGAGTTTCTGCGAAGCCGATTGCAGCAGCAGCCGGCGTGCTTCGGCCGCCGCGCTGCGCAAGGGGCGGGCGCCCGTCTGGATGCCGGTGCTGCCGGAAGCGCCCCCCTGGTTGCAGGTGAGCGCCGTATCGCCCATCACGACGTCGACCCTGGCGACATCCACGTCGAGCTCGTCGGCGACGATCTGCGCGATCGCGATGTCGAGCGACTGGCCCATGTCCATTTTGCCGAAGAAGGCGGTGACGCGGCCGTCGGGCAGGATCGCCACCCAGGAATCGAGCTCGGTCGGGACGAGCGGCGGTTTGGCGCCGGCAGTCTGCGCCAGCGCCTCTCCGATGAACCTAGGCCCGGCAGCGGAGACGACGAGCGCTCCGGAAGCTTTCAGGAATTCGCGGCGGGAAAGTGACAGATCGATGCGTGCGTTCATGTCATTCTCCTAGGCCATTTGCGTTTGGGCGCGCTTGATTGCGCGCATGATCGCTGCATGCGTCGCGCAGCGGCACTTGAGTCCGGCGAGGGCGTCCCGGATCTCGGCGTCGGTCGCTTTCGGCTTCTTTTTCAGGAACGCCGCAGCGGTCATGATCCAGCCGTTGATGCAGTAGCCGCACTGCGGCACTTGCTCTTCGACGTAGGCCACCTGCAGAGGATGCGGTTTCTCCGGGGTGCCGAGGCCTTGGAGCGTGGTCACCTTCTTGCCCGCAACCGCCGACAGCGGCATCACGCAGGAGCGCACCGGCTCGCCGTCCAGATGCACTGTGCAAGCGCCGCATTGCGCGAGTCCGCAGCCGAAGTGCGGGTTGCTCATCTTGAGGTCGTTGCGCAGTGCGTACAGGAGCGGCATGTTCGGGTCGGCGCTCACCGTCACCGATCTTCCGTCAACGGCGAATTTGATGCTTGCCATGGAGCCTCCTTTTCGGGGTGTGCGGCCGAGGGGGAATCCGGCCGGTCTATGTTGTGAAAACTAGTGTAGACCCCGGGCAATCCCGGCGCAACGCGAAAGCCGCGCCAAGCCGCGGTGGTACGATACGCCGTTGATTTGGCGAGGATGGGTTGGAGCGGTGAAGGCGAGCGCCCGCGAAACCGGCATCGATCTCGAGCGGTTCAGGCTGCGCCGCTTTGTAGAGGAATTGCGACAGACGGGCGAGCTCGAACTGAAGGCGGGAGCCGCGGAGCTGGCGGAGGTCGCCGCGGCGCTCGAGGGCAATGCAAAGGCGGTGTTCTTCGAGCGCGTGGGCCGCGAAGGCGCGCAGCTCGTCGGCAACGTCATGGGCAGCCGCGCCCGCCTGGCGCGCGCCTTCGGCACGGCGCCCGACAAGCTGCTCGCCGAAGTGCTGCGACGCTTGCGCGCAACGCCGCAAGTGGTCGAGGTGCTGAGGGAGTCGGCACCGGCCCAGGAAATCGTGCTGGCAGGCGACAAAGCGGACCTGACGGCGTTGCCGGTCAACCTGCAGCACGGCATGGATGGCGGCCCCTACATTTCCGCCTCGATCGATTTCGTCGTCGATCCCTCGAACGGCTGGACCAACGTCGGCGTGCGCCGCTTGATGCTGCGCGGCCGGCGCGAGGCCGGCGTCGATCTCAATTCGCCCTCCGACCTGCGCGCGCTCTACGAGGCGGCGGTGAAGCAAGGGCAGCGGCTGCCGGTCGCCTTCGTCGTCGGCGCGCATCCCACGGACTACGTCGCCGCGGTGATGCGCCTGCCGGTTGACGAGCTGGGGCTCGTCGCGAGCCTGCGCGATGCGCCGCTCGCCGTGGTGAGGTGCGTCAGTTGCGACATACGCGTGCCCGCGGACGCGGAGTGGGTGCTTGAGGGCTACCTGGATGAGCGCGGCCACGTCGAGGCCGAGGGTCCCTATGGCGAGTTCCTCGGCTACTACGGCGGAGTGAAGCAGAATCCCGTATTCCATCTCACGGCGGTCACGCGGCGACGCGACGCGCTCTTCCAGACCGCGACCATCGGCGGCCGCAACCTGGGCCGCACCGATACCGCGCAACTCAACGCGCTGCGCACCGAAGTCATGGTGTGGCGCGCGCTCGAGACCGCGGTGCGCGAGACAAAAGCCGTGTACGCGACGCCCTCGAGCGGCGGCATGTACAACCTGCGCATCGCCCTGCGGCAGCGCGTGCCCGGCGAAGCGCGCAACGCCATCGCCGCCGCGTTCGGCTGCCTCGCCAACGTGAAACACGTGTTCGCGGTCGATCCCGACGTCGATATTTTTTCCGACGAGCAGATGGACTGGGCGCTCGCGACACGCTTCCAGGCCGACCGCGACCTCGTGGTGCAGTCGGGGTTCCGCACGCTGCCCCTCGATCCCTCTCTCTCCGGTGCAAAGACCGGTGCCAAAGCGGGTTTCGATCTCACGCTGCCCGTAGGCGAGGCGCGCGGAATCGAATCCACGATCCCCGAGCCGCCGCGCTTCGAAGGCGAGCGTTTTCCCTCGGTCGAGGCGGCCCTCGCCGACGGGCCGAAGACTTTCGAAGCGCTGATGGCGGCGCTTGCGAGCCGCGACGGGCGCGAAGTGGTGCTCGCGCTCGAAGCGCTGCGCGAAGCCGGGCGCCTCGCCAGGGAGAAGAACGGTTGCTACGCATTGAAAGCAGCCTAGTGTCGTTCCAGCGCCGATTCGCGCTGGTCCTTGCGCTCGCCGGAATCCCGGTATCGGCTTCGGCGGCGTTTTTCCAGATCGCGGAAAACAGTGCCTCGGGGATCGGCAACGCCTTCGCCGGCGGCGCCGCGATCGCCGAAGACGCGAGCACCGTCTGGTACAACCCCGCGGGCATGACGCGCTTGAAGGACCGGCAGCTCGTCGTCAGCGGCCACTACATCCACCCGAGCTTCACGGCGAGCGTGAATAGCGCGAGCACGGTATTCGGATCTCCCATCGGCGGCGGCGGGGGCGAGGCGGGTGAGCCGGCGCTCGTACCCAACCTGTACGGCACCTATCCGGTTACTGGACGCTTCACTCTCGGCGCCGGCATGAATGCACCTTTCGGTCTCGCGACTGATTACGACAGCACCTGGGCGGGCCGCTATCACGCGCTGCGCTCGGATATCAAGACCGTGAACGTCAATCTCGCCGGCGCGTTCAAGTTCAACGATGCCCTCTCCGCCGGTGCCGGCATCAACTACCAGCAGTTGGAGGCCGAACTCACCCAGGCGGTCGACTTCTTCACCCTTTGCACCGCCGGCACATTTCTGAGCATCCCCGGCGCGATCAACTGCGCCGCCGGCGGCGGCTTTAGCCAGCCGATCAATTCCAACGACGGCAAGGCGAAGGTCGCCGCGAAGGGCGACGCCTGGGGCTACAACCTCGGCGTTCTCGCGCAACTGGGCGATACGCGGCTGGGTCTCGCTTACCGCTCGAAAATGAAATACAAACTGGACGGCAGCTTGGACATCACCGCGCCGCCGAGCGTGCCGAGTGCGCTGCTCACCAACCCCAACTTTCGCCTGGTCGATTCCGGCGCCCGGGCCGACGTGACCTTGCCCTCTACTCTGTCCTTGAGCATTTACCAGGAGCTGGGCAGAGGCTGGGCGGTGATCGCCGATGTCACGCGCACGAACTGGAAGGATCTGCCGGAATTGCGGATCATGTTCGACTCCGGCCAGGCGGATTCCGTGGTCACGCTGAATCTGAAGGACGTTTATCGCTACGCCTTCGGCGCGACGTACAAACCGAACGGTTCCTGGGTGCTCCGAGCGGGCGTTGCCCTGGACCGTTCACCGGTGACCAGTGCTTCCGACAGAACACCGCGCCTGCCGGATTCCGATCGCAGGTGGCTGTCGGTCGGTGCGGGCCTGCAGGCGTCTGCAAAGCTGAATCTCGATTTCGGATACACCTATATCAGACTGGATAACAGCAGCGTGACAAAGACTGACGGCGGCGTCGGCACCGAGAATTTCTCGCGCGGCAACCTGTCGGTCGACTACAAAGGCTCGGTTCAAATCCTCAGCGCCCAGGCCCGCTGGATGTTCCCGTAAGGGCACGGGGGCAAACCTCCGTGCCCTTTTGGTTGGTGCGCGCATCGGGAAGCGTTTTTCGACAGCCTGCTAGACTCTGCCCGCATGGAGGGGGCAAAGAAAAACCGGGCGAGACTGTGGCGCGCTTACCTCGTCGCAGCGCTAGTCTTTTCGATGGCGGCCGAGGTCGCCGCGCAGGAAACGCGCGTGCCGGGGACGGAGGCCCGCACCGTCGACGAGCCCGTGTTCGGCGGGCAGATGGTCGTCTACGAGGCCGGCCGCGGCAATGCGCGCGAGATTCTGCTGGTGCACGGTATCGGCCAAGAGGGCGCGCGCGACTACCGCGACCATATCCCCTGGCTGCAGAAATCTTTTCACGTCCTTGCCGTGGATCTGCCTGGATTCGGGGCTTCAGACAAGGCGAACGTCCTCTATTCGCCGGCAAACTACGCGCGCGTCCTCAAGCACGTAGCCGGTCGTTTCCTGCGCGGCCCGTTCGTGCTGGTGGGGCATTCGATGGGTGCGGTGGTGTCGCTGCGCTACGCGGTGATGTATCCGGAGGACGTGCGACGACTCGTCGTGGTCGATGCGCCCGGTGTCCTGCATCGATACTCCGTCACCAGCCAGTATCTCGCGCACTTCGGCCTGGAATTCGTGCCGCCCGTCGCCGAGCCGCTCGACTGGCTTACCAATCTCGCACGCAAGATCCTCGCGCCGCTCGAGCGGCTGCATTTCGACCCGCAGATCATCCTGTCGAGCCCGCAGCTGCGCAAGACCCTGCTGGAGGCCGACCCCGCGAAGATCGCCGGCCTCGCAGTGGTGAGCGAAGACTTGCATCAGGAGTTGCCCAAGGTCCGCGCGGAGACCCTCATCGCGTGGGGTGCGCAGGACACGCTCGCACCGCTTCGCACCGGCCGGGTGCTCGCGCTGAAGTTGCCGCGCGCGCGGCTGGCGGTGATCGAGCGCGCCGGGCACGAGCCGATGCTCGAAGCTCCCGAGCGTTTTCGCGCAGTGCTCGAGCCGTTTCTGGAGCGGGGTCTGCAGCCGGAGCCGGCGAGTGCCGCCGCCCCCTTGGCGAAGCACGGCGACGCAAGCTGCCAGCGCGAACGCAATCGGGTGTTCGAGGGCGAGTACGACAGCTTGACCCTCGAGGGCTGTCAGCAGGCCCAGATCCGCAACGCGCGCGTGCGCGAGCTGCGCGTCCTCGATTCCACCGTCACGATAGACGACAGTCGCATCGGCGGCGGCGAGACGGGCATCCATGCGAGCAACTCCACCATCGTCATGACTGGCGGGCGCGTCGAGGGAAACGTGGCGATCACGGTGTCGGCGAGCCGGTTCGATCTCGCGGCAGTCGAGGTCGAAGGGCGCGAGGCGGCGGTGACCGCGACGCTGAGATCGTATGTCGTATTCTCGCTCTGCCGGGTGCACAGCCCCCGCACCCGGGGCGAAGTGCACGAGTTCTACGCGGTCACCGCGAAGAACCCGCTGTAGACGTATTCCCTTACGTACGCCCCTGCAGGGCGGCGATACGTTCCTCGATCGGCGGGTGGCTGGAGAAGAGCGCCGCCCATCCCGGCGCGCCGTTCACGCCCGCCGCGGCAAGCGATTGCGGCAGGGCGCCCGGCTGCATGCCGCCCAGGCGCATGAGCGCGCCTATCATCGGCTGCGGCGTGCCGAGCAGCCGCGCCGAGCCCGCGTCGGCGCGGAATTCGCGCTGGCGCGAAAACCACATGACGATCATCGCGGCGAGGATCCCGAAAACGATCTGGGATACGATCACGGTGATGTAGTAGCCGGGACCGATTCCGCGCTCGGTACGGAACACCGTCCGATCCACTATGAAGCCGACGACCCGCGAAAGGAAAAAGACGAAAGTATTGAGCACGCCCTGGATGAGGGTCAGCGTGACCATGTCGCCATTGGCGACGTGAGTGACCTCGTGGCCGAGCACCGCTTCGACTTCATCGCGGCTCATCGATTCGAGCAGCCCGGTCGAGACGGCGACCAGCGCCGAGTTCTTGAATGCCCCGGTGGCGAAAGCGTTCGGCGCGCCTTCGTACACCGCGACGTCGGGCATGCCGATGTTTGCCTTGTCGGCCAGGCGCCGCACCGTATCGACGAGCCAGCGCTCGTGCGCGCCTTCGGGCGACTTTATGATGTGCGCGCCGGTGGACCACAGCGCTATTTGCTTGGAAATCAGGAGCGATATGAATGAGCCGCCAAAACCCATCACCAGAGAAAACCAGAGCAGCGTCTCGAGATTGAGGCCGTTCTGCGTGAGGAACTGGTCGACGCCGAGCGCGCTCGCAACGACCGAGAGCAGCAGCACCACTGCGAGGTTGGTCGCAATAAAGAGGAAGATGCGTTTCATGTTTTTGGCCTTCGCGTCGATAACAAGTTAGCGGCAAAATGGGGTCGGAGCTCGGGGATTTCAAGCGTGCGCGGACGGGATCAGGCCCGCGATTGTATCCCTTCTGTGAGCCGCGGGGTTGTTCCAGAAAAACAGAAAGGCGGGAGGTCCCGCCTTTCTGGTCTTGCGCGGCCCGTCGGGGCCGCTGCGGCTTCAGCTCTTGGATTCGGCCTTCTTGCTTTTACCTTTGGCCTTCTTCTTGCCTTCGGACTTGGCGGTCTTCTTGCTCGCCGCTTTGGCGGGCGTCGCCGGGGTCGCCGATTGCGCGGGTGTCGCTGGCGTGGCGGGCGCCTGCGCTGCGACGTTGAAAGTCGTGCCTGCGAATGCGGCGAGCATCAGCACTGCGATCAGCTTTTTCATTTGGAACCTCACTAAGAGTTGATGTCCATTCCTGCGGACATGTACCCGATAAACGCGAGCCTGCCGCCGGCGTTGACCCGATGTCCCAAATGATTTGCAATTGTCGCCCACGGGCGACAGCTCCCGCACTCTCGTACAATTCGTAACAAATGCCTCCAAAAAAATTCACGCTCGGCTTCATCGGCGCGGGCCGCGTCGGCACCGGACTCGCGTCCAGCTTTGCCCGCGCGGGAGTGAAGGTCGTCGCGATCGCGAGCCGGAAAATCGCCTCGGCGCTAAGACTCGCGAAGCGCATTCGCGGGGCGCGGGCCTGCGCGCCGCAGGAGGTCGCAGACCGCGCCGACCTGGTGTTCCTTACCGTGCCCGACGATGCGATCGAAGCGGTGGCATCCGGCGTCAAGTGGCGCGGGGGATCGGCCTGCGTGCACTGCAGCGGCGCCGCCGATCTCGACGTTCTGAGAAAGGCCGTTGCCGACGGCGCGCTCGCGGGAGGTTTTCATCCGCTGCACATGTTCGGAGAAGTGGGAGAGCCTGCCGGCAAGCTCGCGGGCTGCGCGATCGCGCTCGCCGGTCCCGATACGCTCGTGGAAAAGCTCGAGCGACTCGCACGCGTCCTGGACGCAAAGCCGCTGCGCCTGCCCGAAGGCGGACGCGCGCTGTATCACGCCGCGGCCAATTTCTCCGGCGCTTTCGTGATCGCGCTCATCCAGGAAACGATCGCGCTGTGGGGCAAGCTCGGCATCGCGGAGGCCGCCGCGCTCGCCGCGCTCCTGCCGCTTGTGCGCGGCACTGCGGACAACGCGGAGAAACTGGGCACTGCGGGCGGCCTGGGAAGCGCTATCGCGCGCGGCGACGTCGGCACAATCCGCAGACACCTCGACGTTCTCGCAAAGGAAGCGCCCGATTCGCTCGAGCTCTATCGCATCCTGAGCCTGCGCAGCATTCCGCTCGCGTTCGCCAAGGGCACGCTGAAGCCCGAGGCGGCGAAGGAGATCACCGCGCTCCTTGAGAAATCAATTCTGAAAAGCGTAGACTGACGAACGGATTTACCACGTCTTTCGGAAGATGATCAAGCGTTAGGCGTCGCCATTGGGACTGATACCGTGGAAGCGAACGTCAGAAATCTGCTTTATCGCAGACCCGAACTCTACGAAGTGATGTACCCGGAGTTCGATGAAGCGACGCCCAAAATGTGCCTGAGGATGTTCAGCGCCTATTTGGAACGCCAACCCTCATCGATTCTCGATGTCGTATGCGGAACGGCGCGCGACCTTAATGTCCTGTCGCGCCATTGCGCTGATTGCTGGGGCATCGACTATCTGCCTGAGATGATAGCGTTCGCTCGTCAGAAGCGCCCGCATTTGAACTTGCAGGTCGGTGACATGCGCATGATTCGCCTCGGGCGGACGTTCGACGTAATCCTTCACCTCGGTTCGGCGCTGATGTACGCCCTCTCGGACGAGGATGTGGACGCTACTCTGCAGACCCTAGCGGCGCACGCACATAAGGGAACATTGCTCATCATTGACCTGGATAACGCCGCTGGCTTCTTACCCGGTGGCAGTTTTCAGGAAACGCGCGAGCGCGAAATATCCGAAGATGGCTTTCACGCTGCGGCATCGTCCGCTTACAGCTTCGATAGACGGGCGCAGCTTCTCGTCCGGAAGCGTATTTGGCGAATCGACGGTCAGCCTCCGATTGAGGACTACTGTCGCTATCGAATGTTTTTCCCTGCCGAGCTTGAGCATCTGCTCATGAATAAGGGATTTCGCGTTGCAGGGATGTTCGACAACAAGGAACTGAAAGAGTCGGATCTCACGGGGCCGATACTCTATGTTGCGGCACAGCTTGACGCCTAATCGCGCGATCGACGGCGGTGCGACATCGTGCGGAATCCGCACGAGGGGTTTCGCCACGTCGACCGGTTGGGCATGGGGCTTCTTCCCGACTGTGAGTCCGGGCGGTGCCGCATGTTGAGGGTCTACGGAGATCTCCAGTCGGGGAACTGTTACAAGGTCAAGTTGCTGCTGGCCCAGCTTCAGCGGCCGCACGAGTGGGTGCACGTCGACATTCTCGAAAAGCAGACGCGAACGCCGGCCTTTCTCGCGAAGAACCCGAACGGCAGGATTCCCGTTCTCGAGATCGAGGAAAGGGTTTATCTGCCTGAGTCCGATGCCATCCTCCACTATCTGGCGGAGGGAACGCCTTTCCTGCCTTCCGAGCGCCTGCTTCACGCGCAGGTCCTGCAGTGGCTCTTCTTCGAGCAGTACAGCCATGAGCCCTATATCGCCGTGGCGCGCTACATCATCCGTTACCTCGGCCGCCCGGAGAAACACGAGACCAGGCTCCAGGAGAAGATGGCGCCCGGGTACGCCGCGCTCGAGGTCATGGAGAAGCATCTGGCGGACCGCATCTTCTTCGTGGCCGAGCGGTACACGATCGCCGACATCGGGCTTTACGCCTACACGCACGTGGCCCACGAGGGAGGCTTCGAGCTTTCGCGCTTTCCCGCCGTGAAGGCATGGCTCGGGCGCGTGAGGAGCCAGCCCGGCCACGTCAGCATGAGCGGGGAGTAGAGCGATGCCGGGCCCAAGGTCGAGGAGAGACAGAGCAGTGCGGGTGCGTTACCGGTCGACGAAGTCTTTGCCGAGGGCGGAAGTGCTGCGTCTGTACCGGTCGGTCCAATGGTCTGCGGCAAGGAAACCCGAGCGCCTCATGCGCGCGCGGGCGGGATCGTGCTGCGCCCCGTAGAGCTTTCACTACTTACAGTAGAGTTCTCCCGACTTACGTTGGCGGGATTGCGAGAGTAGGATTTACCTCACTATCTCACTATAAGAGCGGCGCACCCCGGCCGGGCCCATGGGAGCGTAGCCGAGCGCCATTCCTCAAAGGGAGGGGAATCCATGCTGTCCTTCAGCGAGCGAGTGGGGATGTTGACCCGTTGCTGCTCTTTTGCAGTCGCGATCTGCGCGTTGTTTTGCATATCTGCGCGCGCCGAATTGATCAGTGTGGATAGCAATGGTGCCCGAATGGGCAGCCCCAGTACCGGCGGCACTTACCCCTCGTTCAGCGGCGATGGTCGCTACGTAGCGTTCGATAGCGTCTACCCGGTGGGGTCTCCCGGTACGAATACTTTCAATGTATTCGTCAGGGACCGGCAAAACAGGACAACTACTCTTGTTTCAGTAAGCAGCGCCAACCCTCGGATTGGCGGAAATTCCAGCTCTGGTGGTCCAACAATCACCTCGGATGGGCGGTATGTATTTTTTTTCAGTTATGCGACAGACCTCGTGCCAGGTATCACGTACACACCCGGCGGCAACACATATAATTTCTTCCGTCGCGACCTTGTCACCGGAACCACGGTGCTAGTTAGTGTTGATCCGACGGGCACCACCGCCGGAAATGGGAATAGCTCGGCGGGACCCAATCAGATTACACCCGATGGTCGCTTTGTCGCGTTTCAAAGTGACGCGACAAATCTGGATTCCCGCACCGTCTCAGGTCACAGCGACATTTACGTACGGGATCTGACTAGGAATACCACCGAGCTGATCACGGTCGACCCATCTGGTACCACAGCGAGCAACGTCAATGCAGCAGGACTCGGCGGTTCCTACGCCCCGGTAATCAGCGCAGATGGCCGTTACGTAGCCTACTACAGTTATTCCACGAATCTGGTGAACGGCATCACCTACAACCCCAACACGGACAACCTTTTCTTGCGCGACCGAATGAACGGGACAACCTCACTCATCAGCATTGGAACGGATGGCATATCCGCTGCAAACGGCCCGACCAATCAACCGACCATGAGTGCGGACGGGAGCAAGATCGCGTTTACTAGCCAGGCTTCAAATCTCGTCGCGGGAATTACGTACGCTCAAAATCCATTCCCGGGGATCTCCTTCCCAACGAATCCCAATGTATTTTTGTGGGATCGAATGACAAACACAACGATAGTCGTAAGCAAGGCAGCGATCGGCAATGATACTGGTGGCGGTGCCTCACCTGCGATCAGCCCCGACGGGAGCACGATCGCGTTTCTCAGCACTGGGACAAACCTCACTGTGGGCAACAACTACCTGACCAATCCCTTCACAAACAGTCCCGTCCTCAACCTGTTTGTATATGACGTTCCCGGAAAAACGGTGAGCCTGCTGTCCGGCGCCGAAGGCAGCAACGATGCGGCAAACGCAGACGTCTATCCAGGAAGTCCGGCCACAAGTGCTGACGGTGCCCAGATTGCGTTCGCCAGTTACGCGACGAATATCGTCAAAGCAAATTATCCAGGTACAGGAGCCGTGACCCCGCAGAATGTCTTCCTTGCTGATTCGGCAGCGAATACAATGACATTAGTCACCGGTGGGAACGCGTCGTACTTTTATGCACCAGTCATCAGTCAGAGTGGCCAATATGTCGCATCTTCCAACGGCAATGTTCTCTTGGCATACCCTGACTGGCCATCTTCGGGATCGACTCCGCCCGGCACCCCGCCCGGCACTGTCCCAATGGGCGGCGGGGGAGGTGGCGGTGGTGGAGGGTGTGCCTCCGTTACAGTAACCCAAAAGGGCGACTATGGGTTGCTTATGCTGTTGCTTGCTGCCTTCGGGTATCGCTATTGGTCGGGAAGGAAATTGAGACCACGTCAGATTCCAACCGCGTAGCGAAGGCGAGCGTGCGCTCAAATAACTCCCACGAATTGAAAGTTCTGACCTCGCGCTGATCCGTTACCTCGAGACGGCCTTCGGCCGCGTCCCCGGCGCCGGCGGGCCGATTCCGCTCCGCAGGAATTCGAGCAGCTTGGCGAGCTGGCTCGAGGCTTGTCTGCGCACCGCCTCGACATCGCAGCCATTCCAATCGTAGAAGCCTTTGCCCGCCGAGAGCCCGGTGCGGCCGAGGGCGACCATCGTCTGGAGCATGGGATTGGGGGTCGCGTTGTGGAACAGCTTCGGCACGATCGACTCCTGGGCGTCGGCATGGATCTTGAGGCCGCTGATGTCCTTCTGCTGGATAAGCCCGTTCAGGCACATGCGCGGCGCGAGCATCCGCTGCGCGGCGTGGTCGATGTCCTCGACGGAAGCGACGCCCGCCTCGATCAGGTAATAGGCTTCGTGCAGGATCGCGTGCTGAAGGCGGTTGACGAGAAAGCCGACGATGGGCTTGTA
>Ga0066709_100003071_pt1 | contig 12600 bp, 13 predicted proteins | sample GraSoiAngelo_158_FD_79665 | JGI IMG/M metagenome (GOLD analysis project Ga0066709, IMG submission 79665) | Grasslands soil microbial communities from the Angelo Coastal Reserve, California, USA - 14_1009_16_30cm | ecosystem: Environmental > Terrestrial > Soil > Grasslands | place: USA... | reverse complement strand
CTCTTTCCGTGAAGTGCGTTGTGATCTCGACAGAAGAGAAAGAGCGGCAGCGAGAAAAGAAGGAAGAAGAAGGCAGTCGGTACAAAAGTGGAAACTCGGCCGCCATGTGTCGTGAATGGAACTGCGCTCCTGAGAAAGCCGATGACACGGTCCGGAATCGTTCCGAGGATCGGCATCGCACCGGTGAAAAACGGAAAAGTCAGCAGAACACCGGTTATTGAACCGACGTAGCCTAACGCCGCGCCCATGCCAGAAAGTCGGCCGCGATGGTCAACTGGAACAAGTTCCGGCATCATCGCGTTATAGAACGGCTGCGCGCCCTGGTATGCGTAGTTCGCAATGGTAAAAGCTGCGAGCACACCAAACAGAGCTATGCCAGGCGGTATCAGTTGGCGCGTTGCGGGCGCTGTTACCCCTTCTCCGATGAGCGGCAGGCCTGTCTGACCAAGGATTGCCATTGCCACCGTCGATACACACGCAATCAGTGTGAAGCCAACAACCCATGGTTTCCGGCGCTGGGTCGCATCGGAGATTGCTCCGAACACCGGGATCGACACTACGACGAGCGCAGATGCAATTCCGTTTACTGTTGCGTAGAGCGTATTCGAGTGGCCCAAATCTGCTACCAGCCACGCGGCAAAGTAGAGCGTGGCGATGTTCATCGAGAATATCGTATTCGCGAAATCGTAGAGCGCCCAACTGAGGCGCTCTGTGAAAGGCGCGAGTGGCGGGTTAAAGTCGCCAGTCGGAGTGACAGTGAGAACGGCGTCCGAGATTTGGTCCTCGTTGCTGAGTGCGCTCATTGTCGCTGGTCTCATTGTTTACTCCTCATGGGCTCGCGCTTGTACTCTACACCGTCAGGTGTGGTGCTCAAATACGTATGGTGACGTAGCATCCAATACGTACTCGACGCTGTAACAACTCGCCGACAAATTACTGCTATGAAGTGTTGCCCGACGACTGTGTGGTTCCCGCTGGTGGTTGTCGGCCTTGTTGCCTGCCGAGAGAAAGGATCGGGCAGAATTGATTCCGCGGGCAAATCGCTGCCTCCGGTTTACTCTCTGGGTCCTGCTGGCAACACGAATTGGAATGCTGATGCCGGGCCGGTGATGATTGTCTCTACCGGAAGCACTGGCGACACCATTGAGGTTGTCTTCCCCGAAGCAACCGACAGCACGATCGCATCGTTTGAGCGGATTATCCCGCCAATCTCAGGCCTTACGTTCGATCTCTTTGGAAGAGGTGGGAAGGTTAAATCGTCGGTCTCAGCATTGCCGCTTCCACCGGCTGACACAGACGAAGAGTGTCATTTCTGGCCTCTCGCAAAATTGCGATCGGCGCGTGCGAACTGGCGAGTTGGGTTTGCAAGCGGGCATGTCAATGCAATCAAGGTTGACTCGATTGAAGGGATGTCGAGTACGGATTCCGCTGCACTCGCCGCGTCTCTGGCGCGGACGGCTGCGACCCTACCCGTCGCAGCGGATCCAACCTTCAGAGGACTTCCTTTTAGGGTGCGCTCGGCATTCACATTTCGACTGGATTCCGTAGACGTAGTAGTCGCGGATGTCGTTCGCAGTGTAAATGAGGAAGCGAATCCAAGGCTCGAGCACATTTTGATCGTCGGCGAGAAAGCAGCATCCACGTTGGGTAAGTACAATGTCGGATATTACAGCAGGACAGCAGGAGCTGAGGAATCCACTCAAGCGACTGAAGTTCTAACTATGGTGCAGATCGGTGCAGCGAAACGTCCCGCTATTGTTGTCGACATCGAGTATGATGATGCAAGCAAGCTTGGGCTGATCGAGCGTATGGCTGATGGCCAGTGGCGTGCTACCTGGAGAAGTGCGTACACGGACTGCTGAATGTGCTGCCGAGTGAGCAGGACTAAAGGCCAGTGGGGGCGCTGATAAAGATGGAGGGAATGCTGTACCTCTTTCCCAGATGATCAGCCAATGCGCGGACCCCGAGCGTCTCGGTAGCGTAGTGTCCTGCGTAAATAATCGCCACTCCGGTCTCCTCAGCGTGAACGGCAGTCCAATGCGGCCCCTCGCCGACAATAAGCGTGTCGATGTTCTTTTCTTCTGCCTCCTTGAGCGTTTCAGCTGATGCGCCGGCACCGGTGCAAATTGCCCATCGCTTCGTTCGTCGGCGTTCTGGGATTTCAGTTGTGCGTAGTTCAGTTCCGTAATTCTTTGCGAATTTTCGCGCTCGCTCAGCAAGCAAGCTGGTTTCAACGTCACTTTCCCCGCTTACCCCAATGAATATTTCTTCGTACGCGGCAAATGCCCCACTCGGCTCGAGTTCCAACTCTCTTGCGAGTAGCACGTTGTTACCGAGCGCTGGATGTCGATCGAGAGGCAAGTGCGACGAATAGACGGCAATATCGTGCTCCATCAGAAGTCTCAATCTGCGGTATGAGGGACCGATGAACGGGCTCGGAGTACCCCAAAACATTCCATGGTGAACCAGCAGCAGGTTGGCATTGTTCGAAATAGCGCCCTTTATGGCACGCGTCGAAAAATCCACCGCTGCAGCAACAGCTTTGATTTCCGATTGGTTCTCTAGCTGAAGGCCGTTCAGCGCGCCAGGATAATCGGGCGTTGATTTGCTCTCCAAGAGTTCTTCGACGTAATTAGCTAATTCACGAATGGTCGTCATCAACGGTATGCATTTCTGTGTGGAGAACCGACCGCTCCAGACCTCGTCCTTTTTAGTTAACTCCTTAAACGAGCAGAAGTTACAGCTCAGGTGAATAACTCTGTTGATTAGTCAGGAACTCGCATGAGCTCCAGCACGCGTTCAAGATCGTCAGCTGAATAAAAGTGGATTGTCAAAGTTCCCCTGTTTTTCGGGCCGACTTTGATCACTGTGTCCGTTTGGAGAAATCGCCGTAGCCGCTCTTCGACTCTCTTTGCCTCGGGGGACTGTCGATCGATAGCTCTTGGACGTCCGGTTTTTTTGCCTCGATGGGTACCGACGCCGCGGAGTCGGCTCTCAATCTCGCGGACTGTAAGACCCTCCTTGACGACTTCCTGGGCGAGTCTCGTGATCTTCTCCGGATCTTCGAGCCCCAGGAGGACCTTGGCATGACCCATCGTGAGCTCGCCTTGCTGGACTAGCTCTCGCACCATTGCCGGTAGCTGGAGAAGGCGCAGCATGTTCGTAATCGTGGTTCGGTCTTTCCCGACAGTCTCTGCGATCTGTTGCTGAGTTAGACCAAACTCGTGAGAAAGCTTGTGGTAGCCTTCCCCTTCCTCGATTGGGTTCAGGTCGGTGCGCTGCAGATTTTCAATTAGCGCCAGGGTAAGAATTGTCCTGTCGTCGATTTCTTTGATGATTGCAGGTATCTCTCTCCAGCCGAGCTTTGCAGCGGCGCGTAAACGACGCTCGCCGGCGATCAGCTCGAAGCCATCTTTGCCCGCCCGTCGACGTACGGTGATTGGCTGAAGAAGACCGCTCGCTTTTAGGCTCTCCTCCAATTCTGTGAGCTCCTCGGCATTGAACTCGTGGCGAGGCTGAAACGGATTCCGAGCAATTTGCGCGATGGGAATGGATTTGAGCGCCCCCTCATCGCTCGAAGCGAGTCCAGTCGCACTACCGAGTAGCGCTTCGAGTCCTCTGCCTAGCCGGCGTGGGTTTTTTTCACTGGGCACCATCGTCTCCTTGCTCAGTTCGTTCGATCAGCTCCTTTGCGACATTCATGTAGGCCTGTGCACCGACTGAGGCGATGTCGTAAAGAATGATAGGTTTTCCGAAGCTGGGTGCCTCTGCCAGCCGGACATTTCTGGGTACGACATTTCGGAAGACTTTGGGCCCAAAGTATTCTCTCGCGTCGTCAGCAACCTGCCTCGAGAGATTGAGACGGGAGTCGTACATGGTGAGCAGAACACCGTCGATGCCAAGCTTTTCGTTGGCGCTGTGCTGGACACGGTGCACGGTATTCAGGAGCTGCGAGAGACCTTCGAGTGCGTAGTACTCGCACTGAAGGGGAATGAGCAGAGCATCGGCAGCTACGAGCATGTTGATTGTGATAAGCCCGAGCGACGGCGGGCAGTCGATAATGACGAAGTCATAATCTTCCCGTAGCACCTCCACTGCTCCGCGCATAACGTGATCGCGGTCAGCTTTATCTACGAGCTCGACTTCAGCGGCTGCGAGATCCGGAGTTGCACCGACGACATCCAGTTTCTCAAACTGAATGGAAGCCTGGCGCGAAGATCGAAGATCCGAATTTCCGACGAGCACGTCGTAGAGAGTCAGAGGAATCGTTTCCTTTTGGAGTCCGACTCCACTGGTGGCGTTGCCTTGTGGGTCCGCGTCGATCAAGAGCGTGCGTTGCTCCGCGGCGGCGAGACTGGCTGCGAGATTTACAGCGGTGGTCGTTTTCCCCACACCGCCCTTTTGGTTTGCGATTGCGATTATTCGGGCCACGTCAATGGTGAGGATAACGGCTAATCTACTCACCGCGACGAAGCGTTTCCACGTGGAACCTGCCGGGTTGGGTTCCACGTGGAAATAGCTCTACTGCCCGGGGATAAACCTCCATCGCGTGCTGACTTCGACTGAAAGTGTCTCCTCGCCGGGATTGATTGGAGTTTGGAGTTGAACGGTGTCGAGGACAGTTCCACGAGCCATCATCATTGGCCGCGGTGGGGGAGGGGAGTAAGGGCCGATGCTGATCTCGAGAAGACTACCAAGCGACCCATGAGCAGCGCGTGCTGCGGCGTCAGCATCCGCGCGTGCCCTTTCTATCGCAGTGGCGATTGCACCTCTCCGAGCGACCTCGGTATTCGAGGCGTAAAACTGAAGCGAGGTAATCATGTTCGCTCCGTGAGACAATGCAGCGTCGATTACTGGACCAACCTGGCTCAACTTCCGGACGTCGACGAGAATCGTGTTCGTCACGTTGTAAGCAACGATCGTCGGCTCCTTGCCTTGTTCATAATGCTGCTCGGGATAGACGTTGTAATTGATTGTGGAAAGCTGGTCGTTTCCCAAGCCCAACGCCCGGAGCGCAGACAAAACTGATTGTTGCTTGGTGGCGTTTTCTGTCGCAGCTGCAGCGGCAGTAGCAGCGCGCGTTTGGACGCTTACCTGAATAGTCGCTTTGTCGGGAGAGACTTTGACTTCGCCGCGTCCGGTAACTGCAATTTGCGGAATTGGAGGAATTGGCGCCGAACTGTCTTGCGCCTGTACAGTTAGTGGCGCTAAAACTGCCACGCAACACCAGATTTGCGTTTTCATAGGTTCTCGCTAAGTGAGTATCGAAGGAGAGACGTTCAAAGTGCGGTCCCTTGCACAAGTTGAGTCATACCGAACGTACGCGTTCGATCTCGTGGATTCGGCTGAGATTCATCCCGATGATTCCTTCAGCCTCCGTCCGCATGAACATGTTCGAGAACTTTGCACCCCAGACAATCTCGCTCGCTTGATACGAAGACCTCGAATGCACGCTCTGGGAGACGGTTTCGTCGGTTCCGATAAGAAGAACCAATAACTCGGCCTCAGCCTTCAGGAGATCTGCATGCGTCAAACCCCACATCGGGCTCGCTGGATCAATCGGATGCACGACTGTCCAGCTCAATGGGAAGAACACTACGCGATTTCGTTCCAGGCTCAGGTCGTAAAATTTTCGCACCGTTGAGTCCCCGACTTGTTCGAGCTTGGTCAGAATCGCTTGTACTTGTACCTCGATCAGTTGGCTGCTTCTCGCGTTGGCGATTCTGAATTCCAACGCCGTCTTCTCACGGTAGGGTGCGACGATGGCATTACGGCTATAGATAATTCTTGCGGACGGTCGTGAGAACCGCGCAAAAATCACCCCAGTTGCAAGCGCAACTCCGACGATGTTGAGCAAAGCCTCGATCGTAACCAATGTGTTCGCAGCAGCTCCGACGGGAATAATGTTGCCGTAACCGATTGTCGCGAACGTGTCGACGCTGAAAAAAAACGCTCTGTAAAATGGGCTTCCCGCGAAATCACCTGTACTCGATTGAAGAGCATCCGGACCCAAAAGCAGAAATGCAACAGCGAAGAAGATGTTGACGATGATGTAGGAGCCGCTAATAAAAGCGAGAAACCTCGGCCACGAGATCGTCAGCAGCCAGTGGTAGAGACTCAGTGACGAAAGTGGATCGAGCGCATCGCGAACTACATTGAAGCTTCCATCGCGATTCAGCAGCCGTCGGCGTGTGCCTCTCGCGACCTCAGTACCAAAGCCAAGGTCGCGAAATTCTTCCTGCGGTGCTGATGTAGCGGAGGTGGAGGGCTGCACAACTGTCGACGAGGTCATTCGATCTGCGGTTGATACTGAGCGAAGGTTAACGTCGAAAAATGGCCTTGAATATTGGCTAACGCTACATTCGCGCGGTGAAATCGCCAGAAGCTTCGATCGGACGTGCTACGCTGATGATCATCGTATCAGCGTTCAGCTTCGGATCCATTTCCGTGCTGACTGTTTTGACAACACGTGCCGGTATGCCGCTCTTGACGGCGATGGCTTGGCGATATGGGTTGGCTGCAGGGCTTCTCGGCGCAAGTGTCAGCTCCGCCCAGTTACGCACGATTGGCAGGCAGCGAATCGTTCAGCTGATGTTGATAGGCGGATTGGGTCAGGCGCTGATTACCTACTTGAGTCTTCACGCGCTGGAGTACATATCCGTCGGGCCGCTGGCTTTTTTGTTTTACACTTATCCAGCGTGGGTTGCACTGTTGGCGGCAATACGCAGGACTGACCGATTGACGCCTGCGCGCATTGTCGCACTCGTGCTGGCTCTTGCCGGTGTGACTATCATGGTCGGTGCACCACCGGGGAAGCTTAATCCGATTGGTGTAATTCTGGCGCTCGCTTCTGCCTTGCTCTACTCGGCTTATCTGCCGGCGCTCGGGCAGGTGCAGAAAGGCGTGCCTGCACTTCTTGCTACGTTTCTCCTGATAACCGGAGCGGCAATCTCGTTCGTGATCGCGGCATTGTTCGCGAGTGAGCTATTTATTCCCGGCTCAATTCCAGTCTGGGTGAATATTCTTTTGCTGGCGTTCGTATCAACCGTGATTGCCTTCTCATCCCTTATCAAAGGCCTGTCGGTACTGGGCTCAGTGAGAACGGCGATCATTGCGACTGTCGAACCCTTCTTCACTGCCATCCTCGGCGTGCTGGTCCTCGGGAATCAGTTCAGCACGGCGACCCTGATTGGCGGTGTCTTCATTGCTGCAGCAGTCTTTTTGATCGAGTGGAGCTCGACTCAGCTCACGGTTACTGCGTAGCTGCCAGCCGGCGGCGGCGCTCCACCTCGATAACGAGATTCTGCAAATCACTGGGACTCACACCCGGAATTCGTGAAGCTTGGGCGAGTGAACGAGGCCGTAGACTGGAAAGCTTCTGACGTGCCTCGAATGATAATGAGCGCATGTCACTGTATTCCAAGTCGGGGTCCAGAGAAAAGGCGCCCATCCGTCGCATCCGCTCGGCCTGCGCTCTCTCGCGCTCGAAGTAGCCCGCGTACTTGATTTCGAGATCTGCTGTGACCAGAGCCTCCGCGCTGAAGTCCGCCGCTAATCCCACTGCCTGGAAGAGTTTGTCGAGTGGAATGTCCTGACGCTTTGCTACTTCGGCTATTCTTGCCGAATGCGAAAGCGGAGCGCTACCTGCAACGGAAAGGATGGGCGCAGCCTGATCGGGCCGAATGCTGGTCGCACCAGCCAACCGGAGAGCGGAGTCTTCGTGCTCGAGGCGCGTCTCGATTGTTGCTTCTTCCCTCTCTGAGTAAATGCCAAGTTGCATGCCGGTAGGTCCAAGGCGCCTGAGCGCGTTATCCTGGCGTACTGTGAGTCTGAACTCAGATCGCGATGTAAAAAGCCGGTAGGGTTCGTCTACTCCACGTGTGACAAGATCGTCGATCAGGACCCCGATGTAGGATGTCTCTCTGCCGAGTACGACAGGCTGTTTTCGCTGCAGCGAGAGCGCAGCGTTCATTCCGGCAACTACACCCTGTCCCGCGGCTTCCTCGTAGCCGGTAGTACCGTTGATCTGTCCGGCGAAGAAAAGACCTGGTATTGCCTTCACCTGCAGCGAAGGATCGAGCTGAGTTGGCGGATAATAGTCGTATTCGATCGCGTATCCTGCTCGATTCATTCTGACTTGATTGAGCCCGCGAACGGAGCGCAGAATCTCGAGCTGCACTTCGGCCGGGAGCGAAGTAGACAAACCGTTGACGTAGAGCTCCGATGTTTCGTGTCCCTCTGGCTCGAGGAACAGCTGGTGCCTCTCCGCATCAGGAAACTTTACGATCTTGTCTTCGACTGAGGGACAGTAGCGTGGCCCACGAGACGAGATCGCGCCACCGTACATCGCCGACTTCCCAATGTTTTCCTTGATGATTCTCTTGCCTTCAGCGTCGAGATACGTGATCCAGCAAGGCAGTTGCGCTGGATGCCGTGTAGTGGAACCAGTCCGACGCTTCTCGCTCCAAAAGTGTGACCACGAATAATCGAACTGTTCGATCTCGCTCTGCTGGATCTCCAACGCTGAATAATCGACGGAGCGACCATCAATGCGTGGGGGTGTTCCTGTCTTGAAGCGAGCTACGGTTAGACCGGCTTGTTCGAGCTGCTCGGCGAGGTGGGTGGTCGCGGTCTCGCCGGCTCGTCCACCGGACATGCGAGTCTCGGTACCGATATGGATTCGCCCGCGCAGGAAGGTGCCTGTAGTGATCACAACGCTTTTTGCCCCGAAACTTCTGCCCTCGAGCGTATCCACGCCAAGCACTCGTCGCTCATCGGTCGAGAGGACAAGTCGGGCAACAGTCCCCTGCACAGTCTGCAGATTTGCCTGGGTTTCGAGAAGCGATCTAACCGCCCGGCGGTAAAGTCCGCGATCGCATTGCGCACGTGGTGCCCAAACGGCTGGCCCCTTGCTGCGGTTCAGCATTCGGAACTGGATCATCGCCAGATCGGTCGCCCTCGCCATGATTCCGCCGAGAGCATCGACTTCGCGAACTACGGTTCCCTTCGCAACGCCCCCGATCGCCGGATTGCACGACATCTGACCGATCGTTTCGAGAGCACTGGTGATCAAGCCCACTCGGGCACCAAGGCGCGCAGCAGCAACCGCCGCCTCAGTTCCTGCGTGGCCAGCTCCTATAACGACAACATCGAAATTGGTTTCAAAATTCTGCGGTCGCGTCATACATTTAAGATAAAGCGAAGAGTATCACTTAGTTAGTCTCTTATCGAACCTAATTCATGCCTCTCGAGCTGCCCCACGATCGGGTGATAGTTCTGATTCGCCAGAGCGCGTTCGAGCGTAGCGGGCTGACCCGAAAAGCTATTGATGAGCGATACAATCTCACTGATGAAGAATTCCGGGTCGAGGATGGACTGATTGCGCTCGGGCCGCTTCCGTCAGATGACATGCTACCAGAGCTTGTTGAGGATCTAGAAGCGAGTGGTCTGGTTTATTTCGACGAGTTTTTTGAGCTGAGTGGCAACTGGCCAGACTGGCTTTCGCTCTACGCACGCGGACTGAGAGATCGGGGGATTTAGAGGCGCTGTTCGACGACTGACCACTCTTCCACAAACGCTACGCCTTCCTCGATTCGGTCGATTACGACTTCCGCACCAGTGACTAACGACTTCGCGCTTAAAGCCCGTGCAGGAATTTTGACCTTGGCGCCAAGATGCTCATAGGAGATTTCTCCTGTTGCGTGAGGAGCGATCGTCTGTGTGACCACCGCGAGCTGTCCCTGAATCTCCTGGTGCTCGCCCGCTGAAGATGTGACCACACCACGGAGCGCCCACCGCGCAAGAAGAGTGATCATTCCGCTGATTGCAAGCGCGCCGGTTGCTATCGCAATGGCCAGTATGATCAACACCGGTAGTCGCGTGCGTGATGCAAGCGGGTACCCGATCGCTCCAAAGCCGACAGCGAAGGCGGCGATCGCAGGCAGATTGAAAAACGGTGACGGCGTACGAGTGCGATTTGGCCGCGTGTGCTCGACACCGTGAAGCATGGCGAACACCGCCAACATCAGACCAGCGATGAACGCGGCGAGGAAGATTACGGGAAGAGTTGTCACGGACTCGATAGCACGTTCTTGAAGCGAAGCTGACTTGAGCGATGCTCAAGATCCCACATACTTCCTGAACCAGGCTATTGTGGCTGGCCACGCCTGCCGGGTAGCCGCCATGTTGGCGCCGTCCATTCCAGTCTGTTGGCGTAGAAATCCGTGGCCTGCACCGGTGTAAATGGTGGGCACGTATATTCGCCCCAGAGCTCGAAGCGCGGAATCGGCCGGCGGAATTGTGGCGTCTACGCGAGCGTCGTTCCCGCCGTAGAGGCCCAGCACCGGCGCGCGAACAGAAGGAAGATCAGTTGTCTTCGGGGACACGCCGTAGTAAACGACCGATGCGCCAAGGCCCGGCGAGTGCACCGCGTGCGCGAAGGACACTCCCCCACCCCAGCAAAAACCGACTATTCCGTATTTCTTCTGTGCTGCGGGGAGAGACACTCCGTACCGCGCAACCGCGTCGAGTTGCTTTTGAACCCAGGCGGGGTCGAGAGTTCTGATGGCGGTTTGAGCTAGAGGCGCAACAACGCTGTCGGGACCGTCCGGAAGATTCTTCATCGTCAACAGATCTGGCGCGATTGCAATGAAACCGTCGGCGGCGAGCTGATCAGCGACGCCACGGATCCACGATGACAGTCCGAAAATCTCGTGTACGACTACGACTACCGGAGCCTTGGAGCTTCGTTCGGGATACACTACCCAGGTGCGTAGACTATCCCCATCACCGGTACGTATAATCGCCCACTCTGAATGTCTAGGTGAAGCACTCAAGCGTGCGAGCGCACCTGATGCATCCGGCGGCAGTCCTCGACTGTCGGATGCAGTTACTACTGCAGGCGACGGAGACGGTGCGCCATGATCCGTGTGCGTATCGGTTGCTGGAACCACTTTGTTACTGGTGCACGCCATGCCACTGAGTGAGAGGATCACCCCGAATCTGAATGCTAGCGGTTGAAGACGCATATCTACCGACTCCCCTGTTTGGCTGGTTGGCGAGGCGTGGAAGCACGTTTGAACTGCGCGGCGAAGAATTCGCCAACACGATATTCCGCATAATAAAATGGACGCCACGGCCAAGGGCCAGCAATGAAGCCAGCGTGGCCGCCGCGTGCCAAGAATTCCAGGTGAAGATACGGATTCTGTCCAGCAACGGCTCGGACTTCATCGAGAACGTCGGGAGGAAGCATGGGATCATCGATGGCGCTCAATAGTAGCGTTTCGACTCTAATATCTTTGAGAAATCGGAGCGAGCTCGAGCGTCGATAGTAATCCTGCGCATTCTGAAACCCGTGTAAAGGACCGGTGATCAGGTCATCGAAATCCTCGAGCGTTCTTAGCCCGGAGATTTTATAAGCTGGAGCGATATCCGGGAATCGGCGGGCCTTCGCTTCTGCCTTCTGTCTCAAGGAGCTCAGAAAGAACCTCTGATAGAATCGTGAAAATCCGTGGTTGATTCTTATCGCGGAGCGCGCGAGGTCAAACGGGACTGAAATTGCTGCTGCGCCGGCGAGCTGAGGTGGTAAATCGACGCCCCGCTCTCCGAGGAACTTGAGCAGCACGTTACCGCCGAGCGAAACGCCAACGATTCCAAGCACTGATGTATCGTGCTCCCGCGCAATCCGTTCGAGTACGAACGTGGTATCCGTCGTTTCACCAGAATGGTAAAATCGGCGAGTGCGGTTCGGCTCCGTTCCGCACGAGCGAAATATCAGGAGGTCAGCTCCCCATCCATGTCTGGCGGCTTCGTTGAGGAGTCCCTGAGCGTAGTGAGAGCGAACTGTACCCTCGAGGCCGTGCAGTATAAGAACTCGTGGCGCTCCAATCTTAGCCGACAGGCGATGTAACTCGACGAAGTCTCCGTCGGGTGTGTCCCAGCGCTCGAGAACAGTCGGCGCAGGGCGCTGTCGCCGAAATAACTTTCCCCAAAGCGTTTGCAAATGACCGCCAGGGATCCACCAGGCAGGCGAATAGATTACCTCAGTTGACATCGGCAGAAGGTATTGGAGCCGGCTTCACTCTTTGCGGAGAGGTGGGCGACCAGGTTGGAAGTACAGATCTTCGGCGTCAAAAAAAGTCCGGATACACGGAAGGCTCTTCGCTTTTTCTCGGAGCGGCGGGTAAAGACTCACTTTGTAGATCTCATGGAGCGTCCGGCATCACTTGGCGAGCTTCGCCGGTTTGCGCAGAAATTTGGCGTGTCGGCACTGATTGATCGAGGCTCGAAGCGTTTCAACGAGCTGGGTCTTCGCTATGCGCAACTTTCGGACGACCACTGGCTCGAGAAGCTTTCCGAGGAGCCGCTGCTGCTTCGACTTCCGCTGGTTCGCAACGCTAACCGGTTTGTCATCGGCGCCGACGAAGAAACATGGAAAACGTGGATGCAACCGTGAACAACGCCTCGCTTGTGGCTGCGAGGCAGTTCGGGCGATATTGCACGTTCGTTCCGCCCGCCCTCAGCATTTAGCTCGAACCTGCCCTACCAACAGTGACTTACCGCGTTCTCGTCACCGATGAGATCGACGCCGAAGGTGTAGCG
>Ga0066709_100003070_pt1 | contig 12601 bp, 12 predicted proteins | sample GraSoiAngelo_158_FD_79665 | JGI IMG/M metagenome (GOLD analysis project Ga0066709, IMG submission 79665) | Grasslands soil microbial communities from the Angelo Coastal Reserve, California, USA - 14_1009_16_30cm | ecosystem: Environmental > Terrestrial > Soil > Grasslands | place: USA... | reverse complement strand
TGACGGACCGGTCGTCGTCCGGGCGCACGGCCAGCACCGCCGACGCGGCCAAGAAGACGGTGCGTCCCCGCGTCGTGAGCAGCACCACACAATCGCGGCCGACGACCGTGATGCGCCCCCGGTCGGTGCGCCCGCCCGACGTCGTCACCGTCGTCGGCGCGGCGCGCTCGCGCAGCTCGACCAACAGGCTCATGAAGTCGGACTGGTCGACGGCCTGCTGGCGCAACCACCGCTGCCGGACGCGCGCCGCGGCCGCGTCCTGGGCCCGGGCGCCCGCGGCCCACGCGTCCAGGTCGCGGTTCAGGTCGCCGTCATCACCCCATCCGCTCCCCATGCGACGGCAACCTACTTCGCGGTTCTTCTTGTCGCGCGCAGCCGTCCTCAGAACGGCTGAGTGCGACAAGAAGCATGGGTTCACCTAGCCTCGGCCCCGGTGAGCGACTGCCTGTTCTGCCGGATCGTGGCGGGCGAGGTCCCCTCCGACGAGGTGGCGTCGAGCGCGCGCACCTACGCCTTCCGCGACATCCAGCCGGCCGCACCCGTCCACGTGCTGGTCGTGCCCCGCGACCACATCGAGTCGGCCGCCACGGTCGGGCCCGAGCACGGCGACCTGCTCGCGGAGATGATCGCCACCGCCCAGCGGATCGCGGCCCAGGAGGGTATCGCCGAGTCGGGCTACCGACTGGTGTTCAACGTGGGCGACGACGCCCGCAACTCGGTGCCCCACCTGCATCTGCACGTCCTCGGGGGACACCGGATGGGTTGGCCCCCGGGTTGAGCGACCGTCACCGGAAGGTTCGTCATCGTCGGGGCGCCGGACGCCTTGTAACCTGACTCCACCAGCCGTGTCCCAGACCCAGGTCAAGATCCAGCCCGACAACCACCTGATGGTGGGCTTGCTCGGGCAACGCGACGAGTTGTTCCGCCTCATCGAGTCGTCGTTCGACGCCAAGCCGTTCGTGCGCGGCAACGAGATCACGGTCGAGGGCCCCGACGCGACCCGGGTCGGCGAGCTCATCAACCAGCTCGTGCTCCTCCTCGAGGAGGGTCACGCGCTCGACTCCGCCAACGTGGGCCGCGCCATCGACATGGTGAAGGCCGATGAGCGGCCGTCCGAGGTGCTCACCGCCGAGGTGCTCCGCTCGGCGCGGGGGCGCACGGTGCGGCCCAAGACCAGCGGCCAGAAGCAGTACGTCGACGCCATCGCACGCAACGTGATCACCTTCGGGATCGGCCCCGCGGGCACCGGCAAGTCGTACCTGGCCGTGGCGCTCGGCGTGCAGAGCCTGCAGGTCAAGCAGTTCAACCGCATCATCCTCACCCGGCCCGCGGTCGAGGCGGGTGAGCGCCTGGGGTTCTTACCGGGCGACCTCATGGCGAAGGTCGACCCGTACCTGCGCCCGCTCTACGACGCGCTGTATGACATGCTCGAGCCCGAAGGCGCGCAACGCCTGCTCGAACGGGGCACGATCGAGGTGGCGCCCCTTGCGTTCATGCGGGGCCGCACGCTGAACGACAGCTTCATCATCCTCGACGAGGCGCAGAACACCACGCCCGAGCAGATGAAGATGTTCCTCACGCGCATCGGGTTCAACTCCAAGGTCGTCGTCACCGGCGACGTGACCCAGATCGACCTGGCCGGCGCGCGCAGCGGCCTGCTCGGCCTCGACCACGTGCTGGCCGGGATCGACGGGCTGGAGTTCGTGCACCTCACCGCGCGCGACGTGGTGCGTCACAAGATCGTGCAGGACATCGTGACGGCATACGAACGAACGGACGGCACGCGCTGATGGCCGTGGAGGTCTTCGCGGCCGACGAGCAGGACGAGGCGCCGGTCGACGCGGCGCGCTGGGTGCGCCTGGCCGAGCGGGTGCTCGAGGCCGAGGGCATGCGGGGCGACACCGAGCTGTCGATGCTCTTCGTCGACGAGGTGTCGATGGCGGACCTGAACAAGCGCTTCCGTGGTGAGGAGGGCGCGACCGACGTGCTCGCCTTTCCCATCGACGAGGATGCGGTCGAGGGCGGCCGCTCGCCCGACTCGGGCGGCCCGGGGCCCGGCGTGAGCGTGTCGGAGCCCTACGAGATCCCGATCGTGCTGGGCGACGTCGTCGTGTGCCCGTTGGTCGCCCAACGCAACGCCCCCGCCCACGCGGGCACGTACGACGACGAGCTCGCGCTGCTCGTCGTGCACGGCATCCTGCACCTGCTGGGTATGGACCACACCGACGACCGCGAGGCGGTCGTGATGGAGCAGCGTGAGCGCGAGCTGCTCGACCGCTTCCACCAGTCATGACCCCGACCGACGTCTGGCTGATCGTCGTCATCGTCGTGTCGACGATCGTCGCGTCGTTCCTCGCCATGGCGGAGACCGCGCTGACCCGCATCAACCGGGCGAAGGCGATGGCCCTGGAGGACGAGGGTCGACGTTGGTCGAAGCAGTTGGTGCGCCTGGTCGAGCACCCGGAGCGTTTCCTCAACCCCGTGCTGCTGCTGATGCTGCTCGCCCATCTCGTGATCGCGTCGGTGGTCGCAGTGCTCATCCAGCGGCATTTCGGGTCGGGTCTGCTGTTCGTCGCTACGCTGGTCGAGACGGCGGTGATCTTCGTGTTCGCCGAGGCCGCGCCCAAGACGTGGGCGATCGAGCACCCCGACCGATCCGCGCTTCTCTCCGCGCCACTCGTCGCGGGCGTGGTCGGCCTGCTCCCGATACGCGTCATCACCCGCGGCCTCATCGGGGTGACCAACGTCGTGCTCCCCGGCAAGGGCCTGAAGCGGGGGCCGTTCGTGTCGGAGCAGGAGCTCCTCGCCATGGCCGACCAGGCCGAGGAGGAGGACGTGATCGAGTCGCAGGAGCGGGCGCTGATCCACTCGATCATCCACTTCGGCGACACGGTCGTGCGCGAGGTCATGGTGCCCCGGCCCGACATGGTGTCGGTCGAGGCGCGCGCCAAGGTCAAGGACGTGATGGAGGTCGCCATCCAAGCGGGCTACAGCCGGATCCCTGTCTACGAGCAGGGCATCGACGACATCGCCGGCATCGTCTACGCCAAGGACCTCATGCGCTCCGTCTCGGAGAACCGGTTCGAGGAGCCGGTGCGTGACCTGGCCCGCGAGGCGATCTTCGTGCCCGAGACCAAGCGCGTCGCCGAGCTCATGCGCGAGATGCAGGCGAAGAAGTTCCACATGGCCATCGTGGTCGACGAGTACGGCGGCACCGCGGGCCTGGTCACGCTCGAGGACCTGATCGAGGAGCTCGTCGGCGAGATCGTCGACGAGTACGACGTGGAGGAACCGTCGGTCGAGGCGCTCGCCGGGGGCGACGTGCGTGTCAACGCGCGCATGCCAATCGACGAGCTCAACGAGCTGCTCGACACCGAGTTGCCCGAGGGCGACTGGGACACGGTCGGCGGGCTCGTCTACAACCTGCTCGGTCACGTGCCGGTCGAGGGCGAGACCGTCGAGTTCGACGGGCACCGGCTGCGGGCCGAGAAGGTGCAGGGACGGCGCATCGGCCGGGTGCGCGTCACCCGGCTGGCGACTGCGGAGCGCAACCAAGAGCAGACGTGAGGTCGGGTTTCGCCACGCTGGTCGGGCGGCCCAACGCCGGGAAGTCGACCCTCCTGAACGCCATCCTCGGGGTCAAGGTGTCGATCGTCTCCGACAAGCCCCAGACCACGCGCACGCGCGTGCGAGGACTGCTGAACCGGGCCGATGCCCAGGTCGTCTTTGTCGACACGCCCGGCATCCACCGGCCGCGGACGCTGCTCGGCGAGCGGCTGAACGAGACGGCGACGGGCGCGGTGGGCGACGTCGACGTCGTGTGCATGCTGATCGACGCCACCGCGCCGGTCGGCCCCGGTGACCGGTGGGTCGTCGACCAGGTGCCGCGCGAACGCACCATCTGCGTCGTGAACAAGACCGACCTGGCCAGTCGCGACAAAGTGCTGCAGCAGCTGACGGCCGCCGCCGAGCTCGACCTCGCCGAGTACTTCCCGGTGTCGGCGCGCACCGGCGACGGTGTCGACGCACTGGTCGACGCCATCGTCGCCCGGCTGCCGGTCGGCCCCGCCTACTACCCGGACGACATGGTCAGCGACGTGCCCGAGGCCTTCTGGGTGGCCGAGCTGGTGCGCGAGCAGCTCCTCGCTCTTGCACGCGACGAGCTGCCGCACTCGATCGCCTGCCAGGTGACGGAATGGGAGTGGCCGCGCATCCGCGTCGAGATCCTCGTCGAGCGCGAGTCGCAGAAGGGGATCGTGATCGGGCGCGAGGGGAGCGTGCTCAAGGCGGTCGGCACTGCGGTGCGCGACCAGCTCCCGCCGGGCGCCTTCATCGAGCTGTTCGTCAAGGTCGACAAGGACTGGCAGCGACGGGCCAAGGCCCTTGACCGCCTGGGTTACTGAGCGGCGCGGCGACGAGTCGCGCGCTCGTCAGCTAGTCAGCGGCGAGGAACCGCTCGACGTTGGCGCGCAGGGCGGTGAGTCGCATCGGTGGCATGGCGCGCAGCAGGTCGGACCGGTAGCCGGCCCGAGCCAGGCGCGAGTCGAGCACCGCGACGACGCCGCGGTCGGTGCTCGACCGGATGAGGCGGCCCGCCCCCTGGGCCAGAAGCGTCGCGGCGCGCGGAAGGTCGATCACACGGAAGGCGTCGGCGCCCGCTCGTTCGCGCCGCGCCTGCAGCAGGGGCTCGTCGGGTCGCGAGAACGGCAGCCGGTCGATCGCGACGAGGGAGAGCGCGGCGCCGGGGACGTCCACGCCCTGCCAGAAGCCCATGGTGGCGAAGAGGCACGACGTCTCGTCGGTGCTGAAGGCTTCGAGCAGCGCGGGCTTGGGCAGCTCGTCCTGCGTCATCACCCGCCACGGCAGGGCGTCGCGAAGCGCGTCCGCGGCCGCGCGCATGGCCCGCCAGCTCGTGAAGAGGGCGAGGGTACGGCCGCCGGCCGCGCGGATGAGCGCGTCGAGCTCCGCATGCATCGCGGGTTCGTAGTCCGGGTGACGCGGGTCGGGGAGGTGGGCCGCGCAGTAGAGGACCGCGTGGTTGGCGAAGTCGAACGGACTGCCGACGTCGAGCTCGGTGTAGGTGCCCTCCGCCAGGCCGAGGCGCCGCGGGAGGAACGGGGGGATGGTGGCGCTGGTGAGCGTGGCGGCTTCGATGCCTGACGCCCACAGCCGGTCGGCGAGGATGCCGGCCACGTCGATCGGGGCCACCTTCATCACCGGCGCGTGCACCGGTCCCTCCACCCACGCCACCAGGTGCTCGCGGGTCTCGGCGGCCGCGTCGACGTCGTCGACGAGCGACGTGACCGCCTTCATGGCCCGCGTGCGCGCCGCGGAGTCGGCCTCGGAGTCGGCGGCGCGCAGCGCGGCCGTGGCCCGACCGAGCCGGTCGCGGCAGAGCACGAGCACCGCGGCCAGCTCCTCGTCGTCCGTCGCGTCGACGCGTGCGTTCGTGTGTTGTCCCAGCACCGAGGTGAGGCGCAGGCCGGCGTCGTCGACCGCACCGGCCACGTCGTCGTCGCCCGCGACGCTGCGCACCGTGCGCGCCAGCGCGGTGAAGCGGCCCGCGGTGAGCTCGACGCCCATGGCCGCGGCCACGATGTCCTCCAGCGCGTGGGCCTCGTCGAAGACCACCACCTCGTGCGGCGGCAGCAGATGGCCCCCGCTCGCCAGATGCATGGCGTAGAGGTGGGTGTTCACGACGATGACGTCTGCTGCCGCTGCCCGCTCGTGGGCCGCCTCGGCCCGACAGAGCTCGCCCTTCGGGCAGCGCGAGGCACCGGGACACTCCCGCGCGGTGACGCTGAGCGATGCCCAGGCGCGCGGATGGGGCTCGAAGTCGAGCTCGGCCCGGTCGCCGGTGTGGTTCGTCCTCGCCCACCGCAGGATCTGCACGATCTCGCGACCGAGGCGCCCGAGGTCGGCCGTGTCCGCGTCGGCCAGCTCGAGCTGCTCGGCGCCTTCGCGCTCCGCGATCTCCTCACCCTTCTGGAGGCAGAGGTAGTTGGAGCGTCCCTTCAGCACCGCGAAGCGGAACGGCCGACCGAGGTGAGCGGCCAGGAACGGGAGGTCCTTGCCCGCCAGCTGGTCCTGCAGCGCCTTCGTGGCGGTGGCGACGACGCACGTGACCCCTCCGAGGACGCAGGGGATGAGGTACGCGAGCGACTTCCCCGTGCCGGTGCCCGCCTGCACCACCAGGTGCCGTTTCTCCTGGATGGCGCGGGCGACCGCTTGGGCCATCTGCAGCTGACCGGGGCGGTCCTCCCCGCCGCCCGGAAGCGCGGCGGTCACCCGGGAGAGCGCCTCGGCGACGTCGTCGGGGGTCACGTCGTGACGCGTCGCCATCTCGGGGACGGTAGCGGGCCGAGTCGCCCCGCCCGGCCGACACGACCGCGCACAACCGGGCCGGCATGGAGGCGCCGCTCGCACGCGTGAAGGCCGCGGCCGAGACCGCTCGGTCCGTCTAGGCCGCGAGGCGCTCCCGCAGCGCCGGGAGGCCGTCGCCGCCCAGCTCGTCGAGCACCGACGGGCGCCCGCCGAGGGCGAGCAGGATCGCCTCCGCGTTGCCCTTCACCTCTGGCCCGTCGCCCCACGACCAGTCGAGGTCGGACGCGACGAACCGCAGCCCTTTGGCACGGCCCTTGGCCTTGAGCAGGCCGCCGATGCCGGGGGCGGCCTCGAGCGCGGCCAGCAGCCGGTCGGTCGGGAGCTCGCGCGGCAGGCCGAGCGGACGGCGGATGTCCTGGTGATGGGTGAAGTGGTCGACGAGCGCTTCTTTCGCCGGGATCAGCCGTGAGATCCCCTTGCGGACGTGGTCGCGATGGATCCGGTCGAAGATCGACGAGAGCTCGGCGGGGGAGTGGGCGTCGCCGAACGCGATGGACTCCTCCTTCGAGGCGCGGTCGATGTTGAAGCTGCGCTTGGCGATGAGCGCGACCATCTTCGGCATCGGCGTGGTGTAACCGAGGCACATGTGACTGATGACGTCGCGCACCCGCCAGCCCTCACAGAGCGAGGCCGCGTCCCACTGCTCGGCGTCGAGCTTGTGGAGCAGCGCGGCGATCGATCCCATCTCGTCGAGTCGCATCCGGTCGTAGTCGCGGGTCACAGGGCCTCCCTGTCGGCTTCTCGTACCATTCGCATCAACCCCGCCGCGTGGACGGTGACTCGTTCACGTCGTCTGCTTCACTGTCGCCGTGCGAGCACGGTGGTGCCGGGGCCTCATCGGGGTGGCGGGCCTCGTGGCGAGCGGGATCCCGGTGCGACACGACCGCGTCGGGCCGCGGGAGACGCGTTCCTTCCGGCTCGTGAACGACCTGCCCGACGCCGCCCATCCGGTGGTGTGGCCGGTGATGCAGCTCGGTTCGCTCGCGGCCGTACCTGTGAGCGGCGGCATCGCGGTGCTCGCCGGGCGGCGCACCCTCGCGGCACGTCTGGCGCTCGCAGGTGGAACCGCCTGGGCAGTGGCGAAGGTCGTCAAGCAGGTGCGGGTGCGGGGTCGTCCCGCCCGGCTCCTCGGCGACGTGAACGTGCGTGGCACCGAGGTCACGGGCGGGGGCTTCGTTTCGGGCCATGCCGCGGTCGCGGCGGCGCTCGCGGCCGCGGCCTCTCCCTCGGTGGGGCCATCGCTGCAGCGGAAGTTGTGGCTGCTGGTACCGGTCGTCGGGGCCTCGCGCCTGTATGTCGGCGCCCACCTGCCGCTCGACGCCTTCGGTGGCGCATCGCTCGGGCTCGCGGTCGAGGCGGTGACGGGCGCCGTGATCGGCCGGGTCACTCGGCGTCGGGGCGCCCGCGCCCGCGCTTGACCTCGGCGCGCTGGTGCTTGGCGCGCAGCCGTCGCTCGCGGGCGGCTTCCGAGGGCGCGGTGGGGCGGCGGGGCTTGGCGACGCGCAGCGCCTCGGCCAGGCGGCTGCGGAGCCGTTCGATCGCGAGCTGCCGGTTGCGGGCCTGTGAGCGCTCGTCCGACGCCACGACGCGCACGACGGGGCCCAGGCGCTCGAGCAACCGGGCCCGCTGCCGGGGCCCGAGCGAGGGTGACGCGCGCACGTCGAAGCGCACCTCCGCCCGGGTGTTGGCGGTGTTGGCGTGCTGGCCTCCGGGACCGCCGGACGCGCTGAAGCGCCACTCCAGCTCGTCGAGGGGGATCACGCACGTGCGCGTGACCCGTAGCGCGTCGGCCACCACCCGACGGTAGCCCCGCTGCTACCATCGACAGAGCTCCCCGGCGGCGGCCGAGGACGTCCCCCGCTGGTTCCCCAGCAGTCCACTCGAGGAGATCGCACGTAGCCCATGCCCCACGTAGCCCATGCCTGACAAGACCGCCACGATCGGGGCCCACCGCACCCACGCCACCGACACCGGGTCGCCCGAGGTGCAGGTGGCGCTCCTCACCGAACGCATCAACCACCTCACCGAGCACCTTCGAACCCACAAGAAGGACCACCACAGCCGGCGCGGCCTGCTGATGCTCGTGGGCCGCCGGCGCCGTCTCCTCGACTACGTCAAGGACAACGACGTCGAGCGCTACCGGGCCCTCATCGCCCGCCTCGGCCTCAGGAAGTAGCACCATCGCGAGCGGCCCCCACGGGCCGCTCGTTCCACAACTGCACCGATTCAACAGCAGCACGCGTGTTCGACAAGCAGCACCGTGCTTGACAACTGCAAGCGGCGGCGGCCCGACCGCCAGCTGCCAGTTGCCAGGTCCCCGGCCCGCTCGGGTGCCTGACAACTGGGAACTGGCCGGCCCGCCGCCCGACCGGCGGCTCCGTCCGGAGTCGCAAGAAGGGACTGACAATGGCGGACGCCATTTCCGTATCCGCACCCATCAGCGGCACGCCCAAGACGCTGTCGTTCGAGACGGGCAAGCTCGCTCCGCAATCGCAGGGCGCGGTGGTGGCTCGCATCGGCGACACCGTCGCGCTCGTGACCGCGAACGCGGAGCGGCGCGTACGCGAGGGGATCGACTTCTTCCCGCTCACCGTCGACGTCGAAGAACGCATGTACGCGGCGGGCAAGATCCCCGGCTCGTTCTTCCGCCGCGAGGGACGCCCGGCCGACCAGGCCGTCCTCACCTGTCGCCTCATCGACCGTCCGCTACGGCCGTCGTTCGCCGACGGCTTCCGCAACGAGACGCAGGTCGTCGTCACGGTCCTCGGGGCCGATCTCGAGAACCCGCACGACGTGCTCGCGATCAACGGCGCGTCGGCCGCGCTGATGCTCTCGGGCATCCCGTTCGACGGCCCCATCGGCGCGGTGCGCATCGCGTACACCACCGAAGGCGAATGGATCCCCCATCCGACCTACCAGGACGGCGACGCATCGACGTTCGAGCTGGTCGTCGCGGGCCGCCAGGTCGACGACGACATCGCGATCATGATGGTGGAGGCGGGGGGCACCGAGGACGCCTGGAGCTACTACGAGGCGGGCGCGCCCAAGGTGACCGAGGAGGTCATCGCCGCGGGCCTCGAAGTATGCAAGACGTGGATCCGCGAGTCGATCGAGCTGCAGCGCGAGCTCCTGAAGGCGGCCGGCGGCCCGGGCAGCCCGGTGCCGTTCGACCCGCAGCACGACTACGGCGACGACGTGTTCGAGCGGGTTAGCGCGGTCGGCTCGCAGCGTATGGCCCAGGTGGCGACCATCGTCCCCAAGGCGGAGCGCAACGCGGCGACCGACGAGGCCACCGAGGCGATCGTCGGCGAGCTGGCCTCTGAGTTCGAGGGACGCGAGAAGGAGCTGAAACCGGCGGTGCGCGGCCTCGTGAAGAAGCTCGTGCGCAAACGGATCGTCGACGAGGGGATCCGCATCGACGGCCGCGGTCCGGCCGACCTGCGCCCGGTCTCCGCCGAGGTGGGCATCATCCCGACGGCCCACGGGTCGGGGTTGTTCCAGCGCGGCGAGACCCAGGTGCTCAACGTCACGACGCTCGGCATGCCGCGGATGGATCAGCTGCTCGACACCATCGGCATCGACGAGAAGAAGCGGTACATGCACCACTACAACATGCCGCCGTACTCCAACGGCGAGACGGGTCGCGTCGGCAGCCCGAAGCGCCGCGAGATCGGCCACGGCCTGCTGGCCGAGCGGGCCCTGTTGCCGGTCGTGCCGTCGGTCGAGGAGTTCCCGTACGCGCTGCGCCTCGTCTCCGAAGTATTGAGCTCCAACGGCTCCACGTCGATGGCCTCGGTGTGCGGGTCGACGCTCTCGATGATGGATGCCGGGGTGCCGCTGAAGGCGCCCGTCGCCGGCATCGCCATGGGGCTCGTCTACGCCGAGGGCAAGTACACGACCCTCACCGACATCCTCGGGGCCGAGGACGCGTTCGGCGACATGGACTTCAAGGTGGCTGGCACGGCCGACTTCGTCACCGCGCTCCAGCTCGACACCAAGATCGACGGCCTGCCTGCCGACGTGCTCGCCCAGGCGCTGAAACAGGCGAGGGAGGCCCGGCTCAAGATCCTCGACGTGATGCGGGGCGCGATCGCCGAGCCCCGTCCCGACGTGCGCGACACCGCGCCCAAGGTCGTCAGCTTCGAGATCCCGATGGACAAGATCGGCGAGGTCATCGGGCCCAAGGGCAAGGTCATCAACACGCTGCAGCAGGAGACCGGCGCCGACATCAACGTCGACGACGACGGCCAGGTCGGCACGGTCACCATCGGCTCGAAGGACGGTGCCGCGGTGAACGAGGCGCGTCGCCGCATCGAGCTCATCCTCGATCCTCCCAAGGCCGAGGTCGGCGCTGTCTACGCGGGCCGGGTGGTGAACATCACCAAGTTCGGCGCCTTCGTGAACATCCTCCCGGGACGCGACGGCCTGGTCCACATCTCCAAGCTGGGCCGCGGCAAGCGGGTCGAGCGGGTCGAGGACGTGGTCGACCTGGGCGACGAGCTCTCGGTGCGCGTCGACGACATCGACCCGCAGGGCAAGGTCTCGCTCTCGCTCGTCGGCGACAACGGCGACAGCGGCGGTGAGGGCGCGCCCGCCCCTGCACGGCGACCGGCTCGGCCTGAGCGCTCCGATCGTCAAGAGCGCTCCGATCGTCCCGAGCGCTCCGAGCGTCCCGGGCGATCTGACGAACCACGGCCCGCGCCCGCGCCGTCGATGTCCGACGCGGTGTCGTTCGAGGACGTGTTCGAGGCGGAGGTGCGCGAGACCTACGGCGACCTGGGCCCCGCGTCAGAGCCGGCCGGGTCGAGCAGCGGCGGCGGCGGTGGGCGCGGCGATGGTGGCGGGCCCCGGCGCAACCGACGACGCGGCCCGCGGTAGGCCCTTGCCCGACCGCATCCGACAGGGCCGCCTCGACAGCGGGATCCGTGTCGTCACCGAGTGCATGCCCGACGCCCATTCCGTCACGACGGGCTTCTGGGTCGACGCCGGGTCGCGCGACGAGGCGCCCGAGCTGGCTGGGGCCTCGCACTTCCTCGAGCACCTGCTGTTCAAGGGCACCGACACCCGATCGGCACGCGACATCGCGGAGGCGATCGAGGCCGTGGGGGGCGACATGAACGCCTTCACCACGAAGGAGTACACCGCCTTCTACACGCGCGTGCTCGACGACGACCTCGAGCTGGGCCTCGACATCCTTTCCGACATCATGTGGGCCCCGGCCTTCCGGTCCGACGAGGTCGAAGCCGAGCGACAGGTCATCCTCGAGGAGATCCTCATGCACGAGGACGAGCCCGCCGACCTCGTGCACGACGTGTTCACGGAAGCGCTCTATCCGGGGCACCCGCTGGGCCGCGAGGTGCTCGGTGACGCGAGCACGATCTCGGCCATGTCGCGCGACCAGATCAGGGGCTACTTCAACGAGTTCTACCGTCCCGAGGCGATCGTGGTCGCGGCCGCAGGCAACCTCGATCACGACGACGTCGTGTCCGGCCTCGAGCGGCGGTACGCGGGCCGCGCCGGCAACCGTCCCGAGCGTCGGATGCCGCCGCTCACCCCGCCGCTCCGCGACGTGGTGAGCACGCGCTCGACCGAACAGGCCCACATCGTCGTCGGTGGGCGCGCGCTGGCCCGCAACGACGACGACCGCTTCGCGCTCGCCGCCCTCAACCAGGTGCTCGGCGGCGGCATGTCGAGCCGCCTGTTCCAGGAGATCCGCGAGAAGCGCGGCCTCGTCTACTCCGTCTACTCCTACCGCGCCGCGTATCTGGAAACCGGTGCGCTGGCCGTCTACGCGGGCACGTCACCGAGCCAGGTCCACGAGGTGCTCGAGCTCATCCATCGGGAGCTCGACAACATGGCGACCGGGGATGTCTCCGCCCGCGAGCTCGATCTGGCGAAGGGTCATCTCAAGGGCTCGCTCGCGCTCAGCTTGGAGGACTCGGCCAGCCGGATGACGCGTATCGGCCGCGGGGTCCTGTTGCACGACGAGGTGCTGAGCTTCGACGAGCTGGTGAGGCGTACCGAGGCGGTGACGCTCGACGATGTCGCGCGCGTGGCCGGGCGGGTGCTGACCGACGAGCGGGTGGTTGCGGTCGTCGGCCCCTTCGAGCCCGGCGCGTTCGCCGAGCGGGTGGCGTGAGGGTTCTGTTCATCGCTCAACGCGTCGCGGGACGTTGACGATCCGCGTCGGCGTCTTCGGCGCCTCGGGTCGGATGGC
>Ga0066709_100003069_pt1 | contig 12605 bp, 10 predicted proteins | sample GraSoiAngelo_158_FD_79665 | JGI IMG/M metagenome (GOLD analysis project Ga0066709, IMG submission 79665) | Grasslands soil microbial communities from the Angelo Coastal Reserve, California, USA - 14_1009_16_30cm | ecosystem: Environmental > Terrestrial > Soil > Grasslands | place: USA... | reverse complement strand
GCCTTGAAGGCAGGCTGGTCGCCGGCGCCTGCAAACATCGCTGCCATGACCGGTGCGTACGCATCGTTCTGGTTCATGGGAGGAAGCCCGAGCAGCATTTCGATCGTGTGAACCATGTTCACCGTCGTGTAGAAGTGATGCTCCACGTGCGGCTGAGCCGCCGATCCGGGAGAAAATTTGCTGATGACGAATGCGATGGAGCGGTGCGCATCCACGTGATCCGCGCCCGCCTGCGCGTCATCTTCCACAACCAGGATCGCCGTGTCATCCCAGTACGGGCTGTGCGAAACCGCGTCGACCACACGGCCAAAGGCAAGGTCATTGTCGGCTATTGAGGCCGCCGGTCGCGGCAGATCGGGCCTCGTGCCTCCGGTGTGATCATTTGGTAGATACAACAGGACAAATGCGGGCAACTGAAATTCAGGCGCTTCGTTCGCTTCGCGGGCGCGGACATACGCTGCAAATTCATTCAGGAATTCGTCGGCTCGCAACTGGTCCGGGTAGTCGGTATTGAAATCCGGAAAGAGCGGGTCGAAGTGATCGCGCAGCACCGCCTTGGTCGGCTTCATCTGCCTCATCAGCGGCACAGGCCATGGCCACGGGCTGAGCCCTCCGTGCGGGTCCCCGACGTTCGGTGGCAACGGATCGCCGCGTCGAACTTCGGTTCGCGGGCAGGGCGCTTCGAGCGGGGAAGGAGTCCCTTGCTTCGGCGTCGAAGCCCGGCGGCTTTTGTTACACCATAGGGCGGTCACGAATTCGCCGTAGATGCGATACGTCAGGCCGTGCTTGGCGACGTTGTCCCAAAGAAAGCCGGTCGAGGGATCGTCAATGTCGGGCTGCTTGTGGTCAAGCGGATATTCATCGGCGACCGTGCCCTGGAAGTCGTAGGTCCGCTCCTTGCCGCGATAGGCGATCTGCCAGGTTTTCTCGTTATAGTCCGAGGTAATCGCCGCCGTCGACCAGAGATGACCATCCCCGGAGACTTCGCCGCTGTCATAAAAGTTATCGAGCACGCCAAACTGCAGGGCAAGCTTGTGCTCGTTGGGCGTGATGTCTGCGCCATACATGTTTAATGAAGGATCTCCATCACCCGCTTTGAGGTCGCCGAGTATCTGGTCGTAGGTGCGGTTCTCCTTGATGACGTAGATGACGTGCTTGATGGGATTACTGCCGTCAGCGAACTGAATTGTTCCTGGATCGCTGTGCAGAAGATTGTCCTGCTCCACCGCGCGAGTGAGTTCGTCGAGCCTGCCCAGCGTCGATGGAATGTTCAGCCTGGCAATCGATCCTCTCAGCAACGTGGGAATGTAGGCATGCTCGTGGTGTTTGGTCTCGTACACCGTCTTTCCCATAACTTTGTTAGGACCGGCGCCTTCTCCCTTGGCAGTTGCAATCAGGAGATCGTCGCCATGAACGGCGAGCGCGCTGGGGTACCAGCCGGTGGGGATGAAGCCTGACGCTGATTGAATGTCTTTGCCCGTCCCGGTTTCAGTACTGCGGTCGGACGTGTCGAAGACCGCGACCGCATCGAGCGAGGAGTCGGCCACGAACAAGCGCTTCCCGTCGCTGGACTGGGCGAGCGCAGTTGGAAAGCTTCCCGCGTATTTTTGTCCGCCAGGATTCGTTGAGAGATAGCGGAGAGGTCCACCCTTTTCAAGGGAGATCGCGGCAACTTCATCGGCATTCGACAGCGTAACGTACAAAATCCTCTCATCCGGACTCAACAACATCGCTGTGGGATGAGAGCCCGGAGCGACCGGGTCTTGCGGCTCGTTCAGCTTGATCCAGCGCACGGCCTTGCCGCCAGCGAGGTCGAGTTCCGCCACCTGCGAGGCATTCCACAAGCTGCACCAGGCACGCTTGCCATCACGCGTCGCGATCACCGTATATGGAAACGACGACGGCACCAGGTCATTGGTGCTGAGGTCGAAGCTCTGTAGCACCTTGCCCGAGGCCAGATCGAGCAACACGGCATTGTCAGAGAGATTGTTCGCCACAAGCAACTGGTCCTGCCCGCCCCGCCCGACGAGCGCTATGCCCGCTGGATACGGGATTGCCGTGTGCCGAGGAGTCTTGAACAAGCCCACGGCAACCTTCTTCCCCGTCGCCAGCGGTTGTGGCGCAATCGCAATAAACCGCTCCGGCGTTACCTTCCCCTCCGAGAATTTATAGACCGCAATTCCGTTCCCCGTATCGCCAGGCTTCTCGCCAGTAGGGTCGGTCACAGACCCGACCGAGGCGAAGAGATGTTTCCCGTTCGAACTGAAGGCCATGCCCAGGAAGTAGCTCTGGTGCGCCTCGTCACCGAGGCGGGCTTCAGGAAAGTCAGCGATGTGATTGTTCTGCAGATCGAGAACCGCGATGGACTAGTGGGCTAACGTCTCCTGGGTGCCATAGCCATCGTTCAGCAGCGCGGCATAGCGGCCATCCGGACTTAGCACTATGTTGGCCGGAAAACTGTTTGTGCTGCCAACTCGTCCTGGCGCGGGGACGCTCAGCTGCTTGCTTGTGGGCAGCGGGACCGTCGGCCGATTCGTTTTGGGGATTTGCTGCGCCAAGACAAGTATCGCGATGGCGAACCAGAGAAACACGATGAAGACAACGACCCAACGGGCATGCCGAATCACGAAGCCTCCGATGAGACAGAAGAGATTGAGGAGGTGACGAGCGTACTGCAAACTCCGGTTGAGGGTCAAAGGCTAGCAGGCACCCTTGCAGGACGGCACCGGCATGCGTTTATGTGTGAGTGGGCTTGGATGATGCCTGCGATGACTCTGGCGTCTCGTGGCCTTCGGTCTGCACGTTGTGGCGGACATCGGCTCCCTGCACCCAGAAGATGACGTCCTCGGCAATGTTCGTGGCATGGTCGGCGACGCGCTCCAGATTGCGCGCGACCAGCAGCGCATCCAGTGCCTGACGGACAGCCTCGGGCCTGGCATTCATCGTCTTTACCAGCTGGATGAAGGCGTCGTCGCGCATGCGATCAATCACGCTGTCCATTTCGAGCACGGCTTGAGCAAGTTCAACTTTTCCTTCAATAAACGACTCTAGAGCCCGGCGAACCATAGCACTTACGGCTGCGCCCATTCGTGCAATATCTACCGGTAAATCGGTAGCGGGAAGCTCCACCATGTCCATCACGCGCTCGGCGATATTTACCGCCTGATCGCCAACGCGCTCGAGGTCGGAGTTGATCTTCGTAACGGCGAGAATGAAGCGGAGATCAACCGCCATGGGCTGCTGCATCGCGAGCAGGTCGAAGGCTGCCTCGTCGATCTCGCGCTCAGCCGTGTTGATCAGGCTCTCGCCTTCCAGCACCATCTGGCAGCGTGTGAGATCGCGCTCCACGTACGCCTGACGCGCGCGGTCCACCGCCTGCTCCGCCAATCCGCCCATGCGAAGCAACTTCTGCCGCAGATCGTCGAGCCCCTGCTGAAAACGCGTACGCATTATCCGAACCTGCCTGTGATGTAGTCTTCCGTCTTCTTGTCGGACGGCTTGGTGAAGATCTTTTCGGTCTTGTCGAACTCGATCATCTTGCCCAGCAGGAAGAAGCCGGTAAACTCTGCGACACGCGCGGCCTGCTGCATGTTGTGGGTCACAATCACGATGGTATACCGCTCTTTGAGTTGAAAGATCAACTCTTCAATCTTGCCGGTCGAGATGGGATCGAGCGCCGAGCAGGGCTCATCCATCAGAAGAACTTCGGGCTCCACGGCCAGGGCGCGAGCGATGCAAAGACGCTGCTGCTGACCGCCGGACAGGCTGGCGCCGGACTTCTTGTGGATGTAATCCTTCACCTCATCCCACAGCGCTGCGGAATCGAGGGAGCGCTCCACGATCTCGTCCAACTTCCGTCGGTTGCGGAAACCATTCAGCTTGAGCCCGGAAGCCACGTTGTCATAAATCGACATCGAGGGGAATGGGTTGGCCTTTTGAAACACCATCCCCACGCGCCGGCGGATCTGGGTGGCGGAAGTACCGTTGTAAGCGTCGACATCGCCGATGCGAACGTGGCCCGTCACCCGGGTCTCAGGAATGGTCTCGTGCATGCGGTTCAAGCATCGGATGAAGGTCGACTTTCCGCAGCCCGAAGGCCCGATGAGAGCGGTCGCATGGTTGGCTACGACACTCAAGTTGATGTCGTACAACGCCTGGGTCTTGCCATACCAGGCGTTCAGGCTTTCGACTTTGATTCCGACACCCATAAATCAGGCCGCCCCAAAGGTCCCGCGGCGCACGGCGAATCGGACGGCGGACACCGCGCTGACAATCAGAATGATGAGCACGAACGATCCCGCCCACGCCTGGCGGTGCCAGTCATCGTAGGGCGAATTGGCATAGACGTAGATCTGCAGCGGCAAAGCTGCCGTAGGCTGCTCCGCGTGTAAATTCCAGTATTGGTTGCCGAACGCGGTGAACAGCAGCGGCGCAGTCTCGCCGGCAACTCGGGCGAAGGCCAGCATGATTCCGGTGATCACGCCGGACGTCGCAGTCCGCAACGTGATGGACAGCGTAGTCCGCCAGCGTGGAATGCCGAGCCCGTACGAGGCCTCGCGCAGGGCCTGGGGAACGAGCAGGAGCATCTCCTCCGTCGTGCGGGTGATGGTGGGGATCATCATGATCGCCAGCGCTACTCCGCCGGCCAGCGCCGAGAAGTGCCTCTGGTACAAAACGACGATCGAATACGCCACAATGCCGATCACAATCGAAGGAACGCCATTCAGCACGTCCGCCGTAAAGCGAATCGCATCGCCGAAACGGTGGCGGCCAAACTCCGCAAGGTAGATACCGGCACCGACTCCGATCGGCACGCCAAGAATGCTGGCAATGCCGAGGATGAATGCCGACCCCACAATCGCATTCGCCATCCCTCCGCCAGGTTCTCCCACCGGTTTTGGAGTCTGCGTCAGGAAAGCCCAGTTGATCGATCCTACGCCCCGGTAGACAAGATAGCCGAAGATCGCGACCAGCGGCAGGAGCACCAGGAGGACGGTAAACACGGCAACGCCCGTCATCATGTGATCCGTGATCCTCCGCCCCCAGCTGATGGGCGGAACGGAATACGGTGCGGCGACATTTGGAGTCTCAGGCACGGGCCCTCGCAGGCTGGCCGCGGGTGACGGTCCAAACCAGGAATCGCGCCAACGCGTTTACCACGATCGTAACAAGAAACAAAGCAAGTCCGATTTCGATTAGCGCCGAGAGATAGACATTTCCGGTCGCCTCGCTGAATTCGTTCGCCAGCACGCTGGCCATAGTGTAGCCGGGAGCCAGCAGGGATTTCGCAATTTCCGGACGATTTCCAATCACCATGGTGACCGCCATGGTCTCGCCCAACGCACGCCCAAGTCCCAGGATGATCGCGCCCATGATGCCCGCGCGCGCGTTCCGAAGCACGCCAATCCGAATCATTTCCCAGCGCGTGGCGCCCAATGCCAGTGCAGCCTCCCGCTGATGCTGTGGTACTACCATCAGCACTTCGCGAGCAATGGAAGAAATAATCGGGATGATCATGATCGCCAGGATTATACCGGCGGCGAACATGGAATAGCCGAACGATGGTCCCGCAAACAGGCCCGTCCAACCCAGGGTTTTACTCAGGAAAGGATCTACGTAACGCGTCAAGATCGGTACGAGAACGAAGATTGCCCACAGCCCGTAAATCACGCTGGGGATTGCGGCCAGCAACTCTACGAAGAACGATAGAGGACCGCGCAGGGCTCGCGGGCACATCTCTGTGGTAAAGACCGCGACGCCCACGGCCAGCGGAACGGCAATGGTCAGGGCAAGCAGCGATGAGACCAGCGTTCCGTAGACGAAGGGCAACGCGGCAAACTGTTCGTTCACTGGATCCCAATCCCGCCCGACAAAGAATTTGAAGCCGAATGCGTGCCATGAGAGTCCCGAGCGCAGGACCAGCTCGTAGACAATCAGCACTAGGATGCCGAGTACGGCCAAGCCACAAGCCAGCATGGCAAACCAGAAGATGCGATCCAGGAATTCTCCCCCCGAAGCGTCCAGGAGGGGCGTAGTCCGCGCGACCGGTGCGGCTGTAACCTTCGTCTGTGCAACAGCTTGCGGACGCAGCATATCAGGCCGGCGAAATGCACGATTGGCCATTCGCCCCTCACCGTAGCAGAGACTTGTTACATTGGTGTTAAAATGATTTTGCTTTTTCCAGGAATCGCGATCACGTCAGCGCTAGAATTCCACGCTGGCACTGTTGTGCCGGTTGCGTTTTGCTGAGTAAGCCTGTATCTTTTCGTTCCCCGACATTCCATTCTGTTATGCCGATTACGCCAGAGCGGACACGCTTCGTTTTCACGAAGCTCGAACGGGAGTTGGTAACGCTCTCATCGGAGCGGCAACCCGAGAGCGTTCACAGCTTCCGCACCGGCACTCGGCGCCTTCAGACCCTGCTCGAAGATTTGCTCCCTCAACGGGATCGCAACCAGAAAAAGCTGCTGAAGCTGTTAACCAGGATTCGCAAGCGTGCGGGAAAGGTTCGAGACCTGGATGTTCAGCTGTCTGCCTTACGCAGCCTTAAGACTCCGCAGGAGCCCAGGCGCAAGACGTTACTCATGCAGAGCCTGATCGAACTTCGTGCCGAGCATGACAAGAAGTTGCGTAACGCGCTGGACAAGGAGATGGTCCGCGAGATTCGTCAACGGCTGAAGCGAGCCAGCATGGAACTGAACCTCGATGCAGCTCGCGATCCGCTGGCAACCGCGAAAAAGATGCTGCAAAAGGCGACGCGTCCGGAGGGCTCTCCCTCGGATGAATTGCTCCATCAGTACCGCATCCTCATCAAACGGGCGCGCTATACGGCTGAGTACGCTGCCAAATCTCCTGAAGCGGACCGATTCCTCGTGCAGCTCCGCCGCGTGCAGGATGCACTCGGCGACTGGCACGATTGGCTGATGCTGACTCAGAATGCGGCCAGTCGACTGGAAGAGCTGCCGCATTCTTCCCTGCTGGCCGTGCTCCGCAATGTAACCGGATCGAAATCCCGTCGGGCGGTAGCGGTGCTCGCCACATCCGGTTCGGCTAAACCCGCATCAGGTTCCCTCGCTGACGCAAAAGAACCTGGCCCCCAGAAACGCAATGTGAAGCCTTCCCTGGCCCTGCGCGCGACTACCGCAGCGTAGTCCCCAAAAATCATAGACCCTAAAAGTCATGACGATCCGCCATTCTGCCGTGTAAACTGTGAGGCTTCGACATGCCCACCTTTGCCGCGGTCGACATCGGCTCCAACTCCGTTCGATTGAAGATTGCGCGCCTGCAGGGGCATCGGCTTCGTTCCATCCACGAAGACCGCGAGGTCACCCGCCTTGGAGAAGGGGTCTTTCGTTCCGGCTTTCTTACGCCGGACTCGATGGCCGAAACCGTCAAGGTCTTGCGGCGCTTTCACCGCGCGACGCAGCAGGTAGCGACCGACACGGTGCGCGTCGTAGCCACCAGTGCCCTGCGAGATGCTCGTAACTCGCAAGCCTTCCTCGAATGGGTGCGTTCGGCAACCGGCTGGCGAGTTGAGATCATCTCCGGTTTGGAAGAAGCCCGTCTGATTCACCTGGGTCTAGTGTCCAGCGGACGCGTCGACAGTTCGCCCACGCTGATGATTGATCTCGGTGGGGGCAGCTGTGAGCTCACTGTCTCCCGAAGCGGCCAGATTCACGATACGGTCAGCTTGCCGCTGGGAGCGGTCCGCCTGACCGACGAGTTTCTCGGCCATGATCCACCGCGAAAGGGCGAACTGAAGCGGTTGAGCGGGTTTATCGCGCGGGAAGTCGGGCGCATCACTTCGCGCATCGTGGCCGCCCGGGTCAAGAACGTCATCGCGACCTCGGGGACTGCCGCCGCTCTCGCTGCCACGGCCGCTCATCTCCGAAAAAATAGCTCTAGCCGCGGAAGGCCCGCAGTCTCGCGCGCCGAGATGAGCCGCATCGCCAAGCGACTGGCGCGCCTTCCTGTCGCCGAGCGCCGCAAAATCGAAGGCATCGGACCGAGGCGTGCCGAAATCATCGTGGCCGGAGCCATGGTGTACTACGAACTCATGGACCGCTGCCGGTTGAAGGGCTTCCGCTTCTCCCCTCTGGGGCTCCGGGACGGCATCCTTGCGCAGATGGCCGCCGAATACGATCACAGCACCCGATCTGGCCGCCAGATTGAGTCGGAACGCTGGGAGTCGATCACCAGGGCGGTCACCCATTACCGCGTCGACCGCAAGCACGCCCTGGATGTTCGCGACGCGGCGGTGTTCCTGTTTACCGCCTTACGCCGCGTGCACCGGCTGCCTCCTGAATACCGGCAGTGGATCTCAGCGGCGGCCATGCTCTACGAAGTTGGGGACTACGTAAACCGAACCGGCCGCCACCGGCATACCCACTACATCATCTCGAACTCGGAGATTCTCGGCTACACGCCGCAGCAGCGGCGCATTATCGCGGCGATTGCGCGCTACCTGGGAAAGTCGCGCCCCACGGTCGAAGACGGACCGATGAAAGCCCTCGATCCCGCCGAGCGTGCCGGAGTGCAGAAGGCAATTCTGATCTTGCGCCTGGCGCGCTCCCTCAATCTGGGCCGTAGCCGCGCCGTGCAGAAAGTGCGGGTGGCATTGCGCGCGGCTGATGTTCGATTAACGCTGGTTCCCCGCCGGCGCATGGGAGTGGATCTGGAACTATGGGCAATCGAAAAGGACTGCGCCTATTTCCGTGAGGTTCTTGGACGCGAGCTTTCTACAGCGGTGTCGTAAAGGGCACGGACCAGCTTCGGCGTCAAACACCACTGCAGCGTTCCGGAGCTGCGACGCATTTCCACCTTGGCCACGGCTCCTTTCTTCAACTCTATCGAGGCCTCACAGCCCGAATCGCTGACGACGGTTCCGAGGAACTGGCTCAGGTTGGGATTGTGTCCTACAACCATGATCGCTTCCTGCCGTGCATACTTTTCCAGCAGCTTACGGAAATCGACAAAGGTCGCTTCAGGACGGAGTCCGGCATCGATTTGTACTTTCCCTTCATACCCGAGTTCATTGCCGACCAGTGAAGCCGTTTGGGTAGCGCGTTTCAGCGGGCTCGAGACAATTGCGTCCACCTGCACCTCGAGGGCGACCAGAGCCCGTCCCACGTAGCCGCACTGCTCGATGCCATCTTTGTCGAGCGCGCGCTTCTCGTCCTTCTTGGGACTTATCAAATGCTGCCCGGCACTGGCGTGCCGCAGGAAGTAAAGGATCATTTCAGGTTATCGTTCCTTTCCCACCAGAATCTTGCGCGTTCCAGAAAGCAGATTCGCGGGAGATAAAGCGGGTTGTTTTCCTTCAGCGAGCTGGATCAGAAATTCCTGGGCATTGAATGCAGCCGTGCCCACCGGCGCCTTGCGGTTTCGTTTGCCGCGCACCGGTTGCCATGCACGGATGTAATTTCCGTCCGGCAACAGGATACGCGCTTTGCGATTGTCGGCGAGGTAAGCATCCAGAATTTCGTGGTGCGCCCGCTCGCGCAGTAACTCATCCTGCAGAGGCACGAGCACCTCGACCCGCTCGTAGAGATTGCGCGCCATCCAGTCGGCGCTGCCAATGTAGATCTGCTCGTCCCCACCATTGGCGAAGTAGTAGATGCGGCTGTGCTCCAAAAATCTTCCCACAATGCTACGGACACGAATATGATCGCTCACTCCGCGCACGCCAGGTCGAAGGGCGCAAATGCCACGGACGATCAAATCAATCTCCACACCGGCCTGCGATGCCCGGTACAGGGCTTGCACGACGTTCTTGTCGAGCAACGCATTCATCTTGGCAACAATGCGGGCCCGAAGTCCCTGGCGCGCATAGTCAGCTTCACGATCGATCAGCGCGATGATCTTTTCCGCCAGATCGAGGGGCGCCACCAGCAGCGGCTCGTAGCTGGGATTTTCGGCATAAGCGGTCAGGAAACTGAACACGTCGTGGACGGCACGCGTGACTTCGGGGTTGGCGGTGAACAAGCTGAGGTCGGTGTAGATGCGTGCTGTTGAGGCGTTGTAGTTTCCGGTGCCGATGTGCGCATAGCTGCGAGTCACGCCGTCGGGATCGCGCCGCACCAGCAGAGACAGCTTGCAATGGGTCTTGAGACCTACCAGCCCGTGGAAGACCTGCACTCCTGCATCCTCCAGATCGCGTGCCCAGCGGATATTCGAAGCTTCATCGAAGCGCGCTTTCAGTTCAATCACGGCCGTGACTTCCTTGCGCGATGCGGCGTCGATCAATGACGGCACAATCAACGAATGCTCGCTGGTGCGGTACAGCGTCTGCTTGATCGACAGCACCCGGTCGTCTTCCGCCGCCGACTCGATAAACGAAACTACGGCATCGTAGGAATCGTAAGGATGGTGCAGAAGAATGTCGTGCCGCCTGAGCTCTTCGAATAAGTCCTTCGACTTGGAGGTAAGGCGCAACTCGCGTGGGGCATACGTGCGGTACTTGAGATCGGGACGCTGCACCTGCTCATAAATATTGAATAGCCTCGACAGATTTACCGGGCCATTGACCGGAAATACTTGCCAGGGATCGAGCTCAAATACCGTGCTCAGGCGGTCGATGATCTCCGGATCAGCGTCAGCCTCGATCTCCATGCGAACCGCGTCGCCCTTGCGCCGGTTATGCAACTCGGCCCGGACCGATTCCAACAAGCTGCGCGCCTCTTCCTCCTGCAAGTAAAGATTGCTGTTGCGGGTTACGCGGAAGGGCGCAGAGGAGACGATGTCGTAACCGTGATACATGCGCACAGCGTGCTGTGCGACCAGATCCGCAAGAAAAATGAAGTCTGCAGTGCCCTCGGAGGGCAGAGGCACCAGTCGCGGCAAAGCCCGGGGCACAGCCACCACGCCCGTATAAGTCAACGCCGAGCGACGCCGGCGCCGGAGCAGAAAACCGAGGCAAAGAGCTTTGTTGATAACGCGAGGAAACGGGTGCGCAGGATCTACAGTGACGGGCGTGAGCAGAGGATCGAGCTCTCTTTCGCAGTATTGATCGACGAAGCGCTGTGCCTCCGGTTCAAGCTCGTGCAGGCCCAGTACGCGGATTCCGTTTTGCGCCAGCGCCGGGCGCAAGCGCGCATTCCAGCAGTCATACTGTTCATCGACGAATTCGTGCGTAAGTTTGGCCAGGATCTCGCGCTTTTCCGCGAGCGTAAGTCCGTCCGGACCACTCTCGTTGTAGCCGTCCTCGATCTGCTGCATCATGGCCGCGACTCGGACTTCGAAGAATTCGTCGAGATTGCTGGCCGAGATTGAAAGAAACTTCAGTCGTTCCAGCAGCGGGTTTCCCTCGTCCTCGGCCTCTTCGAGCACACGCCGATTGAAGGCGAGCCATGAAATATCGCGATTGAAGTAGTACTGAGGACTGTCGAGTGAGATGCGAGCCATGACGAGTGCGTGTGCTGGTCTACGCTGCTAGTGCTGCGGTTTATCTTTGATGGGAGTTCGTTTCGTAATCCACTTAATCTCCGAGCCGTCCGGGCGCTTCAGAAGCAAATGATGCTTTCGTGCGGCCTTCCACAGTCTCCGGCGACAACATCATGAAGTTCTCAGTATAGAACATCGGTCACGAGGCTGGCCGTGCAACGCCTCTGAGCGGCACGGCATAATGAAAAACAAAAAGGGCGCCACGGGATTATCGCGGCGCCCACTGACCCGAAACGAGAGCTACTTGACCTGTTTGATGGCTTCCTTCACTTTCTGCTCGACAGCCTCGGGAAGCGGTGCATAGGTCAGGGCTGCTGTCATTTTCTGGCCGTCATCGACCATCCAGTTCAGGAAGTCGGCCAGGATCTTGCCTTTGGCGGCATCCTTCGACTGAGCCGGAATCAGCACCCAGGTAAAGCTCGAGATTGGATAAGAATCGTTGCCAGGTGCATTCGTGATCGAAACCCGGAAATCCGCCGCCATCTTCGGGGCCGACGCCGCCGCTGCCGTAACGCTCTCCAGAGACGCCTTGAGGAAAATACCTGCGGCATTCTGCACGCTGCCGTAGGGAATTTTGTTCTGTACGGCGTAGATCAACTCGACATAGCCGATCGAACCCGATAGCTGCCGAATCGATCCTGCCACTCCCTCGTTGCCCTTGCCACCAAGTCCCTTGGGCCACTTTACGGCCGTGCCGCTCCCCACCTGATTCTTCCACTCGGAGCTGACTTTGGAAAGATAGTCTGTCCAGATAAACGACGTACCGCTCCCGTCGGAGCGATGCACAACGATGATGTCCTGGTTGGGGAAGTTCACGCCGGGGTTAGCAGCTGCGATTGCCTTGTCATTCCAATTCGAGATCGTGCCCACAAAGATTCCCGCCAGTACTGCGGGCGTAAATTTCAGCTCTCCCGTCACGCCCGGGATGTTATAGGCCGGCACAACTGCCCCCAAGACCGTAGGAATATTAAGGATTGAAGTCTTCAGCTTGGTTTTGGCTTCCTGGAGCTGAGTATCCGTCATCGGCATGTCGCTCGCCCCAAAATCGACTGTCCCTTCGGTGACCTGCCGGATGCCGCCACCGCTGCCAATTGGTTGGTAATTGATCTGAATATCCGGATGCAGTTTGTGGTATTCGCTGAACCATTTGGAATAGATGGGGT
>Ga0066709_100003068_pt1 | contig 12608 bp, 14 predicted proteins | sample GraSoiAngelo_158_FD_79665 | JGI IMG/M metagenome (GOLD analysis project Ga0066709, IMG submission 79665) | Grasslands soil microbial communities from the Angelo Coastal Reserve, California, USA - 14_1009_16_30cm | ecosystem: Environmental > Terrestrial > Soil > Grasslands | place: USA... | reverse complement strand
TGTTTGGTCATCACATAGACCTTCGATCCCGCTCCGAGCCGACATGCCCCATCTGCGACGACATGTTGACGATGACCCCAGCGCCGCGATCGGCCATCAGCCGCGCCGCTTGCTGCGCGACAACAAAAGCGGCCTTGACATTCAGTGCAATCAGCCGATCGAGCGTCGCCTCATCGACCTCCAGGAACGGCTGCGGCCGGTTCACCCCGGCATTGTTGATCAGGATGTCGAGATGCGAGAGCCCCGAGAAGGCCGCGCGAACCGCTGCACTATCGGTAACATCGAACGGCAACACCCGTGCCTGGCCGCCGTGGCCGGCGATATCGTCCGCGACGGTGTCGAGTTCAACCGGGGTGCGGCTGTTCAGGATTACTTCAGCTCCAGCCGCGGCCAATGCCAGCGCAACGGCGCGGCCGATGCCGCGACCCGAGCCGGTCACCAGCGCAATTTTGCCGTCGAGCCGGAAGGCACTATCGGATGCTGACATGCGGCCAATCGTAATCTTTCGGACCGCGGGCGTCTCGCCCGCAATGCGGCCGGGTCGGCCGTGGTCCAGCTCATCGGTCAGTCGCGGTGCAGGCCGATGTCGCGGCGGCAAAAGCCTTCCGGCCAGTCCACCTTATCGACGGCGCGGTATGCCCGGTCGCGCGCCGCGGCCAGATCACGGCCCAACGCCGTCACCCCGAGCACCCGCCCGCCATCGGCCAACAACCGGTCGCCGTCGCGCCTCGTGCCGGCGTGAAAGATCTTGACCTCCGGGTCGCTCGCTGCCGCATCGAGGCCGCGGATCTCGCTGCCGCGTTGCGGATCGTCGGGATAACCCCGCGCCGCCATTACGACGCACAGCGCGGTCTCGTCGTACCAGCGCAGGTCCACTTCCTTCAAGATGCCGTCGCGGGTCGCGATCAACGCCGGCAGGATGTCGCTCCTCAGCCGCATCATCAGCACCTGGCATTCCGGATCGCCGAAGCGGACGTTGTATTCGAGCAGTTTCGGTCCCGCCTCGGTCAGCATCAGTCCGGCATAAAGCACCCCCTTGAAGGGCTGCCCGTCGCGCTGCATCGCCCGCACCGTCGGCAGGATGATCCGCTCCATGACCGCGCCTTCGGCAGCGGGCGTCACCAGCGGGGTCGGCGAATAGGCCCCCATGCCGCCAGTGTTGGGTCCGATATCGCCGTCGCCGACCCGCTTGTGGTCCTGCGCCGCGATCAGCGGCAACGCGTTGACGCCGTCGATCAGCGCGAAAAAGCTCGCCTCCTCGCCTTGCAGGCATTCCTCGACGACGATCTCGGCGCCGGCCGCGCCGAACCGCCCTTCGCCGAGCGCCGCATCGACCGCGGCATAGGCCTCAGCGAGTGTGGCGGCGACAGCGACGCCCTTGCCGGCGGCGAGCCCGTCGGCCTTGACCACGATCGGCGCGCCCTCTGCGGCGATATAGGCCTTGGCCGCCGCGGCATCGCGAAACCGACGATAGGCGGCGGTCGGGATATTCTCGCGGGCGCACAGATCCTTCAGGAAGCCTTTCGAGCCTTCCAGCGCGGCGGCGGCCTGGCTCGGGCCGAACGCGGCAATGCCGGCGCTTTCCAGCGCATCCACCAGCCCGGCGACCAACGGCGCCTCCGGCCCGACCGCGACGAAATCGATCGCCGCTTTCCGGCAAAAGGCGATCAGCCCCGCCGTGTCGCGGACCGCGACCGGCACGCATTCCGCATCCGCGGCAATGCCGGCATTGCCGGGGGCGCAATAGACCTGGTCCGCGAGCGGCGAGGCGCAGATCGCCCAGGCGAGGGCATGCTCGCGCCCGCCAGACCCGACGACAAGGACCCGCATCGCTCTTGCTCCCCGGCTCCGGTAATATAGGGCGATGAACGATCTGCCGCTCACCGCTCTGGCCCCCGGATCAAGTCCAGGAGGGAACCTGCCGGAGTATACCGTCTCCGAGCTGTCGCTGGCATTGAAGCGCTCGGTCGAGGAGAATTTTTCGCATGTCCGGGTGCGCGGTGAGATCTCGGGCTTCAAGCGCCACGGCTCGGGCCACTGCTATCTCGTGCTGAAGGATGCCGACGCCGCTCTCGATGCGGTGTGCTGGCGCCAGACCGCGATCCGCCTGCCGATCAAGCCCGAAGACGGCATGGAGGTCGTCTGCACCGGACGGCTGACCACCTACCCCGGCCGCTCGAAATACCAGCTCGTGATCGATTCGATCGCGCTGGCCGGGGTCGGCGCGTTGCTGAAGATCCTCGAGGATCGCCGCCAGCGCCTCGCCGCCGAGGGCCTGTTCGCCGCCGAGCGCAAAAAGAAGCTGCCCTTCCTGCCGCAGGTCATCGGCATTGTGACCTCGCCGAGCGGCGCGGTCCTTCGCGACATCCTGCACCGCCTGGCTGACCGCTTTCCGCGCCGGGTCCTGGTCTGGCCGGTGGCGGTGCAGGGCGAAGGCGCAGCGGCCCAGATCGCCGCGGCGATCGAGGGATTCAATCGGCTTGGCCCGTGCGGATTCGTTCCGCGCCCCGACCTGATCATCGTCGCGCGCGGCGGCGGCAGCCTCGAAGATCTGATGCCGTTCAACGAGGAGATCGTCGTACGCGCCGCCGCGGCCTCGGCGATCCCGCTGATTTCCGCGGTCGGGCACGAGACCGATACGACGTTGATCGACCACGCCAGCGACCGGCGCGCCCCGACCCCGACCGCGGCGGCCGAAATGGCGGTGCCGGTGCGCCTCGATCTGATCGCCGAGCTCGGCGGCAAGGCGGCGCGGCTGACCGGCGGCCTGTCGCGGCTGTTTGCGGAGCGCCGATTGCATCTGGGTGGGCTGGCGCGGGGACTGCCCGACCCGCAGGATCTGCTCGGAGCCGCGGCGCAGCGTCTCGACGACCGCACCGAACGTCTTCGGCTGGCGATTGCCGGCCGCTTCGGCGCCGCCCGGCAGCGCCTCGATCTCGCCGCCACGCGGCTGCGCCCTGCGATGCTCGCCGCCGATCTCGGCCGTGCCCGCGAGCGGCTCGCCGATGTCGAGCCGCGGCTCGCCGCGGCGCTGGCCCGCGCCCTCGCGACTAAACATGCCGCGCTCGACAATTTCACCGGCCGCCTCGCGACCCATTCCGAGCGGCACGAAAGCCTGCTGGCGCGCGGTTACGTCGTGGTCCGCGACGCCGCCGAGAAAGTCGTCACCGATGCCGTCAAGGTTCGGCCGAACACCGCGCTGGAGCTCGAATTCTTCGATGGCAAGGTGGGCGTCATCGCCGGCGGCTCGCGCCGCCCGGTACGCCGCTCGGTGCCGCCGCTCGGGCAGGGCAATCTTTTCGAGGAGAAATAGTCGATGCGACCTTCCGGACGCACCCCCGAGGCGATGCGCCCGGTCAGCCTCGAACCGGGCGTCGCCAAATATGCCGAGGGCTCCTGCCTGGCGCGCTTTGGCGACACCCATGTGCTGTGCACCGCTTCGGTCGAGGAGCGGGTGCCGCCATTTCTGCGCAATACCGGACGCGGCTGGGTCACTGCCGAATACGGCATGCTGCCGCGCTCGACCCATACCCGCACCGACCGCGAGGCGGCGCGCGGCCGGCAGAGCGGCCGCACCCAGGAGATCCAGCGACTGATCGGGCGCAGCCTGCGCGCGGTGACCGACCTCGCCGCGCTCGGCGAACGCCAGATCCGCATCGACTGTGATGTCTTGCAAGCCGATGGCGGCACCCGCACGGCGGCGATCACCGGCAGCTATGTCGCGTTGCATCAGGCGGTGGCGAAATTCGTCTCGGCCGGCCTGCTGCCGGCCTTGCCGCTCAGCGACAGCGTCGCCGCGGTGTCGTGCGGAGTCGTCGAAGGGGCGCCCGTCCTCGATCTCGATTATGCCGAGGATTCCACCGCGGAAACCGACGCTAATTTCGTGCTGACCGGCGGCGGCGGCATCGTCGAGATCCAGGCGACCGCCGAGGGCGCGCCGTTCGACGAAGCAAGCTTCACCCGGATGCTCGCGCTCGCCCGCGCCGGCATCGCCGAATTGACCCGGCAGCAGCGGGCTGCGCTCGGGCTCGTCTAAGCAGTATGTCGCGCCACCTCCGGACCCCCTCGATTCCCTCCCCCGCAAGCGGGGGAGGGTTAGGGTGGGGGCGGGCCGCGCTCAGGGTCGACTAAGATTATGCCGTGCCGTATCCGGGCGGGCGAGCGACTGGTCATCGCTAGCCACAATCCCGGTAAGGTCGAGGAAATCGAAGCCCTGCTGGCGCCCTACGGCGTGATCGCGATCGGCGCTGCCGCGTTGGGGCTGCCCGAGCCCGAGGAGACCGGCGCGACCTTCGAAGCCAATGCCGAGTTGAAGGCACGCGCCGCTGCCGAGGCGAGCGGCTTGCCGGCGCTCGCCGATGATTCCGGGTTGGTGGTTCCGGCGCTCGATGGCGCGCCCGGGATCTATTCGGCGCGCTGGGCCGGCCCGACCAAGGATTTCCGCATCGCGATGGAGCGGGCGCAGCGCGAGCTGGGCGACAAGTCCCGGCGCGCCCATTTCGTCGCGGTGCTGGCGCTGGCCTGGCCGCCATCGGAGCAAGGCGCCGCGATCGAGACGTTTCGCGGCGAGATCTATGGGCAGCTGACCTGGCCGCCGCGCGGCGAGCGCGGCTTCGGTTACGATCCCATATTCATCGCCGATGGCTACGATCAGACCTTCGGAGAACTCGATCCTGATCTCAAACACAAGATCAGCCACCGCGCTCGCGCCTTTACGAAGCTGGTCGAGGCGTGTTTTGAACCAGGTTGAGATCGGACCGCCGGCCTCCGGCCGGCATGCCGGCGAGACGCCGGCGCTCCGAAAAATCGAGCCGCTCGCCGTCTACATTCACTGGCCGTTCTGCCGGTCGAAATGCCCGTATTGCGATTTCAACAGCCATGTCCGCGACCGGATCGACGAGGGGCGTTGGACCCGGGCTCTGCTGGCCGATCTCGAACGACAGGCGGAGCTGGCGCCCAATCGCGAAGTCGTCTCGATCTTCTTCGGCGGCGGCACGCCGTCCTTGATGCCGCCTGACACCGTCGCGGCGCTGATCGCTCGCGTGAAGGCATTGTGGCCCGTCGCCTCCGGTCTCGAAGTGACCCTCGAGGCCAATCCCAATTCGGCCGAAGCCGAGCGTTTCGCCGGGTTTGCCGCAGCCGGGGTCAACCGCCTGTCGCTCGGGATCCAGGCGCTCGACCCGGCAGCCTTGCACTTTCTCGGACGACGCCACGACCGCCAGGAAGCGATCGCCGCCATCGCGCTCGCCCGCGATACCTTCCCGCGATATTCATTCGACCTGATCTATGCCCGGCCAGGCCAAAGCGTCGCGGCGTGGGAGGACGAACTCGGCGAGGCGCTGACCTTAGCCGGTTCGCATCTGTCGCTGTATCAGCTGACGATCGAGCCGGGCACTGCTTTCGGCAATCGCGCCGAGCGGGGCGAGGCCCTCGCCGCCGACGAGGAGATGGCGGCCGCCCTATTCGAAGTCACTCAGGCGCGGCTCGAAGCGGCCGGAATGCCGGCCTACGAAATCTCGAACCATGCCCGGCCCGGCGCCGAATGCCGGCACAATCTCGCGTATTGGCGATACGAGGATTACCTCGGGATCGGCCCCGGCGCGCATGGCCGGGTCACGCGCGGCGGCAGCAAGCTCGCAATCCAACAGCGCCGCAGCCCCGAAGCTTGGCTTGCCGCGATTGAAGAAACCGCTTCGGCGACCGAGGAGATGACGCCGATCGAGCGCGACACCGCGGTCGAGGAAATGCTGATGATGGGGCTTCGCTTGGCCGAAGGCGTCTCGCGTTTCGGCCTCGAAGAGATGGCTGGTCGCTCCGCCGATCAGTTATTTGGGCCGGCGCTGGCGCGCCTCGTTGAGGGCGGCTTTCTGACGCTGGATGATCAGCGCCTTGCCGCCACTGCCGCCGGCCGCCAGCGCCTCAATGCCGTGTTGGCAGCGCTGATTGCGTGAGGAAAGTAGGGCGGAAGAGCGCAGCGTATTCCGCCACTTTCACGTCGCGGCGCGGCGGAATGCGCTTTCGCTTTTCCGCCCTACGCATCAAAACGAAAAATCGCGAAAATCGCGCGGCGCCGGGCTGATGATGATGTTCCCCTGCGGCTGCACTTCGAGCACCGCGAGGCCGCGCTGCACCAATCCTTGCGGTGTGAAGCGGAACAGCCCGTCGACCCCGGTGAAGCCGCTCGGGTTGAGGATTGCGTCGTGCGAGAACGGCGGGTTGCCGCCGGCCTTCGCCAGCACCGAGGCGAGCGCGGCGGCATCGAAGGCAAGCGATGCCAGGCGCGGCGGCGGATGATTATAGGTTGCCTGGAACCGGCTCTCGAACTCGCGCCGGAGCTCGGGCGGCGAGGCAGCGAACCAGCCGCCGACGAGCGCCGGCTCACCGGCAATCGAGGGGTCGTCCCACAGCCCGCTGCCGAGCAGATGCACTTGCGGTGCAGCGATGCCGGCCTGTTGCAGGCGGCGGGCGATCTGCTTCAGCTGTTCGCCGCCTTCGGGCAGCAGCAGCGCGTCGAAGCCGACCCCGGCGGCTGGTAGCGGCGCGGGCGCGGCACCCGGCGCGCCGGCCGGTGGGGCATTGCCGGTCAGGCGCTGCACCGCCGGACCCGCATCGCCGGAGCGCGGATCGAAGGTTTCGGTCTTGACGATCGTGCCGCCGCCCTGACCTGCCGTTTCGCGCAGCGCGTCGGTCATGACGCGGCCGTATTCCGTGTTCGGCGCCAGCACAGCGAAGCGCGACAGGCCCCGTTCCCGGGCGAAGGAAACCTCGCGCGCCACCTCCTGGCGCGGCAGAAAGCCCATCAGGAACACATTTCCGCCGGCCAATTGCGTCGCCGTCGAAAACGCGATGACGTTGACGTTGGCCTGTCCGGCCACCGGCTTGACCGCATCGACCTCGGCGGCGAGCAGCGGGCCGAGGATCAGCTGCGCCCCGTCGGTGATCGCCGACCGCGCCGCATTCGCCGCGCCGTCGGGCGTACCGCTGGTGTCGCGCGGCACCAAGGTCAGCCGGTCGTTTCCCGTGGTGAACAGAGCCAGCTGCGCCGCTTCGAGCATCGCCTTGCCGAGCTCGGCGTTGGCGCCGGACAACGGCAGCAGCACCGCAACCTTGACCGGCCCCGTTGTGCCGGGCGGTGGCGGAGCGCCGGGCGGACCGCCAAACGGCGATTGCGGCGATCCGAGCGGGGCCGCTACCATCGGGCCGCGCATGCAGGCCGCCAGCGCGAGCAGCAGAACGAGAGCAGCGATCGGTGAGGCGAACCGCGGAAAACGCCAGCGCAGCACAGGGAGCCTCCGGAAAGGGTGGGCGCGACCCTAACCATCGCGTTCGATCAAGTAAACCCGACGGAATGCGATTATTACGATCATCGCGGCCGGGCGCGATTGCCGATGGCGCGATCGATTTTGCCGGGTGGGCTCCCGAGCACGAATTGGCCGCCGGCCTCCATTTGGTCGCGACGCCGATCGGGAATCTCGGCGATATGACGTTGCGAGGGTTGTGGGTGCTGCGCAATGTCGATCGCATCCTCTGCGAAGACACGAGAGTGACCGCGCGGCTGCTCTCCCGCTTCGGCATCGAGACGCCGCTCAATCCCTATCACGACCACAACGCCGACCGGGTACGGCCGGCCGTGCTGGAGGCGCTGCGCCGCGGCGAGAAGGTGGCGCTGGTCTCGGATGCCGGAACCCCGCTGGTCTCCGATCCCGGGTTCAAGCTGGTGCGCGCGGCACTTGCCGAGAACCTGCCGGTGACCGCGGCGCCCGGGCCTTCCGCTGCGCTGACGGCGCTGATCCTGTCGGGGCTTGCCCCCGACGTTTTCCTGTTCGCCGGCTTCCTGCCGCCGCGCTCGGCGGCGCGCCGGCGCGCGCTTCAGCAATGGACGAGTCTTGCCGCGACGCTGGTGTTTTTCGAAGGCCCGTCGCGGCTCGCCGCAACGCTCGCCGACATGGCGGAAATCCTCGGTCCGCGCGATGCGGCGGTGGCGCGGGAATTGACCAAGCGCCATGAGGAGGTCCGCCGCGGTAGGCTGTCCGAATTGGCGGCCCATTACCAGGCGGCAGGACCGCCGCGCGGCGAAGCCGTGATTGTCGTTGGGCCGCCGCAGCCGGCAGTTCCGGCGGACGCGGATATCGACGCGCGGCTCGGTCAGTTGCTCGAGGCGCACAGCCTGCGCGACGCGGTCGCCCGTCTCGCCAGCGAGACCGGGCTGGCGCGCCGCGCAGTCTATGACCGTGCGCTCGCATTGCAGCGCAAGAGCGCGCCCGAATGACGCTAGCGGCACGCCGCCGATTGGCTCCTCCCAGCCCCGAGCGTCAGAAGGCCGAGCGGCGCGGCCGTCTCGCCGAGTTTCTATGCCGGTGGCATCTGCGCCTGCGCGGCTGGCATATCGTCGCCAGCCACTGGCGCTGCCCGGCGGGCGAGATCGACATTCTCGCGCGGCGCGGCCGGGTGCTGGCGATCATCGAGGTCAAGTCGCGGCGGGATTTGGCGAGCGCCGCCGAATCGGTGCTGCCGCGCCAGCGGCGGCGCATCGGCCGAGCTGCTTCGGCCTTTCTGATGACGCGGCCCGATCTCGCCGCGCTGACCTTGCGATTCGACGTGATGCTGGTCGCGCCGCCGCGTCCACCCCGCCATCTGGCCGGTGCGTGGCGCAGCGACGACTGACATCCGCGGCGCGGATGAGCGTCTCGGCACGTGGCGCGCAAACGCCAACCCCTTGCCGCAGCGCCCGATTTGCCGAAGGCGGGCATGCTCGTTACCAAATTCGCCCGGATTGCACTCGATCCCCAAAAAATGCCACGGCTGCCGCTCTTGCGGGCCTCGGCGAAAATTACACAATGCGCCTGGGCTATGCCGTGGGGGGAACATGTCGCGGCTCAATTCGATCTTGTGCGTGATTTGTATTATGGCGCTGCCGATGATGCTGGGCGGTTGCGCCGGGGCATTGATCGTCGGCGGGCTTGCAGCCGCCGGGGGCAGCGGTTACGCCGCCGCCCAGGAACGCGGTGTCGGGGGAGCGGTCGGCGATCTTGACATCCAGACCGATATCGAGCGGGCTTTCGTCGACAACGGACCCGGGCTGCAGGAAGGCATCACCACGACCGTCTATCAGGGGCGGGTGATGTTGACCGGCCGGGTCGCGACGCCGGACATGAAGGCTCGCGCCGAGCAGGTCTCGGGCCGGGTCACCGGCGTCAAGGCGCTGTACGATGAGGTCGAGGTGGCGCCTCCCGGCTCCACCTGGGACGCTACCAAGGATTCCTGGATCACCGCGCGGCTGCGTTCCGAAATGATGCTGGATCCCGACATTCGCTCGGGCAATTACACAATCGACACCAGCAACGGCTCGGTGTACCTGATCGGCTCGGCGCGCACGCAGGCCGAGCTCGAACTGGCCACCCGCATTGCCCGTTATATTCCGGGGGTGAAGCGGGTCGTGTCCTATGTCGAGCTGCGCCCGGGTGCGCCGATCGCGGAGCGAGCGCCCGCTCCCCCGCCGGGACCTGCGCCGGTCACCAGCGGGAGTCCGAACATGCTCGGGACAGCGCCGCGCTCCGCTCCGATTGAGGTGCAGAAGCTGTAATGCTTTGATCCGGGAATGAGCGAACTGCCCGACGCCTTCGATCCCGAGCAATGCGCCCGCTATTTGCGCGAACTCGGTGCCGTTGCTTCGCCGGTCCTGCCGATCGGCGAGGCGGCGCTCGCCCTAGCCTCGTTCGAGCGGCCGCGGGTCGGGCTCAGCCGCTACCGCCAGCATCTTTTGACCCTGGCGCGCGATGTCGGGCGGCATGCCGGTGCAACCGGCGATCTCGCCGCGCGGGCGCATGCGCTCAATGAGATCATCCTGCTGAAACACGGCTACAGCGGTGACGAGCTGACTTACGACGATCTGCAGAATGCCAATTTGATGCGGGTCGTCGATCGCCGCAAAGGCCTGCCGGTCGCGCTCGGCATCCTCTATCTGCATACCGCGCGGGCACAAGGCTGGGAGAGCGTCGGGCTGGCGTTTCCCGGACACTTCCTGGTCCGGCTGGGCGATGGCGCCGAGCGGCTGATCCTCGACCCGTTTCACGGTGGGCAGATTTGCGAGGCGGCGATGCTGCGCGAGCTGCTGAAGGCGACCGCGGGCCAGGAGATCGAGCTGATGCCGGAGCATTACGCGCCGGTCAGCGACCGCGATGTGCTGCTCCGGCTGCAGAACAATCTCAAATCGCGCCTGCTGCAGGCCGGCCGCCAGGAGCACGCGCTGCGCGTCATCGATACGATGCTGATGCTGGCGCCCGAGCTCGCCGAGCTGTGGCACGAATCCGGCATCCTGCATGCCCGTCTCGGCAATATGCTTGCCTCCGTCAGCGCCCTCGAAGAATTTATCCGGCGCGCCCCCGAAGGGATGGCGCGCCACCAGGCCGCCGCCTTCCTGCAGCAGCTCAAATCCAAGCTGAACTAAGCCGCGGACTGAGCTTGCGGCGTCCTGCCGTCTCGCAACATATCGGAGCCGGGGTCATCTGAAAGCTCTGGTTCCGATGCTTTGCTTGAGCTTATGGCTCCTTTCGACGACATAACCGAACTGGCGATCGCTGCCCTGGTCGAGCGGTTTTATTCGAAGGCGCGGCGCGACCCGCTGATCGGGCCGGTGTTCAACGCCGCGGTCGAGGATTGGGACGAGCATCTCCATAAGCTGCGCGATTTCTGGTCGTCGGTGATGCTGACCACCGGGCGCTACAAGGGCAACCCGATGGCCGCCCATGTGAAGCACCCGATCGAACCGGCGTTCTTCGAGCGTTGGCTGGCGTTGTGGCGCGAAACCGCGGGCGAGCTGTTCGCGCCGATTGTCGCCGAGCGGTTCCGCGACAAGGCCGAGCGGATGGCCGGGAGTCTCAAGCGCGCGCTGTTCTACCGACCAGGCTCGAGCCGCCTTTCCGCCTAATTCAACAGCCCGAGGTCGCGCAGGCTGGTGTGGCGGCCGCGGCCGATGATCAGGTGATCGTGCACCGTGACGCCGAGTGGCTTGGCGGCGTTGACGATGTCGCGGGTGACCGCGATGTCGGCTTTGGACGGGGTCGGGTCGCCGGACGGGTGGTTGTGCACCAGGATCAGGGCTGAAGCATTGAGGTCGAGCGCGCGCTTGACAACCTCGCGCGGATACACCGGCGTGTGGTCGATCGTCCCCCGCTGCTGCCGCTCGTGCTTGATCAGCACGTTCTTGCGGTCGAGGAACAGCAGGTGGAATTCCTCGACCGTGCCGTGAGCGATGTTGGCCTTGCAGTAATCGATCAGCTTGTCCCACGAGCCGATCACTTCGCCGTCGGTCAATGCGGCGCGGGACAGTCGCAGCGCTGCCTCGCGCACCGCCTTCAGCATCGCCGCCCCGGCGGGGCCGACGCGGCGCCCATCGACGCGCACCGATTTGAGCGCCTCCGAATCGGCGCTCAGCACCGCGGCCAGCGTGCCGCCGAAATGGTCGATCAACTTTTTTGCCAATGGTTTGGTGTCGCCGCGCGGGTTGCTGGCGGCGAGGAGCATTTCAAGGATCTCGTAATCCGGCAGGTTTTCCGCCCCGCCGGTCAGCAGGCGGTCCTGCAGCCGCGACCGGTGGCCGAGATAATGCGGCTCGAAGCCGATCGCATCGGACAGTTCGCCGTGTGGCGTGCTTTTCCGGGCCATCAGCGCGGCTCCTTCCGGCGGCCCCGCATCGCGGCAAGCTGGGCGGCCGCCATGCGCCGCGGCTCGTCGGTCGCGTAAGCCTCGGTGAAGATTTCGATGCCGCGCGCGACGGCGGCGCCGGTGCCCAGCTCCTCCCAGTCGAGGATCAGCTTTTTCTGCAGCCGGATCGCCTGCGGTCCGCCAGCGAGAATCGCGGCGGCAAAGCGCTCGACCACGGCGTCGAGCCGGTCGGGCGCGGCGACCGCATCGACCAGCGCCCAGGCGAGCGCTTCGTCTGCGTCAATTGTCACGCCGGTCAGCAGCAGGCGGCGGGTGCGGCCATAGCCGATCAGCTGCGGTAGCAATGCCGCCTCCACGACAGAGGGGATGCCGACCCTGACCTCGGGCATGCCGAATACCGCGCGGTCGCTGGCGACGCGCAGGTCGCAGGCGGCGGCGAGTTCGAGGCCGCCGCCGAGCGCATAGCCGTCGATCCGGGCAATCACCGGCACCGGCAGGCGATGAAACCCGTCGCAGCAGCGGTGCACCAATGTGATGAACTCGCGCGCGCTGTCGGGGTCGAGACCGGCGAGCTCGTTGATATCGGCGCCGCCGACAAAGGCGCGTTCGCCGGCCCCGGTGACGATCACGAGACGCAACGCCGGGTCGGCCTCCAGCACCTTTACCGCATCGACGATTTCGACCATCAGCTCGCGGTTGAGCGCGTTGAGCTTGCCGGCGTTGTCGATGGTCAGGCGCGCCACATGGCCGCCCTCGGGCCGGTCCTCACGGACAACGCTCACGCCCATCCCGCGTTTCTCCGCCTGGAGATTGCCGCTTTGCTGGTGCATAGTAGCCGCGGTCTGCGACAGGAGGCGAGGGTGGATATCATCGAGGACATCGCCGAGATCCGTGAAATCTACGGCGAGCCGATGGAGCGCACGATCAAGAAGCAGCTACCCCGA
>Ga0066709_100003065_pt1 | contig 12611 bp, 6 predicted proteins | sample GraSoiAngelo_158_FD_79665 | JGI IMG/M metagenome (GOLD analysis project Ga0066709, IMG submission 79665) | Grasslands soil microbial communities from the Angelo Coastal Reserve, California, USA - 14_1009_16_30cm | ecosystem: Environmental > Terrestrial > Soil > Grasslands | place: USA... | reverse complement strand
GGTCAACTTTCTGACCTTCGGGACGACCAGCCAGGTCCCCGTGCGAGTCACGAAAACAGGAGGGTCGATCACATCGATCGATGTGAGCCCGCACAGCAAGAACATTCCAGTTCAGCTCATCGGCGGCCAGGCCGTGCTCACGCTGAACCAGTGGAACAAGGTCTGGATCACGATAAACGGCGACGACGCGAACCCGCTGTTCATCTTCGCCGACCCGCCAAAGCCGGCGGTTCCTCCCGGCGCGAAATACGTCGGTCCCGGTATCCTGACCATCACCCAAAATAGCGGCCACTATCAGCCCACGAGCGGCGAGATTATTTACCTGGACGGCGGCGCCTTCGTCCGGGGAACCATCGACGTCACCGGGACGCGCAACGTTCAGATCATGGGTCCGGGTGTGCTCTCCGGTGACCAGTGGAAAAGCGAGGACATCCTTCCCTTTCCGTACGATCTGCAGGTCCAGTTCTCGATGATCAAGGGAGACTTCACCGGGAACGCTGCCACCGTCAGCGGGATCACGATCCTGGACGGTCCAGGCAACGGAATCTGGGGCGCCGCCAACAGTGTCTCGAACGTCAAGATGCTGTCGCCGTGGTTCTATGGTACGGACGCGTTCCCGGCCGTCAGCCACATCGATAACACCTTCTGCTTTGCCGGAGACGAGGTTTTCATGCCCGCGTATGCCGGATTCCAGGGCGACAACATGACGATCACCTCGTGCTTTGCGGGCACGTCGAACAACACCGTCTTTGCGGGAGGCTGGTGGGGATTCGAGTCGATCAGGGGCTACAGCGCGCTGGTGGACGACGTCGACATCAAGACCTACAACAATGACGACTGGGTACCCTCGTCGCCGTTGCTCGCTTCCGCCTTCCAGATCTGGCTGGACAACAACAACCCGAGCTACGGGTATGCGAACCAGACCTACCAGAACATCCGCATCGAGGGGAGTGTCCCGGGGCCGTTGCTGTCGCTCAAGAACACGGTCTACCCGTTCGGGGGACCGAACGTATTCGACCCGCCGCTGGGCAATGCCTACAACATCGTTTTCAAGAACATCGCACTGGAGGGGACGCAGAAGTATCGAAGCCAGATCCTGGGCTGGGATGCGAACAACGGATTTCACAATATCGTGCTCGACAATTTCCGGTTTAACGGAGTGGCAGTTAACCAGACCAACCTCGGTCAGTACTTCGATATCAACAGCTATGTGTCGGGCTTGACGTTCACTCCGACTCCGGGTCTGTTCACGTTGACTCCGTGCAGACTGATCGATACACGCCTGCCCGCAGGACTGTTCGGGGGTCCGGCTCTGGCGGCGGGCGCGAACCGCGTCTTCACGGTGGTCGGGCAGTGCGGGATCCCGGCGGGCGCGAAAGCGATCTCCTCCAACGCCACGGTTACTCAGCCGACCGCTCCGGGCTTCGTCGTTCTCTTTCCCGGCGGGACCGTTCCAGGCGTCTCGAATGTCAACTTTCGGACGGGTCAGACCCGAGCCAACAACGCGATCGTGCCCTTGAGCGCGGGCGGTACTCTCTCGGTCACCGACGGGCAGAGCTCCGGAACGACTCATTTCATCCTGGACGTGAACGGCTATTTCCAGTAACAAAAGCGAAAGACATCGGTCGGACGCCGAGATCCGCCGCCTCTTGATGTCCCCCGGCGCGGGAGGCGCGGCCAACGCCCCTGGAAACCGCCGCCCGAGTCGCGGGCCGCCGTCCTCGTCGGTCTTGCTTCCACGTTCGTCGCCTCGTATCTCGCCCGCGCGTCCGGTCAGTGACGGCTCGAGGCGGCGCCATAGGAGAGCGGCGCTCGCGACCATGTCGAGCGCCGCCCCCGACCACACGAGGCCAGCCCTAAAGTAAGCTTCGGGCTCGTCCCGGAGCTCTTTTTTGGCCCTCTCGGCCAGCGTCTCTCCCGCTTCCCCAGAGTGTTTCGTTTCTGCGCTAGACTCGCCGAGCGGAGGCCACCATGGTCCTGGCGAGACGCTCCTCCGATATGTCGATTGTCCTGACGTTATCCGTCGCCGCTCTCTTCTCCGCTGCGATCTGCGCCGCCAGCGTCGAGGTCTACCCGGGTCCGGGCATAGACACTTACAAATCGAACCTATACACCGTCGAAGTTTTCAACGGCTCCAATTGGATCCCCGCGTACGTCTACGGGTTCAGCCGTTCGAGTGTTACTTACTGGCATACCGGCACGAATCCCTCGGTCAACTTTCTGACCTTCGGGACGACCAGCCAGGTCCCCGTGCGAGTCACGAAAACAGGAGGTTCGATCACCTCGATCGACGTGAGCCCGCACAGCAAGAACATTCCGGTTCAGCTCATCGCCGGCCAGGCGGTTCTCACGTTGAACCAGTTGAACAAGGTCTGGATCACCGTCAACGGCGACGACGCGAACCCGCTGTTCATCTTCGCCGACCCGCCGAAGCCGCCGGTCCCCGCGGGCGCGACGTATGTCGGCCCAGGCATCATGACCATCGCGCAAAACGGCGGCCACTATCAGCCCAGGAGCGGCGAGATCATTTACTTGGACGGCGGCGCGTGGGTCCGAGGAAACCTCGATGTGACCGGAACGAGCAACGTTCAATTGATGGGACCGGGCGTGCTGTCGGGCGAGCTCTGGACCAGCGAGAGCATCAGCGCCTACCCGTTCGACATCTGGGTCAAGTTCGCGATGGTCACCGGCGATTGGACCGGTGGCGACGCGGCGATCGTCAGCGGGGTCACCATCGTCGATGCGCCCGCGTACAACTTCTTCGGCGGCGCCCACACTGTCTCGAACGTGAAGGTTCTGTCTCCCTGGTTCTATTCGACGGACGGTTTCCAGGGGGTCAGCCACGTCGACCAGCGCTTCATCTTCAACGGCGATAATGCGTTCGCGCCGGGCGCCGCGGGCGTGCAAAACGACAACCTCACTATCACCCATTGTTTCGGCGGCACCACGGAGAACTCGGTGTTCACGGGGGGCTACTATGGGTTCGAGGCGGTGAAGGGCTACAGCGCGCTGGTGGATGACATCGACATCAAGACTTACTTGAGCGATGCGGGAGGGCCTCCGCTTCTCGCGTCCGTCTTTCAGGTCTATGTCGACAACAACGACCCGAACGCCGGCTATTCGAATCAGACATATCAGAACATTCGAATCGAGGGCAATGTCTCCACGCCCCTGCTGGAGCTGAAGAACACCGTCTACCCTTGGGGCGGGTCGTTAGCGGTCAATCCGCCTCTCGGCAACAGCTACAACTTCGTCTTCAGGAATATCAGCCTCGAGGGGACGCAGAAGTACCTGAGCCAGATCAAGGGCTGGGACGCGAGCAACGGCTTTCACAATGTCGTACTCGACAATTTCCGATTTAACGGAGTGGTAGTTACCCAGGCCAACCTCAGTCAGTACTTCGATGTCAACAGCTATGTGTCGGAGCTCTCGTTCACTCCGATTCCGGGTCTGTACACGTTGACTCCGTGCAGACTGATCGATACGCGCTTGCCCGCGGGACAGTTCGGGGCCCCCGCTCTTGCGGCGGGCGCGAACCGTGTCTTCACGGTGGTCGGGCAGTGCGGGATCCCGGCGGGAGCGAAAGCGATCTCCTCCAACGTCACGATCACTCAGCCGACCGCTCCGGGACACGTCATCCTCTTCCCCGGCGGGATTGTTCCAGGCGTCTCGAATCTCAACTTCCGGGCAGGTCAGACCCGAGCCAATAACGCGATCGTGCCCTTGAGTGCGACCGGTAGCGTCTCGGTCACCGACGGACAGAGCTCCGGAACGACCCATTTCATCCTGGACGTGAACGGCTATTTCCAGTAACAAAAGCGAGAGACGCGCCGGTTCTCGCCGTTGGAAATCGCCGAATTGAGAGGAGCGTAAGAGGGCACAGCCTTCCGATCTCGGCAGTTGAGCCTTCAGCCCTCCAGCGTGCTTCGCGGTCGACCCCGCGAGAGAGAAGGGCCTCGCCGCGGAATTTGCTGAGACCTTCGAGAAAGCGAGGGTCTTTTTGCGTGTCGAGCCGGCCGCCGATCGATTACCATTTTTCCTCTGAATCACTTAGACGGCCCCGCGGCCGCTCGCTCGCGCCCGCAGATTTCGGCGCCGGCCGCCGGCCGGAAAAGCGTTTTCCGGCTGTTTGCATTGAGGCCAGAATCCCGGGGCGCCGTCATCGTGGGCCTCGCCTTTTCCTTTGTCGCGTCGGTTTACCTCGTCCGAGCGCTCCGTCCCGCCCTGCTGATCGACCCGGACCCGCGGTGGGCGGCTCCTAGACTCGCTCTCTGGCTCCTCCTCCTTTCGGTTTCGGCCGGCGTGGGCGGCCTGGCCGCCGCTCTCTACCGGCTCTGGAGCCGTTCGCGTCTCGCGGCCGGTTCCCTTCTGCCGTTTCCGGCGAGCCCGACGTCGACGGCGGCGATCGCCGTCGGCGCGGTGGCGGTCGGCATCTTCCTTCGCGTGGCGTTCGTCAGCCACCTGTCGCTTCCCTTCACGGACGACGAGGTCACGCTGATCACGCCGGCCTTCGCGCTGACCGGTACCCTGCGCGATTTCGCGAACTCCATCCGCGGGGTTCCCTACGGCGCCGTCCATCCCCACGAAATGATGGGCGTCCTCTACCTCTATCTCCTGCGCGGATCGCTCGCGGCCTTCGGGCCGACGGTCGTCGGCCTGCGGGCGATCTCGGTCCTCGGGGGGATCGTGTCGCTCTGTACCGGCGCGGCTCTGGGGCGCGCGCTCCTTCCCCGCGGCGGCGCCGCGCTCACCGGACTGATCCTCGCCGGGCTGCGGTGGCATCTGATCCTCTCCCTGCGGGGATGGCACGCGATCGTGCTCGCAGTCCTCGGGGACGTCGCGGCGCTCCTCGCGCTTCACGCCCGGCGCAGCGGCCGGCTGTCGGTGGCGTTCGCGAGCGGCCTGGTGGCGGGCCTCTCGACCCACTTCTATTTTTCGGGCTGGATCGTCGCCGCGGCGCTCGGTCTCTTCCTCGCCTGGCCGGCGGAGACTCCCTCGGCGCCTCGCTCGCGCCTTCGGGGGGTAGCCGTCTTCGGCGTCGGGGCTCTGATCGCGGTCGCTCCCCTGTTTCTTTTTCGCGAACGAAGAACGCAGTCTCTCTTCGACCGCGTGTCCTTCGAGAGCGTCCTGGTCGAGATGCGGCACGCGCGGTCCCCGATGCCCCTCTTCTCCGCGGCAGCAAAGGCGTTGCCCTCTCCCTGGTTCGTTCCCGATCCCGAGCCGATCAACGATCTGCCGGGCCGCTCTCGCCTCGGCTGGATCGTTGGGATTCCTTTCGCGCTCGCGCTCGGCCGCTCGCTTCTCTTCCCGCGCCAGGATCTGTCGGCGCTTCTCCTGTCGCAGGGACTGGCCGCCTTTGCCGCCGCGGTCGCGAGCGGCGAGGGGAGAAACCCGCACGGTCAGCGCTTCGGCTACCTGACGACTCTGACGGCGGTCGCCGCGGCGGCGGGGGTTCTCCAGATCCTGTCCTCGGCGCCGACTCGAAAACGACGACTCGGCGCGGTCGCCGCGGTCGGGCTCCTCGCGGTCAGCGGCGCTCTGGCCGCGCGCGATGCTTTCGTCGTGTGGCCTTCGCAACCGGCGACGTTCGACGGATATGGCGGCCAGGACTGGCTGAACGGGCTCGCAGCCGCTCGCTGGGAAAGATACGGCCGCGTGGAGGTGCCCGAAGCTCTCCTCCGCGTCCGGCTCTCGGTGGATCCGGTCCGCCGCTACCGATTGGATCCGTATGGATCTCTTCCGCGGCTTCCGGAGCCGCAACGGGAGCCGACGCGCGGTCAGAGCTTCCGGATCGGGCCTGCGGGGACGACTCCGGGTCCCCGCGAACGCGTCGTCGAGCGCGTGCGTGACGGCTGGGGCCGCGAATGGAGCACGGTTCTCGGGCGGCGGTCGCCAACTCTCCGATGAACCCGATGAGTTCGGTGACGACGGTCCGACGGCGACTCCCTGGTCCGCTGTCGGTCGCCGTTCTCTTTCTCGCCTACGCGCTCGTTCTCTTCCACCACACGTCCTTTTCCGCGGGCGGCTCCGACAGCTCGGGCTACGTCAACGGGGCACGACTGCTCGCCCACGGTCGCGCGCACGAGCCGATCCGCGGTCTCGCGCGCCTCGGCCTCTCTTCCGACTTCGCTGCCGTGTTCACGCCGCTCGGATACACGGCAGCCCGGCAGCCGGGCGCGATGGTGCCCAGCTATCCGCCGGGACTCCCGCTCCACATGGCGCTTGCTTCCCTGCTGGCGGGCTGGAACTCGGGACCCTTCCTGGTGAGCCCGATCGCCGGGCTCGCCTGCCTCGCGCTCCTGTACCTGCTGGGTCGCGAGCTCCAATTGCCCCCTCTGCTGGCGCTCGCCGGGTGCGCTCTCCTCGCGTTCGCTCCGACTTTCGTCTTCCAGACACTCCAGCCCATGAGCGACGCGCTCGCGACCGCCTGGGCGCTCGCCGCCGTGCTCGCCGCGTATCGCGCGCGCGGCGGGAGCGCGCTCTGGGCCGCCGCCGCCGGCGCGGCGTTCGGACTCGGGGTGCTCGTGCGCCCGACGAACGTGCTCGTTCTCTTTCCGCTCCTGCTCGCGCTTCCTCCGCGCGCCCGGAGCTGGCTCTCCTTCGCCGCCGGCGGGGTCCCGTTCGCGGTGTTCCATTTCCTGTACTCCGCCGCGGCCTTCGGAAGTCCCTGGACGACCGGCTATCGCTCGCTCTTGTCGGAGGGGATGGCCTTGCGGAACTTTCCCGCCCGCGCGCGCCACTACGGGTACTGGATAGCCCGGCTCTCTTCGCCGCTCGTTCCGATCGGCTGGCTGACCGTCGCCGCGGACCGCCGCGCGCCCCTTCTCGACCGGGCGGTTTTCCTCTCGTGGTTCGCGGCGTTTTTTCTCTTCTACTCCTTCTATGAGACGTACGACGCGTGGTGGTACACGCGCTTTGTGCTCCCCGCTTTTCCGGCGCTGATCCTGGGAGCCCTGGTCGCCGCGCGCGACTTCGTCATCAGTCGCGGATCGTGGGCCGGGCGGTGGAGAATGGCTTTCGCCGGCGCCCTCGTCGTGGCCGCCCTCGCCTTCGAGGTCCTTTTCGTCGCCGGAGAACGGGTCCACAAGTTCTCCAAAGGGGAGCGGATCTATCCGGAGGCCTGCGCGGTCGCGCGGAGGCGGGTGCCGTCACAGGGCATCGTGGTTTCGATGCAGATGAGCGGGGCGCTGCACTACTACACCGACGCGACTTACGCGATGTGGAACTGGCTCCTTCCCGAGCGGTTCGAACAGCTCCGGGTCTCGACGGAGAGCCGCGGATTCCGCTGGTACGCTCTTCTCGCCCCGTTCGAGACGGAGTACGTCCGGCAGAACCTCCCCGGGAAATGGCGGGAGATCGAGCGGGTCGGCGACGTCGTCCTGTGGGAGCTCCCGCCTTCCTGGCCGGGCCGTCCGGATTCCTAGTTCCGGCGCGCTCCGACGAAGATCCGGAAATCCGGCTCGAGCTTCCCGGCATCGGTCAGTCGCTCCTCGGCCGCGCAGAACCGCGAGATCAGCATGTCATCCCAGGGATCACCCGCGCGGAAGTTCGTCACGATCCCGAAGAGGAGGGGGTTCAGGAGCCCTCCGCCGTAGAGGTATTCCTTCTCGGGCCGGAAGAATCGCCGCGCGAGCGGCATCACGTCTTCACTCCGCACGGCTTCGGTCGGATCGTCCCAGACGAGCTGATCGACGTCCGCGCGCTCTCGCTTCCAGAGGAGCTTCCCGGTGAGCGGGTCCCAGCGAAGCCGGTCGGGCAGGACCCGCAGGTACCGATTCACGAGCGCCATGCGCTCGTCGGAGTACTGAAACCGGTTGGGTCCCACGTACTCGTTGAAGATCAGCCGCCCCCGCGGCGCCAGGACCGAGTGGATCCGGGTATAGAGAGGCTCGAGGCCCTTGATGTGGTGGAGAACGTCGTTCGCGAAGACCGCGTCGAACGGGCCCTCCGGAAGAGCTTCGTTCTCGAGGTCGAGAACGTGGTACTCGATCCCTCCGACGCCCTCCGCCTCGGCTGCCTGGCGCGCCCGGGAAATCGTCTCCGCCGCGAAATCGCAGGCCACGATCGAGCGGAACCGGCCGCGCCCGGCGATCGCCCTCTCGAGCCAGCCCGAGCCGCACCCGAGCACGAGCGCTCGATCGAGGCCGGCGGAGAGGTGCGCGTGCTCCACCCACGTCAACCAGTCGCACGCCGGATCGCCGCTCACGAGGGCGTGGAGGTAACGGCGCACGACGGGCGACGCCGTCCAGACGAGCGACTCCAGGTGCGACGTGAACCGTCCGTCGTCCCAGCGCGTCGGAGCCGCCACGCGCCCGCAGATATCACAGTCGGCCGGAGGCGCGGGCACTCTCCGATCTTACGGTCCGCCGTGTTGGTTTAGGCTCGTTATCGTGCGGGACGTGCCTTTCACGCGGTCGCTGCCCGGCCGGATCTGGCGCCGACGCGAATCGATGCGCGCCGACTGGGACCGCCGCGCGAAAGAGAACGCGCCGTTCTACGTCTGCACGACCGGAGCGGGATCCGCCGCGGCGTTCGAGGCTTCGGGCCTCCGTGACCTGAATGAGCACGTCGTGGACGGCCTGGACGTCCGCCCGGAATGGAGCGTGCTGGAGATCGGCTGCGGGGTGGGGCGGCTCCTCCGGCCGCTCGCCGCGCGGGTCGCCAGGGTCGTCGGCGTGGACCTTTCCGAAGAGATGCTCCGGCGCGCGCGCGACTACTGCGCCGGGCTCCCGAACGTCGAGCTCCACGTGACCGACGGCCGGCTCGACTTCCTCGCCGACGGCGAGTTCGATTTCGTCTTCTCGCACATCGTCTTCCAGCACCTGCCCCGGAAGACATACGTGGAACGCTATTTCCGGGAGGCCTTCCGCGTGCTCGCGCCGGGCGGCATGTTTCGGGTGCAGGTCGACGGCCGGTCGCGCCAGGTCTTTCGCCGATGGATCGCCGACTCCTGGTCGGGAGTCGTGTTCTCCGCGAGGGAGCTCGCCCGCCGCCTCGAGCGGTGCGGTTTCCGCGTCACCGAAATCCGGGGGGCCGGCACCCAGTACCTGCGCGCGACGGCGGTGAGACCCGTTTAGCGGGCCTCGAGCGCCTGCCGGTACTCTTCGCGGAGCTCCCGCGAGATCTCCCGCCGCGCCGCGCGGCCGCTCGCCTGCACAATCAGGACGTGCGGGAGCTCCGCCGTGTCCCCCGACTTTTCGTGTCGTTCGAGGCCCGCGAGCTCGGGGACGTCGCTTTCCCCGTAACGGTGCATCGTGATGGTCGAGAACCCGGCGGCGGAGAGCGCGGCCTCGAGCGCCTGGCGGTTGTAGAGAAAACGGTGTCCCCAGCCGTGGAACGCGCGGTTCATCCGGAAGCAGTCGGAGATCGCCTCGTCGTCCGTCGTCCACCGGCCGTGACGGTAGTGTGACGCGAGAACCCAGTCGAGGTTGGGCGTCGAGACCCGCAGGATGCCGTCGTCCGCGAGCGCGCGCCGGCATTCCACGAGGCAGGCGAGGCCCTCTTCGAGCTCGAGGTGCTCCAGGAAGTGTTCGCCGTAGATCATCGCCACGTTCTCGAAGGGCAACCCGCGCCGGACGTCGAGGACGCGATCGACCCCCGGAAGGTGCTGGAGGTCGATGTTCAGCCAGCCCGGAATCGGGGACTGACCGCATCCGAGATGAAGGCGCAACGGGCCGGTCGATCTCTCGGCCGCTCGCTCCCGTCCAAAAATCGGCATGGCGTCCGCGCGTCTTACCACAAGCGTCCGGGATCGGCTAGGATCGCCGCAGAGACTTCAACGGAGGCAACACATGCGCAGGGTCGCCGGCATTTTCTTCCTGCTCCTCCTCGCGTTCTCTTTCTCGTCGCTCGCTCAGACCACCGGCGCGATCGTCGGCTTCGTCACCGACGACGCGGGCGCGCCGCTTCCCGGCGCGACCGTCGAGGCGCGCGGCCCGGCGCTGCAGGGGACGAAGATCACGGTGACCGCGAACGACGGCTCCTACCGGCTGCCGCTTCTGCCGCCCGGTCCTTACACGGTGTCGGCGTCCTTGCCGCAGTTCGGTCACGCCGAGCAGACCGTGCAGGCCCTGCTCGACCGGAACGTCACCGCGGACTTCCGCCTCCGCGCGACGGCCCGGGAAGAGGTCGTCGTTTCGGGCGAGGCGCTGACCATCGATCCGACCTCGCCGACGCTCGGAGCTAACATCGGCCAGCGCGCGATCCAGAACCTGCCGACCGGCCGGGACTACACATCGGTCGTCCAGATCACGCCCGGAGTCTCGACCGACGCGAGCAACAACAACGCGGATCAGACGACGATCACGGTCTACGGCTCCTCGGGGGCCGAGAACGCGTATCTGATCGACGGGGCCAACACGACGAACATCGAGTACGGCCTGGAAGGCAAGCAGCTGAACTTCGAGTTCATCCAGGAAATCGACGTCAAGACCGGAGGCTACGAAGCGGAGTACGGTCGCGCGACCGGCGGCATCGTCAACGTGATCACGCGTTCGGGCGGCAACGAGTTTCACGGTGACGCCTTCGGTTACTACGACAACGACTCTCTGCAGGCTTCGACGAAGAACGTCGGGGAGACCCTCCAGGGCGCCGGCGTCGGGTTCACGCGCGACGACTGGGGAGCCGACCTGGGCGGCTACATCCTGAAGGACCGCCTCTGGTTCTTCGGCGCCTACGACCGGGTCACCCGCAAGACGACGAACCTCTTGACGGCGGGCCCGTTCGAAGGACAGGAGGTCGAGTCGAAGAGCGTCCGCAACCTCGGCTCGGGGAAGCTGACGTGGGGCTTCGCGTCCGGCCATACCCTGATCGCCTCGCTCATCCAGGACCCCCGCACCGACAGCGGCGCAATCAACGACGCGAGCCACACCTTGAACGGGGAGCTCGCGACGTTCCTGGGCCGTCAGGACTTCGGGGGGCGCGATTACTCGCTGCGCTGGGACGGCCTCTTCCGATCGGCCTTCGCAATGTCCGCGCAGGCCGCACGCCACGAGGAGCGCAACTCGATCGGCCCGGCGAGCTCGGAGGGCGACACGGTCGAGTTCATCGACACCCGGGCCGACAACTTCCAGACCGGGGGATTCGGCCTCATCCAGAAGAAGAATTTCCGGCGCAACCACTTCGCGCTTTCGGGGACCGGCTTTCTCCACAACCACGAGATCAAGGGGGGCGTCGAATACGAGAAGGATTCGGCGGCGGTCGTCAAACGCATGTCCGGCGGGCAGCAGGTCACGATCTTCGACAACCCGGAGAACCCGGCGCGGCCCATCTACCAGCACTTCTACTGGACGATCCCGGACGCGACGTCGACGCCGTTCAACGCTCCGCTCTCCCAGTTGAACGCGAGCCCCGAGCACAAGATCTGGACGGCTTACGTCCAGGACCGCTGGTCGATCCTGTCGAACCTGACGGTGAACGTGGGCGTCCGGTGGGACCAGCAGGAGATCATCGACGCCTCCGGCGTCACGCAGATCAAGATGGACAAGGATTTCGCGCCGCGTTTGGGCGTCGTCTGGAATCCGGGGCATGATTCGAAGACGAAGGTCTTCGGGTCTTACGGGCTCTATTACGAAGAAATCCCGATGGACCTCGTCGTGCGCTCCTTCTCGTTCGAGCGGCAGCCGAAGGTCTACAACTTCGATCGCACGAGCATCGTTCCGGATCCCTCCGCCGAGGCAATTCTCGGTAAGACGAGCGGAATCTTCGGGGGCTTTACCGAGCCTGCCGACCCGAACATCAAGAATCAGTACGTCCGGGAGTTCATCGTGGGCGGTGAGCGGGAGGTCATTCCGGACCTGGCGGTGGGGGCCAAGTTCATCTATCGCGACTACGGCCGGGTCATCGAAGACTTCCTCTGCATCGACGACGGGACCTACTGCATCGGAAATCCCGGCGAAGGGATCATGAAAAGAATCTTCACCCTCGACTACGCGACGACGTTTCCGGCCCCCGAGCCCAAGCGCATCTTCCGCGGCGTCCAGATCGACGCCACCAAGCGCTTCTCGGACGAGTGGCAGATGGTGGCGTCCTATCTCTGGTCGAAGCTCGAAGGGAACTACGACGGCGAGGTCGCGCCGTTCACGAACATCGGACCGGATCCGAACATCTCGGCCGCCTACGATTACTACGACTTCTTCACGAACGGGCAGAACCGCAACGTGATCACGAACACCGGGCCGCTCTCCAACGACCGGCGCCATCAGTTCAAGGTATCGGGCGTGTACGTCACGCCCTTCCAGCTCTCCGTCGGGCTGACCGCCTATTACCGGACGGGCACCCCCGTCACGAGATACGGGTTCTCCGACTCTTACTTACGCTACGAGTTCTTCCTCACCCGGCGGGGCGAGGACGGCCGGACCCCGGACAACTACGAGGCGGATCTCCACCTGGGATACCCGGTCCGGCTGGGTCCGGTGACCGTGAACATCCTCGCGGACGTCTTCAACCTCTTGAACGAACAGCGCCCGATCCTGCTCGACCAGAGGTACAACTTCGCCGAGTTCGCCGACGCGACCTATGTCTGCGGGTCGAATCTCTCGAGCGTGGACGAGCCCAAGTGCAACACGCGATACAAGCAGGCGTTCCTGCGCCAGCAGCCGCGCTCGCTGCGG
>Ga0066709_100003064_pt1 | contig 12611 bp, 9 predicted proteins | sample GraSoiAngelo_158_FD_79665 | JGI IMG/M metagenome (GOLD analysis project Ga0066709, IMG submission 79665) | Grasslands soil microbial communities from the Angelo Coastal Reserve, California, USA - 14_1009_16_30cm | ecosystem: Environmental > Terrestrial > Soil > Grasslands | place: USA... | reverse complement strand
GGATCGGGCAAGCGTTGTTCCGGTGGCGGTCGTTCACGCCACTGCCGCTGCTGCTCGTCGCCGTGCCGCTCGTCTGGCGGAGCCGCGGCGGCGGCGGAGCGGCGTGGAGCGCGGCGGGCATCGGGCTGTGCGCGGCGGGGCAGGCGCTGCGGGCGTGGGTGCTGGGACAGGTGCCGGACGGCACATCGGGGCAGAACGAGCGGCTGATCGCGACGGAGCTGAACACCTCGGGGCCATACGCCAGGACGCGCAACCCGCTCTACCTCGGCAACCTGCTCATCACCATCGGCCTGTGCGTCATCGCGCACGATCCGATCCTGCTGGCGCTGGTGGCCATCCTCTTCGCGGCGCAGTACCGGGCGATCATCGCGGCAGAAGAAGAGTTCCTGCGCGGCCGATTCGGCGCTCGGTTCGAGGAGTACCGCGCGCGCGTGCCGCGGTTCCTGCCTCGGCTCCGCGCGAGCGGCGCGGCGAGCGGACCGTGGTCCTGGCGGCGCGCGCTGCGCAAGGAGCACAACCCGCTGGCGGCCTGGACCGGCCTCGTCGTGCTGCTGCTCGCCTCCGACCAGGTGGTGCGCGCGCGGGCGGCCGGCGCTCCGGCGACCGTGCGCGGGTACGGTCTGCTGCCATACGCCACCCTGCTGCTCGGGATTACCGGCGCCTGGCTCGCCGTGAAGGGCTGGAAGCACCGCTGGGCGAGGGGCGGATTCACCGACGACTTGCGCCGGCGGCTCCGGGAGACGCCGCGGTAGCGTGCTCGGCATGGGACGGGGCGCAGTCTGCTAGGTTGTCGAGTCGGATGTTCACCCTCTTGATGAGCTGCTGGCTGGGGTTCCTCATCGGCCTTCGCCACGCGCTGGACCCCGACCACCTCGCGGCGATGTCCGCGCTCGTCGTCGAGCAGCCGCGGCGCTTCCGGGCCGCTGTCCAAGGAGCGTTCTGGGGTGCGGGCCATGCAGCCGCCTTGCTGGTCACCGGAGCGCTGCTGCTCGCCTGGCGTATCCAGCTGCCGGAGCGCTGGGCCGAGTTGTTCGAGCTCGCGGCGTCCGCGATGTTGATCGGTCTGGGCGTCCGAAGCGTGCGCTCGTCGCTGCGCGCGCGCGGAGCTGCGATCACGCACCGCCATGGGCCCGCCTCGCACGCGCACGCGGGCGACCCGGGGCATTTCCACGTCCGCTCGTGGACCGTCGCACGCAGGCCGTTCCTGGTCGGCATCGCGCACGGTCTCGCCGGCACGGGAGCCATCACGGCGCTCGCGCTCGCATCGATGCCGAGCGCACGCGCCGCGGCCGCGTACCTCCTGGTGTTCGCGCTCGGGTCGACCGGCGGGATGGCGCTGCTCACCGGGCTCCTCGGCGTTCCCATCGGCAGGATCGCGCGCCGCCCGGCAGCTCACGCGGTTCTGATGGCCGGCATCGGCGCGGTCTCCCTCCTGGTCGGCATCGTCTGGGGCGCCCCGATCGTGGGGCGACTCCTCTCCTCCTGACGTTCGCACCAAAGCGGTGGCGCCGCGGCTGCCCTCTGTGGCACCGTCCGCCGCCGATGGGCAACTACCGCCGCCTGCTCGCCGCCGTCCGGCCGCACGCCGGGCTGTTCGCGCTGGCCATCGCTTCGATGGTGCTGCTCGCGGCGGCGACGGGCCTGTTCTCCTGGCTGGTCGGCCCGCTGTTCCAGTACGTCTTCCGCGGCGGCGAACTGGGCTCGACCGCCCTGCCCTGGCTGCCGGCCCTCGATCGGCGCGAGCTGCAGCGCGCCCTGCCGCTCCTCATCCTCGGGATCGCGCTGGCCCGCGGCCTTGCGTACTTCGGACAGTTCTACTGCATGGGCATGCTCGGCCAGCGGGTGGTGGCGGACCTGCGGCGCGCGCTGCAGGAGAAGCTGCTCGCGCTGCCGCCGGCCTTCTTCGCGCGGGCGTCCTCCGGTGACCTGCTCTCCCGCTTCGCGAGCGACGTCGCCGCCGTCGAATTCGCGGTGACCTACGGCCTCGCCTCGTACCTGCGCGACGGAATGCAGGTGCTGGTGCTCTTGGGCGTCTCGATCGCGCTCGACTGGCGGCTGGCCGTCTTCGCCTTCGTGGCGGTGCCGCTCACGGTCGTCCCCATCGTGCGCTTCGCCAAGCGCCTGCGCCGCATCGCGGTGCGCGGGCAGGAGCAGATCGGCGGCCTGTACACGCTGCTCCACGAGGCGCTGCAAGGCGTGCGCATCGTGCAGGCGTTCGGAATGGAGCGGTACGAGGCGAACCGCTTCCGCGCCGAGCAGGAGCGCTTCCTCGGCACGATGCGCCGCAGCTTTTTCGTGCGCGCGATCTTCACTCCCACGCTGGAGCTGATGGCGGCGGTCGGCATCGCCGCCACCGTGGTGCTGGCGGCGCGCGCGGTCGAGCTCGGCCGGCTGCAGCCGGAGCGGGTGATCTCCTTCCTGGCCACCATCGTGTTGCTCTACCAGCCGCTCAAGAACCTGGGTGGCACGGGGCAGGGCGTCACGCAGGGTCTGGCCGGCGCGCAGCGCTTGTACGAGGTGCTCGACGAGCCCGAGGGCCTCGCCGAAGGTGGGCGGGAGCTGCCCCGCTTCGCCGAGCAAGTGCGGTTCGAGCGCGTCTCGTTCCGCTACCCGGAGCGTTCGCGCCGGGATCCTCGTCCGACCGGCAACGGCGCCCCCCAGGCGCCGCTCGTGCTGCGCGAGGTGGACCTCACCTTGCGCCGGGGCGAGGTGGTCGCGCTGGTCGGCCCCAGCGGCGGCGGCAAGACCACGCTGATGAACCTGGTGCCGCGCTTCGCCGATCCGAGCGCCGGGCGCGTGCTGATCGACGGGCACGATCTGCGCGAGGTGTCGCTCCGGTCGCTGCGGGCGCAGGTGGCGCTCGTCGCCCAGGAGACGTTCCTCTTCAACGACACCGTGCGCGGGAACATCGCCTACGGCCGGCCCGACGTCTCGACCGAGCAGCTGATCGCGGTGGCGCAAGCGGCGCGGGCCGAGGGGTTCATCCGCGCGCTGCCGGACGGTTATGACACTCAAGTCGGCGAGCGCGGCGTCACGCTCTCCGGCGGCCAGCGGCAGCGCATCGCCATCGCGCGCGCTCTCCTGAAGGATGCGCCCATCCTGCTCCTGGACGAGGCGACCAGCGCGCTGGATACCGAGAGCGAGCGCGAGGTCCAGCGCGCGCTGGACCGGCTGATGGCCGATCGCACCTGCCTGGTGATCGCGCACCGGCTCTCGACCATCCGCCACGCCGACCGCATCGCGGTGCTCGCCGACGGGAGGGTCGTCGAGCTGGGAACCCACGACCAGCTCCTCGCGACCAAGGGGGAGTACGCCCGCCTGTACGCGTTGCAGTTCGCGGCGGGCTGAACGCCGGATCCACTTGCGGTGGACAACGAATGGCGCAAAGCTACCGCGCCGATGACCCTCCGGGTGCCCAGCAAGAAACAGACGCTGCTGCAATACCTGCAGCGCGGCGTCACCATGGTGCATCTCGACGCGCGGCGTGCCGGAGTGATCGTGCCGCCCCAGTACGCGAACGACGCGCACCTCCGTCTCAACCTCTGCTACCGATATTCCATCCCGGACTTCGAGATCGACGAGCGCCGGATCCAGGCGACGCTCTCCTTCTCGGGCGCGCCGTTCCAGTGCATCCTGCCCTGGGAGTCGATATTCGGAATCACCAGCCATGCCGGCGACGGGCAGGTCTGGCCGGAGGACCTTCCGACCGAGGTCATGCAGACGCTGGGGCAGAAGGAGCGCCCGCCTGCGGCGCGCCCCGAGCGGCCTGGCCTTTCGGCGGTGCCACGTGGAACGAGGGCCTCCGATCGGTCATCCGCCGAAACGCGCGACGCCGGTCCGAGGCCGGACGAGTCTCCGCGGCGGGCCCACCTGCGCCTGGTCCGGTAGCCTCGACCTCGCCGCGACTCGCGCGGCGCTCGGCGGTCCGGCGCGCGCGATCGAGCTTGCGCACCTCACGCTGCAAGAGCTCGAACAGGAGCGCCGTGGCGTACCAGTACGGGGCATAGTCGAGGCGCACGTAACCGCGCAGCGTGACGCCGCGCCGGTACCGCCATGGGCAATCGCCCAAGGCACGGCGGAGGACCGAACCGGTCCCGTACTCCCACGCGAGGATGGCGGCGGTCGACACCAGGGCGCGCAGGGGAGGAGACACCCCTCGCCGCACCAGGCGGGCGTGCAGGCGCTCGAGGAGGAGGCCACCGGCGCCGTAGATCGGAAGCATCCAAAGATACGTCTGGCCGACCAGGCGGCGGTCGCGCACCCGCAGAGCGCGCGCGACGGAAGTGAAGACCACTTCCACTCCCAACCCGAGCACCCCGTAAGCGAGAAAGCGCCGCACGGGAAAGAATGCAGGCGGTCGCCGCGCCCGTGCATCCGTGGAGGACCGGATTGCCTGCCGACCTCAGAGCTGCGACGCGGCGGCCGCGTCCGCTGCGACGACGACGCGGCCCGCGGCGCGGCGGAGCCACTGCGCCGGGCAGGCGACCAGATCCTCCGGGCCCTTGAGCGCGCGCGCCAGCACCGCCGCTTTCTGCTCGCCCGCGACCTGCAGGACCACGTTGCGCGCGGTGACGATCAGGAACGGTGTGAGAGTCAGACGGTCCAGCCGCGGATCGAGGCGCTCGGGAGCGCGGACATGCCGGACGAGCTCCTCGTCGCCGCGCTCGGCGGAGCCCGGCACGCCGGCGAACAGCGAACAGATGTGTCCGTCGGGCCCGAGGCCGAGCAGCACCAGGTCGAGCCGCGGCGGCGTCCCCAAGGTCGCGCGCAGCTCCACGGCCGCGCGCCGCGCCTCGGCGTCCAGATCCTCTGCCTCCCCGCGGAGCCTGTGGACCTGGGCGGCCTGCGCGGGAACGTGCGCGAAGAGCTCGCGCTGCGCAAGGCCGTAGTTGGATCGTTCGTCCTGCGGCGGCACGGCACGCTCGTCGGTGAAGAAGAAGTGCAGCGCCCCCCAGGGGATGCGCTCGCGCAAGGGCGGCGAGCGCAGCTTCTCGTAGAGGGGCTTCGCGCTCCCTCCTCCGGTCAGCGCGACGGAGCCGCGACCGCGCGCCGCAACGGCCCCGGCAGTGGCTTCGATGAACAGCTCCGCAGCGACCGCCGCCACCTCGCCCGCGTCGCGGACGACCGCCACCTCGCTCATGAGCCGCTCTGCGGCAGGAGCTTCACCGCCGCCTGCACCGCCGCCGCGTACAGCTCGTCCTGTCCGGCGAGGAGCTTCAGCTCGAGCCCGAGCAGTCGGCCCGGCGTTTCCGGGGGGAGGCGCAAGCGGTGCAGGATCTCGCCGTCATCGTCTCCGCGCACCTCGGCCACCAGGACCGACTTCTCGCGCCGCAGCGTGAACGACGCAGGCGGAGCGGTGAACTCGAACACGGCGATCTGCCCTTTTCCCAGCGGCGTCGCCGAGGGCAATCCCGTGATCGAGGTTCCGTCTCCAGCGCCGGGCATGGCCGAGTCCATCTCGGGCTCCCGGCCGGTCACGAGCTCCACCCGAGCCTTCTTGACGCGCGAGGCGAACCAGCCCGCGAGCAGCACGCCTTCGGAACCGATCCCGCCGGCGCAGATCACCCGGGCGGACTTCAGCTTGCCGCGGTGCTCGCGGAGGTTCGGGACGTCGAGCACTTCGGCGGCGAGCGACATCCAGGGGAAGATGCGCGCCCAGGCCAGGTCGCCGATGGGCGCGCCGCGCGCGAGCATCGCGCCCACGTCCGCGAGCGCCTGCGGCGGGCGCGTGCCCGAATCGATGATCACCCGGTCCGCCATGTCTACCGCCCGGCGCAGCAGCGCGCCTTCGGGGCGCCCTCCCCAGACGACCACCACGGGCAGGTCGGGCACGAGCAGGCCCAGCAGCGCCGACTCCAGGTGGCGCACTCCGCCGCCTTGCGCGGTCAGCACGATCCGCTCCAGCGAGACCGCGCCCCCACTCCGCACCACCGAGACGCGGGCGGCGACCGACTCGCCCTCGGCGTGCGGCTCGGCGATGAGCACCAGAAGCCTCGACGGATGGAGCCGTCCCGCGGCCTCGAGCGCCGCCTGGGCGCGCTCGTACGCCGCCGGGCTGAAGTAGATGGCCACCAGGTTGAACGCGCTGATCGTCTCGCCGGGGCTGCCGCCGCGGTCCTTCGCCTGCTGGAGCAGCGCGCGGATCTTGCCCAGGTCGATTCCGCCGTCGAAGCGGGTGGACATCTCGTCCCAGCCGCGCGCTGCCTGCCCCCCCGAAATCGGCTCTCCGATGGAAAGGCTCATGGCCTCCTCCATGCGCGCCCGTCGCGCCCCAGGAGCTCGTCGGACTCCCGCGGCCCCCAGCTGCCCGCCTCGTAGGGGAACGGCGGCGGCGCGTCGGGCGCCTCGATCGTCTGCAGGATCCCGTCGACCAGCTTCCAGGCCGCCTCGACCTCGTCCTTGCGCGTGAACAAGGTCTGGTCGCCGCGCAGCGCATCGAGGAGGAGCCGCTCGTACGCCTCCGGCGAGGCGGCCGCGAAAGCGGTGCCATAGCGGAAGTCCATGCTCACCGTGCGCGGGCGGTAGCGCTCGCCGGGCACCTTCGCCGAGAACCGCAGCGCGATGCCTTCCTCCGGCTGCACCCGCACGATGAGCGTGTTGGGAGCCGCGGCTCCCTCGCCGAAGAGCGCGTGGGGCAGCTTGCGGAACTGGATGGCGATCTCGGTGAGGCGCTTGGGCAGCCGCTTGCCGCTGCGCAGGTAGAAGGGCACGCCGTCCCAGCGCCAGCTGTCCACGTTCAGCTTGATGGCGGCGAAAGTCGGCGTGCGCGAACCTTTCGCCACGTCCTTCTCCTCCCGGTACCCAGGCACGTCGTTCCCGGCGATCTGCCCCGCCGTGTACTGGCCCAGCACGACCCGCTGCGCCACCGCCTCCGGCCCCTCGAGGGGAGAGATCGTGCGGAGCACCTTGACCTTCTCGTCGCGGACGGCATCCGCGTCGAAGGCCGCCGGCGCTTCCATGGCGGTCAGGGATACCAGCTGGAGAACGTGGTTCTGGATCATGTCGCGCAGGATGCCCGCCTCTTCGTAGTAGCGCCCGCGGCTCTCGATGCCGAGCTCCTCGGCGGCGGTGATCTGCACGTGGTCGATGTAGTTGCGGTTCCAGATGGGCTCGAAGATGGTGTTGCCGAAGCGGAAGACGAGGAGGTTCTGCACCGTCTCCTTGCCCAGGTAATGGTCGATGCGGAAGATCTGCCGTTCGTCCATCACCTCGAGCACCATCCGGTTCAGCGCGCGCGCCGAAGCCAGATCGCGGCCGAAGGGTTTCTCGATGACCACCCGCGTGAAGCGCGCCTCGCCCGGCGGCCGGATCATCCGGTGCTTCTGCAACTGGCGGAGCAGGACGGGAAAGGTGCTGGGCGGCGTGGCGAAGTAGAAGAGCCGGTTGCCGCGCGTGGCGCGCGCGCGGTCCAGCTCCTCCAGCGTGCCCGCCAGCCGCTGGAAGGTGGAGTCGTCGTCGAACGCGCCCGGCACGTAGCGCAGCCCGCCGGCGAAGTCGCGCCAGACATCCTCGTCGACGGGTTTGGTGCGGGAGAACTGGCCCACCGCCTCGCGCATGTCCTCCTGATACTGCTCGTGCGTGTACTCGCTCTTCGACACGCCCACCACTCCGAGCGCGGCCGGCAGGTGGGCGGTGAGCGCCAGGTTGTACAGCGCGGGGATCAGCTTGCGATGCGCCAGATCGCCGCTGGCGCCGAACACCACCAGGGCGCAGGGCTCCGGGACCGAGTCGGCGCGCAGGCCCACCCGAAGCGGATTGGGCAGCTCGTCGTGCTCGGGCGCATACGGCATCGTCAGGCCTTCTTCACTTCGTGGCCGCCGAACTCGTTGCGCAGCGCCGCCTGGACCTTGGCATTGAACGACTCCCGCTGGCGCGAGGCGATCCGCTCCAGCAGCGAGAGCGTGATCACCGGCGCTGGCACGTTCTGGTCGATGGCCGCCTGCACCGTCCAGCGCCCCTCACCGCTGTCCTCCACGTAGCCTTGCACGTGCTCCAGCCGGGGATCCTTGCCGAGCGCGTCGGCGAGCAGCTCGAGGAGCCAGGAACGGACCACGCTGCCGTGCAGCCACACCTTGGCGATGGCGGGGAGCTCCAGGTTCGGGAACGGCGCGGTCCTGAGGATCTCGAACCCCTCACCGTACGCGGCCATCAAGCCGTACTCGATCCCGTTGTGCACCATCTTGGTGAAGTGTCCGGACCCCGCCGGCCCGGTGTGCAGCAGCCCGTTCTCCGGCGCGAGGGCCTCGAGCGCGGGGCGCGCCAGGCGGAACGCCTCCGGCGAGCCGCCTACCATCAGGCAGTAGCCGTTCTTGAGCCCCCACACGCCTCCGCTGGTGCCTGCGTCCATGAAGAACAGGCCGCGCTGCTGCAGCTCCTGCGCCCGCCGCATCGAGTCCTTGAAGTTGGAGTTGCCCCCGTCGATGATCAGGTCACCGCGCGAGAGCTTGGCGGCGAGCGAGGTGATCAGCTCCTCCGTGATGCGCCCGGCGGGCACCATCGTCCACACGACGCGCGGCGGCTGCAGCGCGGCGACCACCTCGTCCAGCGTGGTCGCCGGCAGGGCTCCATGCGCGGAGAGCTCGGTCGCGCGCCGAGGATCGACGTCGTAGGCGACCACCTTGTGCCCGCGGAGCAACAACCGTTGCGCCATGTTGGCGCCCATCCTGCCGAGCCCGACCATCGCGATCTGCATCGCTTCCTCCACTCGCCGCCCTATCCGGCGGCGGTGCGCTTCCAGCGCGTACTATTCCTTGACGAGCGCCAACGCCTCCCGCACCGCTCGGAGGAACGTCCGCGGGTCGCCGTCCTCGACGTGCACGCGCAGCGCGCGCCGACCGCGCGCCTGCAGCACCTCCAGGTCGCCGCGGGCCTGGGCCGCGAAGAGCGTGGCGAAGCCGTACGGCTGCCCGGGAATGGGGATGTCCGCTCCTCCGTCCACGGTCGCCTGCAGGAACACGCCGGTATTCGGACCACCCTTGTGGAGCTGCCCGGTCGAGTGCAGGTAGCGAGGCCCGAATCCGAACGTACAGGCCAGGCGGGTGGCGTCGCGCACTTCTCCCTGCAGCCTGGAGAAGTCGGCGTGCAGCGCGTCGTCGGGGATCACGTAGCCGAGCTGCGCGACGTATTCGCCCGCGTGCCCGAGGGCAAGGTGCGCGGCGATCCAATGGACCGGGCTCGATGCGCTCTCGCCCCCGAGCGTGCCCGCCGCCTTGCGCAAGATCCCGGCGTGCTCCGGGCTGCAGAAGAGCGCCAGCCCTCCGCCGCGCAACGCCGGCTCGGCGGGCGGCACCTTTCCGCCGGAGAGCAGCTCCTTCGTCTTCTCCTTCGCCACCGCCACGTCCGGCTCGTCGAACGGATCGATCTCCAGGACCGCGCCCATCACGGCGGTGGCGATCTCCCAGCGCAGGAACTCGCCGCCCAGGCCGTACTCTCCGGCCACCTCCCACCGGATCACCGGATGGCCCGCCTCGGTGAGGGACTGCACGGCAAGCTCGTGCTCCGGCGCGTGCTCGCCGGCGAGCCAGAGTGCGACGAAGAGCCGGTCGTTGCCATACACCTCGGCGGCCCCGGGCGGCTCGCCATCGACGGGCAGGATGCCGCGCCCGCTCTTGCCGGTGCTCTCCGCGACGAGCTGCTCCACCCACGCGCCGAAGGGCCGCAGGCGGGGGCTCGAGAGAAGCGTCAGCTTGTCGCATTTCGCGCGTGCGCAGCCGCCCGCGATCGCGCCGAGCCGCACCGCGAGATTCTCCTTGAGCGGCACGCGGGCGTGTGAGGCGAGCGCCACCCGATCGGCCTCGTCGAGCAGCTTGCCGACGTCGAGCCCGAGGAGCGCCGCCGGCACCAGCCCGAAGAACGACAGCGCCGAGTAGCGGCCGCCGATGTCGGGAGGGTTGACCCAGGTCCGCCAGAAACCTTCCTTCTGCGCCAGCTGGTGGAGGGGCGATCCGGGATCGGTGATGGCGACGAAGTGCGATCCGGCGCCGCTCTGCGATTTCGCGTCCCGCTGCGGAAGCTGCCCGGGCGTGCCCGCCTCGAGGCCGTCGAGCAGCTTGCGGAAGTGCCGGTAGAACGAATTGACCTCGGTGGTGGTGCCGCTCTTCGAGGAGACGAGGAAGAGCGTGCGCGAAAGGTCGAATCCCTCGACTGACCTGCGGACCGCATCCGGCGCCGTGGAATCGAGGACGCGGAGGTCCAGCCCTCCCGGCTGCTTGCCGAAGACGCGCGCCAGCACGTCCGGGCAGAGGCTCGACCCGCCCATCCCCAGCAGCACGCAGTGGCGGAAGCGCTGCGCCGCCTCCTTGGCGAAGCTCGCCAGCTCGAAGGCGTCGTGCCGCATCTTCTGGGTGACGTCGAGCCATCCGAGGCGGTTCTTCGCCACTTCTTGGTGCTTGGGATCCGCGCTCCACAAGCCAGCATCCTTCGCCCAGAGCCGCGCGGAGACCTTCTTCGCGACGGCGGTCTGGAGCCCCTGCTCCGCCGCCTCCTTGCGGCGCCCGGGCCGCTCGTCCACCTTGTGCGCCTTGCGGAATCGCTGCGCCTCCGAACGCGCGCCGATCGCGTGCAGCAGGTTCTTCAGCGCTGTGCTGAACAGCTCCAGGCCCTCGTCGGTCAGCTTGCGGCAGACCTCCTCCAGGTCGATGCCGATCTGCGACAGGCGCGCGAGCTGCGCCCGCGCCTCGTCCACGCCCTGCAGCACCGAATCGGGCACCACCTTGCCGTGCTCGTTGAACGCCTGCAGCGTGGCGAGCGGCATGGTGTTGACCGTCTCGCGCCCGATCAGCGTCTCGACGTAGAGCACGTCGCTGTACGCCTTGTTCTTGGTGCCGGTCGACGCCCACAGGGGCCGCTGCCGGGTGGCGCCCTTCGCCTCCAGCGCCTTCCAGCGCGGCGTGGCGATGCTGCGCAAGTAGACCTGGTACGCCTCCTTCGCGTTCGCGACGGCGATCTTGCCCAGCAGCGACTTCTCGCCCTTCTGCTCGATCAGCTTGTCGGCGGCGGTGTCGACGCGGCTGACGAAGAATGACGCCACGCTGTGGATCTGCGCCACCGGCAGGCCCTTCGCGAGCCTGTCCTCCAGGCCCGCCATGTAGGCGTCGATCACCTGTTGGTAGACGGTGTTGGAGAAGATGAGCGTGATGTTGACGCTGATGCCCGCAGCGGTCGCCTCGCGGATGGCGGGGATGCCTTCGGGGTTCGCGGGAATCTTGATGAAGAGGTTGGACCGGTCCACCGCCTTCCAGAACCGCTTGGCTTCCTCGACGGTCGCCCGGGTGTCGCGCGCGATGAACGGCGAGACCTCGAGCGAGACGAAGCCGTCCTTGCCGCTCAGCCGATCGAAGAGCGGACGCAGCACGTCGCAGCCGGAGCGGACGTCGCCGACGGCCAGCGTCTCGTAGATCTCCATCGGCGTGCGGCCCGCCTCGATGAGCCGGCTCAGCTCGTCGTCGTACTCGTCCGACTCGACGATCGCCTTCTCGAAAATCGCCGGGTTGGCGGTCACCCCGCGGATGCCGTCCTCGAGGGTGAAGCGGAGCAGCTCGCCCGACTGGATGAGCTTGCGCCCGATCAGATCGAGCCACGGGCTCTGGCCGACCTCGTTCAGCATCTGGGAGGGTTTCATCGTCTACCCCTTGGTGTTGGTGCGGGCGCCCTCGGCCAGCCACTTGGAGATGCGCCCGGCGATCTTCTGCGGAGTCATGCCGTAGGCCTCCGCCAGCGCTTTCTCGGGCGCGCTGGCGCCGAACCGGTCGATTCCGACCATCAGGCCATCTCCGATGATGCGATACCAGTCGAGCCCGCCGGCCGCCTCCACTGCGACGAGCTTGGTCCTCGTGTCATGCGGCAGGAGCTTGCGCTGCTCGTCGCCTGGCCACTCGAGGAAACGTTCCACGCAGGGCATGGACACGAGCCGCGTGCGCGCGCGCAGGCCGGCGTCGAGGAACTGGAGCGCCGCCTGCGACGCGGGGAGCTCCGAGCCGGTGGCGACGATGACCAGCCCGGGATCGCCCTTCGCCTCCACCAGGGTGTAGGCGCCGCGCAGGGTCTTCTGCAGATCTCCCGCGGTCGCGCGCTGCAAAGGCGGCAGCTTCTGCCGCGTGAGCACCAGCGCGGTCGGCCCTTCCTTGCGCTGCAGCGCTGCCACCCAGGAAGCCGCCACCTCGAGCGGATCGCCGGGCCGCCATACCTGCAGGTTGGGAATGGCGCGCAGCGAGGCGAGCTGCTCGATGGGCTGATGGGTCGGACCGTCCTCCCCGAGGAAGATCGAGTCGTGCGTGTAGACGAACAAGCTCTGCAACCTGGACAACGCCGCCAGCCGGATGGGCGGACGCATGTAGTCGCTGAAGAGGAGGAACGTCGCGCCGTACGGGACGAAGAACCCGTCGTAGGCGAATCCGTTGACGACGGCGCCCATCCCGTGCTCGCGCACACCGAAGTGGATGTTGCGGCCGCGGTAATCGCCGGGCCGGACGTCGCCGCCGTCCTTGATGTACGTGAACGTCGAGGGGTGGAGGTCGGCCGACCCGCCCACCACGTTCGGGACCAGCTCGGCTACCTTCTGGATCACGGCCTGCGACACCTTTCGCGTCGCCTCCGCCGCGGTGGAGCTCGCG
>Ga0066709_100003062_pt1 | contig 12612 bp, 10 predicted proteins | sample GraSoiAngelo_158_FD_79665 | JGI IMG/M metagenome (GOLD analysis project Ga0066709, IMG submission 79665) | Grasslands soil microbial communities from the Angelo Coastal Reserve, California, USA - 14_1009_16_30cm | ecosystem: Environmental > Terrestrial > Soil > Grasslands | place: USA... | reverse complement strand
TCAGGGGGTCGCGTCGGGCGTGATCGCCACCCGGCGGTACGGCTCCTCGCCCTCCGAGCTCGTGGAGACGCCCTCGATGGCGTTCACGGTGTCGTGGACGATCTTGCGGTCGGGCGGCGTCATGGGCTCGAGCAACGTCGCCGTGCCCGTGGCTCGCACCTGCTCGGCCACCTCGGTCGTGAAGCGCTCGAGCGCGGCGCGGCGCTTCCGGCGGTACTCCGCGACGTCGACGAGGAGCCGCCCCCGGCGCCCGCCCAGACGGCGCTGGACGACGGTGCGCGTCAGCTCCTGGACCGCGGCCAGCGTCTGTCCTTTCGGCCCGATGAGCAGCCCGAGGTCGCCCCCGGTCACGGCCACCTCGATCGTCTCCTCCTCGACGATGCGGCTGGACACGGTGGCGTCGGCGTCGAGCGCGTCCAGCAGCCCGACCAGGAACTCCTTCGCCGCTTCCGCCTCCTCGGCCAGGGTCGGTGCTTCGGTCATGACGCTCTCCTTCTCTGCCGCCGGCTTCTCGGGCTTCGGCCGGGACGCGGCGCGGGCCGCCGGGGGGCGAGCCTGCTTCCGGTCGCGTGCGGGCCGGCGGTCACGACGGTCACGGCGCTCCAGCTTGGGGCGGGGCGCGGTCGGCAGCACCCGGGCCCGCACCCGTGCCTCCGACCGCAGACGGCCCAGGAAGCCGCTCCGTGGCTCCTCGAGCACCTCGAACTCGGCCTCCTGCGCATCGACCCCCAGCTGATCGAGCGCCGCCTCCTTGGCCTCTTCCACCGAGCGACCGGTGACCTCCACCCACTCCACCGGCGCCTACCTCCTCTTGGGCTTCCCCTTCGACCGGGCCCCGCCGCGGGATGGGCGGGCCCCGTTCCCGCCCGGGCGCTGGGCCCGGCCGGACTGCGGCCGTGGCTTGGGCTCCGCCTTGGCCGCCGGCTTCGTGCCCTTCGGCGGCTCCGGGTCGGGCTGCGGGATGACCGGCTTGACATCGCCCGAAGGTGTCGTCTTCTTGCGGAACATGATCGACTGCTGCGCGATCTGCCAGACGTTCGACGTCGCGAAGTACACGACCACGCCGGCCGGGATGGTGAGGGAGATGAACCCGAAGAAGATCGGGAAGATCTTGCCCATCATCTGGGCCTGCTGGTTCACCGCGCCGTCGGCGGCCTGACGAGCCGTGGTCTGGCGCTGCTGGTACCAGCCCGTCGCGACGACGAACGCGATCAGCACGTAGTACGGCCATGCCTTCCCCAGCCCGTGCACGGTCGTGGCACGCTCCGCGAGGTCCATGCCCCACGCCTTCATCGTCCCCGCTTCCTTCACCAGCGCGTGGTACAGCTCGCTGTCCTTGGGGATGTGCTTCGGCTTGCCGACCACACCGCTCGCCGACTTGGGGACGAGGTCTCTGATCAGGCGGTAGAGGACGATGAACAGCGGCATCTGCAACAGGAGGGGCAGGCAACCCGAGAGGGGGTTGACCTTGTTCTCCTTGTAGAACTTCATCGTCTCTTCGTTCAGCTTCTGGCGGTCGTCCTTGTACTTCTGCTGAAGTCGTTTGATCTCGGGTTGGAGGCGCTGCATCGCCTGCATCGACCGGATCTGCTTCATCGTCAGCGGGATCAACAGCACCCTGACCGCGACGGTCAGGAGGACGATCGACAGCCCGTAGTCGCCGACGATCCCGTAGAACCAGGCGAAGGTGTGCCCCAGGACGGTGTAGAGGGGGTCGAGGATCCAGAACTTCTTTGGCGCCGTCTTGTCCGCCGCCGCCAGGATCAGGCTCAGGTCGACCACGTCACGCGGCCTTTCGATCCGGCGTCGGCGGCACGGGGTCGAGCCCGAAACCACCCCATGGGTGACAGCGCGCCACACGCCGTGTCGCGAGGCGGAGCCCACGCCACGCTCCGTGTGTTTCGATCGCCTCGAGCGCATAGTTCGAGCAGGATGGCGTGAAACGACATGGAGAGGGCCGACCGGCTCTCACGGTCTGGTAAACGTTGATACCGACGCGAAGCCCACGTTGCGCCCAGGACGGCGGGCTCGGGTTGGCGGTGGTCATGTGCGCGGGTCGGGGAGGGCTCGAAGGGCGGTGGACACGATTGCGCTCAGCTCTCCATAGGACTGGGTGGCCGCAGTGGGGGCGGCTCGGATGAGGTAGGCCCCGGGGCGCAGCAGGTTGCAGGACTCGCCGGTGATCGCTCGCAGCCGTCGTCGAACGCGGTTCCGCACGACGGCCGGACCGACCGCACGACCGACTGCGTACGCGACCCGGGGTGGTTCGGTGGGCTTGCCTGGAAGCCAGGTTACCGTGATCGCGCCCCGTGTCACCCGGCATCCCGACCGCCGCAGCGCGGCGAACGTCGCACGGTCGCGCACGCGCCAGATCAGGCCGACAGGCGGTGGCGACCCTTGAGCCGCCGCGCCCGCACGATCGCCCGCCCCGCGCGCGTCGACATCCGGTGCCGAAACCCGTGCCGCTTGGCCCGTTTGCGGTTGTTGGGCTGATACGTGCGCTTCACTCATGGCCTCCTCGCCGGCGGATGAGGCTAGAGGACGCCCGTCACACCGGCAACCCGAGCCGCGAGCGCCCTGACCTGCATCGCACCATCGGCCTTGTCCTGGCCGGGGAGGCGGGTGCTACGGTGCTCCAGCCACCCCCGGAACGACCCCGCCTGGCGGACAAGGGTCGCTCACTTCCCCCGGGGCCTTGCTGAACCGGCACGACGCTCGGCTCGGCGGCGTGCAGGTCGTTGGCCGTTGTCCACAGGTGTGGACGGGGTTGTGGACGAGCTTGAAGCCGAGGAGACGTTCGGGCTGGTGATGACGGCTGAGCACCTGTGGACCTCCTGCGTCGCCGTCCTCCGCACCCGTATCGCGGACTCGGCTTGGAAGACGTGGTTCGAGACCGCGTGGCCGGTCGAGTTCCGGGACGGCACGTTCGTCCTGGGGGTCCCCAACGGTGTCGCCCGTGAGCGCATCGCGTCGCGCTACGGGGAGCTCGTGCGCAGCGTGATCGGCGAGGTGGCAGGCCGTACCTCCGACCTCGTCATCGAGGTCCACACCGAGCGTGCGACCGTCGACATCGACCGGGCCGTGCTCGGGGCCCTGCCCGACAACCTGTCTCCGTCCGAAGACGGCGCGCTGGCGGCGGTGGCGGAACAGCGGGCTCCCGACGAGCTGCCACTGAATCCCAAGTACAGCTTCGACGCGTTCGTGATCGGCGCGTCGAACCGCTTCGCGCACGCTGCCGCGCTCTCAGTCGCCGAGACACCGGCCCGGTCGTACAACCCGCTCTTCATCTACGGCGGCGCCGGGCTGGGCAAGACCCACCTGCTCCACGCCATCGGCCATTACGTGCGCGAGAACTACCAGGCCCTGCGTGTGCGTTACGTGTCCACCGAGACGTTCCTCAACGAGTTCGTCGATGCGATCCGCACGAACACGACCACCATCTTCAAGCGGCGCTATCGCGAGTGCGACGTGCTCCTCGTCGACGACGTGCAGTTCATGGAGAACAAAGAGGGCCTGCAGGAGGAGTTCTTCCACACGTTCAACACCCTGCACGGCTCGGGGCGCCAGATCGTCATCTCCTCCGACCGACCGCCGCGGTCCATCGCGACCCTCGAGGACCGCCTGCGGAGCCGCTTCGAGTGGGGCCTGATCACCGATGTGCAGCCGCCCGAGCTCGAGACCCGTCTCGCCATCTTGCGCAAGAAGGCCGAGGGTGAGCGCACGCCGATGCCTCCGGAGGTGCTCGAGTACATCGCGACACACATCACGCAGAACATCCGTGAGCTCGAAGGCGCACTCATCCGTATCTCCGCCTTCGCCAGCCTCAACCGGGAGCCGCTCACCCACACCTTGGCCGAGCGGGTCCTCGGCGACCTCATCAGCTCGAACGAGCCCCGCCCCGTCACCCCGCGGGCCATCTTGGAAGCGACCTCGGAGATGTTCGAGTTCACCGCGGACGAGCTCTGCGGCAAGAGCCGCAGCCGGCCCCTCGTCACCGCCCGCCAGATCAGCATGTACGTCTTCCGGGAGATGACCGACCTGAGCTACCCGGCCATCGCACGCGAGTTCGGCGGTCGCGATCACACGACGGTCATCCACGCCGTCGACAAGATCGCCACGCTGATGAAGGAGAAGCGGTCGATCTACGAGCAGGTCACCGAGCTGACCCATCGGGTCAAGAGCAGGGCATAACCCCGTGGACGACACCTGCTTCGGATGTGGACGACATCGGTCTCGTCCCCAGGCCCTGTCGCGCGACCCGTCTTCGTCGCGCGAAGCTGGGGACGGAGGGGGGACGACGAAAGTGGCCCTGACCAGCCGGGCAACCTCGACATCCACAGTCCACAGGGCTTATTACTTCCTCTTGGGAACTTCCTCTTTTGAGACAAGAACAACTGAGGCGAGGTTGGCGTGAAGTTCCGATCCGAACGTGACGCGTTGCAGGAAGCGCTGGCGACGGCTTCCCGAGCTGCTGCCACACGCGGGGGCGCGTTGCCGGTCCTCTCCGGTGTACGCATGGAGGCTTCGGACTCCTCGTTGCAGGTGACCGGGAGCGACCTCGACTTGACCATCCAGGTCGAGACGGAGGTCAGCGTCGACGACGAGGGCGTGTGCGTCGTACCTGCCCGGCTCATCACCGACATCGTGCGAGCGCTCGAGCCCGGGGCGGTCGTGTTCGAGGTCGACGAGGGTGAAGCTCGCATCTCCTCCGGTCGGTCACAGTTCGCAGTGCGCGTGCTGCCCGCTGAGGAGTTCGTGCGGGTCCCCCAGCCCACGGGCGAGGCGGTCACGCTGGCCGCAGCCGACTTTGCGGAGGCATTGCGTCAGGTGGTTCCTGCGGCCAGCCACGACGACGCCCGTCCGATCCTCACAGGCGTGCTGATGGCAGCCGAGGCGGGCGGGCTGCGCATGGTTGCCACCGACTCGTACCGGCTCGCGCTGCGTGACCTACCGGGCACGAGCGTGCTGCGCGAGGGGCAGAGCGTGCTCGTGCCGTCGCGTGCGCTGGGCGAGCTGACACGGCTGCTCGCGGGGGCGGAGCACGTCACCCTGCGGCTCGCGGATGACGCGGCGAGCTTCGAGGTGGGCAACGTGCGGATGCGCACGCGCCTGCTGGAGGGGGAGTTCCCCAACTACCGGCAGTTGATCCCGAGCGCCTATCCCAACCGCGCCATCGTCGGCAGGGAGCCGCTGCTCGACGCGGTGCGACGCGTGAAGCTGCTCGCCCGCGAGGCGACACCGGTGCGGATCGCGCTGAAGGCCGACGGGCTCGAGCTCACCGCCATCACTCAGGACGTGGGCACGGCGCACGAGGACCTCGACGCCAAGTACGAGGGCAACGAGATGGTCGTGGCCTTCAACCCCGAGTTCCTCATCGACGGCGTCGAGGCGATACCGGGCGACGAGGTGCAGTTGGAGACGCTCGACGCGCTCAAGCCGGCGACCGTTCGACCCACCGGCGGGTCCGACTACCTCTACCTGCTGATGCCCGTCCGGGTCTCGTAGACCCGTGCGGCTCGACCGCCTCTGGCTCACCGACTTCCGGAACTACGAATCACTCGACCTGTCGTTCGCGCCGGGCCTCACCGTCGTGCAGGGCGACAACGGACAGGGCAAGACCAGCCTGCTCGAGGCGATCGGCTACCTCGCCGCTCTCTCGTCCTTCCGCGGCGTGCCGAACGACGCGCTCGTGCGTCAGGGGTGCGCACGGGCCGTCGTGCGTGCCCAAGGGCAGCGCGAGGACCGCGAGCTGCTCCTCGAGGCTGAGATCCCGACGAGCGGGCGCGGGCGCGTGGCGGTGAACCGCCAACCGCTCCGGCGGGCCCGCGACCTGCTCGGCGCGTTGCGCACGACCGTGTTCTCCCCCGACGACCTCGCGCTCGTGAAGGCCGGGCCGAGCGAGCGAAGGCGCTACATCGACGACGTGCTCGTCGCGCTCCACCCGCGCAACGACGCGCTGCGTGCCGACCTCGACCGCATCTTGCGGCAGCGCAACACGCTGTTGCGTCAGGCCGCAGCCCAGCGGGCGGACGCGGAGCTGCTCGCCACGCTCGACGTGTGGGACGCGAAGTTCGCGGAGACGGGTGACGCGCTGGGCGCGGCGCGTGAGGAGCTGCTCGACCGTCTGCAACCGGAGTTGACCAAGGCGTACGCGCAGGTGAGTGGCGATCGCGCCGGTTCCGCGGGCGAGGTCGCGGCGGTCTACGACGCGTCATGGCGTGCCACAGGGCTGGGGGACGCGCTCGCGAACGCGCGCGTCGACGAGCTGCGGCGCGGGGTGAGCCTGGTCGGACCGCACCGCGACGAGCTCGTCCTCACCGTCGGGGGCATGCCGGCCCGCACCCACGGCTCGCAGGGCGAGCAGCGCTCGCTCGCGCTCGCGCTCCGGCTCGCGGCGCACGCGGTGGTGACCACGAGCGTCGGGGAGTCGCCGGTGCTGCTGCTCGACGACGTGTTCTCCGAGCTCGACGAGACGCGCGCCGCCGCCCTGGTCACGCACCTGCCGTCGCGCCAGGCCGTGCTCACGACCGCGGGCCGCGTCCCCCCCGGCGTCACGGCCGACCTCGTCGTGCGTGTCACCGACGGGCGGGTCACGTGAGCGGCCGGCGAGACGACGAAGCCGGTGAGGGACACGGTGGTGAGGGACACGGCCCCCGACCGCTCGGCGACTCCCTCGACCGCGTGGCGCGCAGCCTGGGAGGGCCGGGCGCGGCGATGCTCGGCGCGGTGTTCTCCCACTGGGCCGATGTGGTGGGACCGGTGGTGGCCGACCACTCGTGGCCCGTCTCGCTGGCGCGAGGGGTGCTCGTCGTCGGGGTCGACGAGCCCATCTGGCACACCCAGCTGACCTACCTGCAGGCCGACATCCTGGAGCGTCTCGGCTCGGTCGCGGGGGCCGGCGCCGTCACGCGCGTCGAGGTGCGGGTTCGCGCTCGTTGACACCCCCCTCTGATAAACTGAAGGCATCGCGTTTCGGGTCTCTGACCAGCACTTTCGCTCGCAAAAGGCCCCGTTCCACACCTGACGATCTCTGTGACGATGCTCTTGTGAAAGGTCGCGCCTAGTGGCCATCAGCGCCATGCCAGAAGACGACGAGAAAGCGCCCCGCGCGGGCACGAAGTCGAGCTCCTACGCGGCCAAGGACATCACCGTCCTCGAGGGCCTCGAGCCCGTCCGGAAACGGCCGGGCATGTTCATCGGGTCCACCGGCCCGAGCGGCCTCCACCACCTCGTCTGGGAGGTCGTCGACAACTCCGTCGACGAGGCGATGGCCGGTGAGTGCACGCTCATCGAGGTGACCCTCCTGGCCGACGGCGGGTGCCGCGTGGCCGACGACGGCCGCGGCATCCCGGTCGACCCCCACCCCCAGGACAAGAAGAAGTCCGCGGCCGAGGTCGTGCTCACGACCCTCCATGCCGGGGGCAAGTTCGGGGGCGGCGGCTACAAGGTGTCCGGCGGCCTCCACGGCGTCGGGGTGTCGGTGGTCAACGCGCTCTCGTCGCGTCTGGTCCTCGAGATCGACCGAGAGGGCAACCACCATCTGCTCGAGTTCGCCAAGGGCGGGCGGGTCCAAGGGAAGCTGCAGGTGACCGGGAAGGCACCGCGCGGCCGCCGCGGCACCACCGTCACGTTCTGGCCCGACTCCAGCGTGTTCGAGGACACCGAGTTCCGGGCCCAGACGGTGCTCGAGCGCCTGCAGATGATGGCGTTCCTCAACAAGGGCCTCGAGATCCGCTTCGCCGACGAGCGCCCGGGCCACGAGCAAGCCGTCACCTACCTCTACGCGGGCGGCATCGTCGACTTCGTGCGCCACCTCAACGAGTCGAAGGAGGCGCTCTTCAAGCGGGTGTCGTCGTTCGAGGCGACCGAGGACGACCAGGAGATCGAGATCGCCCTCCAGTGGAACACGGGCTACTACGAGGCGATCCACAGCTTCGCCAACGGCATCGCCACCGTCGAGGGCGGCATGCACGAGGAGGGTTTCAAGAAGGCCCTCACCAACGTGGTCAACAAGTACGGCCGGGCCAAGGGCCATCTCAAGGAGAAGGACGACAACCTCCTCGGCGAGGACATCCGCGAGGGCCTCACCGCCATCGTCGCGGTGAAGCTGCGCGACCCTCAGTTCGAAGGCCAGACCAAGGCCAAGCTCGGCAACGTCCCGATGCGCTCGCTCGTCGAACGGGCCACCAACGAGAAGCTGGCCGACTGGCTCGAGGAGCACCCGACCGAGGCCCGCCAGGTGGTGCAGAAGGCGACACAGGCGGCGCGGGCGCGGGTCGCCGCCCGCCAGGCGCGCGACGCCACCCGGCGCAAGTCACCCCTCGAGGGGGCCGGTCTCCCGGGCAAGCTCACCGACTGCTCGTCGCGCGACCCGCGCGAAGCCGAGCTGTTCATCGTGGAGGGCGACTCCGCGGGTGGCTCCGCGGTGAAGGCGCGCCACCCCGAGTTCCAGGCAGTCCTGCCCATCCGGGGCAAGATCCTCAACGTCGAGCGGGCGCGCATCGACAAGATGTTGAAGAACAACGAGATCCAGACCCTCATCACGGCGATCGGCGCGGGCCTCGGCGAAGAATTCGACATCGACAAGGCCCGCTACCACAAGGTCATCATCATGGCCGACGCGGATGTCGACGGCAGCCACATCCGCACGTTGCTCCTCACGTTCTTCTTCCGACAGATGAAGCCGCTCGTCGAAGCCGGCTACGTCTACATCGCGCAGCCGCCGCTCTTCTCGGTCGTGGTCGGGAAGGAGAAGACCTATCTGAAGGACGACGCCGCCAAGACACGGTTCCTCGCGGAGAACGCCGACAAGAAGTGGGAGTTCAACCGGCTCAAGGGCCTCGGCGAGATGGACTTCGACGAGCTCGGCGAGACCACCATGGAGCGGGCGCGGCGCACGTTGCTGCAGGTGTCGGTGGAGCAGGCCGCGATCGCCGACGAGGTGCTCAGCATCCTCATGGGTGACGACGTCGAGCTGCGCAAGCACTTCATCGTCACCAACGCCAAGGACGTGAGGTTCTTGGACATATGAGCGAGCACCGAAGCGGAGCGGAGGAGCGCAGCTCTCAGCAAGCACAGCAGCCCGGCTCACCGCCACCGACGAAGGAGGTGGCCAGGTGAGTCCACGTCGCACCGCACCGCCCCCCGACGACGGCAACGGCGAGTCCGGTACCGGTTCGAGGTTCGGTTCGATCGAGCCGATCGAGCTCCAGGAGGAGATGGAGCGCTCCTTCCTCGACTACGCGATGTCGGTCATCGTCGAGCGGGCGCTGCCCGACGCGCGCGACGGCCTCAAGCCCGTGCATCGCCGCATCCTCTACGGCATGCTCGACGTGGGGGCGAGGAGCGACCGCCAGCACATGAAGTGCGCCCGGGTGACGGGACACGTGATGGGCAACTACCACCCGCACGGCCCGTCGGCGATCTACGACGCGCTCGCGCGCATGGTGCAGGACTTCAGCCTGAGGCACCCGTTGATCGACGGCCACGGCAACTTCGGGTCGCCCGACCACCCGCCGGCCGCCGAGCGCTACACCGAGTGCCGCCTCGCCACGCTCGCCAACGAGATGCTGGCGGGGATCGACGAGGAGACCGTCGACTTCGTCGACAACTACTCGGGTGAGTTCCGGGAGCCCGTCGTGCTGCCGAGCCGGTTCCCCAACCTGCTGGTCAACGGGAGTCAGGGCATCGCGGTCGGCATGGCCACCAACATCCCGCCCCACAACCTGGGCGAGGTCGTCGACGCCACCGTCCACCTCATCGACCACCCCGACGCCACGCCCGACGACCTCATGCAGTTCGTCAAGGGCCCCGACTTCCCGACCGGAGCGCTCATCCTCGGGCGCGCCGGCATCCTCGACGCCTACCGCACCGGCCGCGGCTCGATCCGCATGCGGGCCCGCGCCGAGATCGAGGAGGGCAAGAAGGGCACGTTCATCGTGGTCACCGAGCTGCCCTACCAGGCATCGCCCGCGGCCATCCTCACCAAGATCGCCGACCTCGTCACCGCGCGCGAGCTCGACGGCGTCGCCGACATCAACGACGAGTCGTCCGGCAACAACACCCGCCTGGTCGTCAAGCTCAAGCGCGACGCCAACGCCAACGTCGTCCTCAACAACCTCTACAAGCACACCCCGCTGCAGACGAGCTTCGGCGTCAACATGGTTGCGCTCGACGACGGCGTGCCGCGCACCCTCAACCTGGTGCAGGCCCTCACGGCGTACGTGAGCCATCAGGTCGAGGTCATCACCCGCCGCTCCGAGCACCGCCTGAAGGAGAAGCGTCGCCGCGCCCACATCGTCGAAGGCCTGATCAAGGCGCTCGACATGATCGACGCGATCATCACGCTCATTCGAGGATCCGACGACAAGGCGTCGGCGCGCACCGGGCTGATGGCGGCCCCGTTCGAGTTCAGCGAGGTACAGGCCGAGCACATCCTCGACATGCAGCTGAGCCGCTTGACCCGGCTGGGCCGGAGCGACCTCGAGAGCGAGATGGCCAAGCTGCGCGCCGAGATCGACGAGCTCGAGGCCATCCTCAACGACGACGCCAAGCTACGCGGCGTCATCAAGACCGAGCTCGGTGAGGTGCGCGACAAGTTCGCGACGCCGCGTCGCGCCGAGATCACCTACGACCCCGGCGAGATCGACCTCGAGGACCTGATCGACGACGAAGAGCTCGTCATCACCATGACCAAGGCGGGCTACGTGAAGTCCACCTCGGCCGGCGCCTTCCGCACGCAGGGCCGGGGCGGGCGCGGCGTGCAGGGCGCGCGGCTGAAGGAGGAAGACCTCGTCACCCGCATCATCCACACGACGGCGCACGCCTACCTGCTGTTCTTCTCGAACCGGGGCAAGGTCTACCGGCTCAAGGCGCACGAGATCCCGATGAAGGAGCGCACGGCGAAGGGCACCGCCATCGTCAACCTCCTGCCGCTCGCGCCCGACGAGCGCATCGAGGCGATCATCGACACGCGGACCTACGAGACCGAGCGCCACCTGTTCTTCGCCACCCGGCTCGGGCACGTGAAGAAGACGCTCATGAGCGAGTACGACAAGAGCCGGCGCGAGGGCTTCATCGCCATCAACCTCAACGACGCCGACGAGCTCGTCCGGGTGATCCAGACCAGCGGCGACGACGACATCTTCATGGTGTCGCGCAATGGAATGACGATCCGCTTCAGCGAGGACGACGTGCGGCCCATGGGCCGCTCGGCCGCGGGCGTCCGCGGCATGCGCATGCGTCAGGGCGACGAGGTCGTGTCGTGCGACGTGGCCCGCGATGACGCGAGCATCCTCATCGTCACCGACGCGGGCTACGGCAAGCGCACACAACTCGAGAAGTTCAACCGCCAAGGACGCGGCGGCCAGGGCGTGCGCGGCATCAAGCTCACGGCCCGGCGCGGCTATGTCGTGGCTGCGTTCATGGTCGGCCTCGAGGACGAGATCTTCGGCATCTCCACCGGCGGCACCACGATCCGGGTGCCTGTGCGCGAGATCTCGTCGCAGGGCCGCGACGCCACCGGGGTCCGGGTGATGAACCTCGACGAGGGTCAGAGCGTGGCCGCGGTGGCCCCGATCCTCGCCGCCGACGAGAGCGACTGATCGCCCGCCCGGCGGGCAACACCACCGCTTCCCCGCAACGTGCAAACGCGCCCGAGGAGGCGACGATGAACGAAGCGGAGCGCGGGTCGGTGCTGCCGCTGCTGGCGGTGGTGCTGTTGTTGGCGGCAACCCTGGTCGTGGCCATCGGTCGGCTCGGTGAGGCGGCCGTCGCCCGGGCCCACGCACGCGCCGCCGCCGATGCGGCCGCGCTCGCGGGTGCCGCCGGGAGCAGGGCGGCGGCGACCACGCTGGCCGAGGCCAACGGCGCCCGCGTGCTGACCTACGAGCCTCGCGGGCGCGATGTGCGTGTCACGGTGCAGTGGGGTGTGGCGCGTGCGACCGCACGCGCCCGCGCCGCGGGGTGGTCCGAACGCCGGAGTGGCGGACGGTAGGGTCGGGGCGCCGGTCCCACACGAGGAGCCAACGTTTGCCGCAAGGTCGCCGGGTCCGCCGCGTCATTCGCAAAGTCGATCCGTGGACCGTGCTGCGGTTCTCGGTGTTGTTCTACCTCAGCATCCTCTTGGTGGTGCTGGTTGCGGGCTTCGCGCTCTGGGAGGTCGCCTCGGCGACCGGTGTGCGCGACAACGCGGAGAACTTCGTGGGCGAGCTCGTCGGGGCCGGCCCGGCCACCGACGCCGCCGGCGCCGCCCAGTCGACTGCCAACAGCCAGGACAACAACTACCGGTTCCGGGGCGGCCGGATCCTCGAAGCTTCGGCACTCGGCGGCCTGGTGCTCGTGGTGGTCGGCACCGGCGCGAACGTGTTGCTGGTCGTCCTCTACAACCTGATCAGCGATGTCGTCGGCGGGGTCGAGATCACCGTGCTCGAAGAGGACACTTCATCGCGTCCCGTCATCTGAGCCGACTACCCTGAGCGACCGTCGTCGGGGGCTATAGCTCAGCCGGTTAGAGCGCATCCCTGATAAGGATGAGGTCGCTGGTTCGATTCCAGCTAGCCCCACGTGAAAGTGATCCGTCGAGCCATGTTGGCGTTGGGAGTTGCCGGTCTC
>Ga0066709_100003061_pt1 | contig 12616 bp, 13 predicted proteins | sample GraSoiAngelo_158_FD_79665 | JGI IMG/M metagenome (GOLD analysis project Ga0066709, IMG submission 79665) | Grasslands soil microbial communities from the Angelo Coastal Reserve, California, USA - 14_1009_16_30cm | ecosystem: Environmental > Terrestrial > Soil > Grasslands | place: USA... | reverse complement strand
TTACGATATATCGACGATGAAATGGAGCAGCCGCGTTGGGTGAGCGTGCGGTTTTTCACGACGAAGTGCAGGCGGCCGGATACGTATGGAAAAGAGTACGCAGCAGGAACGATGCAAGGCGGGCGGACGAGGCTACCGACGCGAGCCGCTTCCGATATAGTCGTCCACGCCGTCGTTCACCTGTTGGAGATGCCGAACGAGCAGTGTGTACTGGACGCGAACTCGCGAGAATTCCGTCAACTCTTGCCTGGTCGCCGGGGGCTGAATCGCCGCCAGCCGCTCCAATACACGTCTCTCCCTGAGCGGCCCCTGCCAGGACGTGGGTTGAATGCGATAGGTGGGATCTAGACGCGCGATTTCCTCCAGAAGGTCGGTGAGCGACAATGACATGAACAGGAGATCGCCCTTCGCCAGGTCCCAGCGCGCCGGCGAGGGTTCGGTGAAATACTCGTCGATGTTATTCAGGAGCCGCACGCTGTGGAAACTATGGAGATGCGTCGTGCGCGCGACGATCGCGTGAAGCCGCGCCTGGAGTTTGCGAGCTGTTGCGTACTCGAGACTTCTCAAGTTGATATCCACTCCGATCGCCTTCTCGACCGTGATGAGATTGTCCGCTTCCGTCCTGAGCAATGCGCCGACGTCATGGAGCACGCCCCATCCTTCCTCCGCGCCGGCCCCCATGGGGAGCAGGGCGAACAGCAACGAAGCGATCATCGTATGGCGAACACGGCCCAGTAGCTTCCATGTGATCATGTTGATTGTTCCTTCCACGCTTCAAAGCAGCAAAGGAGATGCCTATTGAACGCGCATGAATGGAATGGAAGGATTAAGACAGGATGCGACAGGAACGCGGTTCGACGAAGCGCGACCTGCGTGGGGAAGCATGAGCAAGAGGCGGCGCCTGCCGCTTCATTGCGGCAGGGGGTTATTTTTCGTCCTTCAGAAACCCTCTGATCTGCTCTCTCAGCTCCGGCGATTCCTTGTGCCCGTGGCTCGTGACGGCATGCTGCACGGCCGCCGTCAGCACTTCCTCTTCGGTGCCGGAAATGGTCAATGAGCAGTTTTTCTCGCTTGGATACAGCCGGCAATCCGCGATCTTCCGCTTTGAATCTGCCATGTCGGCCTCGCTGTTTGTGTGGGTTGTTATGGCGCGCCGATCCCTGGGCCGCTCGGTGCGGGCGTGGGGCTTGGGCTCATTCCCGTGCTTGGAGCGCTCATTCCGTTCGGCGCCATGTTCATGCGCTCGCCGCCGTCTTTTCTAATGACACGGGCATAGCCCTGGGGCGTTACGTCCACATCCACATGGTCTCCGACTTTCACCTCGCCGTCCTTCTTGGTCGTAGTGGCATCCACCTGCAGCTTGACTTCCTTGCCGCTGGTGTCCTTGACCACGTACGTCGCGCCCTCGATCTTGATTACTTCGCCTTTGACGTTGGCGGGAGGAATACTTTCCGCCCACCCAAGCGATGCCGTAAAGACCGTCAGGAGCGCCGCGAACGGAATCCATCGGATTTGTTGCTTCGTCATAATCGTTCCTCCAAGGCTTATCTCGGCAGAATACCTGAGTGGGCGGGTTGAATCTTTTCCTCATAAGTATAACAACCACTTTTCAGTACCCTCCCGCTTTAGCGGGCTTGCCCTCGCTCCTGAGGTCCGGCAGCTTAAAGAATCGAATTGTTGGAGCGGACCATGCTGGAAAGTGAGAAGTGGTATCAAGGGATTCGAGGACCGGCGGGATGCGGGGTATTGGTGGATGGCGCGCCGCTGCCCGTACGGCTCGATCTTTGCTATCACAGCCCGAGCGGGTTTGAGTGGGGATACGAGGGGTCGGGACCGTCGCAGTTGGCGCTGGCCATTCTGGCCGATTTTCTGGACGACGACGAGCGGGCGTTGAGATTATATCGCCGGTTTAGATCGCAAGTTGTCGCGCGCTTTCCCCATGACGGGTGGGATGTCTGGGGAGGGGACCTGGCCTGCTGGATCAGGTGGGCGGAGCACCAGGAAGTGTCGGGGACGATGTCCGAGGGCTTGTAAGATCGCCAAAGCCGTCGGCAAGCAATGCCGCTACCTTGTCGGCGAGCTGTTGAATGCACGATTCCACCGCGCTCGCATACACGCGCTGCGCGTCGGGCGCCGCGGGCGCCGACACGGGCCGAATCAGAAACCCCTTGCCATTGACCTTGGTCTTCTTGAGCGGCGTCAGACTCAGACCGTCATAGACCTCCATCATTACCGCCATCGCGGCATATGCCCGTCCCGATCGGCCGAAACGCTCATCCTGCTCGAACGAGAGCTCCACTTTCCTTTCCTCCAACGAGAAGACAAGCACCGCGCCATAGGCGCCCGGCCGCGGCATGGCCTCCAGTAAGGTGGAGTTGCCGTAGACCGACTTGGCGCTGCGGAACAACGTCTTGCCCAATGCCCGCCCGATCTCGAACGCAAAGGCATGCTCGCCGCCGGTGCTCGGAAGCACCTCCGGACGGTAGCGGTTCAGCTCGTCAGGAATCACGACCGCCGTCTTCATGGCAAGGCTGTTGGATGTCACGTGCGCCGGCTCGATCGTCTGGCTGATAGGGATGGGATGCGTGACGGTCGTCGCGCAGCCGGCGAGCGCACAGGCGATCCCAAGGCCGCCGAGCCCCGCGAGCCGCGACCGAGAATTGACAGCCCGGCCCGTTAAAGTATTAAATAGTATTCCTATCGTGGAATTCCGCTTTCGTTCACTTAGGGGGTCCATGGCCAAATGGTTCCTCACCCTGCGGTCCGCGTTCCGGGCGATCCGTTTCGCCGACACCTTATCACATTCCTCCTCGCTTTCGCGGATTAGCCTTCCCTATAAACGCGCCGTTTTGGCGGGCGCCATGGCGCTGCCCATTCTCGGGGCCGCGTATCTCTGGTTCCTGGTGGATCCCCAGCGCACATTTTATTCCGCACTCTTTCATGAAGGAGTGACGGCTCTGACGGTTCTCGCCGCCGCCGTCCTCGCCGCCGCGGCATACCGGAATTACCATCGAAGCGGCGATCCCTTCCTGCGCCATGTTTGCCTCGGGTTTCTAGGTTTCATATTCGTCTACACGCCACACGGCCTACTGACGCGCCTCGCGGATCATCACGCGACCGCGTTCCTGATGTTCGGGCCGGCAGCACGACTCGTGCTGTCCATCTATCTTCTCATCGCGATCCTGCACTTTTACGATCTGCCGGACGAGCCGGCGCTGCGCTCGAAACGGTTTCAGTGGTGGCCGCATCTGTTGTCCTTCACATTGCTCGATTTGCTGCTGTACTCACTCACGATGTCGCCGACCGGCCTGTCGCTCGGGAATGTGACCATCGCCGAGTCGCTGGCGCTGACCGGCACCGGCATTGCGGTCGCCGTCACCGTGTCCCAGCGCATTCGGGCCTCGTTGATGTCTTTTCATCTCTTTGCGCTGCTGCTCTTCGTGCAGGCCTGCGCCGCATTTCTGCTGGGCCGTCCCTGGAGCCACCTCTGGTGGTTCGCGCACTTCATCGGCGCCGCCGGGGTCTGTGTGCTCGGTTATGCGATGGTCCGCGTCTTCGAAACGACCAATTCATTCCATACCGCGTACGATGAAGGCGAATTGTTCGAGAAGCTGAGAGCCCGCAGCCAGGAACTGGAAGCGGCGAATCGACAGTTGACGGCGTTCAGCGATCGCATCAGTCAGAGCCTGACAGAACGCAGGCAGGCGGAGGAGGCGCTGAAGCAGGCGCATGAGAAGCTCACGGGTTGGGTGGATGAGCTCGAAGAGCGGCATCGGGAGATTACGCTGATGAGCGAGATGGGCAACCTGCTCCAGAGCTGCATCAGCGCCAGGGAAGCCTCCACGGTCATCGCGGAATCGGCGAAGAAGCTGTTTCCGGGGGACTCCGGCGGGCTGTATATGCTGAACGCCACCCAGAACCTGCTCGAAATGGATGCGAGCTGGGGGCAGGCGCCGCTTGGCGCGGCCGTGTTCGAAGCCAATGAATGCTGGGCGCTGCGGCGCGGGCGTGCCCATCAGGTCGAGGACCTGAGCTCCGGGCTGGTCTGCGCCCATGTCAGCACGCCCATCTCCTTCGGATGCTTCTGCGTCCCGATGATGGCGCAGGGACAAGCACTCGGCGTCTTTCACTTGAGGCTGGGCGCGCCTCTCCAGACGCAGGCCGACGGCCCCGGGAAGCCGAAATTAAATCTGGCTCAAACGATCGCCGAGCAGATCGCTCTCGCCCTCGCCAACCTCAATCTTCGCGAAACCCTCCGCCATCAATCCACGCGTGATCCGCTCACCGGCTTGTTCAATCGCCGGTACATGGAGGCGTCATTGGAGCGCGAACTGTGTCAGGCCGAGCGGACGCAGGACCCCCTAGGGCTCATCATGCTCGACATCGACCACTTCAAGCGGGTCAATGACATGTACAGCCATGAGGCCGGGGACACACTGCTGCGTGCTCTCGGCACGTTCCTTCAGAGCCAGGTGCGCGGCGGCGATATCGCGTGCCGGTACGGCGGAGAGGAGTTCACGCTCATCCTGCCGGCAGCATCCGCCGAGGCGACGGCCGAACGCGCCGAGCACGTGCGGGAGGCCGTGACACGGTTGAAAGTGCAGTACCGCGACGAACCGCTTGGGGCCGTCACGTTCTCGCTGGGCATCGCCGTCTATCCCGAGCACGGCACCACCCCGGAGGCATTGATGCGAACGGCCGATCTGGCGCTCTACAGGGCCAAGGCCTTAGGCCGGAATCGCGTCGTCGTCGGCGAGGTCGCCGCCGATCCCACCCATCTCCCTTGAACGACCCCGAGCCTAGCTTCCCAGTTTATTTCCTTTTTTCTGGAGGTCGTATGTCACGCTTCATCCCGGCGATTTTCTTCCTTCTCATCGGGGCCGGCGCCTGGTTCGTCCCGGTGGCGTCCGCCGAGGAACCGGCCGACGGCAATTACTGGGCGTTGATCATTGGCATCAATAAGTACCCGAACCTGGAGAAGGACAAACAAGTGGAGGCCGCTCGCGGCGACGCCGAAGCCGTGGCCAAGATGATCGTGGACCGGTATGGGTTCGCCAAGAAGCGCATGATCGAGCTGTACGATATCTCGGCGAACCGAAAGGCGATCCTGCACGCGTTTTCACAGCTCAAGAAGGATGTGGCACGGCAGGATAGCCTGTTCATTTACTATGCCGGCAACGGCGTGTATGAGAGCACGCAGGATAAGGATCGAGCCACCGAAACCGGCTTTTGGTTGCCCGCGGATGCCGAGCAGGACGATCCGTCATCGTACATCTTCAATTCGCAGGTGAAGGACTTTCTGTCCACCATGCCGGCCCGTCATGTGTACCTCGTGGTGGACGCCGCCTTCAGCACCTCTTTGATCGGGCGGACGATCTCCGCCAAAGCCGGATCCAGGGAGCCCTTTCAGGAGAAGTCCCGCGTGGTGCTGTCTTCCGGATGGCTCAAGCCGATGCCGGACAAGGACAAGACCAAGAAAGGCCATAGCGCCTTTGCCTGGCACTTTCTGAAAATTCTCGAGCAGAACACAAACCCGATCCTGCCGGCCAGGGATATCGCGGAGCCTTTGGGAGTGCGCGTGACGAATGAACCGCAGGGCAAGCTTCCGAAAAGCGGACCCGTCATCGCTTCCGGCGACGAAGGGGGCCAGTTTACGTTTCGGCTGGCCAAGGACGCTTTCGACCCGGAAGCCGAGGCGCGCCTCAAGGAGATGCAGCGTCAGAACGAGGCCGCGCAGAAGGAATTGCGCGATCTCGAGGAGCAGCTCAAGGAGGCCGAGGAAAAACTGAAAAAAGGCAAATAGGGAGGCGCTCAAAACCTGGGCGTCGGACAGTTGCTGAGCTGTGTTCCCGGAACGTGCGGCTTAGGCCGTTTGACTCGGGCTGGCGGCGCGCTCCAGGCCGATCACGAAGTGCAGCGCGTGCGGCCGCGGGTCGGAGGCTGGGAGCAATCGAATGAGTTGGACCGGACGCAGTCCCTTCTTTCTCTCGAGGAGCCGGCTGACGAATTGAAACATAATGAGCCTCACGTAATAATGATCGCAAGGAGCCTAAACCACCTGTTGGAAAGAAGCACTTCTCCTTTCGTAGTACGGCAAAACACCACGTGTTCGGCCATTCTTTGTGGCTATTGTTGGCTGCGAGCCTCGGCAGTTAGATTCCGAAAGACTCGACATCACCCGGAGCCGGCCGGAATGAATTTGAAAAAAATCCCCCTCGTTGCGTGTTTTCTGGCTATGGTGAGTCTCCTGGGCGGCTGTACCAGCATCCAAAAGTCTTCTCCCGTCTCCCCGACGGTTGAGACAGACCTCACCAGTGAGTGGGAAATCCAGGACGAAGGGATCGTCTATACCATCAAACTGGATCGCTACGGAAACGGAGGGTATGACTGGCAGAAGGGCCGAATTGAGACGACCAGTTTTGTCGACGGCAAGTGGACCGGCAATTGGATTCAACCCGGAAACGATCGCGAAGGGGGTTTCGAGCTCCGTTTATCCGACGATCGCTCGGAAGCGGAGGGGATGTGGTGGTACACCCGCATTGGGGAAAAAGTCTTCCCGCCCGGCGAGTCGGGCGGGAAGTTCAAGTTGAAACGGGTGCCAACGGACGGCGCGGCCCGGACCTCGTCCTACTGAATCACGCAACCCATTGGGCGGACCGCGCCTCTCGCCGCGACAGCGACGAGTCACGTAATTGTTTGAGCAGCGACACGGAGGGCTCCATCCCTCTGGCCCGGATCGCCACGCTCAGGACGGTGCACGCAGTATAAAAACCTTCCTTCCACTCGTCCGTGGCGCAGTCTTCCATATCATCGATCATGAACTCGGCGAGCTTCGCGCAGCTTTCCCGTTCCTCGGCAGCCGCCTGGTCGATCTGTTTGACCACCTGACAGTACTTACACCAGCCTCCTTCATGGGTCGGCCCGCAAATGGAGACTTCGCGATCGGAAATGCTATCACTGCGAACGTCGAGTTGCATGATAGACCCCTTTTCGAACTAGGGATTAAATAGGCTTACTTTCGAGGGGCAGGGTGTGTCAGAAAAGTTTTTTTGGCAAGATATCTTAAGGAAGGAGTCCTGCATCAAAAGCGGTAATGACATCTACGCGGGGTTTTCGCTTTTGACCCATAGCAGAGCGGCGCGGCAAATGGCCAACGGCGCCGTGTCGGCGCAGAGAACGACCTTATTCAGCCGTTTCGTATTGATCACGCAGTACCAGCATTCGGTGCCTTCGGGATACCCGAGCTGCGCCAGCGACTGGCGTTTGTTCTTGTAATGCGGGGCTCCGAAGTAGAGTCCGTCCTTCCGGACCATGGTTTCCACTACCGACCAGGCCGCGGCGATGTCCTCCGAATACGGGGGAATATCTTCCTCATCCGACAGTCCCATCACGGCGCACGCGATCTGCTGATCCATCTCGCGGCCGGCAGGCATGGTCCTGATGTCTGCGACGGATTGGGGCTTCATCATCATGCGGAGGACTACCATACGCCGGTTACGGCGGAGGCTTCAAGGCGGGATCTTCGCCGGAAGCCATCAAGGTCGAGAGCTCGCTCTCCTTTGGATCGCCGTCGGGATAGCACGGGGAGCCGGGCCTGAACCATCGGGACAATGTCGGCTTGAGCCACTGGGGATGATCGATGCGGCGCATCTGCAGTTCCGAGGGATGGATCTCCCATCCCTCGACGCGGCTGACCGCCGAGGAATCGCTGAGGCGCACGCGCTTGCGATCCTCCGCCGAGAGCTGCTCGAACATGTCTTTCGAGACCAGAAAGTCGGTGTCCCAGAAATAGATCGAGATGATGTTGTCGAAATGGACCCGCTCCAACGGGTAATCGCCCACGAAGAGAAACCGGCCGGGATTCGAGAGCGCCAGTTCATTGACGGACGTGCAGTAGTTCCGCAGGCACTCCCACACGAACAGCCAGTGATAATCGGTGATCAGATAGACGTTCGTCTCGCGTGTAGCGATGACCAGGCGCTCGAGGATCGGGACCGCCTGTCGTGAGGCGAAGCACCGCGAGGTGTATGGATAGCAGATGTCCCAGTACGTGGAGTCGGCGTCCTCCAGGCTTGCCTGCAACGTGGTCAACTCCGTTTCAAGGGCCGCGGTCAGGATCGTCCGAAACACCGGATCTGGTTTATGCAGAAAGTAGAGCACGCGAGCCTCCTAGCCGTTTTACGATGTCACGGCGCTCATGGGTTTAGGCCATCGCCCTGGTCATGATGGGCTCCAACGCGAGGAGCCGGCCCTGCTCGATCACCAGTTGCACGTCGCAGTTCTTGAGCGTGCTCAGGCGATGAGCGATGATGAACGTGGTCCGGCCCCGCATCAATGTTTCCATCGTGTCCACGATCGACGCTTCGGTCTTGGTGTCCACGGAACTCGTCGGCTCATCGAGGATGAGCATGGGCGCGCGCTTGAGGAACGCACGGGCGAGCGACAGGCGCTGGCGCTCGCCTCCCGAAAGCCGCACGCCGCGCTCGCCGACCTGCGTATCGTAGCCGTCCCGCAGATGCACGATGAAATCGTGCGCATTCGCCGCCTTGGCCGCCGCCACAATTTCTTCAAAGCGGCAGCCGGGCCGCCCGTAGCTGATGTTCTCGGCGATGCTCGTGGAGAAGAGCACCGGATCCTGCAGTACGACGGCGAATTGATTGCGCAGATCCGCCACCTTGTAATCCCGCAAGTCCACTCCGTCCAGCAGGATTTGTCCCGAGGTGGGGTCGTAGAATCGCGTCAACAGGTTCAAGAGGGTTGTCTTGCCGGCGCCGGTCGTGCCGACGATGCCGACACGCGTGCCCGGTTCGATCTCGAACGAGCTGTTATGAAGCACGGTGCGCTCCGGGTCGTACGCGAAGGCGACATTCCTGAAAACCACGTGGCCTTTGGCGCGCGCGAGCGGCCGGGCGTGCGGGCGTTCGGGAACGTCCGGTCCCTGTTTGAGCAATGTCATCACGCGCTCCGCGCTGGTCAGCGACGCCTGCATCTCCGCCACTTTTTTGCTGATCGTCTCCAGCGGCCCGTACAACTGGGCCAGATAGGCCATGACCATCAGCAGCTCGCCGAGCGTGAGGATGCCGGATCGGACGTGCGACACGCCGATCAACAGCGCCACGGCGGTGCCGAGCGCGATCGTCATGCTGACGAAGAAGTCGAAGCTCGCGCCGATGAAGGCGAGGCGGATGTGGCCGCGCATGAAGTGCGATGCCTCCCGCGTGAAGCGGGCCTGTTCGTAGTCCTCGCGTCCGAACGCCTTCACCACGCGCAGGGCCGTGAAGACCTCCTGCACGATGCCCGTGGTCGAGGTCTCCATGTACTTCACCTCCGACCATTTTTTTCGCAGCTTCCGGCCGCTCGTCCGCGTGAGGATGAACAGGATTGGCGACACGCCAAGCGCCACCATGGCCATTTGCCAGTCAATGAGCGCCGTGATGTAGATCATCCCGAACAGGGTGAACCCGGCTCTCAGAAACGGGATGAACCCGTCGATGGGGATATGCTTGACGCAGGCGGCATCATGTTGGATACGGTAGATCGATTCTGCCGCGCTGTGCGTGTCATGGTATGACAGCGAGAGACGCTGCATGTGGCGGAAGACCTGCGCCCGGAACGACATGATCAAGCGCTCCCCCGTGTACGAGGACAGCACACAAATGCCAAACCCCTGGAGTTGCCCGAGCGACGCAATGATCATGACGAGCACGATCGCGATGCCGAGCAGCAGGGACGTGGACTCCATCGCGGCGGCGGGAAGCAGCGCTTGCAGAAACTCCGGCACCGGCCGCGAGCCGATGACGCTGTCCACGGCGATCTTGAGCGGCAGCGGAGTCAGGAGCGCGAGCGGCGCGGAAAGCAGTCCGAGTAAAAGGATGCCGGTAAGATGAAAAGAAAACGGGCGCAGCTTGCCAAGGATCCAGCTGTACAGCACGCGATTCGAAACAGTCTGTGTCATAGCGCATTAACCCTCCTCGTTTGGGGGTCAATGCAAGATCGTTGCTGAAGCGTTGCCGTGAAATTCGCGGGATTGGATGCGTCTAGATTGTGGTCCTCAAGGGTAATTCTGGAGATGGACGAACAGAGAACCCTGAAAGTAGGACAAAATTTCCATGACCCTGCCGAGCGTTAAATCCATGATCTTCAGGAGTAATTCTTGATGGTCCTTCCTCAATTTAAACGTAACCCTTCTGTATATGATGGAGAAGTCATAACACTTTTGTAGGGTATCACCTTCAGGAATAGGAACATTCCTTCTCATCGTTCGCCTGACGCATGCCGCATGCTCGTTCATCTGCGGTTCATGAATCTGCTTCGTCTTTGAAACTAGACGTAGTTATCGTGCTTGGGCTCATGGTCTTCCCCGGTGGCATCTCCTTTGCTCACTCCCTCCGCTCATTGCGCTTCGTGTGTGTGAAGGAGCGCGCGACGGAATGTGACAGCACACGCCGTCGCGAAAGTGTTTCAACTGGAGGAGGACATTATGAACCGGATGTTTACGGCGATCGTCGTCTTGATGGTCATGCTGACCTGTGGCACAACGACCTTCGCACAAACGATCCCTCTTGATCAGTACGGGGGAGACAGTGGATTACAAGTTCCCGGCGGCGCAACTGGACAGTTCCGAATCGCGCCATTGGGAAATCGCTGGGTCTTCGCGACGCCGTCCGGCAACGCGTTCTGGCTGCGTTCGGTCTATGGCATCACGGATTATGACGGCGGCCAATCGTATCACGACGCGATTTACCAGAAATATACGCCGAAGAACGATCCCAATTGGAACACGTCATGGTTCCCGTGGACGCAGTTCACCTCGCAGGCGATCAAACGCATGAGGACTTGGGGCTTTAACAGCGTGGGAGAATATTCGGCCAACTATTCCTGGCCGGATCGCAATCCCGATAAGGCGCCGATGCTGTTCAACCTCGCGGCGGCCAATTACGGCCTCCGCTACGGCGGGGTGAAAGATGTGCTCGCCGGCCTAGGCTCTGCCTATACCGGCTGGCGGGGCGGCTCATTTCCGGATGTGTTCGATCCGAAGTTCGTCGCCTATGTCGCCTACCAGGTGGCGGACACCGATCATCACTTCACGAGTACGACGTTCCTCGCGCAATCGCCGTGGGTGATCGGTATCACGACAGACGATGCAGACTGGACGTTCGGCCTAAAGAACGCCTGGCAGGTGCACCTTGGATGGGTTGCGGCTACGACTGCGCCGACGCAGACCAGCAACTCGAAACAGGGTGCCACCTACAGCGATACCACAACGTACACCAAGACCGCCTTCAGGGATATGTTACGAAACAAGTACGGTTCCCTTGCCGCCCTCAACGCGGCATGGGGGTCGTCGTACACGACCTGGGACTCGAACGGCGGCTGGCCGGGCGGAAGCGGCGTGCTGGACGAGAGTGGGCAGCACTCGTGGCTTGGCAGCGATCACATCCGTCTGTCCGACGTGTCGGCGACGGTCAAGGCAGACCTCGATGCGATGCTTGGGCAGGTGGCGAGCAAGTATTTTCAATCCTATGCGGATGCGATTCATGCGGCCAATCCCCAACGGCTCGTGTTCACGCCGGCCGCGATGGGACCGCCCATCGATCCGCCGGTGTTGGATGCGATGAAACGCTATGTGGACGCCATACAGGTCAATATGCCGCGTCAGGCGAGCGAAGTGGACCAGATCAAGCAGATATACGAAGGCGCGCGCAAGCCCTTGTTCCTCTGGACGAATTTCTCGGGACAGGCGGACTCGCCATTGTCCTCAACGCCGCCGATGGATACGAGGACCGATAGCTCCTCGCAGGGGGCGCGCGGTACGGCCTATCAGACATTCATGCAGCAGATGATGGACCTGACGGGATCAGACGGGATGCACTTTGTGATCGGCATCGACTGGTGGGCCTGGACCGACAAAGTCGTAGGCGGCGAAGGGACGAACTTCGGCCTCGTGAGCAACAAGGACAATGCCTATGACGGCAGAGAAGACGTCATGGCCGGAGGCACGGACACCTGGGGTTATCTCACTGGCGGAGAGTCCCGGAACTACGGCAGCTTCCTCGGCGCCGTACAGCAAGCCAACCAGTCGGTGATGTCACAGTTGAGAACGAGCGCGGGCGTGCCCACGCCGATTCCGACGCCCACACCGGGTACGGATACGACGCCGCCTGTCATCGGGACCGTCACGAACGTCACGGCGCAAACAACATCGTCGTCCGGCCTGGCCGTGACCTTTCCTCTGCCGACGGCAACGGACAATGTGGACCCGAATCCTGTCGTGACGACCAATCCCACCTCCGGCAGCACATTCCCGGTGGGAACTACGACGGTGACGGTGACGGCGCGTGATGCGTCCGGGAACATCAGTACGAAGACATTTACGGTGACGGTGCAGCTCGGCACGGGTGGAACCCCGACGCCCACACCGACACCTACGCCGACTCCCACGTCGGCGACGAACATCGCGCTGCTGCATTTCGACGAAGCGGCGGGCGTGACGACCTTTGTGGATGCCTCGGGCCAGGGCAATAACGGCACATGCTCGGGTACTGGCTGCCCGACGGCGGGCGTAACCGGCAAGATCAATCTGGCCGTGCAGTTCGACGGCAGTGCCGACTTTGTG
>Ga0066709_100003060_pt1 | contig 12619 bp, 10 predicted proteins | sample GraSoiAngelo_158_FD_79665 | JGI IMG/M metagenome (GOLD analysis project Ga0066709, IMG submission 79665) | Grasslands soil microbial communities from the Angelo Coastal Reserve, California, USA - 14_1009_16_30cm | ecosystem: Environmental > Terrestrial > Soil > Grasslands | place: USA... | reverse complement strand
TCGGCGGCGAGCATGCCCGACTCGACCGCGTAGTGGATCCCCTTCAGCCGCGGCACGTTGACGAGGCCTGCGCCCTCGCCGACCAGCACGAGGCCGGGCGCGTTGAACCGCGAAGGAGCCGAGAGCAGCCCGCCCTCGGTGATCGTCTTGGCGCCCCAGGCGATTCGCTCACCGCCGGCGAGGATCTTCAGGAGCTTCGGGTGGGTCTTGAACTCCTGCAGCAGGTCGTGCGCCGAGAGCTCGACATCTCTGTACTCGAGACCGACGACGAATCCGAGCGAGACCATGTCTTCGCCCATGGGGTAGACGAACGAGCCGCCGAACTCGCCGTACCTGGCCGACTTCCGGAGCGGCCAGCCCATGGTGTGGATGACCTTGTGCAGCGGGCGTGGCACCTTCCAGACCTCCTTCACCCCGAGCGCCCAGATCTGCGGGTTCCGCCCGTGGAGGCCGAAGTGGTCGATCGCGGCGGTCGTCAGGTGGCCCTGCGTCCCCTCGGCGAGCACCGTCACCTTCGCGACGACGTCCGTCCCCGGCTCGAAATTCGGAAGCGGCTTGCCGTCGCGCCCGCGTCCCTTGTCGCCCGTTCTCACGCCGACGACGCGGCCGTGCTGGACGAGGAGGCGCTCGGCGCTCGTCTCCGGCAGGATCGCCGTCCCGGCGCTTTCCGCCTGTTCCCCGAGGAAGCGTGCGAGCTGAGAGGCGGACACGATCCAGTTGCCGTGGTTCCGCATCGTCGGTGGCGGTGGGATGCGCCACGCCCCGCGCGCGGTGAGGACGTACACGGCCTCGCCGTGCACCTTCCCGTAGTTGGGAATGTCCTCCATGAGGAGGCGGTCCTTGAACAGACGGCGGAGCGCACGCGGGTTCACGACCGCGCCGGAGAGGATGTGCGAGCCGGGCTGCTTGCCCTTCTCGATGACGGCAACCGGAACGTCGCCGAGCCGTTCCGCAACCTCCGGGTTTTCCTCGAGCAGCTGCCCCAGCCGGATCGCGCAGGCGAGGCCGCCGGGCCCCGCTCCGACGATCACCACGCCCACCTCGATCCGATCGGACGCCGCGGACGACGGCGCGGCGACGACTTCGCCGCTCGCGAACGGCGGCGGGTACTGCTCCGGCGCTACTCCCGCGCGCTTGCGGCTCATGCGTTGCGAGCCCGCACGAGCTCGGTCAGCTTGGGCAGGATCTGCTCGACGTCGCCGATCACCGCCACGTCGGCGAAATCGAAGATGGGGGCGTTCGGATCCTTGTTGATCGCGACGATCGTGCCCGAGCTCTGCATGCCGACCTTGTGCTGGATGGCGCCGGAGATGCCGCACGCCACGTAGAGCTTCGGGCTGACCGACTTCCCTGTCTGGCCGACCTGCGCCGAGTACGGATACCAGCCGGCGTCCACGACCGCGCGCGTCGCCGCGACCGCGCCGCCGAGCTCCTTCGCCAGCGCCTCGCAGAGCGCGAAGTTGTCGGGCTTGCCGAGACCACGACCGCCGGCGACGATCACGTCGGCGTCCTCGATGGACGGGCCGGATGCCTCCTCGTGCGCCTGCTCGAGCATGCGCGCCTGCGTCGAGAAGTCCTCGAACGTGGCGGAGAACGACTCGACGGTCGCGTCCCCCGACGACTCCGGCGCCTCGAAGGCACCCGAGCGGACGAGCCCGAAGCGCGGCGCGCCCACCCACGTCACGTCGGCGATGACCGTGTCTCCGAGCGCGGGTCGCACGCCGACGAGCTCCTCGCCTTCGAGCCGCAGATCGGTGAGGTCCCAGTTGAGACCTGCTCCGAGACGCGAAGCGAGCCCTGCGGCCACGTCGGCGGCGAGCACGGACGCTGCGAAGAGGACCGTGTCGGCACCGCTCTGCGCGACGAGCGCGGCGAGGGCGTCGACGCGCGGCTGTGGCAGCGGCGAGGCGAGGGCCGGATCGTCGCAGACGTAGACCTGGCCGCCCGCCGACGCCCCGACCTCGCCGACACCCGAGCCGAGCACGACTCCGGCTGCGTCGAGGCCGATCGCTCTCGCCCTGGCGAGCACGCCGAGCCCGCCCTTCTCCAGCTCGCCCTCGTGGTGCTCGAGAAAGACGAGCGCCGTCACAGCAGCTTCCTCTCGGCGAGGTAGGCGACGATCTTCTCGGCGGCGTTGCCGTTGTCCTCGATCCGTACCTGGTCGCCGCGTGGCGCGGGCGGCGTGAGAGTAAGCACCTTCGTCCGTGAGCCCGCCTCGCCTGCTGCCGCGGCGTCGACGCCGAGATCGGCGAGTGAGAGCGTCTCGGCCGGCTTCGACTTCGCGCCCATGATCCCCTTGAGCGACGGATACCTGGGCTCGTTGATCGCGTCCGAGACAGCGACGACAGCGGGCAACGGGGCGGCGATGACGTCGTAACCGAACTCCGTCTGCCGCTTGCCGATCAGCTCGCCGCCCTCGAGCTTCAGGTTGGCGACCTGCGAGATCAGCGGGCGCCGCAGGCGATCGGCGACCGCCGCCCACAGCACTGCACCGTCGGCGTCGGACGACGCTTGGCCGAAGAGCACGAGGTCGGCCGACTCGCGCTCGAGCGCCGCCGCGAGCAGCGCCGTCGTCGCGAGCAGATCCGAGCCCGCGGCACCGTCGTCGCTGACCAGTACCGTCCGGTCTGCCCCCATCGCGAGCGCCTTGCGCAGGGCCTCCATCGCCTTCGGGGGGCCGAGCGAGAGCACGGTGACCTCGCCCTCGTGTGCCTCCTTCAGGCGGAGCGCCTCCTCGACGGCGTTCACGTCGGTGGGATTGAGCGTGCTCTCGCCCGACCGGTCGAGGCGGAACGTCGCGGGATCGAGCCGCTTGTGCGCGCTCGCGTCGGGCACCACCTTCGCGCAGACGGCGATCTTCATCGCCGGGGACTCTAACGACGGTGCTCCGCGGGTCGGCAGGTGAACCCGTAGTGTCGAACGGGCCGATGTCCGCTGCTCTCCCCCCGCTTCCGCCGCACGCCTGGCTGCGCTTCGACGCCGTGCAGCGCCTGCTTCCAAGAGGGGTCGAGCGGGTGCTCGAGATCGGCGCCGGGCAGGGGTCGGTGGGAGTCCTCCTCGCCCGTCGCTACGCCTACGTCGGGCTCGAGCCCGACGCGAGCTCCTTCGCGGTGGCGGTGCGGCGGATCACCAGGGGGCAGGTGGTGTGCAGCGACGACCGGAGCTACGAGCCGGATCAGCCGTTCGACCTCGTCTGTGCGTTCGAGGTGCTCGAGCACCTCGAGGACGACCGCGGAGCGCTCGAGCGCTGGCAGCGCTTTGTACGGCCTGGAGGCTGGGTGCTGGTCAGCGTCCCGCAAGGGCGCCGCCGCATGGGCGCCGCCGATCGCCGAGCCGGCCACCTGCGCCGCTACGACAGGGCGGATCTGGAGGACGTGCTCGCGCGCGCCGGCCTCACCGAGATCGCCGTGGTGGCGTACGGCTTCCCGCTCGGCAACGCGCTCGAGCTGGGTCGGAACGTCCTGGCGAGCCGGTCACCGGGGACGGGCAGCGAGCGGGAGCGGACGTCGGCGAGCGGCCGCTGGCTGCAGCCTCCGGATGCCGCGGCGCGCGCCACCCACCTCTTCGCGCTGCCGTTCCGGTTGCTGCAGCGGCCGTTCGCGGGCACGTCGCTCGGCACCGGCCTCGTGGCGCGGGCCAGGCGTGCGGATTACACGACGACGGCGCCGCGGAGGAAGTCGACGATGCTGGAGGTCGGCGCACCCGGCGTGAAGATCTCCGCCACGCCGAGTGCCTTGAGCTCGTTCGCGTCGGCCCCCGGAATCGTGCCGCCGACCACGACGAGGACGTCGTCGGCGCCGTTCTCGCGCAGCCCGTCGAGGATCCGAGGCACGAGCGTCATGTGGGCGCCCGAGAGGATGGAGATGCCGACGGCGTCTGCGTCCTCCTGGATCGCGGTCTCGACGATCTGCTCGGGCGTCTGGTGCAGACCCGTGTAGATGACCTCCATGCCCGCATCGCGGAGCGCACGTGCGATGATCTTTGCGCCGCGATCATGACCGTCGAGCCCGGGCTTCGCGATGACCACGCGGATCTTGCGGCTCACGAGCGGCAAGTATATGGCGGTGCAGATGACCGTGATCGGATCGTCCCCGGCCTGGCCGAACCCCGGCGGCGCCCATTCCGGCTATCTGTTCGAGTCGTACGGCCGCACCCTCCTCGTCGACTGCGGGCCGGGCGTTCTGCCCCGGCTGCGCGAGCGCGAGGCGTGGCCGCACGTCGATGCGATCGCGATCACGCACTTTCATCTCGACCACTGGGGCGACCTCGTGCCGTGGGTCTGGGGCAGCTTCTACCTGCGCTCGAACGGCGAGGGGCCAGGCCATCCGGACCTCTGGGTGCACCCTGGCGGCCGTGAGCACCTCGAAATCCTCGGCCGGCGCCTGGGCTTCCCGGACATGTTCGAGCGCGCCTTCGTCATGCACGAATACGAAAACGAGAGGACATTTGCCGCAGCCGGCTTCGACGTCACTGCCGTGCGGCTGCCGCACTACACGCTCGAGACCTACGGCTTCCGCGTGTCCGCGGAGGGGCAGACGGTCGCCTATTCCGGCGACTCCGCCCCAAGCGAGCGATTGACGGCGCTCGCCCGTGACGCCGATCTCTTCGTCTGCGAGGCGACGCTGTTCAACGGCGCGGCCGATGGCCAGCCGCGCGGACATCTGTCGGCGGAGGAGGCGATCCACGCCTACGAGGCGTCGAACGCCCGCCGCCTCCTGCTCACGCACCGGCCGAGCGAGCTGGAGACACCCGAGGGCATCGAGCTCGCCTACGACGGGCTCGTCCTCACGCTGCCGTAGCGTCGAACGACTTCAGAAGACAGGCGTCTCGCGCCAGATGCCCCAGACGTCGCGGAACGTGTCGCAGATCTCGCCCATCGTCACGTAGTCGCGGCTGGCGTCGACGAGCAGCGGCATCAGATTGACGTCGTCGCGGCCGGCGGCGTCGTGAAGCGCGGCCAGCCTGGCCTCGACCGCAGCGACGTCGCGCCGCGCGCGCACGTCCTCCACACGGTCGATCTGCTTCTGCTCGAGGGCAGGGTCGATCTTCAAGATCGCGATCTCGCCGTCCTCCTGCCGATAGCGGTTGACGCCGACGATCACCCGCTGTCCCGCCTCGACCTCCGACTGGTAGCGGAAGGAGGCCTCGGCGATCTCGCGCTGGAAGAAGTTCTGCTCGATCGCCGCGACGACGCCGCCGAGCTCGTCGATGCGGCGGAAGTAGTCGTACGCCTGGCGCTCGAGCTCGTCGGTCAGCCACTCCAGGTAGAAGGAGCCACCGAGCGGGTCTATCGTGTTGACGACGCCCGTCTCGTGCGCGATCACCTGCTGCGTGCGCAGCGCGAGCCGGACGGCGTCCTCGGTCGGGAGCGCCAACGCCTCGTCGAACGAGTTCGTGTGCAGCGACTGGGTGCCGCCGAGGACCGCAGCCAGCGCCTCGATCGCAGTGCGGACGATGTTCACGTCCGGCTGCTGCGCCGTCAGCGAGACACCGGCGGTCTGCGTGTGGAAGCGCATCAAGAGCGACCGTTCGCTCTTCGCCCCGTAGCGGTCGCGCAGCACCGTCGCCCAGATCCGCCGAGCCGCCCGGTACTTCGCGATCTCCTCGAAGAAGTCGAGATGCGCGTTGAAGAAGAAGGAGAGCCGGGGAGCGAAGTCGTCCACGTCCAGCCCGCGCGCCAGCGCCCACTCCACATAGGTGAACCCGTCGGCGAGCGTGAACGCGAGCTCCTGCGCCGCCGTCGAGCCGGCCTCGCGGATGTGGTAGCCGGAGATCGAGATCGGATGCCAGAGCGGCATCTCCTTGGCGCAGAACTCGACCATGTCCGTCACCAGCCGCATGCTCGGCTCGGGCGGGAAGATGTATTCCTTCTGCGCGATGTACTCCTTGAGGATGTCCGTCTGGATCGTCCCCCGCAGCAACTGGCGCGGCACACCCTGCTGCTCGCCGACGCAGAGATAGAACGCCAGCAGGATCGCCGCCGGCGAGTTGATCGTCATCGACGTCGACACCTCACCCAGCGGAATGCCGGAGAACAGCGTCTCCATGTCGGCGAGCGAGTCGATCGCGACACCCTCGCGCCCAACCTCGCCGAGAGAGCGCGCATGGTCCGAGTCGTAGCCCATCAGCGTCGGCATGTCGAACGCCGTCGAGAGGCCGGTCTGCCCGTGCTCGAGCAGGTAGCGGAAGCGGACGTTGGTCTCCTCCGCCGTACCGAAACCTGCGAACTGGCGCATCGTCCAGAGCCGCCCCCGGTACATGGACGGATACACGCCCCGCGTGAACGGGAACTCGCCCGGGAACCCGAGCCTCGCATCGTCAGGCGCCGCGTTCTCGGCCGCGTAGAGCGGTTCGACGTCGATCCCCGAGATCGTCGACGTCAGCTCGTCTTTGCGCTCCGGAACCGCCTCGTAGCGCTTGCGCCAGGCGTCCATCGACCCGGGAGCCGAGCCCACCGCGTCGCGGTCCTCGGTCGTCGCCATCGAGGTCCATTGTAGGCGCGGGTCGGAGATCGGCCTCGCGACGCACTGCCTAGGTCAGGGCGACGACACCGACAAGCTGAAATCGGAGATGACCTTCACCCACCCCGGCAGCCAGCACAGGAGCGGTATCAGCGCGACGACCAGGCGGACCCGCTTTGCCTCGATCGCGGGCAGGCAGAGCACGAACGCGAGAGGAATCCCAAGCGTGACCCTGGACGAGGTGGGGTACCCGTCCCACGAGCTGCGCGGGAGGAACAACACGAGCCCGATGACGTTGAGCGCAAGCGCCGCCAGCCAAGGCGCGGTGCGCCTGACGGCAGCCGTCGCCAGCACGATGCTCAACATCGCCGGGATCGCTACGAAGAGGAGTTGCGTCCAGTCCTCACCGGAGGACATGCTCGAGACGAGCCCACGGAACGGGACGAGGTCGGGGCGGACCCCCTCGGGGGCGATGCTTCCGGGCATGGTCGTGGCGAGCACGGCTCGCCAGACGATCGCCGGCACACAGGCCAGAGCCAGCAAGGCCAGGGCAGCCTTCGGTCGACGTGAACTCTTTGGCGATGTAGTCATCGAGACACCGAGAGCGAGCGCGAGGGCGACGGCCAGTGGGAACAGAAGCGTCGTCTCACGCGCGAGGGCAGCGAGCCCGAAGACGAGACCTGCGACCGCGGCCCCTACGTGATCGCTCCGGCGAACGATGATGAGGGAACCAACCGCCGCCAGGGCATACGCCAGCGGCTCCGTGAGGTCGTAGAGGAGACCGAACGCGAGACCCGGGGCGAGGCCGGCGATGAGCGCGTACCACGCCGAAGAGCCACAACGCTCGAGGAACGCCGCCACGGCGAGCGTCAGCAGGATGGCCGCCGCAACGTTGACGAGGACGAGCGTCCAGGGAACTGCGCCGCTTCGCCCGAGCGCGGCTGCATGCACGACGAGCGGAAACAAGATCCGTGAATACCGGTATGCGGGCTCGTCGACGTACGCCTTCGCGTGACGTGGATCGAGAGCGATGTAGGCGACGAACTGTCCGTCGTAGCCGATCCGGCCGAGCTCTGATCCGCGCAGTGCGTCGATCGCCGGGCTCCGGCCTTGGCCCTGATCGAGAAACGCGCTGCCGATCACCGCCTCCCGTATCGGATCGCTGCGGACGGCGATCGCAATCGCTCCGGCGCCGTACACGGCGAGCACGACGAGCGCTGCGGTGAGCGGCCTCGCGATCGGGAGACGCACGGGCGCATCATCCGCCACCCGTCCGACGACCTTGCGATGCGCCACCTTTCCGCGTACTGGGGATCGTCGCTCGAACGACTCACGACGATGTGACGCATATGACCCAAGCGGGTACTACTCTGGAGTACTTGCGGACGACAATGAAAGTAGTACTCGCCGACGACCATAGGCTCATGCTCTCCGGCATCCGCCGGGCGCTCGAGGCGGACGGGGGCTTCGAGATCGTGGGCGAGACGCAGAACGGAGCTCAGGTGCTGCCGCTCGTCGCCCGCACGCAGCCCGACCTCGTACTGCTCGACCTCCGTATGCCGAACATGGACGGGCTCGCATGCCTTGACGAGATCAAGCGACGGCATCCGGCGGTACGCGTCGTCATGCTCTCGGCATCGCAAAACGAGCAGATGATCGAGGCGGCGCTCCGGCGCGGCGCCGCGGCGTACGTCGTCAAGAACATCGATCCGACCGATCTCCCGAGCACGCTCCGGCAGGCGCTCGAGGGCAACGTCTACAGCGCCGTCGGCGTCACGGCCGAGAGCGACGCACGCGGCCCACGTGCAGCCGGGCTTACCGACCGCGAGATCTCGATCCTGAAGGCGCTCGCCAAAGGCCTCTCGAACGACGAGATCGCCAAGGAGTTCTGGGTCGCCCGCCAGACCGTCAAGTTCCACCTGACCAACATCTATCGCAAGCTCGAGGTCAGAAACCGCGCCGAGGCCATCCGCAAGGCCTACTCGTTCGGGCTCGTCGAGAGCCCGATCTACGGCGGCGGTGACGACGAGGCCTGAGCAAACACAGGCGAGGAGCTGCCGGACCCGCCAGTCCAGGTTGAGACTGGACCGAAGGCCTCTCCACGCCCCGCTTCGCGTGCGCTTACCATCAGTTGGTGCAGCCCACGGTCGTTTCCCCTGCAAGAGCACACGATCAAGACCAACACGCACGACGTCACGTGCCCCTTCGGCCAATGCTCTCCGTCGTCGTGCCGGTCTACGGCGGCGCGGCCACGATCGTCGAGAACGTCGAGATCATCCGGGAGTCGATCGAGCCGCACGTCGACGGCGACATCGAGCTGATTGTCGTTTCGGACGGATCGATCGACCAAACCGCCGAGGTGCTGCTCGAGTCGCGTGAACGAACGGGTGCTCGGGTCATCCATTACGACCGGAATCTCGGCAAGGGATACGCCGTGCGCGCCGGTGCGCTCGCAGCACGGGGCGATTGGGTCGCCTTCGTCGACGCCGATCTCGATCTGGACCCCGCTGCGATACCGGTCTATCTCGAAGTCGCGCGACGGGACGGCCTCGACCTCGCGATCGGGTCGAAGCGTCACCCGGACTCGGTCGTCTTCTATCCGCGCTCACGGCGTATCGCCAGCTGGTGTTACCAGAAGCTGAACCGGCTGCTTTTTCATCTCGACGTCCGTGACACCCAGGTCGGTCTGAAGGTGTTCTCGCGCGATGTGGCTGAGAACGTCCTGCCCCTCCTCCTGGTCAAGCAGTTCGCGTTCGACTTGGAGCTCCTCGCCGTTGCCCAAGTGCTTGGGTACCGTCGCGTCCGCGAGCTGCCGGTGCGGCTCGACTATCGATTCACCGGCTCCGGCGTTCGGTCCCGAGCCGTGCTGCTCGCGTTGATCGACACAGCAGCGATTTTCTATCGGCTCCGCATTCTCAGGACATATCAGCGCAAGCAACGGATGCTGCGGCCGGAGCGCGTGAACGGCGCCCGCGCGGCCCGGCCGTTCGTGACGCTCGTGGGCGGGGACAACACGATCGCCGGCCGACTCGACTATTCGGGAATCGAAGTAGCCGAAACCGATGATCGAATCGCAGCGGCCCGCTCGGCCCGGGGTGAGTTGCTGGCGTTCCTCGCGCCCGGTGCACGGCCCGGCGGCAACTGGCTGTCGGCAGCCGCGGCCTTCTTCGTTCGACACGACGTCGCGGCGGTCGTCGTCCCGTCGATGGCACCACGACACGGCCCGGTGCGACAGGTAGCGGCAGCAGCGATTCTCGAGTCGCGTCTTGGAGGAGGATCGCGAAGGATCCGCTACAGCCCAGGCAACGTCCGGCACGTCGTCGACTATCCGGCGGCCAATATCGTCATTCGACGTCGCGACTACCTCGAGGCAGCGGAAGCCGGCGTCCCAGAGGAGCGGCTCGTTGCATGGCTCACACGCCACGGGCGCGAGGTGGTGTTCACTCCGGAGACCATGGTCGTCGACACACCCGCACCGCTGTTTCTTCCGCATCTGCGTGCAGTAGCCGCCTATGCGCAGTCCCGCGGTGGAGCGATGCGCCTGACGCGCGGACGAAGCCTTGGCCGCGGCATCACGAGGTTGCTCACCTTGCTGCCCTTCGGTCTTGCGGTCGCCGGTCTGCCGTTGCTCGTCGTCGGGGGCGACTTGTGGGACGTCGGGATCGTCTTCGAGTTTCTCTACGTGGCGACGCTGCTCATCGTCGGGGTCACGGGCGCGTTCCGCTTCCACTCTGTGCGCGCGGGAGCGCTCGCCATGGTCGGAGCGCTGGCAACGCACATGACGTACGTCGCAACATTCGTCGTCGGCGCGTTCCGCCGAGGATGACAACGCAGAAGACGCTCAGCGTCGTCATTCCTGCCTACAACGCAGCTGGCGACATCGCGGAGATGATCGAGGCACTTGTCGTCGCTCTTCAGAACGCGCCGACATTCGCACCTGAAGTCGTGCTAGTAGACGACGGCTCAACCGACGGCACAGCAGACGCCGCGGCGGCTGCGTGCGACAACCGAGTTCCGCTGCGAATCATTTCGCAATCCAATCAGGGACGTTTCTTGGCTCGTAAGAACGGCGTCGAGGCGGCCGGAGGTGACTGGACACTCCTGCTCGACACACGAATTCGGCTTCGTCCAGACGCGCTCGTCTTCATCAGCAAGCGACTCGATCTTGGCGACCATGTTTGGAACGGGCACGTGGAGGTCGACACGGAGGGCAATCCGATCGGAGCATTCTGGAAGGCACTGACTTACGTCGCATGGAAAGACTATTTTGGTAACCCCCGCACGACGAGCTTTGGATCCGAGAACTTCGATCGATATCCCAAGGGAACTGGATGCTTCTTCGCACCTCGACCCTTGCTTATTGAATCGATTGAGGTTTTCCGCAGCAGTTATCCGGACATGCGTCTCGTGAGCGACGACACCGCTGTGATTAGATGGATCGCAGATCGCGAACGCATCTCTCTCTCGCCCTCATTCACGTGCGACTACAAGCCACGTTCCACGCTCTCTTCATTCTTTCGACAGGGGGTGTATCGGGGAACGACGTTCGTCGATGGGCACCTTCGACCGGAGTCACGGTTCTTTCTGGGAGCAGTCGCGTTTTTTCCGCTGAGCATGCTTCTCGCCGTCACGATCGTTCGCCGACCGTGGTTAGCGCCGGCGGTCGCAGCTGGCGGAGGTCTCGCGAGCGGTGTCTTGGCGGCCACGCACGGCTGCACTCGGTACGAAACACAGTCTGTGATTGCTCTCGCCCCCGTTTACGGGACCGCTCATGGAATTGGCATGTGGCGTGGTCTGGCGCTACTCGCCCGAACGCGACTGACTCGCCTCATCGCGAAGTGATTCTCGTAGCATTTGGCACGACAGGCGAACTGATCAAGCTCGCTCCCGTGCTTCTCAGACTCCGAGAGCGCGGTCATCGCTACGTGCTCGCGACGACAGGCCAGCAGGTCCAACAGATCCCTACCTTCATCGATCAACTCGGACTCCCTCAACCTGACCTGTGGTTCGCGCACGGGGCCGGCGGCAGGGATCTCGCGACGAACCGGGACATTCCAGGCTGGCTGCTGCGCGTGGGGCGGTCGTTCACCCGTCACCGAGCCAGGCTCAGCCGACACTTGGCGTGTGGGCCAGGCGACCCTCTGTTACTCGTTCACGGAGACACAATGACCACCGTGATCGGTGCTTCAATGGGTCGCGCTCTCCGCGTTCCGGTGGCGCACATCGAGGGCGGTCTGCGTAGCGGTGACATTCGAAACCCGTTCCCGGAAGAGCTGAACAGACGAGCAACGAGCAGGCTCGCATCAATTCACTACGCGCCAGGTCCTTGGGCGGCGTCCAACCTCCATCGAGGCACGGTCGTCGACACGGGCTCGAACACCATCCGAGACAGCCTCGACCTCGTACCGCCAGATGCGGGGCCGGCCATCGATCTCCCGAGTGAGCCTTTTGGCATCGTTAGCTTGCACCGCTTCGAACTGCTCAATTCACGCGCGCGCCTAACCGAGACGCTTCGCACACTTGCCGACGCGGCGACAAGAACGCCGCTGCTCTTCGTCGATCACTCGGTGACAGCCGCCGCGATAGCGCGCTTCGGTCTCGCAAGCCTGTTCGACAACGAGCGTTTCAGACGAATCCCGAGGTTGCGCTTCTTTGACTTCGTACAACTCGAGCGGCGATCGACGTTCGTCGTCACCGACAGCGGCGGTAGTCAGGAGGAATGCTATTACCTGGACCGACCGTGTCTTGTTCATCGCCTGCGGACAGAACGAATCGAGGGCCTCGGCGAAAACGTCGTGCTGTCACATCTAGAGGTATCCGCGCTCCGCGCCTTTCTTGCCGATCCTGGACGGTATTGTCGAAAGGCGGCGCTCCCGCCTGAATCGCCGTCACACGTCATCGTGGAGGACTTGGAGACGCGCGGCTATACCGTAGCCTTCTAGGGAGGCGCAGAGAACCGCTTCACAGGTCCACAGTCTGGTCAGCCGCGCAGCGTCCGCGCGGTGCTCGATCATGAGTAGATGAATTCGTTTGCTCCGTTTGATCACTACGACCCACGCAAGGGCGGATACGCTGGACAGCGCGGGCTCCAGCATCGCGAGGAGATCGCGATTCGTTTGATCAGCGATCTCGCGCGGACGCCCGGCAGCTTCCTCGAC
>Ga0066709_100003059_pt1 | contig 12619 bp, 16 predicted proteins | sample GraSoiAngelo_158_FD_79665 | JGI IMG/M metagenome (GOLD analysis project Ga0066709, IMG submission 79665) | Grasslands soil microbial communities from the Angelo Coastal Reserve, California, USA - 14_1009_16_30cm | ecosystem: Environmental > Terrestrial > Soil > Grasslands | place: USA... | reverse complement strand
CCTGCAGCTCGGCATAGAGCCGAGCCTTTTCGAGAGCCAGCGCCGTCTGCTGCGCGATGCTGACGAGGACCCGGCCCTCCTCGTCGCTGAGGCGCCGCGGCGCGCGATAGTACACGGCCAGCACCCCGATGGGCTGATCGCGTACGCCCAGCGGCACCGCCACGCCGGCCTGGATGCCGTGGGCGGTGAGGTGCGCGGGAACCGCGAAGCGACGCTCGGCCGCGAGGTCGTCGACCTGGACGAGTATCTTCGACACGAACGTATAGCCCGCGAAGGAGTCGGTCGACGGGCTGATCGTCAGCGCACCGATGGTACCCGTCTGCCAGCCCACGCCCGCTTCGAGCCGCAAGCAGCCGCCGGCGCCGTCGTAGAGGAAGAGCCCGACGAGATCGGCGCCCAGCGCCTCACGCGTGAGGCGCATCGTCTCGTCCCGGATGGACTGCTCGCTGGTGTTCTGCAGCAGACGCTGCGCGAAGTCGTGGAGCTTCTCGTCGTGGCGCGCGCGCCGCTCCAGCGCGTCGAACGAGCGCCCATTCTCGATGGCCACGGAGGCCTGCGTCCCGAAGGCCGAGAGCAGCTCGACGTCGCCGGGGGTGACTTCGCGCCGCCCGAGATAGAAGGTCGAGAGGGCGCCGTACACCTCGCCCGTCTGGCCGGCGAGCGGGATGGCCAGGACCGAGCGCAGCCCCTCGCTCCGCATCCGGCTCACGACCTCCGGTGGAAACGGCACGGCGAGCTCGCTTCCGAGCAGCGACGTGAACACGGGGCGCCGCTCGGCGACGGAGACTCCCGAGGCGCCCTGGCCCAGTGGCAACGCCAGGCCGGACAGGAGCGTGTCGCTGATGGCGCCGGCGCGGCTCATCGCCACCAGCACGCGGTCACGCGTGTCGTAGCGGAAGAGGATGGCCCCGTCGCCCCCGGAGACCTCCAGCGCCTTGATCACGATCGTCTGAGCGATCTCGCCGAGGTCGAGACTGCGGACCAGGGCCTGGCCCGCGCGATGGAGGACATCGAGGTCCCGTTGCCGGGCCCGCGCTTCGCGGTAGAGCCAGACCTGCTCGCGCAGCAGGCCGACGAAGATGACGCCGACGCCGAGCGGCCGGGCGAATCCGGCGAGATACCACGGGATGCTGTAGCGAAACGGGTGAAGCAGGAACCCGAGCAGGCCCAGGACCCAGATGAAGGCGGCGAGGAGGAAGTAGCTGCCGAAAGGATCGCGCGTGAGGTAGCGGCGCAGGCTGCCCGACAGTGCCCACGCGCCCGCGGTGGCGAGCACGAAGTATCCGGCCCCGAGTCCGAACGGCGTGAAGCGTCCGCCCGCCACGGGGGGCAGCAGCGGCCGCACGTGCAGGACAGCCGCCGTGAGCACGCTGCTGAACACGACGACGCCGGCGCCGATGGCCAGACGGCCCCGCGGCGTCAACGGAAAGCTGCGTTCGCCACAGTGCGCGGCCAGGCCGATGCCGCCAAGGCCCGCGAAGTAACTGAGGAAGAAGAAGTACGGCGCGATGCCGGCGTTGACACCGGGGTTCGCTGGATAGTCGGGCTGGGCGAGGATGTGCGACAGCGCCAGCAGCGCCGTCAGCCATAGCGTGCTGCCCATGCCGGCGGACCGGGCGTCCTCCCGCAGCCGGTGACGCTCGAGACAGAGATAGCCGATCCCGATGGCCACCAGCGCAAACGGCGCGTCGAAGATCGGCACCGCGTACGGCGTGGGAAAGCGGGGCATCAACCCGCGCCACCCGAACCACACGAGGCTCTCGTAGAGCACGCCGACAGCCACGCAGAGCAGCATGACGACCAGGCGTCGCGGGGGCACCATCGTCAGTCCCTTTCTTCGGCGGGGCTTCGAGCGACGAGCTCGGCGATGATCGCCGCGCATAGCCGGCGCGGCAGCCAGGATTGCCTGGCGGCCACCACGCGCACGGCCTTGGGAAGATCGCGCGACAGGTCGCGCGTGGCCACGTGGCCCCACGCGCCGCGGCGCACGGCGTCCATGAGCAGCGTCGTCGGCGCGCGGCGGCGTCCGAGCAGCACGACGCCGGTCTCCGGGCTGAGATGCTTGAGCACCGGCACGGCGCCGAGGGCTCGGCGGGGACACCGCGCGGCATCGAGCAGCAACACCCGCGGTCGGTGGCGGCGGAGGAGCCGGCAAGCTCCGGCCAGCGAGACGCCCCGGCTGGCGAGGTGGTCCGCGGCGAGGATCGTCCGGCAGCGCCGCTGCAGCGCGGTGTCCGCGACGATCACGATTGACAGATTGCCTTCGTTGGTCTGCGGGGACGCGGGTCGAGTCACGGCATAGCTAGATGCCACGACCTGGCGGAGGAGGACAATCGGACCGGAGTCTATCCGACCTTTGTCCGAGGCGCCGCCGACCGGCCGACGGCCACGGCCAGCTCCAGGCGCGTGGACAGCCCGAGCTTCCTGAAGATGCTCGTCAGATGGGTCTTCACGGTCTTGACCGAGATGGACATCCGCCGCGCGATGTCCTTGTTGCTGTGCCCGGCGGCGACCAGGCTGACGAGCTCGCGCTCACGAGCCGTCAACTGGTCGGCCCCGCCGACGGCCGGCGTCGCGGCGGTGCGCAGCGAGAGCTCCTCGATGAGGCGCACCATGACGCGACGGCCGACCCAGATCTCTCCGACCTCGACGAGCTGGACGGCGCGTCGCAGCAGATCGATGGGCGTGTCGCGCGGGCAGAATCCGACGGCACCGGCCTTCAGCGCCTTCACGGCCACGGCGTCGTCGTCGGTCGCGGCCAGGACGATCGTCTTCGCCAGGCCGCTGAGCGCGGAGACGACCGCGAGCCCCTTCGCATCGGGGCTCGGTCCGAGATCGAAGAGGATGACCGAGGGGACGGACGCGGCGATCTGCCTCGGGAAATCGTCACCGGCCGCGATGGCCGAGATCGATTGCGAGCCGTTGCCCGCGCGAAGACTCTGGAGCAGTCGCTGGCAGTACGTGGCGTCCACGCCCGCGATGGCGACGGACCCGGCGGTCTTCGACGCGGCCTTCGCTCTCATGGACCTTGGTCTGAGCAACCGAAGTGCCATACCGCCAACCGCTCGATAGTTCACGACTTCGCCGCTCGGGCCGCTGATATACGCGGACAGCTTCGAGCCACGTCGCAGCGTCGAGAGTCACCAGCCCGGTCAGAGGCGGACCATGGTCATTTGTGGCACGCGCTCGGCAACCTGCTGAAATCCCGGGAGGCCCGCGTTCGGTATCAGTCTTGCCATGAACCGCCCCCATGACATGCCCGAGGGCTCGGTGGCTGAGGCTCCTCGTCTTCACGTGCACGCTCGCGGCGGCGACGCCCGCCGTCGCCCAGACGCGCGATCACGATGCGTTCTCGTGGGAAATCGCCGACGCGGCCGACCGCCACGGCGTGCCGGAGCGGCTGATCTGGGCGATCATCCGCGTGGAGTCGGGCTTCGATCACCGGGCCGTGTCGCGCCGCGGCGCGCGCGGGCTCATGCAGCTCATGCCCGCGACGGCCGAGCGGCTCGGCGTGCGGGACGTGTTCAACCCGCGCGAGAACATCGACGCCGGCACCCGCCACCTGCGGGCGATGATGCTGCGCTTCCGCTACGACCTGCGCCTGGCGATCGCGGCCTACAACGCGGGCGAGAAACCGGTGCTGGCTCACGGCGGCGTGCCGCCGTACCCCGAGACGCGGCAGTACGTGACGCAGGTGCTGCGCCTCTACAACACGCCGGGCGAGCCGCGCCTGTGGCGCAACGAGCTGTACCGGATCGTCCGCCCCAACGGCACCGTCGTCTACACGAACATCGCCTTCGGCCAGGTCGGCGGCGTCTCGCACGGCCGCTAGCGCGCCCGGCTCACGGGCCCTTGGGCTCCACCGCGTAGACCTCGACCGAGGTGGCGCGGCCACGCAACGGCCGAGGCCCGAGCGGTTCGAGCGGGTAGCGCTCGGTGGCCGCCAGCCGGCTCAGCGCCTCGGCGGAGGCCAGGAAGCGCCGATCGAGCTCGCGCGTGGCCTGCTCCAGGCGCGCGGCGGTGTTCATCACGTCGCCGTGAAAGACGATGTCGCGCTTGGTCTCGCCGATCTCGCCGCTGATCACCGTGCCGGCATGGAGCGCCGCGCGCAGGCGGGGCGTTACGCCGAACTCCCGCTCGAACTCGGGCGCCGCCTCCTCGAGCGCGGCCACGATGGCGAAGAAGCAGGCCAGCGGCCGCGCCTCCGGCCGCGCCTCGGCCGCCGTCCACGTCACCACCATCTCGTCGCCCACGTACTGGTAGATCTCGCCGGCGTGGTCGCCGACCGGCGCGGCCGCGCGGCGGAACACGCCGTTCAGGAAGCGGTGGACCGCGACGGGCCCCACGCGCTCGGCCAGCGACGTCGAGCCGGCCACGTCGACGAAGAGGAAGAACCGCTCCTCCGCCCGCGGCCGATGATAGCGGCCGAGGACGATGTTGCGCAGGTTGCGGGGCCCGACGATCTCACGGATCTCGAGCACGAAGACGAACACGAAGGTGACCACCACGGAGAACACGAGCGCGAGCCGCGTGCGGGGATTCTCGAAGGCGGCCGCCGACCGCGTGAGGCCCACGATCCGCGCGCCGGGACCGCCGGCGATCACCGTCGTGATGACCACGGCGTAGACCACCCACTTCACGCCGAGCGTCACGACGAACGGGGCCTGCTGGAGGCGGCGTCCGAGGCGGCTGCGCAGCAGGGAGAGCTCGAGCGCCGAGATCGGCGCCGTGATCGCCGCGCCGTCAATCGCCCCCGCCAGGCCAAGGTAGAAAATCGCGCGAGGCCTCCCGAAGATGAGCTCCGTGAGCGCGCCGTAGGCCAGCCCCACCAGGGTCCCCGCGATGAGGACCCGAAGAAAGAGCCGCAGGTGCCGCTTCGTCGCGGGACGCACGTGGCCAATCTACCAGCAGGCCCGCTCGGTGGAGTGCGGGAACGGTTAGCCGGCGCGGCGGCGGGCAAGCTGGTCGCTGGCGAGCGCCGCCAGGTGGTCCAGATACACGAGGTTCAAGGGCTTGGGGACGTAGCCGAAGGCGCCCGCCTTCACGCACTCGGCCGCCAGCGTGCTGCTGGGGTTCGCGGTGACGACGATCACGGCGACGCGCGGATCGACGTCGCGCAGGTAGGTCAGCAGCATGATCCCGTCGGCCCCCTGCCGGCCGATCTCCAGGAACACCACGTCGGGGCGTTGCGTCTCGAAGCGCTCGATGGCCGAGGTCGGTGACGTGGCGGTGTCGACCTCGTAGCGCGCGGCGAAATGCGTGCGCACGCGCTCGACGATGCCCGGCTCGTCGTCGACGATGAGCAGCCGCCGGCGCGGGGATGGGAAGGGCACCAGTGAGCTATAGCATCCGTGCCGCGCGCGCGCCGACGGGAAAGAATTTTCCCTGATTTGCCCCTCGCCTGGTCGAAACGGAGTCAGGCGCCGGGGCGGTCGTGCAGCGCGGCCTGCGCGGGCGGCATGGCCGTGGAGGCGTCATCCTGGCGTCCGAGGAGCTCGCGCAGGAGACCGGCCTCGCCGGCGGCGCCGAACACTTCGCGGTAGGCGTCGTCGACGGCCCGCTCGAAGCGCTCGTAATCGTCGACGCGAACGAGGTGCGAGTGCGCACGGCTGAGCTGGTGCAGCACGCCGCGATGCACGTGGCGGTCGAAGTTGTCGATCCGGTACGCGCACAGCAGCGCGACCCGGCGCGCGGCCAGCACGCGGTTCCACAAGTCTTCCAGCTCGAGGGTGGCCGGGAAGTTGTGGCTCCAGAGCAGGTCCACCATCTCGCCGAACAGCCGCATCTTCCCGTAGCCGGCCTGGACCACCCGGTCGAGGACGCTGTCGACGACCGCGAAGAACTTCTCGGGATCGGGCCGGCCGTCGACCATGAACTGATCGAGGCAGCTCCGGGCGTCGAGGACCACGAGCTGGCCGCGCTGGCGCGCGGCGGCCACGTCGACGCGGGAGGCGAGCGCGGCCGTGATGAGCTCCGCGTGCGCCGGCGTGGCGATCAGCACCGCGCCCTCGGAGTGCTCGAGGCCGATCCCGATGAACTGCCCGGCGGCGCGGCCGAGGAACGTGTCGTCGGTGTAGAGCTGGATGATGTGATCGCACGGCTGGGGAGCGCGAAACAGCGACTGCCAGGACTGCGTGGATTCCATCGGCCTGCCAACGACCGGAGTGTACAACGCGGCCGTGCTCGCGCCAGCGGTTGGCAGCCGCACGTGCGCAACGATTTGCCTAGCCGCCGGCCGCCCTCACTTGACGGGCGCGACGACGAGGTCGGTGGGCGCGCCCTTGAGGAAGTTCTCCACGTTGGTCACCGCGCGCAGCAGCCCGTCGCGGATGACCTCGGGCGTCTGGCCGGCGTTGTGCGGGGAGAGCACGACGTTGGGCAGCGTGAGGATCGGATCGTCGGGCTTGAGCGGCTCCTCGTGGAAGACGTCGAGCCCGGCGGCCGCGATGCGGCCCTGGCGCAGCGCGTCCAGCAGCGCCTCGCGCTCGACGAGCGCGCCGCGCCCGGTGTTGACGAGGATGGCCGTCTTCTTCATCGCCGCGAACTCGCGGCGCGTCAGGAACCCGCGCGTCTCCGGCGTGAGGCGCAGGTTCAGCGAGACGAAGTCCGCCTCGCGCAGGATCTCGTCCTTGGTGGCGGGGCGGGCGCCCAGGCTGCGCACGTGGCCCTCGTCCCCGCGCGCGCTCCAGGCCAGCACGGTCATGCCGAGGGCCCGGGCCAGCGTGATCACCCGGGCGCCGATGGTGCCGGTGCCGAACACGCCCAGCGTCTTGCCCAGGCACTGCGTGAGCATCTCGCGCGGCCACGCGCCGCCGCGCATCTCGCGGTCGATGCGCGGGATCTTGCGCCCCACGGTCAGCATCAGCGCGATCGTGTGCTCGGCCACCGCGAAGGCGTTGACGCCGGGCGTGTTGGTCACGGTGATGCCGCGGCGCCCGGCCGCCTCCAGGTCGATGTTGTCGGTGCCGGTGCCCCACACCGAGATCAGCTTGAGCTCGCGGCAGGCGGCCATGACCCCGTCGGAGAACTTCGCGTGGGCGCGGATGTTGATGGCGACGCGCGCGCGGCCGATGCGCTTGATGAGCTCGGCCTCGTCGTCGGCGCCGCGCGCGGTGACCACGCGCGTGTCGCCCAGCGCCTTGGCGCGCTCGTGCCCCGCCGAGCCCTCGAAGACGCTCGGGAAGTCGTCGGGGACGGCGATGAGCGGGTCGGCCACGCTAGCTCGCGTCGGCGAACGTCTGCTGGGCGGCGGCCACGCCGGCGCCGGGGTCGGCCTTGAAGCCGAGATCGCGAAGCGTCAGCTCCAGCGCGGACAGCGTGGGCAGCACGTAGTGCGGGCTGGCCGTCATGCCCATGGTGCCGATGCGCAACGTGGTCGTCCGGATCTCGGCGAGGCCGGTGCCGATGAGCACGCCGTACCGGTCGCGCATCGTCTGCACCACCGCGCCCGTGTCCACGCCCTTGGGCGCCTTGATCGACGACACCGTGTTGGACACGATCGACGGATCGGGGAACATCTCGAGCCCCATGGCGGCCACGCCCGCCCGCAGCGCGCTGGCCGCCACGGCGTGGCGGCGGAAGCGTTGCGGCAGCCCTTCCTCGAGGATGAGCCGCACGGCCACGCGCATGGCCTCCGTGAGGTGCGTGGGGATCGAGACCGGCTGGCGGCGCGGCGTGCCGTCCGGCACCTTGCCGCCGCGCGAGACCGGCATCCACTGCTCGCGCCAGCGGTTGAGGTCGTAGGCGTAGGAGTGCGCCTTCACCTTGCGCTGCTCCATCGCCTCCCACGCCCGCGGGCTCACCGACACCAGCGACAGGCCGAGCGGCGCCGCCAGGCACTTCTGCGAGCCCGTCATGTTGAGGTCCACGCCCCACTCGTCCGTGCGCACGTCGATGCCGGCGATCGACGACACGGTGTCGAGCATGAACAGCGCGCCGGTGGCGCGCGCGATCGCGCCGACCTCGGCGGCCGGGTAGGTGGCGCCGGTGGACGTCTCGTTGTGCACGAGCGTGATGGCCTTGGGCCGCAGCCGCTCCGCCTCGCGCGCGAGGCGATCGAGATCGAGGCGCGCGCCGAGCTCCACCGTGAACTCGGTGAAATCGGCGCCCACGCGGTTCATGATCTCGCGCATCAGCAGGCCGAACTGGCCGGCGCCGACGACGAGCACGCGATCACCCGGCTCGATGACGGAGAGCGCGCCGGCCTCCAGCGCGGTGCGGCCCGAGCCCGGCATGATGAGGACCTCGTGCTTGGTCTGGAAGACGTCGCGCAGCGCGAGCGTGGTGGGCTCCAGCACGGTCTCGTCGAAGCCGCGGTCGTACTGGATGGCGGCCGGCTGGTTGAGCGCCTGCACGACCGGCCACGGCAGCTCGGTGGGGCCGGGGATCATCAGCATCGGGCGCGTCTGCACCTGGGTCCAGTTGATCGCCTGGCTCACGCTGGTCTCCTCGAGGCGTGGATCGGACGCCTGGATTGTATCACCGCGCGGTGCGCGTCTCGGCGGCGGCCAGCGCGGCGCCGCAGGCGGAGCAGAAGTTCGACTGGGGCGCGCACGAGTGGCCGCAGCCCGGACAGTCCACGTGCGCGTCGACGTGGCGGCGATGGATGACGAGGTTGCGGATGTAGGGGATCCAGGTGAAGAGGTACGCGAAGATGAAGACCGAGTCGCGCTGGTGCAGGGAGTAGATCAGCAGGAGCAGCGAGCCGGTCAGGCTCAGCCACCAGAAGGCGGCGGGGACCACCACGCGCTTGCGCCGCTCGGTCGCGTACCACTGCACGAAGAAGCGCGAGAAGAAGACGAGATTGCCGAGCCAGCCGATGACCTTCCAGACGTGCCAGTCGATGCCGAGCAGCTTGCCGTCGTGCCAGAGGAGGTCCATCACGCCGGCAGCTTACGACAGGAGCGATCAGGATGCTTTGCCGAACATCGCCTGCAGCACCTTGTAGGCGCGGCGGATCTCGTCCGGGCGCCGGCGGTTGCTGACCAGCGCAAAGATCTTCTCGGCGTCCTCGCTGGGGACGCCGGCCGGCTTGTCGGCGCGCACGTCGGTGAGCTCACGCAGCGGGATGTCGAGGGCGACCGCGACGTGATAGAGGCTGTCGATCGAGATCGACTTCTCGCCGCGCTCGACCTCGCCGATGAACTTGCCGCTGAGGCCGGCACGGTCGCCGAGCCTCTCCTGACTCAGGCCGTGCTGCTTGCGCAGGGCGCGCAGCCGCTGGCCGAGGAACTTCCGAACATGCTTGACCGCTCTCTCTCCCACGATAACCTCGGGGTATAGGGATACAAAGGTCGTGCCGACGAGCGCTCCAGGTGGCGGTCATGGTAAATCAACCTCGACCACCTCGTCGCGCACGCGGACCGGGTAGACCGGCACCGCGAGCTCGGGATCGACGCCGCAGGCGCCGCTGACCAGATCGAAATCGAAGCCATGCCACGGACAGATGATGGCGCCGCCCTCCACCCAGCCCTCGCTGAGGGGCCCGTCCTCGTGCGGACAGATCGGGCCCGTCGCGTAGAAGCGCCCGCCCCCGGCGTTGAACACGGCCAGCGCGAGCCCGTCGCGCTCGACGAAGGTGCCCTGGCCGACGGGGATCTCGCTCGCGCGCGCCACCGCCACGAACGCCATCACCGCGCGTCTTTCAGCGCCTCGTCGATGACGCTGCGGAAATTCTCGATGGGATGCGCGCCCACGAGCGGGCGGCCGTTGATGATGAAGGTCGGCGTCGAGCGCACGCCGATGGCGCGGGCCTGCTCGACGTCCGCGTCCACGGCCGCCGCGAAGCGGTGCGCGTCGAGACACTGTGTGAACTTGTCCACCGGCAGCCCGACGTCGCCGGCGTAGCGCAACAGATCGGCGCGCTCGAAGTCGGGCTGCGCCGCGAAGAGCTTGTCGTGGTACGGCCAGTACCGGCCCAGCGCGCCGGCGCAGCGAGCCGCCTCGTGCGCGGGACGCGCGAGCGCGTGCGAGGGCAGCGGGAGGTCCTTGAAGATCAGCCGCACGCGGCCGGGGTACTCCTTGAGCACCTGGTCCAGCGACCGCTGGACACGCGCGCAGTACGGTCACTGGTAGTCGGAGAACTCCACGATGGTGACCGGTGCTCCGGCGGGGCCCTTGACCATCGTCGGCTCCACCGTGATGTCGCCGGGCGTCTGGCCGCTGGCGCCGCCGCCAGCGAGGACGAGCGCCAGCACCAGCAGCGCCATGCAGATGGTGTAGACTCGCGGCCGACGGGCGGTTGTGCTGCGAACGCCGTTCACCACGCGGAGAATACCATGGACCACATCCTCGATCTCGTGCTCTGGACCTACCCGTCGTGGTCGCACGCTCTCGTGCGGCTCGCGCTCGGGGTCGTCTTCGTCGCGCACGGCAGCCAGAAGGTGTTCGGCTGGTTCGGCGGGCCGGGACTGAAGGCGACCATCCAGATGTTCCAGCAGTACATGAAGGTGCCGCCGCCGGCGACGGTGACGGCGGCGCTCATCGAGCTCCTCGGCGGCCTCGCCATGCTGCTCGGCTTGCTCGCGCGCCCGGCCGCGCTCGGCCTCATCGTGGTGATGCTGGTGGCGATCGTGAAGGTCCACGGCCGGCACGGCTTCTTCATCAACTTCTCGGGCACGCCCGGCAAGGGGCACGGCTTCGAGTTCAACTTCGTGCTGATCGCCATGGCGCTCAGCATCCTCCTCGGCGGCGCCGGCGCGTTCTCGATCGATCGCGTGCTCTGGCTGGGCCGGCAATAGCCCGTGGGCTTCATCCTCCGCGTGCTGATCAACGCCGCGGCGCTGGCGCTGGCCGCCCGCATCGTGCCGGGCATCTCTCTGGCGGGCTGGGGACCGGCGCTGCTGGCGGGCCTCGTGCTGGGGCTCGTGAACGCGCTCGTGCGGCCGGTGCTGGTGATCCTGACGTTCCCGCTCACGCTGCTGACGCTCGGCCTCTTCCTGCTCGTCCTCAACGCGTTCTGCCTGGCGCTGACCTCGTGGCTCGTTCCCGGCTTCGACATCGCCGGCTTCCTGCCCGCCGTCCTCGGCGCGCTGATCGTCTCCGCCGTGAGCTGGCTCCTCACCGCCTTCGTCAGCGACCGCGGCCGAGTCGAACACTACCGCAACGGCCGCGCCGCCTGAGCCCCGGGCCCATATCGCGCCGCACGTCGCCGAGCGATTGATTCGACATTTTCGAGCGGCGGCGTCGCCGCCGCAATCCTGCTCTGGGGGCAGGCACGGAGGAGCACGCCGCCAGGCGTGCGACGACGGTCGGAAGGGGGGCGAAGCCCCCCTCCGAGGCTCTAGGCGGCTCTTCCGCCTTCTTCGCTGAGCGCGGTGATGATGTAGGTGCCGCTCTTCTCGTCGCGCTCGAGGGTGACGATCTTCTGCTTGGCGGCTTCCTCCAGCAGCTTCGAGAACGTGGAGTAGCCGTAGTACGACTCGTTGAAGGCCGGGTTCTTGCGGATCATCGTCTGCTTCACCATCGAGCCCCACAGCGTCTCCTTGTTCTCGCGCTGGAGGGCCTGGATGGCGTCGATGAGCTGCGCGATGGCCTCGGCCTTCTTCTCGGGCAGCCCGCTCAGCAGCCGCGTCTTCTTCGTGTCGCGGATCAGGTCCTCGTAGAAGATGAACTCGTCGCAGTTGGCGACGAGCAGGTCCGAGGACGACGACTTGACGCCCAGGCCGATGACGTACCGATCGTTCTCCCTCAGCTTGGAGACGAGGGGCGAAAAGTCGGAATCACCCGACACGAGGGCGAACGCGTCGATGTGCGATTTCCCATAGGCGAGATCGAGGGCATCGACCACCATGCGGATGTCCGCCGAGTTCTTGCCGCTGTAGCGTGACTGCGGCACGTCGATGAGCTCGATGGCGAACTCGTGGAACGGGCGCTTGTATTCCGTGAAGCGGTTCCAGTCGGCGTAGGCGCGGCGCACGATGATCTTGCCCTTCTCGAGCAGGCGCTCCAGGACCAGCTTGAGCTCGAACTGCTTGTACTGCGCTTCCTTGACCCCGCGGGCGATGTTCTCGAAGTCGATGAACATGGCCAGCTTGCGTTCTCCGTTCATTTGTTGTCCAGGGGACCCTAGCAGGGTTCCCCTCTTCCCCTCCGGTTCCGCGGTGCGCGTGAACCTGTTGAGAAACCGCCACCATTATATGTCTCGGCGGGCGACCCTCCCGGCAGGTTTATAGTGAGGCGCATGGCCAAGCCGATCGATCCCGCGCTGGCGGCCCGGGTGCCGCCGGGACAGCACCTGACCGAGAAGTGGCCGGTGCTCACGTACGGCATGACGCCGCGCTTCGATCCCGCGCGCTGGACGTTCCGCTGCTTCGGCCTCGTGGAGCGCGAAGTGTCGTGGACGTGGGCGGAATTCCAGAAGCTGCCGCGGGTGAGGGTGCGCTCGGACATCCACTGCGTGACCCGGTGGTCCAAGCTGGACAACGAGTGGGAAGGCGTGTCCGCACGGTTCGTCCTCGAGCAGGCCCGGCCGCGCCCGGAGGCCACCTGGGTCCTGCAGCACGCCGACCCCGACTACACCACGAACACGGCCCTCGCCGATCTGCACGACGACGACGTGGTCCTCGCCCTGCAGCATAACGGTAAGGACCTCGAGCCCGATCACGGCGGGCCCATGCGG
>Ga0066709_100003058_pt1 | contig 12619 bp, 9 predicted proteins | sample GraSoiAngelo_158_FD_79665 | JGI IMG/M metagenome (GOLD analysis project Ga0066709, IMG submission 79665) | Grasslands soil microbial communities from the Angelo Coastal Reserve, California, USA - 14_1009_16_30cm | ecosystem: Environmental > Terrestrial > Soil > Grasslands | place: USA... | reverse complement strand
GGTGCTGGTCGACGACATCGAGACCGACCATCGCTTCCGGCGCCTCAATCACCCGCAGTACGTGAGCAAGTCGCTCCTGTGCGCCCCGCTCCGCGTCGAGGGGGAGGTGCTCGGGGTCTTCAATGTCACCTGCAAGCTTTCCGGCGAGGCTTTCGACCAGCGGGACCTGGCCGTGATGACCGCCCTGATCGAGCGGATCGGCGCCCTGCTGGAGCAGGTCCGGACGCATCCGGACCAGGAGCTCAGGATCGAGGACGTGCGCGCCTCGCTGAACGGGGTGAGCGGGCTCGAGCGGGCTTCCGCCGACCCGGAGCGCGTGGCGGACCTGGCCCGATCGGTGGCGCTGGCGCTGGGGATGGAGGGAGCCGAGGCCGAGCGGGTCGTGGCGGCGGCCTCGATCCCCGGAGAGCCGGCGGCGCCCCGGGTGCAAGGCCAGGTGCGGGTCGAGACGCTGCGGCCTTCCGGTTACCTCAAGCGCATCGAGGAGCTGCTCGTCCAGCAGCACGAGTGGTGGGACGGGAGCGGGCTTCCGTCCGGCCTCGCCGGGGATTCGATTCCGCTCGGGGCGCGCATCCTGGCCGCCCTCGGCTGCTACCGCCGAATCCTGATGGGCGGGGCGTGCCGCCCGGTGGCGGGCGGCGACGGGGCCTTCGCCGAGCTCCGCAGCCGGGCCGGGACACGGCTCGATCCCCGCGTGGTGGAGAGCCTGATCGGGCTGGCTGCGTCCCGGGAGGTCTCGCGGTGAAGCGCCGCCCGGACGGCCCGTCGGCGGCCGAGATGAAGCTCCGTTCGGAGGTCGATCGCCTGCGCCGCGATCTCTCGAAGGAGAAGAAGAAGCAGCCCGAGCCGGCGACCCCGGCGTCCGTCCCCGAAAGCCCTCCGGCTTCCGAGGTCGAAGCCCTACGCCGCCAGGTGGCCGAGCTCACCTCCGCCAAGCAGCGCCTCGGCCAGCTCTATTTCAGGCAGCTCGCCGAGAACCGCCGGCGGGCGCACAAGCTCCATCAGGTCCTCGAGGACATCTGCGGGATCAACTCGGAGTTCGATCTCGAGGCCCTGCTCGGACGGCTCGCCCAGACCCTGAGCGCGAGCCTCGAGTTCCGCGTGGTCCTGATCCGGCTCCGCGAGCCCGGCACCAACCGGCTCAAGGCCCGGGCGTTCGCCGGGCTCGAGGGCCCGGAGCGCGAGCGGCTCGAGGCCGAGGACGTCCTGGTCGAGGACTTCCTGTCGTGGTTGCGGGACGACTTCAAGGTCAGCCGCTCCTATTTCATCAGCCACAGCCATGCCTTCAACCAGTCGCTGCCGGCCGGCTACGCGCCGGACCTGGGACCGCGCGAGGACTGGGAGTGGCATCGCGACGACGTTCTCCTGGTGCCGCTCTTCAGCCGCAATCGCGAGCTGGTCGCCTACTTCTCGGTGGACGACCCGGCGGACCGCCTGGTCCCGTCGCGCGAGGTGATCGAGCAGCTCGAGATCTTCGGCAATCACGCCGTGGTGGCGATCGAGAACGCGCACCTCTACCGCAAGCTCGAGAGCTACACCCACGAGCTCGAGACCGCCGGCCAGCACATCCACGAGATGCACGCGCTCAAGAGCAACTTCGTCTCCACCGTCTCGCACGAGCTGCGCACGCCGCTCACGGCGATCCGCGCCTACATCGACACCCTGATGGCCGCCCCCGAGGGCGAAATCACCCACGGACGGCTCCAGCACTTCCTCGGCGTCATCAACGAGGAGAGCCAGCGGCTCGCCCGGCTGATCGAGTCGGTGCTCGATCTCAACCGCTTCGATTCGGGCTCCGTGCGGCTCGCACGGCAGCCGATGGACCTGGCCGAGTTGCTCGAGGACACCGCCCGGATCCTCGATCCGGTGGCCCAGGTGGGTCAGGTTGCTCTCAAGGTCGTTCGCGACTGCGCCGATACCGTGGTCGACGCCAACCGCGACCAGATGCGGCAGTTGGCACTTCACCTGGGCAGCAATGCCGTCAAGTTCACGCCCCCGGGGGGAACCGTGACGTTGCGACTTCGGGGGGACGAGAAGGAGGTCGCGATGCAGGTCGAGGACACCGGCATCGGGATCCCCGAGGACGCGCTGGAGAAGGTCTTTGAGCGCTTCTACCAGGTCGACTCCTCGCTGGTGAGGCGCTACGGCGGCACCGGGCTGGGGCTGGCGATTTGCAAGTCGATCGTGGAGTGGCACGGCGGGCGGATCTCCGCCGAGAGCGCTCCGGGGCGCGGCTCGCGCTTCACCGCCGCGCTGCCGCGGCGCAGCCTGCCGCGCGTCGTGGTGCGCCAGGGCCCCAAGGTCAGGACGGCTTCCGAGGACATCCTCAAGATGGCAATCGAGATGGTGGCGGAAGTGATGGATGCCCGGGTGGTCTCGATGATGGTGCCCGAGCCCGACGGCGACCTGGTGATCCAGGCCGCGGTGGGACTCGAGGCGAGCGTGGTGCGCGAGACGCGCCTGCGGCCCGGGGCCGCGGTGGCCGGATGGGTGGCCGAGAACCGCCGTCCGGTATGCGTCTCGGGCGCGGAGGAGCATCCGGAGGTGACGGGCTCGGGGGCGGCGCGCTACCAGAGCCGTTCCTTCCTCTCGGTGCCGCTCGAGAGCGAGCGCGGACTGCTCGGGGTACTGAACGTGACGGATCCGATCTCGCAGAAGCCGTTCGACGCCGACGATTGCTACCTGCTGCTGCAGCTCGCCGAGCGCGTGGCCACCGCCTGGGAGCAGGCGCTCGACATGGAGCAGAGCCAGGCCGGGGCGGAGGACGCGGCGCAATCGCTGCGACAGGTGCTGCGCCATCTGGAGCGCGGCAAGAGGAGCGCGCCCGACCGGGTGCGGCTCGCCCGCGCGCTGGCGCGGCAGCTCGGCCTCAAGGAGTCGGCGGTGGGCCTCATCAGCTTCGCCGCCAGCGTTCACGACATCGGAATGCGCAAGCTCGGGGAGCAGGTCAATGATGGAGGTGGCACGTTGTCCTTCGAGGACCGTGTGGCGATGGAGCGCCACCCCGAGCTCAGCGCAGAGCTGCTTCGCCCCCTCGAGACCGTGGGGGTGGTGCGGGACGTGGTGCTCTCCCACCACGAGTGGTGGGACGGCAGCGGATATCCGCGGGGGCTCTCGGGCGAGCAGATCCCGACGGGAGGCCGCGTCCTCGCCGTGGTGGACGCCTACGAGAGCATGACCGTGGGACGGGCTCACCGGGCCGCCAAGTCCAGGGAAGAAGCCTTGGGCGAGCTGCGCCGCCTGAAGGGCCGGCAGTTCGACCCCCGCGTCGTCGACGCGTTCGAGAGCGCGCTGGCGGAGATCGAGCGGGAAAACCTGAGCCCTCCGGCGCGAGACCGCGAGGCGGAGACGACCGACGCAAGGAGGTGATCGAGCAATGGCGAAGGGTAGAATCCTGGTGGTCGACGACGAGATCTACATCGTCCACATTCTGGATTTCAGTCTGGGCATGGAAGGCTACGAGGTCCTGACCGCACTGGACGGCGAGCAGGCGCTGGAAAAAGCCCGTCTCGAGCATCCCGACCTGATCGTGCTGGACATCATGATGCCCAAGCTGGACGGCTACGAGACCTGCAAGATGCTCAAGTCCGACGAGAGCACCCGGAACATTCCGGTGATCCTGCTGTCGGCGAAGGGTCGCAACGTGGACCAGAAGGTTGGCTTCGAGGCCGGAGCCGACGACTACATCACCAAGCCGTTCAGTCCCCGCAAGCTGGTCGAGCGAATCAACGCCATCCTCGGCCAGACCAGCTCCCAGCGCATGCAAGCCTAGCCCCCGAGACGGCGGTTCGTCTCATCCGCCGCTGCTCGGGGGTCGTGGGCAGAGCCTGCCCTGCCCCGCGGCCCAGCTAGCCGCGAGATCGGCTCCAAGGCGTACACGCCCGGCGCCAGCCGCGCGTCCCCTGCCTTCCCTCCAGCGCCAGTCGCTTGCTCCCCGAAAGCTCTGTTCGCCATCCGTTGGCGGGAGTAGCCTCTTTCTTTGCCAGCGAGCGGATCCTCTTCCCTTCGCGAGCGAGACGCTCACCGGCGGAAACGATGCCGGCCTAGAAGGCACCTGGAGGAGGATCGACATGAAACCAGCGCTACTCCTTCTTGCCTGCGGTACAGCGATCGCTTTCGTTCCCAAAGTGTGGGCGGGGCTCGATCTGAGCTGGAACGCCTGCAACCTCGCCCCCGGCTCGACGTCAGGGCTGAACTTTGCCTGCGCCGACCCCGATTCGTCGCAACACCTGTTCGGCTCGTTCCAGCTTCCGGCCGACCTCGGGCGCTTCATCGCGATGGATTTGTTCATCGACCTCAAGACCGCCTCCCCGGAGTTGCCCCCCTTCTGGCACTTCGAGCCCGAGGGCTGCAACGACGGCGCGCTGACCTTCTCCGCCGCGAGGCCCCCCGGCAACGAAGCGTGCCAGAACCCATGGGGCGTGAGCGGCGCCACGGCGTACATCGCGGGCTACAGCACCGGCTTCGGCGGCGACCCTTCGCGGGCCCGCCTGGTCGCGTCCGTGTTTCGCCAACGGCCCATCTATCTCACCGCGGGCACCAACTATTTCGGCTTCGACCTGGCGTTCCTCATGGGCAACGCGCCCTGCTGCCCGGGCTGCGAGACCGGGGCCGAGATCGTCTGGAGCGCCGGCTACTTCTATGACAGCACCGGGGCCAGCGTGGTCGTCTCGGGACCGGGGCTGCTGGGTGATTGCGTCGCGGTCAACGGGCCCGGCTGCTTCGTGCGACTGTCCAGCGCCACTCCCGATCCGCTCGAACAGAGGGCGCCGATGCCGAGTCGGAGCGGGATCGGCTGTCCGACCGCGGCCATCGGCCGCACCTGGGGGATGATCAAGCAGATCTATCGGTAGTCTCGCGGACCCGCCCGGGATCCGCGCCGCGGATCCCGGGCGACGTTTGCTCCTAGCCCTCGGCCGAGGCAATCTCCGCGTGCACCCGTAGCGCCCCGCTCCTTCGCACCCCAGCCAAGAGCACGAACATGTCGTTCGCAGAGGTCGCCTTCGCCTTGCCGCTCCGGCAGGCCTTCACCTATCGCATCCCCGACGAGCTGGCCGGGCGGGTTCGCCCCGGGGTCGAGGTCCAGGCCCCGTTCCGAGGCCGGCCGCGGCGCGGGTTCGTGGTCGGGCTCACCGAGCGGGGCGAGATCGAGGCGCCGGCCGAACGCAGCGACGGCGGAGGGCGCAGTCGCTCCCGGCCCGCCCCCGTGGTGCGCGACCTCACGGCGGTCCTCGGCGAGCCGCTCCTCAGCCCCCACATGCTGGCCCTGGCGCGCTGGGTCGCGGAGTACTACCTGGCGCCGCCGGGCGAGGTCCTGGCCGCCGCCCTTCCGGGCGGATTCGAAGGCTTCGGCGGCAGCCGCGCGCGCCGCCGGGCGGCCGAGGATCCGGTGGTTCCGCTGGCGCTCCCTGACCGGCTGAAGCTCACCGACGAGCAGCGCGCCGCGCTCGAGGCGATCGAGCAGGCCCTCGCCGCTCGAACCTTCGCGCCGATCCTGCTCCACGGAGTCACGGCCAGCGGGAAGACGGAGATCTACCTGCGCGCCGCCCGGGCGGCCCGGGAAGCCGGCTGCCAGACCCTGGTGCTGGTGCCCGAGGTGGCGCTCGGCTCGCAGGTGGCGGCGAGCTTCAAGAAGCGCTTCGGCGCGCGCCTCGGCGTGCTCCATTCCTACCTCCCGGTCGGCGAGCGGCGGCGCAACTGGGAGCTGGCGCGCCGCGGCGCGCTCGACGTCGTGGTAGGCGCCCGGTCGGCGGTGTTCGCGCCGCTCCCGAGGCTCGGACTGATCGTGGTGGACGAGGAGCACGAGCCCGCCTACAAGCAGAGCGAGCAGCTCCGCTACCACGGGCGCGACACCGCGGTGCGGCGCGCCCAGATGCTCGGCATCCCGGTGGTGCTGGGCTCCGCCACGCCCAGCATCGAGTCGCTGGCCAACGCGGCGCGGGGGAAGTACCACGCCCTGAGGCTCCGGAACCGCGTCGACCGCCGCCCGCTTCCCACCGTGCGCCTGGTCGATCTCAGGCGCGAGGGCAACCCCGCGGCGCTGCTCACTCCGAGCTTGCGCTCGGCGCTGGCCGAGCGGCTGTCGCGCGGCGAGCAGGCGCTGCTGTTTCTCAACCGGCGCGGACACTCCCACCATACCCAGTGCCGGGCCTGCGGGTTCGTGCCGGAGTGCCCGCACTGCGACATCACGTTGACGCTGCACCTCTCGCCGCGCGAGTGGATGTGTCATTACTGCGGTCATCGCCAGGCCTTCAGCCCGGATTGCCCGAGCTGCCGCGCCCCGATGCTCAGCTTCTCGGGCGCCGGCACCCAGCGCGCCGAGCGCGAGCTCGGGGCCGCGTTCCCGGGCGCGCGCGTTCTCCGCCTCGACACCGACGTGGCGCGGGACCGGGCGCGACCGGCCCAGGTGCTGGCGTCCTTCGCTCGCGGCGGCGCCGACATCTTGCTCGGCACCCAGATGATCGCGAAGGGCTTCGACTTTCCGCGCGTGACCCTGGTCGGGGTGCTGGACGCCGACGTGGCCCTCCATCTTCCCGACTTCCGCGCCGCCGAGCGCACGTTCCAGCTCCTCGTCCAGGTGGCGGGGCGCGCGGGGCGCGGCAAGGAAGCGGGCGAGGTGCTGATCCAGACCTGTACCCCGGAGCACCCCGCGATCGCCGCCGCCCTGTTCCACGACGAGCAGGCGTTCCTGGCCCGCGAGCTCGGGCAGCGCCGCGAAGCCTGCTATCCGCCTTACGCGCGGCTCGTGGCCCTGCTCTTCAGCGGCAGGGAGGAGGCGGAGGTCGAGCGCGCGGCGAGCGAGGCGGCGGAGGCGGCGCGCGCCGAGGCCGATGCGGACGGCGTTCAGGTGCTCGGCCCGGCGCCGCGAGCGCTGGGGAGGCTGAGGGGGCTCCATCGCTGGCACGTGCTGCTCAAAGGCATGCGCGCGGGCGCCGTGCGCGAGGTGGCGCGCCGGGCGCTGGACCGTCTTGAGGCCGGCCGCCCGCGCTCGGTGCGGGTGGCGGCGGACGTGGACCCGGTGGAAGCCTTGTAGCAGCCTGCTGAGGAAGGCCGAGTACAAGGCGCGAGGAAAGCGACGAGCGAGTCGTATCTGAAAAGACACGTCGCAGCGAGGAGCGACCGAGCAACGCCGGGGCACCCACACGGAGTGTGAGTCCGGCCTTCTTCAGCAGGCTGCCCGCCACACCCGTGGCGCCAGTGAGACACCCCGAGTCACTCCCATGTCAACCTGGAGGCGCGCCCCGGGAAGGCCTTCCGCCTTGACGCCTCTCGACTTGCGTGCCTAGAGTCCGGTTTTTCCGGTGAGGCCCTCGCGGCCTCGAGCCTGGCATGCTTCCCGCGTCGGAAGGTTCAATGATGGTCCAGAGAGGCACCACCACGCGTGTCGCCCCGGCGGGCGACGCTCCCGCTCCGCCTTCGGCGGACTCGTCTCCCGCCGTCACCTTCGATTCGGTACGCGAGAACCCTCGCGTCAAGGTGTTCATCCGCAAAGCCGACGAGTCGCTGGCCGAGATCGGCTACACCGAGCACGGGGAGCGGCACGTGAGCCTGGTGGCTCACATCGGCTTCAACATCCTGAAGCGGCTGGGCTACCCGGAGCGCGAGTCGGAGCTGGCGGCGATCGCCGGCTACCTGCACGACATCGGCAACGCGGTGAACCGCGAGCATCACGCCCAGACGGGCGCTGTCATGGCGATGCAGATCCTCTCCGACATGGGGATGCCCGACCTCGAGCTGGTGCGGGTCATGGGAGCGATCGGCAACCACCACGAGAATGACGGCGACCCGGTCAGCGCCGTGGCCGCGGCGGTGATCCTGGCGGACAAGAGCGACGTGCACCGCACCCGGGTTCGCAATCCCGACATGATCCGGTTCGACATCCACGACCGGGTCAACTACGCGGTCGAGAAGAGCTTCCTGAACGTCGACGAGGGCTCGAAGCAGATCACCCTGGAATTGACGGTCGACACCGGCATATCCCAGGTCATGGAGTACTTCGAGATCTTCATGACCCGAATGCTCGCCTCGCGCAAGGCGGCCAAGTTCCTCGGCACGACGTTCGGACTGACCGTGAACGGTAACCGCCTCACCTAGCCCCAGCTGGCGAGCTCGGAGAGAAAGAGAGGATCGCGTGAAGCCACCCGGCGCCGGCGCCCAACCTTCGTTCCCGGACGCGGTCCGCGAGCGGGCCAACCGGGGCTCGGTTCGCGGGGCCGTGGGGCTCCTGGTGGCGCTCTTCCTCCTGGCCTCCTGCGGCACCGCCCAGGCGCGCAACCCCCACTGCTCGGGTGGGATCCAGTATTGGAGGCTGTGGTGGACCGACAAGGAGAAGAACAACCTCGAGGATTACAAGCGCGAACTGGGCAAGGCGATCGAGCAGCTCCAGATGTGCTCCGCAGAGGACCCGAAGGACTTCGAGGCCCTCGGCTACCTGGCCTGGTGCTACGCGGAGGCCGACAGCGCAGCGGCCGCGGGCCGGGCCTTCGCCAGGGCCATCGAGGGCTTGAACGCCAAGGGCGACAAGAAGGGCGTCGACCGGGTACTCACGAACCGCGACTCCTACTGGACCACCTACTACAACACCGGAATCCGGAAGCTCAAGGATGCCCTGGACCTCCAGGGGACCATGACCAAGGAGACGGAGTCGAGCGTCAAGCCCCAGCTCGACAAGAATCTGCGTGAGGCGATCGCGGGTCTCGACAAGGCCTTGCTGCTCAAGCCCGGCGATCCGAACACGCTGAGCGCCCTGGCCTCCGCGCACGACAACCTAGGGGATCCCGCCGCCGCCGAGGCTCTGCTGCGGGAGGGTCTCAAGAACGCGCCCAAGGACAGCACGCTCCAGGAGGCGTTCCGGCACATCCGCCTGAGCGGCGCGATCCACCAGGTCGGCGAGAAGGCCTACGACCCGGCAATCGCCACGCTCGAGGAGATGGCGAAGTCCGACTCCACGAGCTTCGACGTGGTCTTCAACCTCGCCAGCGCCTACCTGAACCGCGGCCAGACCAGGCAGGGCGACGCGCGCAAGGCCGACCTCAAGTCGGCGGGCCGCTGGTTCGCGGCGGCGTCGGCCTTGAAGCCCGACGATTGCGACGTGGCCTACGACGCCGCGATCGCCTACCAGAACGGGGGTGAATGGGGGAGCGCGGAGGCGTACTGGCGGCGCGCGCTCAAGTGCCACCCGGATGATTCGTCAATGCTCTCGGACCTCGCCATGGTGCTGGTCGAGGAAGGCAAGTACGCCGAGGCGATCGAGACGATGCATCAAGGGGTGATGAAGAGCCCCAAGGACAAGGATCTCCACCACAACCTCGGATCGATCTACTCCAAGGCCGGGAACAAGCAGAAGAGCACCGAGGAGCTGATGGTCTATCTCGCCCTCGACAAGGGGAAGCCGGTGCCCGACGCCGCGGCGGCCGCCAAGGCCGCGAAGCCCGGCAGCACGGCGGCCCAGACCTTCTCCAAGATGGGGCCCCCCGACCAGCTCGTGGTCTGGGAGACCGACAATCAGAAGTTCGAGAGCTGGTTCTACTGGAGCAAGAACAACGTGTACCACTTCCAGGGCGGCGAGCTGTCGGTACGGTCGGACTGGAACACCGCCGATCTCAAGCCGAGCGGCGGGACCGGCGGCAAGAAGTAGCGGGCCTGGATCGGCGCCGCGCCCCAGCGAGCGGGGCCGCGCCGGTCACACCAGGGGTCCCGGGGAGGGTGGGCTCGACGCCAAGCGAACGTCTGCTCCGCGGGACCATCGCCATCCTGGGCTTCGGGAACCAGGGCGAGGCGCACGCGCTCAACCTCCGTGACGCGGGCCTCGAGGTGATCGCGGGGGCGCGGCCGGGACGGGCCGCCGAGGCCCGGGCGCGAGCGCTCGGCTTCGCCGCGTTCGAGCCGGCCGAGGCGGCGCGCCGCGCCACGGTGGCGGCGATCCTGCTCCCCGACGAGGTCGTGCCCGAAGTTTGGCCCGAGCTTTCGAGCGCGCTCTCCAGGGCATCCGCCCTGGTCTTCGCGCACGGCTTCAGCCTCCTCTACTCGGACCTGGAGTTCCAAGGCGGTGCCGACGTGGTGCTCGTCTCGCCGACCGGACCCGGCCGCGTGCTGCGCGCCCGGCGGGAGCGCCAGGACCCGCTTCCCGGCTACCTCGCCGTTCACCGGGACGCGAGCGGGAAGGCATGGGCCCTCGCCGAGGCGTACGCCGAGGCGCTCGGCCTCGGCCCTCTGTGGCGGACCACCGTGCGCGAGGAGACCGAGGTGGACCTCTTCGGCGAGCAGGTGGTTCTTTGCGGGGGGATGAACGCGCTCGTCACCGCGGCGTTCGAGACGCTGGTGGAGCGTGGCTACGCGCCCGAGATCGCCTACCTCGAGTGCGTCCACCAGCTCACTTACCTGGCCGAGTTGCTTCACCGCGAGGGAGTCGCGGGCCTGAGGCGCGCGATCAGCGGGACCGCGCTGTTCGGAGACCTGACGCGCGGCCCGCGGGTGATCGGGGCCGAGAGTCGGGCCGCGCTGCGCAAGATCCTCGACGAGATCCGGAGCGGCGACTTCGCGCGCGAATGGAAGGCCGAGGTGGCCCGGGGACGCGGAGGCTTGAACGCCGCCCTGGAGGGTGCCTCGAAGCACCCGATCGAGGCCGCCCGGCGCCTGGCGCTGGGCGAGGGCGGTCCCGAGCGCGCCTGAAATCGTGCAACGCCTTGTGCAAAACCTGGTTGACAGTTTTTCCAGGCGCTTGTTAGCTTGCCCGGGCTTGCCGAGTCCGGTTGCCCAGCGACTCGCGGTCCGAGGAGGGAAGAGAGGAATGACTAAGGCGGATATCGTGGATCAGATTGCGGAGCGGACCGGCCTCACCAAGAAGGATGTGGCCGAGACCGTGGACAGCTTTCTCAACGCCGTGGCCCGAGCCCTAGCGAACGGTCACCACATCGAGATCCGCGGATTCGGGACGTTCCGAGTCAAGGACCGCAAGTCGCGCATCGCGCGCAACCCCCGCACCGGAGAGGCGGTGCCCGTCCCGCCACGCAAGGTTCCGATCTTCAAGGTTTCCAAAGAGCTGAAGGACATGGTCGCTCAGGGGTAGCCCGAGCCCGAGCGACGAGGCCCACGCGAAGCGCGGGTCCGGTCCCAACTAGAACCTGCTCTCCTAGTCGCGGCTGTTGCGCAGCACCAGCAGGCGCAGCAGCTGGAGCGCCGCCATCGCGGCTGCCGCCACGTAGGTCAGCGCCGCGGCGTCCAGCACCTTCTTCGCGCCTCGCACCTCGTCCGGGGCGAGCGCCCCGCTCTCGGTGAGCTGGACCAAGGCCCGCTTCGAGGCGTTGAACTCCACCGGCAGCGTGACGACCTGGAACAGCACGGCGCCCGTGAAGAACAGGATCCCGAGGTCCATGAGCCACGAGAGCCCCGGGCGGTGGAAGATGAACCCGATGAAGAACAGGGGGAAGGCGAGCATGCTTCCGATGCTCGCCACCGGCGCGACCGCCGAGCGAATCCCGAGCGGGAAGTAGCCCTGGGCGTGCTGGAGCACGTGGCCGACCTCGTGCGCGCCCACGGCGATGGCCGCGAGCGAAGGCTCGCGGAAGTTGGCCGACGAGAGACGCACCGCCTTGGCGCGCGGGTCGAAATGGTCGCTCAGCATCCCGCCGACCTCCTCGATGGTCACGTCCTGGATGCCGTTGCGATCCATGATCGCCTTTGCCATCTGGCTGCCGGTGAGCCCGTTGGCCGCGCGAATGCGCGAGTACTCCTGGTAAGTATGCTGCACCTTCCACTGCGCCCACATGGCGAAGATCAGGGCCGGAAGGACCATCAGGTACGTCGGGTCGAAGAAACCGAATGGCATGGCGACTCCTCTGTGTTGAAAAAGGCGCCCGCGCGCGCACTCCTGCGGGCCGGCGGGAACCCGTTCTACATGTAGATGCGTGGGGCCCCCGGCGGGCGTCGCCGAGCGACGAGCGAGGGCGGCGCGTGACCGGCGCGGGTTGTATTGATGAGAAGGCATCGGGAGCCCTGATTTGTCAAGGCCGCGTCAGGCACCGCGCGGACGGCTGGCGGTGCATGAATGGAGAAGGCTAATCTCCTGATCCACTCGTCTTTCCAGGAGCCGTCATGAATCCGACCGAACCCGTCGTCGATCTTCGCAGCGACACCGTGACACGGCCCACGCCCGAGATGCGGCGGGCCATCGCCGAGGCCGTGGTCGGGGACGACGTCTACGGCGACGACCCGACCGTGAAGGAGCTGGAGCGCCGGGTGGCGGCCCTGGCCGGCAAGGAAGCCGCGCTGTTCGTGCCGAGCGGCACGATGGGCAACCAGATCGCGGTCAAGTGTCTGACCACGCCGGGGGACGAGGTGCTGCTCGAGACCCACTCGCATATCAACTTCTTCGAGCAGGGCGGGATCGCAGCGAACTCGGGATGCCTGTCCCATCCGGTGGAGACCGAGCGCGGGATGCTCGCGCCCGAGGACCTCGCCGCGGCGCTGCGCGCCGACGACGATCACGTGGCGCGCATCACCCTGGCGTGCGTCGAGAACACGCACAACTGGCACGGCGGAACGGTGGCGCCGCTCGATCGCGTGCGCGAACTGTCCGCGGCGGCCCGCGCCCGCGGCGTGCGGGTGCACCTCGACGGCG
>Ga0066709_100003057_pt1 | contig 12619 bp, 9 predicted proteins | sample GraSoiAngelo_158_FD_79665 | JGI IMG/M metagenome (GOLD analysis project Ga0066709, IMG submission 79665) | Grasslands soil microbial communities from the Angelo Coastal Reserve, California, USA - 14_1009_16_30cm | ecosystem: Environmental > Terrestrial > Soil > Grasslands | place: USA... | reverse complement strand
TACAGCCCCGACAGCCCGGCGAGCATGTCGATCCACGAAGAAGCAACGGTCTTCGCCGAGGGACCGATGATGGGGGTGTTCAACAACCTCATCATATTCGACCAACACGTGCCGCAGAACAGCCCGAGCGTTTGCCTTTTTAGTACACGCGTCCGCCCCGCCCGGCGACCCGACCTTCCATCAGCGCGGTCTTGAAGGGCCCTATGGGTCGTTTGTTGTCGGTCTCTGCAGCGCCGTGCGCCCCCCGCTGGCGCTGCACCAGGGTTCGGCGCTCCCTGGCTGCGCGGCCGCCGCGCGGCTGGCTGACATGGGGCACCTCGATCGGCTAGGTTCGACGCTACCTCGCGCCGACGGCACAAGCCATCATCGGCCTGCCTCCGTGCCGGTTGTCGCGCCTCCTCGGATGGTGATCCGAACGGGACTCGTGCGCGCCGCGGGGTGACGGCAACGGCGGGCCGCTACACTAAAAAGACAGCTGCGGCGCTACTGCCGGCGTTCTGTGGCCTGTGATCGAGCCGGGGCCGGCCACGTGAGCGACATTGCCCGTATTATTGGCGTTGGAAATAGACGCGCATGAGCTGCTCATGGAACGTGGCGCTTAGTTCTAGGGCAGTGCGGAAATCCTTCTGGTCGAGAACATAGGTCTCGACCTCCTCCAATGCCCGCACCGTCGCGTTGCGCGGCTCACCGGTGATAAGCGCGCGCTCGCCAAAGAATTGGCCTTTCCCCAGCACCGCGACATCGCGCTCGCCCTCGCCTGGCGCCCGCATCGTCACCGAGACGCGACCGGAGGCGACGAGAAAGAACTCCTCGCCGGGATCGCCTTGCCGGATGATGGTGTCGCCCGGCGCAGAGCGCCGCTTCTTCATCTGCTCGGCGACATGCGTCAAGTCGGTCGGCGTCAGCGCCTGAAAGACATCGACCGTCTTCAGGAATTCGCAGATCATGACGGCGTCGCGCAGGACCACGTCGGACACGATCCTGCCGTCGACCATGTTCACGACACGATCGGCGAGCTCGAGAATGCGATTGTCGTGGGTGACAATTATGATCGTGCACTGGTCCTCGATCGCAAGCTCCTTCAGGAAATGCACCACGGTTTGGCTCGCTTCCTGGTCGAGCGCCGCACTCGGCTCATCCGCGAGGATTAGCCTGGGGCGGTTAACGAGCGCGCGGGCAACGGCGACCCTCTGACGCTGTCCGACCGATAGCGCTTTGGGCTTGTAGTCAATGCGGTCCCCGAGGCCGAGGCGCGTCAGGATCGCCGTGCCACGTTCGCGCATCTCGTCCTTCGGACAGCCACCCAGCTGCATCGCCATCTGCACGTTCTCGTACGCCGAGAGCGGCTCGAACAGATTGTGCATCTGGAAGATGAAGCCGATGTTGCGGCGCATCTCGAACAGCGCCGACTCCGGCATGCCCGCGAGCCCGTGGCCGAGGATCTCGATCGTCCCCTCCTGGAGCGAGCGCAAGGCACCCACCAAGGTTAATAGCGTCGTTTTCCCAGAACCCGAAGGGCCGGTCATGATCACCAGCTGACCTGCGTCGATCGCCAGGCAGTTCCGAAACAGCACCTGGTTGCGCGATTCGCCCTCGCCGAAGAAGTGATTGACTTGATCGACGCGCACGACCGGAGGGGTGGCGAGCGCCGGCGACGACATGGCTGGAATGGCCGCCATCAGAAGATCTCAGCCGGATCGGCGCGGATGACTCGGCGCACCGCGACCAGAGCGGACACCGCGCACATGCCGATGGTGAGCGCCAGGCTCATCGCGGTCAGCGTTACCGTCATGCGCAGCGGCAACAGGGAAACGGCCGCGACGACGTCATAGAGCGCGACCGTGACCGCCCAGGCCGGAAGATAGCCGGCAAGGCCGTAGAACACCGCCTGCTGCAGTACGACCTTGGTCAGGTAGCGGTTTCTGTAGCCCATCGCCTTCAAGGTCGCATATTGCGAAAACTGATCGGCAATATCGGTCTGCAGGATTTGATAGCAGATCATCATGCCCACGGCGAAGCCGATCAGCGTGCCTGCACCAAAGATCGGTCCGACGCCAGAAATCTCGGACTGAAATTTACTCTCCTGGTCAACCAGCTCCGCCTTGGTCAGGATCGCGACATTGCTCGGCAGTGCGGCGCGCAATGACTGTTGGACGGCGCGCAGGTCATGGCCAGGGAGCACGCGGACGACGCCGATCTCGGGGTCGAGCAAGTCCCCCCGGTGCGGTGGGAGCGCGCCCAGCAATTTGATAAAATTGCGGTCGCTCATGATAATCGTGCCGTCAGAAGAGAAATCCGGGCCAACAGACGCCTGCCCGATGACGCGCACCTGGGTGCGCGCGATTTCGCTTACGGCTCCGGGACTCGCGCGACCGACAAACTGGCGCGCGCGACTGTCGGTGATAATTGTGTCGGGCTGGCGCAATTCGGCAAGCTTTGCGGTGACCTCAGGCATGAGAAACACCGGCTGATCGGGATCGAAGCCCAAGACTTGCAGGGCGTAGGTCGTATTGTCCGTTGGGTTCTTCCACACCGAGTTCGTCCATTCGGCATAGATCGGCCGCACCGATGCGACGCCGACCACGGCGCGCGCCTCGTAGAGCTGGCGGCGCGAGAATGGTGCCTTCTTGGCGAACTGGTACTTCGACGAACTGGTGATGAAGGCGTCGCCGTCGAGCTTGCGGACGATGTCGACGGCAGAATCGACGAAGGCGTTGCGAAAGCCGAGCTCGATCAGCATGAGCACGATCGCGAAGGCGATGCCGCTTGCCGAGCGAGCTAGCCTTGCATTGTCGGCTGTCAGAATGCGCCAGGCGAGCGGTACATCGCGGGTAACGCCGGCCATTTGCCGCTCATCCTCGTGCTAAAACAGGTCGACCGGATTGGCGCGCCGTATGCCGCGTACCGAGACGAGCGCCGAGGCCGCCGGCATGGCAAGCGTGACCAGGAGTACCGTAACGAGACGCGCGCCAGTCATCGTGATCGGCAAGTGTGTCGCGCTGCGCACGATATCGTAGATGACGAAAGCGCTAGCCACGGCGAGAACATAGGCGATCGCAGCCAGGATCAGGGCGAGGATCACGACGACGTCACCGAGATAGCGGTTACGGTAGCCGATCGCCTTCAAGGCGGCGTATTGCGGCAGTTGGCGGCGGATCTGCGTCGACAAGGTCTGGTAGAGGATCACTGCGCCGACGACCACCGAAACGACGACACCGAAGCCGAAGACGATGCCGGTCGAGGCGGCGGTCACCCAATGGGCGGTTTCATGCCGTTCGAGTTCGGCACGGGTGAAGACGCGCGTATCTGGTGGCAACATCGCCCTGAGTGCCGCTGCCACACGATCGGGATCGGTGTCGGGCCGCAACGTGACGAGACCGAGATTGACCTCGCCCAGCGTGCGGTTCGGGAAGAGGCGGATGAAATTGAGGTCGCTGGTTGTTACCACGCCGAGGCCGATGAACCCGGTGCCCAAACCATAGGTCCCGGCGATCTCGACCTCGCGGTCGCCAATCTCGACGTGGCCGCCAGGTGCTATCGCTCCGAACATCGGACGGGTTGGCTCGTCCACGAGCACGGTATCGGGCCGCTTCAGCGCGCCGATCTGGCGATCAATATCAGCGGCATCGAACACGCGGTCACGCGGGTTGAAGCCCATGACGAAGACGTCGCGGCGAAGGGCCGAAGCCTTGTTGAACCACGGTGCGCTGCCCTGATACAGCGGCACAGCTGCGGTGACCTCAGGCAGGGCCGAGGCCTGAAAGAGGCGCCGCCGCGGGAACTCGAAGGACTGGCCCTGAAAGAAGTAGGCGCTCGATGCGAGCATGATGTCGAAGCGTAGTTTGTCGTAGATCAGCATCCCACCCTTGGGAACAGAAAAATAGAAACCGAGCTCCAGGAAGATCAGCAATACGGCGACAAAGATGCCGCCGACGGCCAGGACGCTGCGCCCCTTCTCATGTGCGAGAATGCGCCAGGCAACAAGGCGCCTCACTTGGTCAGGCGCCCCGCAGCGGCGATGGGACGGTCGCCGCCGCTGATCAGGACGTCGACGGTGAGGTTGGTCAGCTCAGCGGTGCGCTCCGCATCGTCGAGTTCAATCCGTACCTCGACGACGCGCGCATCGGCCCGGGCGGCCGGATCAACATTGAGAACGTCGTTCTTGAAGATCATCCGGCCGATTTCAACGACTGTGCCGGTGACCGGGCGGTCGAGCGCGCGGCTGGTGATTGTCGCGCCTTGACCGAGCCGCACCCGACCGATGTCGGTCTCGTATACCTCGGCCACGGCGCGCATCCGGCTCGTATCGCCCATCGTGAGAATGGTCTTGTCGCCGCCCACCAGTTCGCCCGGATGGGCAATCACGTTAAGAATGCGGCCATCGATCAGCGCGTAAATCGTCCTCCGTCGCACGCGTTCCGCCGCCAGCACTAGCTGCTTGGTCAATGATGCAATCGGAATATCCGCCTTTGCGCGTTCCAGAGCCGCCTTGGCGAGGCGGATTTGCGCTTCCGTCCCCTGCAGATCGAGCGCGTATTCCTGCCTCATTTGAGCGAGCAGGGCTTCGGCCGATTTGAGGTTCGCCTCTTCCTGGGCCACCAATGTCTGCTGATTGTCGTAGGCCCGCCGCGGGGTGAAGTTCTTTTGCGCGAGTATCCCGAGCGAGTGGAGGATGTCCTTGTTATTGGCGATGCCGATCTCGATACTTTCGATGGTCTTGAGCTGAGCTTCGATCCTAAGCGGCGACACCTCGGCGACGGTCTTCCACTTGATGGTGGCGTCGTCGATCCGAGCCTGGTCGAGCTCGATCTCCGTGGCGAGGCGCAGCTTTGCCTCCTCCAGCTGGGCGGCGATCTCGTCGCGTTGCGCGACCTGCTCTGCATGGCTCTGCAAATAGCCCATGATCTGGTCCTTCTTGACCAGATCGCCGCGCTTCACCAGCAAGCTCTCGAGGCGATCAGCAATGCCCGAGCCGATGTTGATGATCTCGCTCACCGGCTCGATCCGTCCCAGCGCGCCGACCGCGCTGCTTTCCTCCCCTTTCACGACAGGCCCCGCTGCGGCGGCAGGCTCGCGCCAGAATTGGTAGGTGCCCCCCGCCGCACCGGCAACGAGTATCGCGACCGTCAGCGCCGCCAGCACGAGGCGTCGACCCATTACCACAGGCCGCGCCCTTCTGCTCGGCCGCGCGACCAACGCAACCGGCAGGAACCGAGCCCCGTGCGAATTTTTGTCGCCGGGCGCAGGCTATCTCGGCCCCGATAGCCGTGATAAACTAGATTGGGTAACAATCCGTGGCACATTCGCGCTCTGGTATAGCCTCCTCGTTTCAGCTAGTTTGCCTGCTTGCTTGATCAGTCACAAGAAGGTCGCGAGGCCCGGTGCTCTATGCTTCGGTCAATCCGTGCGAGGTCGTCGTGACGTTTTCTCGCCAATCGCTCCGCCCGCCGAATAAAGTGTAGGGCGGGCCGATGATGCCTCGCCCGCAGTCCGCGACTGCTGTCCCATCCTTCGCAGCGGCGCGTGGTCGGCGGCAGCAGGCTCGGGCAGCGGGACTGCACCCCGATCACTGGTATGCGGTCGAATATGCCGCGGCGGTGCCGGCGGGAGGGATCGTCGAGCCCCGATTCTGGGGACGGTCGATTGTTCTCTTTCGCGGCAGCGATGGCGTCGTGCATGCCCTCGAGAACCGCTGCGCGCATCGCCACGTCAAACTGTCGCTCGGCGAGGTCAACGGCTGCAACCTTACCTGTCCCTATCATGGCTGGACCTACGACGGCGCGGGCAACCTCGTATCGGTCCCGCATGAGCTGTTCGGGCGGCAGATGCCGCGGGTCCGCATCGCCTCGTTTCCGGTGCGCACACGCTATGGGCTGATCTGGATCTTTCCCGGCGATCCGGCTCGGGCCGAGGCGGTGCCGATGCCCGAACTGCCAGAACTGGAGGGCGCACAGGCTTGGGCGTGCGTGCCGCTCGACTTCACGTGGCAGGCGCACCATTCGCTTATCATCGAGAATGTCAGCGACTTCACACACGCGCATCTGCACCGCAAGTATCGTCCATTCAGTGGCGCAAAATTGATCCACTACGAACCGAGCGGCAACCAAGTGCGGCTGAGCTATGATGTGCTCGTTGGTGACGGTCGCTGGTCGCGGCACTTCGTCGACCGCCAACGGATCGACGTTAACCATATGAAGCTGTGCTTCGCCTATCCGCACCAGTGCTCGAATACCGACGGCAAGATCAAGCACTGGTGTTTCGTCCTGCCGCTCGACGCACGGACGACACGCGTCTTCTTTCTGTTCTATTTTGCCGCATTGCGCATACCCCTTACCCGCATCGCCGTGCCGCGCTGGCTGCTGGCGCCGCTCCTGCGGATCTCGAATCGGCTGATGATACGCCCGCTGCTCATGCAGGACGGCGCGATGGTCGAGGCCGAGCAGCGGGCGTACGAGGCTCAGCCGGATGCACCCGCGATCGAGTTCAATCCGGTGGTGATCGAATTTCAGCGGCTGATCATCGCCGAATGGCGGCGTCACTTCGGCGAAAGCGACACCGCCGAACCGTTGGTGAAGGAGCCGACCCTTGCCTGATGGCGCCCTGGCCGGAGGCGGTGGGTACGCTGCCGCGCAGGCGGCGCGCAACTTGGCGCTGCGCCAGGGTGCGGATGGCAGCTGGGAAGGCGAAGTCGTTTGGTGCCCGATCATTACCGCGCAGGTCGTCATTCTCGACATCGCCACCGGCCGAAGCATATCGGCCGAACGGCGTCGTCTGATCGCGCAGCATTTCGCGGCAACCCGTCGCCCCGACGGCGGCTGGGGACTGCATAAGGAATCGTCGTCCTATCTGTTCGTCACGACGCTCGTCTACGTCGCGGCACGCCTCATCGGCGAAGAGCCGGACGGGTGGCTGCTGCGCCCTGCGCGTGCCTGGCTTGCCACCCAACCCGGCGGCATCTGGAGCCTGCCGCAATGGGGCAAGATCTGGCTGTCGTTGATCGGCCTCTACGACCGGCAGGGTCTCAACCCGTGCCCGCCGGAGCTGTTCCTGCTGCCGCACTGGCTGCCTGGCGCACCGACACGGCTCTACTGCCATACCCGCTACATCTACCTCGGGCTCGCCTATCTTGTGGGGTCGGGTTTCCAGGCCGATCTCGGACCGGTCGTCGAGGCGCTGCGGTGCGAGCTCTACGGTACAGCCGGCGCGGATGACGCGGCGCACCATCGCCACGATCTGGCGGCGAGCGATGCCTATATGCGCCCGGGCGCCGGTCTAATTCTCGCCTACGATATTGCGCACCGCCTCGGTGCGCTATGGCGCAGGCTGCCGGGTAGCGCGAGGTTGCGGCGCCGCGCGCTCGACGCCTGCCTTGACCGGATCCGTTACGAGCAGCGGGCGACCCGTTATCAAGGGCTCTCGCCGGTCGGTGGCGTTCTGAACACCTTGGCGCTCTCGGCGCGCGAACCTGAGAGCGCCGACGCGGTGGCTAGCCGCGACGGCATCGAGCGGTGGCTCTGGCAGGACGATGCGGAGGGCGCCCGTTATGCCGGCGCAAGGTCGACGACGTGGGATACGAGCTTTGCACTCCAGGCGCTTGCTGCCGGCATTGGCTTGGCCACTCAGGGCCGGGACGCGATGAGGCGCGGCTATCGTCGGCTCGCCGAGATGCAGGCGTGCGAGGAGCTGCCGGGCGGCGGCGCTCACCATCGCGATCCGATTCTCGGCGGTTGGTGCTTCAGCGACGGCGCACATCGCTGGCCGGTCAGCGATTGTTCCGCCGAGGCGCTGACCGCGATCCTTACCTGTCACGGCGTGCCCGATTTGATCCCTCCGGAGCATCGGATCCCGACCGATCGTCTGCGCGCCGCCGTCGGGTTCATTCTCAGCCGACAGAACCGCGACGGCGGATTCGGCACCTACGAGCGTCGGCGCGGCGGGCGCCTCATTGAGCGGCTCAATCCGTCGGAGATGTTCGGACAGTGCATGACCGAACAATCCTATCTCGAATGCACTGCCTCTGCCATCCGCGCGCTGCAACTGTTCTTGCACTCCGGGCTCGCCGAGGATCCCGCGCCAGTGCTGCATGCGATCAACCGTGCCGTGAAACTAGTGCTGTCACGCCAGCGGGCGGACGGATCTTGGCTAGGCTTCTGGGGCATCAATTTCATCTACGGCACGCTGTTCGCGGTGAACGCGCTGAGGTGCGCCGGGCTCGCGGCAGAGGACCCGGCGCTCGACCGAGCACACCGTTGGCTGTGCTCGGTACAACGAGAGGACGGCGGCTGGAGCGAGCATTTTTCCAGCTGCCGTTCCAAGCGCTACGTCGCCAACCCGACCAGCCTAATCATTAGCACCGCCTGGGCGGTCCTCGCTCTGCTCGACATCGAGACCGAACCGTCCGAGGCGACGCGACGCGGTGTCGATTGGCTGGTCACCCGCCAGGGTCCGGCGGGCGATTGGCCGCGCGATAGTGTCAATGGCGTGTTCTTCGGCACGGCGATGCTCGACTACCGGCTTTACAACACCTACTTTCCGACCTGGGCGCTTGCCCGTTTCGAGGCCTGCCGCCATGCCGCCGAACGGTGATTTCGCGGTCATCGTAGCCGGCGGTGGCATCGCCGGCACGGCAACAGCCGCGACGCTGGCCGAGTTCGGCTGGTCGGTGCTGATCGTCGAGCCCGGACAACGTGCGGACCGCCGTCTGGCGGGTGAGGTCATCCATCCGCCGGGCGTGGCCGGCCTCATGGAACTCGGCCTCTATGATCGTGCCGGCCTGGCCGATGCAGTGGCCATCCAGGGTTTCCGCGTTTTTCCGCAAGGCGGCGCAGCGGACGGTGATGGGATCCGATTGCCGTATGAGGGCGACCGTGTGGCGCGGACTGCGCTCGGTCTTGGGCTCGAGCACGGCGCGATCCGCACCAGCCTCCTGACCGCCGCCGCGCGGCTCGGCCACGTGACCATATGGCATGGCGCCCGCATCGTCGGCCTCGATCTTGCGCGGCGCGACTTGCCGCGCGTATCGATCGCCCATCAGGGCAAGACCGAGACTCTGGATTGCCGGATGGTCGTCGGCGCCGACGGTGCTGCAAGCCCGGTTCGCGCGCACGCCGGCATCATCCATTCGCGGCACCGACTTTCGAACATCACCGGCTACCTGATCGATGCGGAAGCATTGCCGGCGCCCGGCTTTGGCCACGTCTTCATGGGCACGACGTCTCCGGTACTGGCTTACCAGATCGGCGCCGGTCGCGCGCGTGTCCTCTTCGACGAGCCCATCCAATCGGTTGAGCCGCCAGCCGATTACCGTGCCCGCGCGATGGCGACACTGCCATCCGGCCTGCGCGCGGCAGTCGCTGCGGCCGCCGCGACCCAGCGCGGCCTCGGGTTCGTCAGCGCGGATGTGCTGGTGGCGGCGGTCGGGCGAGGCCGAGTCGTCCTGGTCGGTGATGCCGGCGGCAGTTGCCATCCGCTAACCGCTAGCGGCATGACCGTCGGCATCGGCGATGCCCTGCGACTGCGCCAAGCGTTGCGCGACCGCGATGGTGACATCGTGCGCGGCATCGCGCTCTACGCCAAGCGACGCCGGGCGCCGCAACGGGTGCGGCGGCTGCTCGCCTCGATGCTGCACGAGACCTGCAGCCGCCAGGATGCGGAAGCGCGCCTGATCCGCGACAGCCTTGTCAGCTATTGGGCTCATGACGCGCGCGGGCGCGTGGCGTCGATGGCGCTGCTCGCGATGACCGATACGCGGATCGGCGCGATCCTGACGGAGATGTTTCGGGTCCTGCGCCATGGAATGAGCCGCGGCGCAGAGGGCGAGCGCACAATCCTCGACCGGTGCGGTGGAGCGGGCCGTTTGACCATGGCGATGGCGACGCTGCTGACGCGGCAGGTGCCAATGGTCATGAAGTTGCGGTAGGAGGCAGCGGCATGATCCTCGTGACCGGCGCAGGCGGCCATCTCGGCGCCAATCTGTTGCGCCGGCTGGTGGCCAATGGCGAGCAGGTGCGCGCGTTGCTGCACACGCCGCGCGACCAGGCCACCATCGCAGGCCTCGATATCGAGCGGCTGATCGGCGATCTGCGCGATCCGGCAGTTGCCGCGGCAGCAGTCCAGGGTTGCCAGCAGGTCCATCATTGCGCGGCTAAGGTCTCGACAGACTATCGTGACCGCGAGGACATCTTCGCCTGCAATGTCCTCGCGACGCGGCATCTGCTGCAAGCAGCGCTCGCGGCCGGCGTTGAAAAGGTGGTCGTCACTGGCTCGTTCAGCGCGGTTGGGCACCGGCCCGACGGGCCGAGCGATGAGACGCAGCCCTTCAATCCGCTCGAGCGGCACTTGCCTTACGGCTACACCAAGGCCGCGGTCGAGCACGAATGTCTGAAGGCGTACGCCGAGGGGCTGGCGGTCGTCGTCGCGGTCTCGACCGCCATTCTTGGCCCGTTCGACTTCAAGCCATCGCGCATGGGACAGGTGCTGATCCGGTTCGCTACGGGGCGCCTGCGTGCCTATGTACCCGGCGGCTTCACCTTCGTCGCGGCGCGCGACATCGTCGAAGGGCACCTCCTCGCTATGGCCAAGGGGCGTCCCGGACAGAAATACATCTTCGGTTCGGCGTTCCTGACCTTCGACGAGCTCATGGTGCTGTTCTCCCAGGTAACCGGACAGCCGCCGCCGCTGTGCGTGCCGCCCGCACTGATGACCGTCGTAGCGGAGGTCGCTGCGCTCGTCATGCCGCGCCTCATGCCGAGCGCCCAGCAGCTGCTGACCCCGGCCGCGATCCGCATCTTGAGACAGAATCGGCAAGCGGACATGTCCAAGGCGCAACGCGAACTCGGCTTCCGGCCGACGCCGATCGTAGTGGCGGTACACGAGGCCTACGATTGGTTCGTATCGCAAGGTGTCATCACGCCGCCACCCACGGCCGCACGGCTCTCGGCGGAATTGCGCCAGTGACTGCCGTCCCGGAGCTTACCGGAGGTTTGCCCTGGCTCGGCCATGCACTATCCTTCCGGCGCGACCCGGTGGCCCTGCTCGAGGGCGGTCGATCGTGTTATGGCGACATCTTCCGGTTCAACCTGCTCGGCAAATCGGTCTATGCGTTGCTGTCGCCGCGCGGCCACGAGGCGTTCTTTCGCGCCGCGGACGATCACCTGAGCGCCCGCGACGCCTACCGCTTCACGGTACCGATCTTTGGCGAGGGCGTCGCGTATGCGGTCAGCCCGGAACTGATGGACGAGCAGTTGCGGCTCCTCCACCCGGCGCTGCGCGATGAGGCGATGCAGAACTACGCCGGCATCATGGCGAACGAGGTCGAGCGCTTCGCCGACCGACTCGGCCCGGCGGGCGAGATCGACCTGCTGCCAGCCTTGAACGAGTTGACCATCTTCATCGCCGGCCGCTGCCTGATGGGCGAGGAGTTCCGCAGCCGCTTGTCGGCGGAGTTCGCCGCGCTCTACCGCACGCTCGAAGGCGGCATCAATCTGATCGCCTTCATGGCACCGCGCTTTCCCAGTCCGGCCAATTTCCGGCGCGACCGCGCCCGCTCCCGCGTCGCGGCTATGATCGCTGCGCTGATCGCCGACCGGCGGCGCGCCAGTGTCGCCAGCAACGATTTCCTGAGCGTTCTGATTGGCGCCCGCTACAAGGACGGTGCCGCACTGTCGGATGCGGTGATCACCGGGTTGCTGCTGACTTTGTTGTTCGCCGGCCAGCACACCAGCGCGGTGCTGGCGACCTGGCTGGGCGTGCTGGTGCTGCAGCATCCCGGCGAGGTTGCTGCCCTGCGTCGCGAGGCGGATGCGGTGATCGGCGATGGCCCGCTGCGCCTCAATGCGCTGAAGCTATTGCAGCACCTCGACCATTGCCTGAAGGAGGCCGAGCGGCTCCACCCGCCGCTGGTCATGCTGATGCGAAACGTCCGCAGTGCCTTTCCGGTCGGCGACACCGTCCTGCCGGCTGGCAGCTTGGCGCTGGTCTCACCGGCCGTGGGCCACCGCCTCCCCGAGGTCTTCGCCGATCCCGACCGCTTCGATCCCGCCCGCTTCGCGCCGCCACGCGAGGAAGACCGCAGAACGCCATTCTCGCTGATCGGGTTCGGCGGCGGCAAGCACCGGTGCATCGGCCTCGCTTTCGCCCATCAGCAGATCAAGGTGATTTGGACGCTGCTGTTGCGGCGCTTCGATTTCGAACTGGTCGACCCGGCGGCGCGACCCGACTATGCGACCTTCATCGTCGGCCCCCGCCCACCCACAATGGTCCGTTATCGCCGGCGCGCGACAGCCGAGCCGCGTGGGTCTAGCCGCTACAGTACCGCCGCGTGATCGCGCGATAGGCGTCCCAGCTCATCCAGGCATAAGCGGCAAACCACGGCAGGTTCGCCAGATAGAACAGCAGGTACGGGTAGGGGTCGTGGCTGGCGAAAACCGCGTAACCGGATATATGCGCGACCAGATAGTAAAGCAGCGTGCCGTAGAAGGTGTAGGTGGCGATCCCGAGCTGGAGCGGATAGCGGTACGGTTTGGATTTGACGATCTCCCAGATCAACAGGAATGAGAGCCATGGCGTGATCAGCGTATTGACGCCTTCGAGCGCAAGCGTGAACGACTTCTCTGATGGG
>Ga0066709_100003053_pt1 | contig 12622 bp, 10 predicted proteins | sample GraSoiAngelo_158_FD_79665 | JGI IMG/M metagenome (GOLD analysis project Ga0066709, IMG submission 79665) | Grasslands soil microbial communities from the Angelo Coastal Reserve, California, USA - 14_1009_16_30cm | ecosystem: Environmental > Terrestrial > Soil > Grasslands | place: USA... | reverse complement strand
CGCAACACCAGGGTTCGGTAATGGTTTCGGCACGTCGGAAAACGAAAACAGCCGCCAAATTACGGGCGGTAAGGTGAAGCACTAACCCGGCACAGAATCCGCCGGGCGCTCGCCGCTACTTCGCCGGCGCGCCGCTCAGCCCGTTGATCCAGCCGAGCACGGCACCCTGCCACCACCCGAGCAGCGATACCGCCGGCTGGCGCAGCCGGGTCGCCGCGCTCTGTGTGGGCCCTACCTCGATGTTGCGGCGGGCCCGCGACAGCACCGCGACGACCTGGTCGTGGCTGGTATTGGGATGATCGTTGAAGGCCTCGATGCGGCGAAAACGCCGGCCGGCGACCTGGCCGATGGCCTGCAGGATGGCCGGCTCCAGCAGCTCGGCGCCGTTGACGGCGCGGATCGCGCCGCGAATGCAATAGCGCCCGTCATGGCTGCGCAGCGCGCCCTTGCACCACCGGTCCGGGGTCCCGAGCAGATCGATCAGCGCATCGAGTTTTTGCACGGACTCGTCGACGACAAAACCGACACCATCAAACGGCATCCAGCTACCCTCCGCATCGCCCTCATGAACCGGCGCGCACAGCTAGAACATTCGGCCGCGTTCGGCGGTTCACGAGGGCTGTCCGAAAAACGACGCGCGCCGCCTATTCGGCGGTGAAGCCCAGTTTCAGCTGCAGGCGGATGCCGCCGAGCACGTCGCCGCGATCGTCCGCCACCGAGACGGCGCGGACATCGGCATCATCGAGCAGTTGGCGCGCCCGGTTCAGCGCTTCGTGCTCGGTCTCGAAGGTCTCCGTGTAGGCACGCTCCTGGTCCCGCCATTTCTTGATCGATAGCGGCATCGTGTCGTCATAGGAGATCCGATAGCTCATCTTTTCCCTCAACTCCGGTTGGCAGATTTACCGCAATTACGGTCCGCCGCGGGCAAGACAAACCCGTCGGCGCCCCGCGATGCGCGCTTAAAGAGCTTGGCTTTTAAAGAAACGTTCGACAGCCCCAACGCGGCCGGAGATTCGACGATCTTCCGGGCAGCAGTGTGGTCCCAATGAATCGTTTGGTAACTTCAGGAAGGCAGAGGTTTGTCTATCGGATTACCGTTTCGTTTCAGCCGAATGGCAAGGCGGCGGCAGCCGGCAAATCTGCCTCGGCAAAGGCCGTCAGGCTTTCCTCGATCGCCTGCTGCGGCAGGCCGCGGGTGATGAACACCATGCGGGTGCGGCGGTCCTCGCTCGGCCAGCGCGGCAACAGCACCGGCGGATGGAACAGGTGCTGCACGCCGTGCAGCACGACCGGCTGGTCCGGCCGCTCGGCGATCGCGACGATCGCCTTGAGCCGCAGCAGATCGTCGCCCCGCATCGACGCCAGCGCATCGAGCCAGCCCGACAGCGCGCTCCACGAGATCGGCCGGTCGCGGGTGATGCAGAAGGCACGGATCCGCTCGTCGTGGCGGTTGACGTCGTGATGATCGCCGTGCCCGTCATGATCATCCCCGTCATGATCATCATTATGCTGTGCCGCGACGGCTTCGTCGTTCAGCCAGCGCTGCACCTCGACGCTCTTGGTCTGGGGGTCGAACAGCCCGAGCCCGAACAGCGCGCTCGGATCGATCGCACCATGAGCGGCGCGCAATTGCGGCGCGCCGGGATTGAGCGTCGTGAGCCGGGCCGTGAGCGCGGCGAGCGCGCCGGGCTCGGCCAGATCGGTCTTTGTCAGGATCAGCCGGTCGGCGACGGCGGCCTGCTTGACCGCCTCGGGTTGACGGTCGAGCGTGCCGCCGCCATTGACCGCGTCCACGGTGGTGACGACGCCGTCGATCATGTAGCGCTCGGCGACGATCGGATCGGAGATCAGCGCGTGCAACACCGGCGCCGGGTCGGCAAGGCCGGTGGTCTCGATCACGGCGCGCGTGAAATACGGCACCCGCCCCTTGACCCGGCTGACGAACAGATCGGTCAGCGTGTTGACGATGTCGCCGCGCACCGTGCAGCACAGACAGCCGCTGTTCAGCAGCACGAAATCCTCGGTCGCGCTTTCGACCAACAGGTGGTCGAGGCCGATCTCGCCGAACTCGTTGACGATGACCGCGGTCGCCGCCATGCCCGGCTGCTTCAGCACATGGTTCAGCAGCGTCGTCTTGCCGCTGCCGAGAAACCCGGTCAGCAGCGTCACCGGGATGCGCGTGGTGGCATCGCTCAACGCCATGGGCAGGCCTCTCCTCGTCGCCGGCCGACTTTCCCGCGAAATTGCGGCGCCGTCGAGGGCCGCCGCGCGCTCGCCGGAACACCGGCAGTCGAATTATCGGGCGGGGAAGACCGCGCCGATTGCTGCTTATGATCCAGTAATGGCCGCGGCAGCGGCAGGCTTGTGCAGGGGAAGCGATGTACGGGCTGTTCTATTGGACCGGGCTGGCGACCTTTCTCGCCTGGACCGTCCTGTCGGTCTATTCCGCCTTCCACGGGTTCTAGGCCGCGCTTGCGCGCCCTCTCCGCCCTTCAGGGGGGAGAGGGAGGGGCCCGTCGCGGAGCGATGGGAGGGTGAGGTGGGTATCGGCGGGCGCTCTGGAATCCCCCACCTCACCCCAACCCTCTCCGCCCCCGGGGGCGGAGAGGGAGCATAAAGACCGAAAATCTCCTGACCGCCGCGCCCGCGCCGTCTTATGATGGCGCCGAGAGCCCATCCAGTTTGCGGGTGCGAGGGTATGAGCGACGTGTCCCATTTCATCAATGGCCAGCGCGTGAACGGTGCGAACGGCCGTTCGGGCGACATTTTCAATCCGGCGACCGGCGAAAAAATCCGGCGTGTCGCTTTCGCGGGCGCGGCCGAGATCGATGCCGCGGTCAAATCCGCGGGCGCCGCGTTTCCCGGCTGGGCTGCGACCCCGCCGCTGACCCGGGCGCGTATCCTCTTCAAGTTCCTCGAACTGCTGGCCCGTGAGCACGATGCCTTGGCGCGGGTCATCTCCGAGGAACACGGCAAGGTGTTTTCCGACGCGCAGGGCGAGATCACCCGCGGCATTGAGGTCGTCGAATTCGCCTGCGGCATTCCGCATCTGTTGAAGGGCGAGTTCACCGAGCAGGTCGGCCGCGGCATCGACAGCTGGTCGGTGCGTCAGCCGCTCGGCGTCTGCGCCGGGATCACCCCGTTCAATTTTCCGGCAATGGTGCCGATGTGGATGTTTCCGATGGCGATCGCCACCGGCAATACCTTCATCTTGAAGCCGTCTGAGCGCGACCCGTCCGCCGGCCTCCGCATCGCCGAGCTGCTGGCCGAGGCCGGGCTGCCGCCGGGCGTGTTCAACATCATCAATGGCGACAAGGAGGCGGTCGACGCGATCCTGAAGCATCCCGGGATCGCCGCGGTCAGCTTTGTCGGCTCGACCGCGATCGCCGAATACATCTACACCACCGCCGCGGCAGCCGGGAAACGGGTGCAGGCCCTCGGCGGCGCCAAGAACCACATGGTCGTGATGCCCGACGCCGATCTCGACCAGGCGACCGACGCGCTGATGGGCGCGGCCTATGGCGCCGCCGGCGAGCGCTGCATGGCGGTGTCGGTGGCGGTCGCGGTCGGCGGCGTCGGCGACAGACTGATGGACAGGCTGGTACCGCGGGTGCGGGCCTTGAAGATCGGCCCCGGCACCGACCCCGAGGCCGAGATGGGTCCGCTGGTGACGAAGCAGCACCTCGACAAGGTGCGCTCCTATGTCGATCTCGGGGTCAAGGAGGGCGCCAAGCTCGTCGTCGATGGCCGCGACCTCAAACTGCAGGGCTACGAAAACGGCTTCTTCATGGGCGGCTCGGTCTTCGACGAGGTGAAGCCGGAGATGCGCATCTACAAGGAGGAAATCTTCGGCCCGGTGCTGTCGGTCATGCGCACCGACACCTTCGACGAGGCGACCAGGCTCGCCAGCAATCACGAATACGGCAACGGCGTCGCGATCTTCACCCGCGACGGCGACGCCGCGCGCGAATTCGCCAGCCGGGTGCAGATCGGCATGGTCGGCATCAACGTGCCGATCCCGGTGCCGATGGCGTTCCACAGCTTCGGCGGCTGGAAGCGCTCGCTGTTCGGCGACATGGCGGTCTACGGCAGCGAGGGCGTGCGTTTCTACACGCGCCTCAAGACCGTGACCGCCCGCTGGCCAACCGGCATCCGCGCCGGCGCCGAATACATCATGCCGACGATGCGGTAAGCCGCGAATGAGGCCCCCTTGAAAAGGATCGGCTCTGTTCCTATTTTGTTCTCCCACATCCGAGATGGCAGGTCTATCCGTGCGGCTGATGAACGAGGCGGGAAATTCCCTGTTAAAATGCGAAAAATTCCCTGTTAGCAGGGGATTTGTCTGTTCCGGCCGGCGGCTCGTAGCGTCGACCTCGCCGCGCGGCGGCCACTGCACCCAGGAAATCGGGAGATTTGCCGAGAAATGAACGATGTACCGCAGAACGCGCGGGTCGCTGGCGCCGGCAGCAAAACCCGGAACGGGCAGCGCCGGCCGGCGCGCGCCGAGCTGATTTGGGACGGGAAATACGACGAGGCCGGCCGGCGCGTCGCGCCACTGCGCGTCGCGTTGCCGTTTCAGGCGGTCGAGACCGTCAACGAGTCGGCGCAGGACCGGCAACGCAATTTGCTGTTAGGCCCAGGATTCCGAGAGGAGGAATGGCGCAACCGGCTGATCTGGGGCGACAAGAAATATGTCCTGCCGTCGCTGCTTTCCGAATTCGCCGGCAAGGTCAACCTGATCTATATCGATCCGCCGTTCGACACTGGCGCGGATTTCTCCTTCACCGCGACGGTGCCGGACGACCCCGACAGCGAAGGCGACGACTCATTCACTTTCACCAAAGAACCAAGCATCATTGAGCATAAGGCATACCGCGACACTTGGGGTCGTGGCTTGGATTCGTACCTGCAATGGTTTTACGAGACTGCTGCCTTCCTTCACGAATTGCTGGTGGAGAACGGAAGTATTTATGTTCATCTTGATCCCGGAGTAAGCCACTACGCGAAGATCGTCCTTGATGAAATTTTTGGCCAGCACGCATTTCGGAATGAGATTGTATGGAAACGGAGTAGCGCCCACAGCGACAGCAAGCAGGGAATGTCGCAGTATGGCCGCGTCACTGACTCTCTATTGTTCTACACAAAAGGATTGAGTTGGACTTGGTCCCAGCATTTCCAGCCGTACAAGGCGGTCAAACACTGGTCACAATGGATCGATTACTGGGCCGTCGATTGGGAGAACAAGAGCGACACATTCCACAATGAGTGGCAGACCTACCGGACGCGCAAAGACAAGTCGCTGATGCTGGAAACCGAGCACACCTATGCTGACCCAGGCGAATACACGGTCGTCGTGAAGGTGATCGACATTCTCGGCAACGACACGACCAAGACCGTCAAGGTGAAAGTAGCCTAACGGTGGCCCGCGCGCGCAAACAGAACTCCGATCAGCTCTCGCTTCTGGAAGCGCGCGTTTCGACCGCGCCGTTGGTTCCCGGCATCCGCGAAAAGGTCAAAGCCTGGAGCGAAGGCGGGTACAAGGGGATCAGCGACACGACGCGCATCCTGCTGAACTATTGGTTCCACACCGATCACCGGCTGCCGGACGGCCGCAAATTTGCCTATCATTATTTTCAGCGCGAAGCTGTCGAGACGCTAATCTACCTCTATGAGGTCGCCGCGCTGCGGCGGCATAAGGGCCTGGTGGAGACCTTTGCCACCCGCGGCGATCTGCGTCTGCTGCAATACGACGATTTCGCCCGCTACTGCGTCAAAATGGCGACCGGCAGCGGCAAGACAAAGGTGATGTCGCTTGCCATTGCCTGGCAATTCTTCAACGCCGTAGCCGAGGCCCGAGACGACTTCGCGAGATCGTTTCTGCTGATCGCGCCGAACGTGATCGTGTTCGAGCGGCTGCGGACGGATTTTGAAGGCGGCCGGATCTTCCGCACCGATCCGGTGATCCCGCCGGAACTTCAAATCTTTTGGCAGGATTTTCAGTTCTACATGCGCGGCGAGGGCGAGCGGGCAAGCTCGCTCGGCGCGCTGTACCTGACCAACGTGCAGCAGTTCTATGAGCGGCCCGAGGCCGGGCAGAACGAGCCCGACGAGCTGACGGCGGTCCTCGGGCCAAAGCCGCCGGCGCAAACCTCGGCAATCGAGGATTTCGCGCGGCGCATCGTCGATCGCGGCGGACCGGCGGTCGTTCTGAACGACGAAGCGCATCATACGCATGACGAGGAAAGCGAGTGGAACAGGATCATCCGCGGTCTGCACGCCGATGTCGCCGGTGGGCTGGCCGCGCAATTGGATTTCACGGCAACGCCGCGCCACAGCAAGGGTCAACTATTCTCCTGGACCGTCTACGACTACCCGCTGAAGCAGGCCATCATCGACAATGTCGTCAAGCGCCCGCTCAAAGGAATCGCTCAAGGCATTGCTGAGCAGCCATCGCAAGTCGCTAGCACGCGCTATCAGGCGTACCTGGCGGCGGGCGTGGAGCGCTGGAAGGAATATCGCGAGCAGTTAACGCCACTCGGCAAGAAACCGGTGCTGTTTGTGATGATGAACGATACGGCCGAAGCCGACGACGTGGGCGACTGGTTGCGCGCGAAATACCCGTCCGAGTTCGGCGCAGAGAAGTTGCTGATCATCCACACCGACAGGTCGGGCGACGTTTCGAGAAAGGATCTGGACGTGGCGCGCAGGGCGGCGCGCGAGGTCGATGACGAGAAAAGCCCGGTCAATTGCATTGTCAGCGTGATGATGCTGCGCGAGGGCTGGGACGTGCAGGGCGTCACGGTGATCGTTGGTCTAAGGCCTTACACGTCCAAGGCCAGCATCCTGCCCGAGCAGACCGTCGGACGCGGCCTGCGCCTGATGTTTCGGGGCACCAGCGGCTACACCGAGCGGGTCGATGTGATCGGAAACAAGACGTTTATCGCGTTTGTCGAACAGCTCGAACGCGAAGAAGACATTCAACTGGAGACGTTCAAGATCGGCGAGAAGGTGACCATCGTCACCATCGCGCCGGACCCGGCAAAAACCGCCCAAGATATCGCGATCCCGGTGCTCAGCCCGATCCTCACCCGCAAGAAGTCTTTGGCGGAGGAAATCGCCGGGCTCGATATCGGCGCGTTCACCTGTCCGGTGCTGCCGCGCAAACAGGACGATGCCGTAGCAAAGACATTCCGCTACGAGGGTTACGACATCATCACGCTGCAAAAGCTGATCGAGCGAGAATACGCGATTCCGGAGCCGCAGACGGCCGAGGAAGTGATCGGCTACTACGCTCGACGGATTGCACAGGACGTTAAGTTGCCGTCACAGTTTTCGGTACTGGCGCCAAAGGTGAGGGAGTTTCTCGAAACCAAGGCGTTCGGCGAGCCGGTGACGTTGAACGAGCCTGTGATGATCAAGGCGATCAGCAGCAACGTGGCTCAATACGTGACGGTGAAAACATTCGTCGAAGCGCTGCGGAAGCTCGTCATCTCCGAGCTAGAGCCGCAGCTTCTGCACGCCGGGCGGTCTCTTTCCGAAACACCGCCATTCCCGTGGTCGCGCCCGACGCTCGCGGCAGACAAGTGCATTTTCAATCTCGTCCCCTGCCATAACGAGTTCGAAAAGGAGTTCGCGCAGTTTCTACAGAAGGCGCCGGATGTGCAGCGATTCGCCAAGTTGCCGGAGCAGTTCGCGTTCGCGATCGACTACACCGACAACACCGGTAATCTGTGCTATTATGAACCGGATTTCGTCGCGCTCGCCAGCGACGGCACGCATTACATCGCTGAGACCAAAGGCTTGGAGGACACGAACGTCGCCAACAAGGACCGGGCGGCGCAACTGTGGTGCGAGAACGCGACGCGGCTGACCGGCAAGCCGTGGGCCTACTTGAAGGTCTTGCAAACAGCCTACAAACAGCTTCAGCCGAACCGATTTGAGGATTTATCCGTTTTGGCGCCGGGTGATCTTTTCGCAAGCAGCCCCCGCATTCCCGAACTTAGTGTCGTGGCTCTACGGCGTTCCGTCGAATGCAAAGGCGGCGTTGTGCCTGAGGGCGGCAGGGGGACGGTGGTTCACGTCTATCGTGATGGCGGGCATTACGAGGTCGAGTTCTCCGAGCCGTTTCGGTGCACGGTCACAGTTGCGGCCGACGATATCCAGCCGGCATGAGCCAACTCCCAAGGGCGGCGCATGCCACCCTGGCCGATGCGAAAATCACCCAGTATCTGCTGAACAGCGCTCATCCTGACGGAGCCGCTAAGGCAATGTTCTTTCGGTCCTTTGGCTTCTCCTCCGCGAATTGGGGTGAACTAAAGAAATCGCTGCTGAACCATCCGCACCGGAACCCGGTGACAGACCGAACCAGCAGCCCGTTTGGCGAAAAGTTTGAGGTCAGCTGCTCGTTGATCAAGCCGGACGGCCGCAATCCTTGCGTCGTGTCGGTCTGGATCATTGAGCCACCCAGCTCAAACCCTAGGCTCATCACCGCATACCCAAACCCTTGAGCAGCGGGTTTGTGGAGCCGCATTTCTTCGGCGGTTTCGCTTCACATCACCCGCTCTGCAATCCTAACCCTTTTTACCGCACCAGGTCGGTGGCCAGGTGGTAGAGGCAGTCGCCGCGTTCGACACGGCCGGGAACGCGCTTGCAGATGACGGTGCCGCTGCGCGCGAAGCGGGCGATCGCGGGTTCGCGCCACGGCGTGTCGTGCGGATGAATCGCGCCCGCCGCCGCACCGGCCTCGATTTCGGCGCCGAGCTCGACGAGCGGCTCGAACAGGCCCGGCTCCGGCGCGTAGCAATAGTAATCCGGGCCGCTGACCTGCATCAGCCGGGTCGTGAATTCCGCCGGCCGCGGTTCGCTCGTCAGCGCCCCCAGCACATGCAGGACCCGGCGCACCCCGCCCTCGGCGATGCGCAGCGCGGCCGGCGTCACCTGGCCACCGCCCGCCAGCTCGGTGCTCATATGGCGGATGCCGGCCCGCGCCGCCGCCGCGGTCAACGTCATATCGCCCCAGCCGCCGCCATCCACCAGATAGCCGACCGGCGCGCCGAAGACGCGCATCAACGCCAAGGCGCGCTCGACGGCCTCGGGCGTGTCGGGCCGCCGCCCCAGCGTGCTCGGCAGATAGGTCAGCGAGCTGCCGCCCGAGTGAATATCGAGCACGAAATCGCAGCGCGGCAGCAATTCGCTTTCGATGTAATAGGCGATTTGCGCCGTCGGTCCGCCGGTCGGGTCGCCCGGAAAGCTGCGGTTCAGATTGCCGGCATCGAGCGGCGAGGTGCGGGTGCCGGCCATCGCGGCCGGGAAGTTCGCCGAGGGCAGGATGATGATATGGCCGCGCACCTCAGCCGGATCGAGGTCGCGGATCAGCCGGCCGAGCGCGACTTGCCCCTCATATTCGTCGCCGTGATTGCCGGCCATCAGCAGGATGCGCGGGCCGTCGCCATTGCCGCCAGTGTTGCTGATCCGGGCGATCGGGATCGGAACCCAGCCGTAGGCGGAACGATGAACCGAATGCGGCAGGCGGAGAAACCCGGTTTGCCTGCCGTCGCCATCGAGATCGATCTCGGGGGAAAGGCGGCTCCGCGTGGTCGGCATGAACGGCTCCTGGCTGGGCGCAAACGGACGGCATAGGGCCGTCCGGTGACCATACAATGCGCAGCTATAGAAGAGCACCGCGCCCGTCGGCCGGCCGACGCATAGATACGACCGACCACCGAACGCGACGAGGGTTCGCGCGCCCTATCCCGGTCCGCGTTGAACCAGGCCTGCCGGGAACTGCCAGGTAGACTTGACCTCGGCATGCATTGGCGGCCGAACGGATGATGCCTTTCCGGACCGGACCCCGCGCGTCGCCGGTCCAATCGCTGCCACAGCCACTTACGGAAACCGCACCGCCTGGGGCTCCTGGGCTTTACCGATTCAAGTGTTCAGACGCGCTCAGTAGATACGAGTATAGATAACTACCGTTGAAGATTAACCATAAATTCATTTGGTAAACCGATACTGATTTGGAATGCTAGATCATCCCGTTTAACACCTCGTAGATTAACAATCGAAAAGGTGCATTATGTTTACATGCTCAGCTACTTTTGCCCTCGCCTGTCAGATAGCGGTTTGGCTGACGAACGCGAATGCCACCCTGCTGCCGCCTTACTGGCATTTTGAGCCGCATCACATCAAAGCGATCGTCGATACGGCTTACGAGGAGTCCGGCTTTCGGCCCTGCGTCAAGAGCCGAGACGGCTCTGTCGGACTTTGGCAATGGCGTGGCTCACGCCGTGAATATCTGCACGAGAAAGCCAATACCCCGCCCACGACTTGTGTGCCAGCCGAGTCACAGGTGCGGTTCATGATCGACGAGCTTCTGACGCGCCGGGAAGCGCCGGCCTTCTTCGCGGCTCGTGACTATCGGACCGCGCGATCGGTCTTCGTGCGCGGGTTCGAGGTCCGCCGGATGGATTTGATCCGTCGCGCGGGATTATGATTTAGATTCGCTCGGCTAGGCGTTTTTAGTTTGGGTGCCTGCCACTCGTGTGGGCCGCCTGCTTATTAGGCGCCCGCGCCGCGGCGGCGCCTGCCCTCCAACGCCTCGGCCTCTTCCTCGAACTCCTCCGCCCATTGCCGGAGCTGCTCTTTACTCTCCGGTCTGATGGCGATCCGCAGCAGATCACGGCATCGCTGGGCTTTCGACCGCATATCGTCAGGGCCAAGCATGGCGGCTTTCTCCTTTCTCCCCCGTACGAAAACAAATCTCGAGGGATCGCCACTCCGATCGACATAGATCGGTTGCCCGCCGGGCGGCGCCGATACCCCAGGTTGCGGCGAGGCCACGAAGCGAGCTTGCCGCCGCCGCGGCTGCGCCGATCCCGCCGGACGGTTGTTGCTCCTGACAAGAGACCCCGATTTGTCTGGAGGGAAAGAATTGCACCCAGGGCGGCGAATCGGTCGATAACGCGATCGCCTGGGCAGCCGACGAGCTCGAAGGCTTTATGAGGGTTGAGAGAGGATTTGCGCGACGAGCGGAGCGGCAAAGCAATCTTCGGGAAAAATGATTCTAACCGCGAGATTGCTTCGTCTTGCCGCAATGACAATGCGATGGCGGTATAATTGGCCCCGGCTGCAGGCGCCAATTCGCGCATCACGTTAGTACAATACACTAAGGTAAAGCTTTCTTAAGGCTGTTCGGGTGCTATGATCCGGGCATGCCGAACGCGCGATTTCTCGCCGCCCTCTGTCTTATTTTAAGCGTTGTCTGGGCCGGAACGATCCGTGCCGAGGAGACGCCGCCCTCCGCGGTCGGGCGGATCAGCGCTGCTTCGGGCGCGATCAGCCTGCGTCCGGCGGGCGGCGAATGGGTTGCGGCGACGCTCAACGACCCGCTGATCGCCGGGATGGCGGTACGCACCGCCGCGCCGGCCCGCGCCGCGCTCGGGATCGGCGCCGCACAGATCGCACTGTCCGGCGCAACCGAGCTGGAGATTGCGCATCTCGACGCCAGCGCCCGCCAGATCGCCGTCAAGCAGGGCCGCATCGGCATCCATCTGGCGCGGCTCGGTTCCGGCGAGAGCGTCGAGATCGATCTGTCGCGCGGCGGCGTCTGGCTGACGGCGCCGGGCGACTACGACGTCATCGCCGGTAGCGACCAAACGCCCGCCCGGGTCGCGGTCTTCGCCGGCCAGGCGCGTTTCGCCGGCACTGGCATCGATCGCACGATCGCAGCCGGGTTGGCGCTGGTACTGAATGCCCGGTCCCCGATTGCCGCGACCCTCGAGAACGCAGCGTCCGATGCGTTCGTCGCCTCATGGCGGCCGGCGCCGGACGCTCCCGCCGAGGCGGTCGCGCTGCGCCATGTCTCGCCCGAGATGCCGGGTTGGGAAACGCTCGATGCGGCCGGCAGTTGGGAAGAGGCCGCCGGCCTCGGCGAGGTGTGGTTTCCGAAGAATCTGCCCGATGACTGGGCGCCCTACCGCTACGGCCACTGGCGCTGGGTCATGCCGTGGGGGTGGAACTGGGTCGATGACATGCCCTGGGGCTTTGCGCCGTCGCATTACGGCCGCTGGGCCCGGGTCGCCGCATCCGGCGGGGACAGCGAGCGCTGGGCCTGGGTTCCGGGCAAGCCCGGCGCGCATCCGGTCTATATGCCGGCCGCGGTCAATTTTCTCGGCACCGCCGGGATCGGCCTCAGCTGCCCCGACCCGGTCGGCGCGGCTGTGGCGTGGTTTCCGCTGGCCCCGGGCGAGACTTACTGGCCGAGCTATACGAGCGACCTCGATCTGATCCGCCGCATCAATGACGGATCAGTCAAGGACGTCGCGAAGATCGGACCGGGCGTCGGCGGCGAGCCGCCCGGCGAGCTGACCACCGCAGCCTATCAGAACCGCCGTTTCGCCAGCGTCGTACCGCGCGCGGTGTTTGCCGGTGGGCGGGCGGTCGCGCCGGCCCTGGTGCCGCTGCCGACGGAGCGGTTGGTCAACGCACCGCTGCTGCCCGGCTCGCCGCAAATCATGCCGCCGGCCTCGCGCCCGGTCGTCGTGGCGATGGCCGGCGCGGTGCACACGCTGGCGCGCATCCTGGCGCCGCCTTCGTCGCGCGCCGCGGCGCGGACCGCAATCCT
>Ga0066709_100003052_pt1 | contig 12625 bp, 8 predicted proteins | sample GraSoiAngelo_158_FD_79665 | JGI IMG/M metagenome (GOLD analysis project Ga0066709, IMG submission 79665) | Grasslands soil microbial communities from the Angelo Coastal Reserve, California, USA - 14_1009_16_30cm | ecosystem: Environmental > Terrestrial > Soil > Grasslands | place: USA... | reverse complement strand
ATCCCCGCGTACGTGCGCACGTTCGGCGTCAACGCGTCGATCACGCGCGGGTCGAACACGTACGGACCGAACCAGTATCCCGAGAAGCTGATCCCGCTCTTCGTCACGAACGCGCTCGACGGCGAGCCGCTGCCGGTCTACGGCGACGGCAAGCAGATCCGCGACTGGCTCTACGTCGAGGACCATTGCTCCGGGATCGAGCTCGTGCTGCGCGAGGGCAAGCCGGGCGAGGCGTACAACGTCGGCGGCGGCAACGAGCACGAGAACATCGAGGTGATCGAGCTGATCCTCGAGCTGACCGGCGCGGATCGGTCGTTGCTGCGCCACGTCGAGGACCGACCCGGCCACGACCGGCGCTACGCGCTCAGCACCGAGAAGCTCCAGAGGGTCGGCTGGCGACCCTCACGCGACTTTCGGGAGGGGATGCGCGAGACCGTCGAGTGGTACCGCGCCAACCGCGCCTGGTGGGAGCCGATCAAGTCGGGCGAGTTCCGCCGCTACTACGAGCGGCAGTACGCACAGCGGCTACGGGCTAGCACTTCTTCGCCCGCTTGAGCGCCTCCTTCGGCTCGTGTCGCGGCGGCTCGAGCTCCTTCGCGCGCTCCAGGTAGGGCACCGCCTCGCTGCAGCGGCCGAGCTGGAGCAGCGAGTAGCCCAGGTTGAAGTTCGCATATGCCTCGTACGGATCGGCCGGACCCGTGCCTCGGAGGCCCTGGACGGCCTGCTGCAGCAGCGGAATCGCGGCCGCGTAGTCTCCGCGCTGCATCGCCACGTAGCCCTGGTCGTTGAGCCTGTGCGGGTCGCCGCCGGTCGGGGCTGCGGCGGTCGTGGTCGGCGCAGCCGGGGCGGTCGTCGCCTGGACCGTCGAGCCCTGCCGCGTCACCGTCCGGACGTGCGTCTGCGTCCGCGCCTGCGGGTGGGAGCCTGAATGACCACCGAGCACGGCGCCGAGGATCCCGCCGACGATCGCGGCCAGCGCGAGCAGCGCGACCAGCGGCACGAGCCACGGGCTGCGGCCACGGCGACGCGGCGGCCGGCGGCGCGGTGGCGGCGCAGCGGGAGCGAACGCGCGGGTGCTCCCCGCCGCCTCGTCGAGCGCGGCGCGGAGAGCGGCGACGAACTCGGCGTTGCTCCCGAACCGGTCGGCCGGATCCTTCGCCAGCGCGCGCTCGAAGACGGGATCGAGCTCGCAGGGGAGGTCGGGGTTGCGGTCGCAGACCGACGGCACGGGCTGGTTGACGTGCGCTGCGGCCTCGGCCGTCAGCGTCTCGGACTGGAACGGCCGCGAGCCCGTCAGGAGCTCCCAGCCGACGACGCCGAGCGCGTAGCGGTCGCTCGCCGCCGTCGCGCGGCCGCCCTGCGCCTGCTCCGGAGCGAGGTAGCCCGCGGTCCCCAACACGGTTCCCGTCGCGGTGAGCGAGTCCATCCCGGCCGCGCTCGCGATCCCGAAGTCGGCGACGTGCACGTTCCCGTTCCGGTCGAGCAGCAGGTTCGCCGGCTTGACGTCGCGGTGCACGACGCCCTCGGCGTGCGCCGCGTCGAGGGCCCGCGCGGTCTGGCCCAGCCAGTCCAGCGCGCGGCCGGGCGGCTGGGCGCCCTCGCGTTGCAGCCTCTCGTCGAGCGAGCCGCCGCCGAGATACTCCATGACGATGAACGGCCGGTCGTTCCACTCGCCGACGTCGAAGATCGTCACGACGTTCGGGGCGCCGCTCAGCCGCGCCGCGGAGAGCGCCTCGCGCGTGAAGCGCGCACGGATCGCGTCGTCCTCCGCGTACCGCTGGGCGAGCAGCTTGATCGCGACGGCGCGGCCGAGCGTCGTGTCGGTCGCGCGGTAGATCTCGCCCATCGCTCCGCGCCCGATCCGCTTCGCCCCCTTGTAGCGCGGCGGCAGCAGGTCAGTCTCCACCGGCATCCGGAACCCCGTTCCCCGGGAGGATGAATTGAAGCTTCGGTAAAGAAGTCCCCTGGGCGGAAAAAGCGCTGCTACCCTCGCAAACCTGGGGGTCTCAACCGGTTGATCGTGCCTCGTTCCCTCGTCCTTGCGCTCGTGTTTCTGCTCCTCGGAGCAGGGGCGGCGTCCGCACGCGGCGACGCGCCCGTCTGCGCCGCGAGCTGCAAGGCGGCGCCGGCCGGCTCCGGCGCGCTGCTCGTCCTCTCCGGCCACGGCTGGGGCCACGGCGTCGGAATGAGCCAGTACGGCGCCTACGGCTACGCGCAGCACGGCTGGACGTACCAGCAGATCGTGACGCACTACTTCGCCGGCACGACCCTCGGGCCCGCGCCCGTGTCGCGCGTCCGCGTGCTGCTCGCCGACCGGAAGAAGTCGCTGACCGTCGCGTCTGACGCCGACTTCACCGTCAAGGACGCCGCCGGCACCGTCCACCCGGTGAGCGCCGGCTCGTATCCGTTCGGCCCGGGCCTCAGGATCCCCACCGCCGACGCGGCGACTCCTGCGCCGTTGCCGGGGCCGCTGACCTTCACCGCATCGCCAGCCGCGCCGCTCCAGCTCGGCGGCAAGCCCTACCGCGGGTCTTTCCAGGTCGACGTCGTCAACCGCAAGTTGCGCGCGATCGACATCGTCGGCCTCGAGCAGTACCTCTACGGCGTCGTCCCGTCGGAGATGCCATACACGTGGGCGGCGGAGGCGCTCGAGGCGCAGGCGGTCGCCGCGCGCTCGTACGCGCTCTCGAACCGCGCGGTCGCGGCGCCGTTCGACCTCTACTCCGACACGCGCAGCCAGGTGTACCTCGGAATCGCGCACGAGCGACCGTCGACCAACGCCGCCGTCGACGCGACGGCCGGGCAGGTGCTCCTCTACGGAGGCCAGGTCGCGCACACGTACTTCTTCTCGACGTCGGGCGGCCGGACTGCGAACGCGGCCGACATCTGGACCAGCGGCACGTCGCTTCCATACCTCGTCGCGGTCCCCGATCCGTACGACTCGATCTCGCCGTACCACGACTGGGGCCCCGTCCCGTTCACCGGCGCCGCGCTCGCGAAGGCGTTCCGCGTTCCGGGGGGCGTCACCGATGCGCAGACGACGCTGAACGCGTCCGGCCGCGTCTCGACGCTCTCGCTGCTCGGGCCCCAGGGCCAGGTCGACGTCCCGGCGGGCACAGTGCGCACGAAGCTGAAGCTGCGCTCGACGTGGTTCGACGTCGGCGTCCTCTCGCTGAGCCGGCCGTTGCCGGCGGCGCCCGTCGAGTTCGGCGGCGCGGTCCAGCTGAGCGGCGTCGCGCGCGGGATCGCCGGCGTGGCGCTCGAGCAGCGTTCCGCGGGCTCGACGTGGCAGGCTGTCGGGCCGGTCGCGCCGGCCGCGGACGGCACGGTCGCGATCCCGGCGAAGCCAACGGTGACCACGGATTACCGGCTCGCAACGACGACGGCCGCCGCGGCGCCGGTGCGGATCGCGGTCGCGCCGCGCATCCGCTTCTACGCCGACAAGACGCCTGATCACCTGCGCGGGCTCGTGCGGCCAGTCCTCACGGGCGCGCCGGTCGCGGTGCAGAGCCAGGACGCCGCAGGCGCCTGGACGACGGTCGCGACGACGACGGTCGATGCGAACGGCGACTTCGACGCGACCCTCCAGCTCGCCACGGGCACCTACCGCGCGCGGATCGCGGCCACGAAGGGCTTCGTCGCAGGAACGACGCCGCCTCTGAGCGTCGTCACGGCCCGGAGATGATGCGCGCACTCGCCGGCGCGGCCGTCGCCGCGCTCGTAGCGGCCGGAACTGCGGCCGCGTTCACGCCCACGGACCCGCTCGCCGCGAAGCAGTGGTATCTCGCCGCCGACCACGCGTTCGACCTCTGGCCGGACCCGCCCGCCCAGACGCTCTTCATGCCGACGAAGGTCGCGATCGTGGACTCCGGGATCGACGCGAACCATCCGGACTTCGCCGGCCGCATCGTCCTCGGCCGCAGCTTCGTGGGAGGGGACTGGAGGACGGACCCGCAGGGCCACGGCACCTTCGTCGCCGGAATGATCGCCGCGAATCTCGACGGCCAGGGCATCGTCGGGATCGCGTACCCGTCCGCCCAGCTGATCGTCGCGAAGGTCGTGCGGGCCGACGGCACGATCCCGCTCAGCGCGGAGTCGGCGGCCATCCGCTGGGCGGCCGACCAGGGAGCGCGCGTGATCAACCTGAGCCTTGGCGGCGTGCGGGACCCGCGGGCTCCGGCACGGGACACGTACTCGCGGGCCGAAGCGGACGCGGTCGCGTACGCGTACCAGAAGGGCGCCGTGCTCGTCGCCGCAGTGGGCAACGGGGACGAGGCGCCGGCGACGCCGTGGCCATATGCGAGCTATCCCGCTGCGCTCCCGCACGTGATCGGCGTCAGCGCGCTCAGCCGGAGCGGATCCGTGCCGACGTTCTCGAATCGGGATCGCATCTACAACGACATCGCGGCACCGGGTCAGGAGATGTTCTCGACGTTCCCGCGCGACCTGACGGCGCTGCGGCCGACATGCCCCGACCAGGGCTACTCGGACTGCGGCACCGACGACTACCGGCGCCCCGAGGGCACGTCCTTCGCCGCGCCCCAGGTGACGGCGGCCGCGGCGCTGCTGATCGGCCTCGATCCCGCGCTGCGCCCCGACCAGGTCGGTGCGATCATCGAGCAGACCGCGGACGACGCCAACGCGTCGAACGGTTGCCACATGTGTCCGCTCCTGCGCGACCCGTACACGGGCTGGGGCAAGCTCAACATCGCGAAGGCGATCGCGGCGCTCGACGGACCCCTGCCGCCGGCCGACCAGTACGAGTCGAACGACAACGCCGGGACGCAGGCCCACACGCTCTTCAGCGGAACAGCCGACCTCCATGCGACGCTCGACTTCTATGACGATCAGGTGGACGTCTACCGGGTGCGGCTCGGCAGGGGTCAGCGCCTCGACGCGATCCTGACCGGGCCGGCAGGCGCGAACGTCGATCTCGTCCTCTGGAAGCCGGGCACGCAACGGGTCGACGACCTCCGTTCGCAGCGGTTGCGCGCCGCCCAGTCGTCGAAGCCGGGACCGGACGAGCGACTGACCTACCGGACACGGACGACCGGCTGGTACTACCTCGAGACGAAGCTCACGGCGCCGTTCACGGGCGCCTACCCCTACACGCTCGACTACAGCAAGCGCACCTAGAGCAACTCTTCGTCGGGCACGTCGCGGATCACGCGCGCCGGGCTTCCGACGACGAGCTTTCGCGCCGGAACGTCCTTCGTCACGACCGCGCCCGCGCCGACGAATGCCTCCTCGCCGATCTCGACACCGGGACAGAGGACGGCGCCGCCGCCGACCCGCGCTCCGCGACGGATCGTCGGACCCTTGATCAGTTCGTGTCGCTGGTCCGTGCGGCCCATGAAGTTGTCGTTCGTCGTCACGACGCACGGCGCGATGAACACGTCCTCCTCGAGCTCGCAGTAGGCGGTGATGTACGCCTCGGCCTGGATCTTCGTGCGCGGGCCGATCGTCGTGTCGTTCTCGACGAGCGAGCCGCGGCCGATCACGACGTCGTCGCCGACGACGACGCGCTCCCGCACGCACGACTGATCGCCGAGGATCACGCGCGCGCCGATCCGCGAGCCGGCGAAGACGATCGCTCCGGTGGAGACGATCGTCCCGTCGCCGATCTCCGTCGGCGGCAGCGGTTCCTTCTTCGCGGTCGAACGCGGCGAGAGCGACGGCTGCTTCCCGACGACTGCATGCTCGAGCACCTTCACGCCTTCGCCGAGAACGGTTCCCCGATGGACGATCGCGCTCGGGTGGATCTCCGCGCTCAAGCGCGCACGCCTTCGAGCGTGCGCTGGAGCGCATCGAGCGCGCGTACGACCGCGAGGCCGTCGCGCGCTTCCTTGTGGTCTTCCGGCCCGCTCGCGACGAGCTGTAGGAAGTGCGTGCATTCGAGGCGGAGCGGCTCGTCGTTCGGAATCCGCGGGCTCGAGATGTCGCCGGTGCGCGTGCGCCACTCGCCGTAGGTCTCCGCGGGCTGCCACGGACCCTTCTCGTAGATCGTCACCTTGCGCTCGAGCTCCATGTCGTCGAAGACGACCATCTTCTCGTTCCCGACGACGGTGATCTTCCGCATCTTGTGCGGGTCGAGCCAGGAGAGGTGCATGTGCGCAATCTTGCCGCTCGGGAAGCGGAGGTAGCAGAACACGACGTCCTCGACGCCCGGGTTGAGGAACGCGTTCCCGTGCGCCCACACCTCGTCCGGCTCCTCGTCGAGCAGGTAGAGGATCACCGAGAGGTCGTGCACGCCGAGCGACCAGAGTGCGTTCTCGTCCTTGCGGATCACGCCGAGGTTCTGCCGGTTGCCGTAGATGCAGTAGACCTCACCGATCTCGCCGGCGTCGATCAGCTGCTTCACCCGCTGGATGCCCGGGTGGTACAGCAGCAGGTGGCCCGGCATGAGGACGAGGTCCTGCTGCTCGGCGAGCGCGACGAGCTCTTCCATCTCAGAGGCGCGCATCGCCGGCGGCTTCTCGACGAAGACGTGCTTGCCGGCCGCGAGCGCGCGGCGCGCCAGCTCGTAGTGCGTCGCGACAGGCGTCGCGACGACGATCGCGTCGAGCTCGGCCTCGGAGAGCATCGCGTCGAAGTCGTTGTAGACCTTCGCGTGGGGGTAGCGCGATGCGAAGCGCTCTCGCAGGGCAGGATCGAGGTCACAGACCGCGCCGAGCGCGTCGAGGTCGTCGAAGTTCCTTGCGAGATTCGGACCCCAGTAGCCGAGCCCGACGAGGCCGACCCGAGGCGTCCGGCTCAAAGCTTCCAGACCTTCTCGGATTCGCGGCCCTTCTTGCCGGTCGCGTTGCGGAAGTCGACGACGACGTGCGCGCGATCGACGAGATCCTCGTAATCGATCGTCGAGTGCGCCGTGACGATGGCAATGCAGTCGTACGCGTCGGGCTCCATCGGCACCGAGCGCAGACCGAACTCCGGCAGCTCGGGAACGTGCTGGTCGTGGTACGAGACGTCGGCGCCCGCGTTCTGGATCAGTTGCAGGATCTTCAGCGCCGGCGACTCGCGCATGTCACCGATGTCCGCCTTGTACGCGACACCGAGGATGAGGACCTTCGAGCCGCTGAGCGACTTGCGCGCGCCATGGTTCAAGGCCTGCGAGATCAGCGATCGGCAGTAGTACGGCATGTTCTCGTTGACCTTGCCGGCGAGCTCGATGAACTCGGTGGAGAAGTCGTACTCGCGCGCCTTCCACGTCAGGTAGAAGGGGTCGATCGGGATGCAGTGGCCGCCCAGGCCGGGACCGGGCTGGAACGACATGAATCCGAACGGCTTGCTCGCGGCCGCGCCGACAACCTCCCAGACGTCGATTCCCATCCGGTCGCAGAGCTGCGCGAGCTCGTTGACGAGCGCGATGTTGACCGAGCGAAAGATATTCTCGAGCAGCTTCGTCAGCTCCGCGGCCTCGGGGGACGAGACGGAGTGCACGGTGTCGATCGCGCTGCGATAGAGCTCGGCCGCGCGCTCCGTGCACGCGGGGGTGAGCCCGCCGACGACCTTCGGCACGTTCTTCGTCGTCCAGTCGGTGCGACCGGGATCGACGCGCTCCGGCGAGAACGCGAGATAGAAGTCCTTGCCCGCGGTCAGGCCGCTGCGCTCGAGGATCGGCTGCAGCTGCTCGCGCGTCGTGCCGGGATACGTCGTCGACTCGAGCACGACGAGGTGGCCCTTGTGCAGCCGGGGCGCGATCCGCTCCGTTGCGCTGAGCACGATCGAGAGATCGGGCTCGCGCTGCTTGGAGAGCGGGGTCGGCAGCGCGATCAGGATCGAATCCGCGTCGCGCAGGACGTCATAGTCCGTCGAGGCGGTCAGCCCGTTCGAGACGAGCCTCTGCAGCGTCTCCGACGGCACGTCTTCGATGTAGCTCTCGCCGCGAAGGATCCGGTCGACGCGCTCCTGCGACACGTCGACGAGCACGACGCTGCGGCCCGCGTCGGCGAAGACCTGGGCCAGCGGCAGGCCGACATAACCAGCACCGACAATTGCGATGTCTGTCATGACCCGGGCAGGCTACCGAGGAGCGCGGCAGCGACACGCTCCGAGGCGCGCCCGTCGCCGTAGAGCTCTGGCCGCTCCTTGGGCATCCGCGCCCCGGCGACGGCGGCCGCGAGTCGCTCCGGGTCGTCGTCGACGAGCACGTTCGCGCCGATCTCGACCGTGTCGACCCACTCCGTGGAGGGCCGCGCAGTCACGCACGGAACGCCGAACCAGTAGGCCTCCTTCTGCAGCCCACCGGAGTCGGTGACGATGACACGGGCCTGCGAGGTAAGGGCGAGCATGTCGACGTAGCTGAGCGGGTCGAGCACATGGACGTGCGGCCCGAGGCCGGCCAGGCGCTCGCGGGTGCGCGGGTGGGCCGGGAAGACGATCGGCTCCTCGATCCGGTTCAGCCCGTCGACGATCCGCGCCAGCCGCTCTGGGTGGACGTTGGCCTCACGGTGGATTGTCGTCACGACATAACCGTCGGGCTCGAGCCCGACGCGGTCGAGGATCTGCGAACGCTCGCGGGCGAACGACACGAGCTTGAAGGCGACGTCCGCCATGACGTCGCCGACGACCTCCGTGCGGCCGATGACGCCCTCGCGCGCGAGCGTGTCGCGGGAGCGCTCGTCCGGGGCGAGCAGGAGCGCGGCGATGCGGTCGACTTCGATGCGGTTCCGCTCCTCGGGCATCGACAGGTCGCCGCTGCGCATCCCGGCCTCGACGTGCGCGAGCGGGATTCCGGCCGCGGCGGCAGCGCGCGCGCCGGCGAGGGTCGAGTTCGTGTCGCCGTAGACGAGCGTCCAGTCGGGCCGCTCGCGGTCGAGCGCGTCGCGGATGCCGGGCTCCATCGCGGCAGAGTCGGCGGTGTGCAGGTCGAGTCGGTAGCGCGGCTCCGGCAGACCGAGCTCGTCGAAGAAGACCTGCGACAGCTCGTCGTCCCAGTGCTGGCCGGTGTGCAACACGACCTCGTCGATCCCCGCCTTGCGGAGGGCGACCGAGAGCGGCCCGGACTTGATGAACTGCGGCCGGTTTCCGACGATCGAGAGGACCCGCATCGGCGGAAGGCTACGCGCGCACGCCGCTACAATGGCGCACCGCCGGGGCCGTTAGCTCAGCTGGTAGAGCAGGGGACTCTTAATCCCAAGGTCGCAGGTTCGATCCCTGCACGGCCCATGACTGACATTGAGCAAACCGGCTGCGGGTCAGCGTTCGTTTCTCTACACGGCCACGATTTCGACGAGGCCGCCGAGTCCTGCGAAGTCGCCTGGGTTCCGCGTATACAGCGGTAGCTCCCCGGCGAGAGCACTGGCCGCGATGAGGAGATCGAAAGCTCGAGGGCCGCGCGTCTTGCGGCCGGTGGCTGCGACCGCGGCGTAGATGCGGCCGTATGCGCGGGCTGCCGCTCCGTCGAGGGGCAAAGGCTCAAAGGTGGCTTCCGTACGTTGCAGCCGGTCTTGACGGCGGGCCCGCTCCGCTGCGTCGGCGGTCGCGTGCGGACCGGCTGCGAGCTCTGCCAGCGTCACCGCCGAAATCGCCAACTCAGACGGAAGGCCGGCCGGATCGACTCGCTCGAGATCGATGACAACCGAAGTGTCGATGATGCCGCGCCGATGACCCGGATCAGCCACGCGGAGCCGGCCGCTGGTCGAGAAGGGCGTCGACGTCGGCCCTGAATCGCTCTCCGTCGATGGTCGGCGCGCCGTTGAAAACGGCGACGGCGGCGTCCGCAGCGACGAACTGACGCTGCCGAAGCGGGATCAGCTCTCCGACAGGCACACCGTTCCGAGTAACGACGAACGTCTCACCACGGTCGAGTGCGCGCATAATTTCTCCGCTCTCGTTGCGCAGTTCTCTTTGTGTGATCTCGCGGCTCATCCGTGGCGAAGTGTAGCACGCGTGCTACGGAACCGCCGAGCGTTGCCGCGAAGCAGGTCGCCTGGTTTTGCGCACAGCCAAAGTTCCGCCCATACCTGACATTGCGCAAACCTAGGTCCTGCCGAATCCGCCGCGACCGCTCGAAGAGGACTTCGGCCCGCGCGCGATCCCTCTAATCGCCCGTCGGTCCGGCAGAGCTGAGATCTGCGCCGGCAAACGCTCGTATGGAGAGGAGGATCTCTCCCATGCCGCCGTTCTCGAGCATGCGGCGTTGCTCGTGAGCCACGCTGGCCACGGGTCGGTCAACGAATGCGCCAGGAAGCGGAGCGCCAGGGGACTCGACTTCGCGCGACCGATCCGCCCTCTGTCGCTGCCAGACTCCTCGAGACGCTGCTTTAGCAGCCAACGTCTTGTCGGAGTGAACGGCATTCGTTGAAATCGGGCTGCGTGATCTATGGCTGGTCGACGACCGTCAGATCGCCTGAGACGAGCGGAAGGACAGCGAGCACCGGCGGCATGTCTGCTCCGGGGCAAACAGCCGGGAAGGTCGGCGGTAGCGCCACCCCGTCGAACGGCGTCGGCAGGTCGTCCTTGTCGAAGAAGACGCTCGGGCTCATCCGGTCGCCGCCTCCCGGTCCGCCGTCCTCGATCCAGACGACGAACTGAGACCCGGCGCCGGAGCTCGAGCCTTCCTGAACGACGCCCCCGATCGCCGCCTTCTTTCCCGCGACCATCAGGTACTTCACGTCGACCTCGACTCGCGACGTCAGTGCGCTGCTTTGGAACCGCCCTGTCGCGGATGCACCTGAAGCCTGAGCGTCGAACGCGAACGCCGGCTCGGCGATCACCCCCGGCAGCGCGGCGCGCACGCCGTTCCCGAACACTCGATCAGGAGGACGCGGATCGTCGTTTTGAATCGTCCCGGTCCCCGACCCGTCCGCGATCGTTGCGTTGACGGGGTTGGACAGCAAGACCGTGAACCTCTCGTCCGTCTCGAAGGTCGTGTCGCCCACGATTGCGACTTGGATCGTCTTGCGTGTCTCACCACGCGCGAACGTGAGCCTGCCGCTTGTTGCTGTGTAGTCGCCCGACGCGGTCGCCGTCGCGTCGGCGGTGGAGTAGCTGACCGAGACAGCCTGGATCGCCGGCGCCGACCGGAGCACCGTAAACGTCATGGTCGACGCGCCGGCGTCCCTCCTCGGCGGCAGCTGCGTCGCCGATCGATAGCGCCGGCGCAGGGAGTCCTTTCAGCACCTCGCAGTCGACGGCGACCTTGTCGCCCTTGGTTGCCACCACCGCGTCACGACCAGGCCCGCACTGCATGGTGTCGCGGCCCGGGCCGCCGACGAGCAAGTCGTCCCCAGGGCCGCCTACGAGCAGGTCGTTGCCGGCCAGACCGTAGAGCTTGTCGTTTCCGCGCCCGCCGTACAGCTTGTCCGCCATCGCCGTCCCACGCAGGACCTCGTTCTTCGGCGTTCCGACGATCGTGGCCGCGAAAACCGGACCGGTGGTCACGAGGAACACGACACCGAGGAGAAAGGGGAGGCGGCGGGGCTTCTTCGATGCGTTCACGCTCCCGTCTGCCCTAACAGAACGCGGCAACCGCCGCGTCCCGGATTCAGTCGGCGGCGGATCCCGGAACGGTGCTCGTCGGCCAATCGACCCGCCGCGCGACGGAGGCGGCGATCGCCTACGACGACGTCGGCTTCCACCGGTTGAAGGGGAAGGCGGATCCCGTGCGCCTCTATCGCGCGCTGCGCGTGATCGCCGCACGTCGCGGCGAGGGACGCGCGGCGGCCTCGAGCCGCCGTTCGTCGGCCGGGCGGCGGAGTTCCGGCTGGTCAAGGATCTCTTCCACGCGTCCGCGGAGGAGGGTCGCTCGCGGCTCGTCTCGATCGTCGGCACCGCGGGCGCCGGCAAGTCTCGTCTCTCCTGGGAGTTCGAGAAGTACATCGACGGGCTCGCAGACGACGTGCGCTGGCACCGCGGGCGCTGCCTCGCCTACGGCGACGGAGTCGCGTACTGGGCGCTCGCGGAGATGGTGCGGATGCGCGCGCGGATCACCGAGGAGGACCACTCCGAGGCGGCGAGCGCGAAGCTGCGCGAGACCCTCGTCGGCATCGTTCAGGACCCCGAGGAGCGGAGCTTCCTCGAGCCCCGCCTCGCGCATCTCCTCGGCGTCGCCAAGCGGAGCGCACCGGACAAAGAGGATCTCTTCTCCGCCCGGCGGATCTTCTTCGAGCGGATGGCGGCGCGCGAGCCGGTCGTCCTCCTGTTCGAGGACCTGCAGTGGGCCGACGACGGGCTGCTCGACTTCATCGAGTATCTGCTCGACTGGTCGCGCGCCCACCCGATCTTCATCCTGACGCTCGCGCGCCCGGAGCTGGCCGAGCGGCGCTCGGCCTGGGGCGCGGGACGTCGCGACTTCACCTCGCTCTTCCTCGACGCGCTCGCGCCGGACGAGGTCGAGGAGCTCCTCCACGGCCTCGCGCCCGGCCTCCCGGAAGAGCTGCGGGCGCGGATCGTCGAGCGCGCAGAGGGGGTCCCCCTCTACGCGGTCGAGACCGTGCGGATGCTGCTCGACCGCGGGCTGCTGAAGCTCTCGGGGGACCGGTACCAGCCGACCGGGCCGATCGAATCGCTCGCGATCCCGGAGACGCTGCAGCCGCTTGCCGCGGCGCGACTCGACGCGCTCGAGCCGGCGGAACGACGCCTGTTGAGCGACGCCGCGGTTCTCGGCAAGACGTTCGGGCGT
>Ga0066709_100003051_pt1 | contig 12629 bp, 11 predicted proteins | sample GraSoiAngelo_158_FD_79665 | JGI IMG/M metagenome (GOLD analysis project Ga0066709, IMG submission 79665) | Grasslands soil microbial communities from the Angelo Coastal Reserve, California, USA - 14_1009_16_30cm | ecosystem: Environmental > Terrestrial > Soil > Grasslands | place: USA... | reverse complement strand
TGGTGATGCGCGTCCCACAACCCTGGCATCACCAGCAGGTGTGACGCGTCGATGACGACGTCCATGCTGCCGCCGGCTGACGGGCCGACCGAGGCGATCACGCCGTCCGCGATCCGGATGTCCGTCGGCCCTTCGATGAGAGGCCGTTGAACGTCGCCGGTCGCGACCCTCGCGGCGTTGTGAAGGAGTGTCTCGGTCACCCGCCGCTCTCATCGTCGGGGATGACCGCGATCACTTCGATCTCGATCATCTTGTCGCGCAGGAAACCGGTTTGCACGGTGGTGCTCGCGACGGGTGATGGGAAGTACCCGTCGACGACGGGGCGCATCGCGTCGTAGAGCCCCGGATCCTTGACGAAGATCGTCCGCTTGACGACGTTCTCGAAGCTGGTCCCGGCCTCCTCGAGTATCACGCGGATGTTTTCCATTGTCTGACGCGCCTGTTCCGCGGGATCGGCGGAGTACGCGTCCTCGCCGCCGAGATGCCGGCCGGACTGCCCGGTCACGAAAAGGAGTGGCCCGACCCGGACCGCCGGTGCGGTGCTGCGAATGCGCGGCTGCGGCAGACGGCCGGCCGGCACGTCGATGACTTTCTTTTTCCAGGTCCGGCTCATGCGCTCGCCGTTGCGCGAGCCTCGGCCGTCAACGGCCGCCGCGTCACAAGTGGGGGACGCTTCGGGTCAAGAAGGAGGGGATTCCCATGTTCGACGATCGCGCCGTCGATCATCACCAGGCCCGGATATGCGCGGTCACCGTACGCGACGCACTCGAGAAACGTCTCGGTCACCGATCCGTCCACCGGATCCCAGACGACTATGTCCGCGGGTTCTCCCGGCGCAATGACGCCGCCCGGAAGACCGAACCGGCGCGCGGTGTTGCCGGTCGCGAGGCAGACGAGCTGCTCCACCGGCAGCTCCGGGAGAAGGTGGCTCAGTAACTGAAGCGTGCGAAGGATCGCGCCCGGCACGACTCCTGTCCCGCCCGGAAGATCGCTGCCCACAGTCACGCGATGCAGCTCGCCCCGATCGAGCACGAGGCGGAGAAGGCGGCGCGCGACTGGCAGATTGCCGATAAACGCGACCTCGAGCGTTGCCGGCGTGTTTGTCACAAGCCATTCGATCGCGGGCCAGGGCGCCGGCGTGGGACCGCCATTCACGTGACTCGCGACGTCCGGGTGGATCACGCGGAGCGACTCAGCGATGTCATCGATGTCGCGAATCAGGCTTCGGTTGCCGGTGTGCGCGAGCACGAGCATTCCGCGGTCATGCGCCCACTGCCGGTACCGCTCCGCATCCGCGGCGCGTGAGATCGGTCGCTGGAACTTCAGACGCCGGATCCCCGCATCCGACAGCTCCGCGAAATCGCCTTCGGTCATGCCGTCCTCGGCGAAGACCGTTTCCGCGTGGAGCTTCAGCCCGCTCGGCCGCTCGGTGCGCCACGCCTTTGCCATCACGATGGCGAGCGCTTTCGTGCCGGCCGCGTCGCGCGCGCGCTCGGGCCGACCCTGGAAGGCATGGCGAGAAAGCGCCTGCACGTTGGGGAGCTTTGTCGAGGGCAGATACATTCCGGGCTGGTGACCGGCGCCGGCTGAGATCGCGGACGTGACGCCGCTTCGCACCATTCGCCCGATCGTGCCGAACGCCTCCTGACGGGGCGTGTACTCGCCGAAATAGGGGTGAATGTGCGAGTCCCACAGTCCGGGCGCGACCGTCGCGCCACGTACGTCGACCTCGACGTCGGCCGTGCCGACGGTACCGATCGCGCGAACGAACCCGTCTTCGATCAGCAGACTGGTCGCGTCAAGCATGGGTAGAGCGAGGTCACCGCTTAGGAGCGTGCCGATGTTGCGGAACAGCACCGAGGTCACCGGCGTGTCCACCTCGCCCTCACCGAAACCGGCTACCTTACTTTCGCGCGCCACTTCCCGGGGCGCCTGCGAACTCCCCGTCGACGTCACGGCGGATCCAGCGCACGGGATCCGGCGCGTAGTCACTCTCGTAGGTTCCTTGATAGTTGATGCCTGGGATCGTGGGGATCCAGTCGTAATCGAGAAGGTGTGCCGGCTCGCCGTAGAGCGCGGCGACCCGGACCACATCCGGGTCGTCAAGCACGGTGAGGCGACCTTTGTCGATGAGCTTCACCCACTCGCCCGTCTCGCGCAGCTTGATCTCGTAGTCGGAGAAATAGTTGTGGACGTGAGGGAAGTGCATGATCGGAAGGTGCTTCTCGCGGGCGTAGTCGATGAAGGCCTTGTCCCAATGCTCTGCGCCCCAACCCCAGTGAATGACTCCGGCGCGTAAGCGCTCGCTCAAGTTCGTCTGGCGGTCGCCGTAGTTCCACAAGCCCTCGCGATTGCGAATGCCCTTGGGGTTCGTGCCGATCGTGCAGTCGTTCAGGTACGCCCAACCTTTGTACGGGAATCCCGGGTATTGGGCCTCCTTGAATCGCTCGACAACCTCGCGGAATAGCTCGCCATAACGAGCGCCACCCTCGATCTTCGCGACCATCCCGCGCTCGATGGTGACCTTGATGTGAGGGTAGTAGCCCGAGTGGTTCGCGGTACCCGCCACGACGCCGTTCATCGTGGGGTAGTGACGCTCATGGAATGGAAGGAGCTCGCTGACCGGCGTCGCGCGGCGGACACCCTGAATCGTGGAGGCGAGCATGTGACCCGGGACGGTCGCGGTCTTCGCCCAGCGCGTCGCCTCTTCCTCCGTGACGTCCCACGAGATGTCCGTGCCCTGCGGGTCACGGATCCGTACGCCCGCGGTGCGGCGGAACTGCTCGACGAGCTTCTGGTCGATCAACCGCCAGATCTCGTCGGGATAGGCCGAGCACCGCTGGATGAAGCTCTCATAGGTTGCGAAGAGCCAGCTTCCGCGATACCGCTGCGAGGTCGTGCGGCGCCAGTGATTGCCGCCGGCTTCGCCCGCGTAGATCGCGGTGTACTCGGGGTGTTTCTCGAGGTATCCGCGCAGCGCGGTCGCCTCGACCTTGTACTCGACCCCGTCGTCGACCATCGGGCCGAGCCGGTCGGTGATCTCGCGCCACCCGTCAGCCGCGCTCCATCGCTCCTTCGGATCCCGCACGCCGAGGTCCGACCACGTCAGGTGATCGACCTGCTTAGCCCCGGACTCCAGCATTGCCCGCTCCACCGCCTCGAGGACGGGCGGATCCTGACTCGTGTAGGTCATGATCAGGATGTGGTCGCCCTCTTTGACCGTGCCGAGGGCGGGGAATGAATACCGGCGGCCGATGTGCACACGCGCGATGGGAACGAGCTCGTCGACCGTCGTCGCGCGAGGCTGCCGTATGTAGTCGGGGTAGCGCGGGGCCGGATAAGCGTACGCGCCGCGCGCCTCTTTGGTCACAGGTCGCTTTTCGGATTCAATGACTCCCATCTCGATCGCTCCCCCCTGCCCGGAACTCATGCGATGCCGGGCGTGTCAAAGACGTGAAACCCTGACCTCAGGTCGGCCGCGCGCCATCATTCTCTCGCCTTTCTGGACGAACGGTGCGCGTTCTCCGGTCCACGTGCTTGCTCGTATACCGCGGTATCCTACCTCTCGCCTGCGCGACGGACCCTGACCAGCAACCCTCCGCGAGCCTGATCGCGCGCTCGGCGTCGCGTGCTGGGGGATGCCCGGCGGGGATCAGCCTGGAGGGTGCGGCGCACGCCGGTGGAAGTCATTAACTCGGGGAGCAACGTGATGGCGCCGCACAAGATCAAGATCACCTACTGCGCGGAGTGCGGCTACGAGCCACAGACCCTCGAGCTGGCAAGTGCGCTCATGCTCGAGTTCGGCGCTCGTCTCTCATCCATCGAGCTCATCCCGTGGGACTCAGGCACGTTCGACGTGTCGTTCGACGGCGCGCTCATCCACTCGATGCGCCGCGAAGGCGGCTTCCCCGATCACGACGCCGTCAAGCGTGTCGTTCGAGAGGCGCTGCGCGCCTCCGGGTAGGTCTCGCCAATCGAAGGGGGCGAGACCGCTAGGCGCTCCTCGCCGGTGTCTTCGCCGCCGCCTTGACGCGCGGCTTCGCGCCGTCGCTCGCGAGCGACGTGCCGGGTACGTAGTCCTTCAGGAACTTCTCCGGCTCGACACGCTTCACGACGTCCGGCGGTACGCGGCAGATCGGCGGAAACGTCGCCGGCGGCGCGGGCTTCGTGCAATCGAAGATGAGCTTGGTCTCCATTGGGCCCTTCTCCTCGCGGTGGAACCCATAGGTGACCGGATTCAGGTGGCCGCCGAGGAAGTTCGGCATGATCACGAGGTCGCGATCGGCCTGGAATCGCGTGGCGAGCATCCAGAGAACGTCGACCTCGTTGAAGACGTCGACGTCGTCGTCGACCACGAAGATGTGTTTGAGGAGGGGATCGACCGCGAACGCGGCGCACGCGGCGATCTTCGGTTCACCGTCGACGCGCTTCTTCATGCTCATGTACAAGTGGCTACGGGCCATGCCCGAGAGCGGCAGGTTGATCGCCGTCACCGTCGGCATGGCCTCTTTCACGCGACGAAGGATGCTCCCCATCCGCGGCAGGCCGCCGAGCATGCTGTGCTCGGCGTGCGCGTTGAAGACGTCGACGTAGATCGGGTCATGGCGCATGGTGATCGCCGTGACCTTCACCCAGGGCATCGGTCCGATCCGCGTGTAGTACCGCGGGTACTCGCCGAACGGACCCTCGTTCCGCTGGGCCTCGGGGTCCGTGTCGACGACCCCTTCGATGACGATCTCGGCCCGTGCCGGAACGTCGAGGTCGACGGTCCTGGCCTTGGTCACCTCGAGCGACTCGCCCATGAGGCCGCCCATCACCTCGAGCTCGCCGCCGATCCCGGCGAGCTTCGACACCGCGCCCATGAGCATCGCCGGGTGATGGCCGAGCACGAGCGCGACCTCCATGGGCTTCTTCAGCTCGCGGTTCGCGCGAAGAACGTACGAGGTGTGGTGCGCGGGGTTGGTCATGAACCCAAGCTCGGTCGGCGCCTGAAGCTGGTGGCGGAAGATGCCTGCGTTGAGACGGCCGCTCTCAGGGTCGCGACAGATGGTCGCCGCGGAGGTGATGTACCTCCCGGCATCGAGCTCCTGGTGGACGAGGAGGGGGAATCTCGTGAGGTCGATGTCGTCGCCGGTCAGCACGACCTCGTGCACCGGCGCTTTTGCCGACGGCACCTGCGTCGTCGGGAGGGACTTGCCCTCGCGCTTCGAGTACTCGGCCACCATGCCGTGGACGTCGGTGCCGATCGACAGGGCGAGCCGCTCGTACGTTCCGTGCAGATTGAGGAGGCAGGGCACCGTGGAGCCCTTGATGTTGCGGAACAGCACCGCGGGGAAGCCGGGGTAGCGGCTGTCGTTCTGGGTCTTATGCACGATCGCGGCCGCCTCGAAGACGGGGTCGACCTCCGCGTCCACGATCTTCAGCTGCTCTGGACGCGTGTTCACGAGCTCGTCGAGATAGGTGCGGAGATCCTGTGCCATCTGCCTCCCCTTTCATTCGCCAAGACGTTCAGTCATTGCGCGTAGCAACGAGAACGCGTATCGCATAGACGCCATCGACTAGAGCACGATCACGCCTCCGGTCACGGCGACGACGCCGAGGGCCAGGCGCCACGTCAGGGCCTCGGTTCCCCGCAGGAACAACCAGGCGAAGACGAGCGTGAAGAGCGGCGCGGTCGACGTGATGGGGTAGACAAGGCTCACCGCGTCGGTCGCGAGCCCGAGTGTGAGCGCCAGGAATCCGAAAGCCTGCGCCACCCCGGCGCCGACGAAGAGCCAGACCGCGACGGGCTGCCCGGCCGCGACGGCGATCCTGCCACGCATCGCGCCCGGACCTTCGAGCGCCAGCCGGGTTCGCCACGGTCGCGACATGAGTACGGCGTAGGCGAGCGCCGAGATCGCCCCGATGAGGACGGCGGTCGTCGGCAGGTTCGCTTCGTTCAGACCGAACTTGAGAATGAGTGGTCTGATCCCATACGACAGCGCCGCACCGAGCGCCGCGATGACGCCAATGTCCAGGAGCTGCTTGGCGCCGCCACCGCCACGCCAGGAGACCAGCGTGATGCCGGCGATGATGCTCAGGACCGCGGCCCATTGAGCCAGGCCGACGCGCTCGCCGAGTATCGGGATCGCGAGCGCGGTCGTGAAAAGCGGCGCCGTGTTCTTGAGGGCGGTCGCTGGCGCCGCGCCGATCCGCTCGATCGCGGTGAAAAGCCAGCGCCGGCCGATCCCCGCGCCGAACAGGCCGGCCAGCGCGAATGCGACGACAGCGGCAGGGGTCACCTCGCTCCAATGAAGGCCGCCTGCGAGAGGTAGCAGAGCAACGTACACCGGGATCGCGACGACGAGCCCGATGATCACGGCTGCGTCGACGCTGCCGGCCCGCGTGAAACCGATCCGCACCATCACCGGGTTGAGGCCGAAGCAAACGGCGCACGCGAGCGCGAGAATCTTGCCCTCCATGAGCGTGGATCAGCGCGTCGAAGCTGTTGTATGCGGTAGCATTCCGTCGCGCATTCTAAGCGCGAACGAGGACGGAGAGCGCATGACAGACGCCCCACGCCGCGTGGCACTCATCGCCACCGGTGGGACCATCGATTCGGTCGGCGTCGACCGTCTCGACCTCGCGTGGTACATCGAGGCGGACAAGCGTCTCGGTCCGGGCGAACTGCTCTCTCAGATCCCCGAGCTCGCCAAGATCGCGCTGATCGAGGAGATCCCGTTCCGCCGCCTGAAGAGCCACGGTCTGGTGGTGAAGGACTGGCTCGACCTGGTGCGCCTGATCCACGACGTCTTCGACGGCGACGGTCCCGACGGTCTCGTCGTCACGCATGGCACGAATACGCTCGAGGAGACCGCGTATTTCCTGAATCTCGTGGTTAAGACCGACCGACCGGTCGTGCTCGTGGGTTCGATGCGTCCGGCCTCCGGACTATCCGCGGACGGGCCGCTCAACCTCCTCAACGCGGTTCGCGTCGCGGCCGATCCCACGTCGCGCGGACGCGGCGTCCTCGTCGTGCTCAACGACACGATCCATGGCGGGCGCGATGTCAAGAAGACGGCGACCTATCGCCTGCAGACGTTCGAGGGCGGCGACCTCGGTCCCCTCGGCTACGCCGACGCCGACGGACGCGTGGTTTTCTACCACCGCACCGCGCGACGCCACACGCTCGAGACGGAGTTCGACGTGCGTGGATTGGAGTCGCTGCCGCGGGTCGATGTGGTCGTCTCCTACGTGGGTGCGGATGGAACGATGATCGACGCCGCGGTCGCGGCGGGGGCGAAAGGGATCGTGAGCGCCGGCACCGGCGCGGGACGACCGACGCCCCTCGAGGACGAGGCGCTCACCCGCGCGCACGAGCAGGGCGTGGTCGTGTGCCAGAGCACCCGCGTCGGCTCCGGACGGGTCGTGCGGGCTCCCGCACTCGTGCGCCGCGGCTTCGTCGCCGCGGACAACCTCGTTCCCTGGAAGGCACGGGCACTTCTCTCGCTGGCGCTGACACGCACCAACGACCCAGCGAAGATCCAGTGCATCTTCGACGAGTATTAGGACGTGATCATCGAGCAACGCATCGCGCTGGACGCGCCGCGCGAACAGGTGTGGGAATTCCTCATGGACGTCCCTGCGGTCGGGAAGTGCGTCCCGGGCGTCGAGGCAGTGACGCCGCTCGACCGCGACCGCTATAACGGCGTGCTGCGCATGAAGATCGGACCGATCAGCGCGCGCCTCGAGGGCACGATGATCCTCGCTGAGCGCGACCGCGACGTGTGGCGGGCGCGCATGGATGCCCAGGGCTCGGACCGGCACATCGGCGGCGCGGTGAGCGCGAAGATGACCATGCGGCTCGAAGCTCGCCCGGACGGCGGCACCGATATGGCGGTGCACACCGACGCCTCGGTGCTCGGCAAGCTTGGTCAGTTCGGGCAAGCGATCATCAAGCGGCAGGCCGACCAGTTGATGGCGGAATTCGCGCGCAACGTCTCGCGCGAACTGGGCACGCGAGCGATCAAGGGCAGCGCATGACGGGGAACGGGGGGCAGAACCCCCGAGTTCTCGGTTGTGATTGATCTGAATGGCGTCAGACTGCGCAACCGCGTCCTGACTTCCGCCAGCCTCCTCGGCTATGGGGCCGCGAAGCGCAAGCTCATCCTTTACGGCCTCTCCCCGATCGCGCAGTGGGTACCCCTCGAGCGCTTCGGCGCGGTGACCACGCGCACGCTCACCTACGAGCCTCGTGAAGGCCATTTCTCGCTCCGGGCGGACTGGCGGCTCACCGAGTTCCCCGCGATGCTCCGGCTCTACGCCGGCGCGCTCCGCCGCGTGGACGCTGGGTGGATCAACGCCTTCGGCTGGTGCAACATCGGCATCGAGGCGTACTTCCGCGAATACTTCCCGCGCACGGCGCATCTGAATCGGATCGTCTCTCTCGGCGGCTTCTCCGCGAACGAGTTCAGCCGGCTCGTCGACTACGTCAACGAACGGGCGGCGCCGGGCGAGATCGCCGCGGTCGAATTCAACGTCTCCTGTCACAACGTGAACTTTCCCTTCGAGACGATCCTCGAGGACGTCCTCGCTCAGGCGGTCCCGCGGAGCCGCCATCCGGTGATCCTCAAGCTCTCGCCTGACTACGACTATGTGGTGCACGCGCGACTCGCCGAGCGGTACGGCGTCGCGGCACTGACCGCGATGAACACCGTGAAGGCGCTGCGGCTCGACCCAAGGACGGGGCAGCCGCTCCTGAAGAACCGCTACGGGGGTCTCTCCGGGCGCGCCATCAAGCCGATCGGGCTCCGTGTTGTGGCTGAGCTGCGCGACGCGGGGATCCGCCTGCCGATCATCGCGAGCGCCGGGATCCGCGACTTCGATGACTGCCGTGAGTTCTTCTGGGCCGGGGCCGACGCGGTGAGCCTGGGGAGCGAGACGTGGCTCGCGCCGCTTTGGGGCTACGCGCTGGGGCCGCTGAAGGGCCTCGCGATCCGCCGGCTGATCCGCCAGGTGGAGCGCTTTGCGCTCCCCGAGAGACCGACCGCGACCGCTGCGCCGGAGTCGGCGGCACCGGTCGCGTAACGCCCGGCGCTCAAAGCTGTCTTCGTTGACGGGCACCCCCGCGCGCGTAGGATGCAACGGTATACGAGCGGTCGGCCGTGGTAGGGGCGGTGCTCGTTGACGGAGGGCCGCGGGGATAGCCCAGTCGCTCGCGTTCCATGAGCCCGCGTCCGTCGAGCAGGTCGTGGGGTTGCTCGAGGAGTACGGCGGCGACGCCAAGGTCGTCGCCGGGGCGACCGCGCTCACGATCCTGCTGCGCAACCGGCTGATCGCCCCGCGCGCGCTGATCAGCCTCGGACGCGTGCGGGACGGACTGCGAACGATCCGCGAGGAGGACGGGGCGCTGGTCCTCGGCGCGCTCGTGACGCACCGCGAAGTCGAGCAAAGCCCGCTCGTGCGCCAGCGGATTCCCGTGCTCGCCGAGACGTTCGCGACGGTCGCCAACGTGCGCGTGCGGAACGTGGCGACGGTTGGCGGGGTCGTGGCGGAGGCCGACTACGCGTCCGATCCTCCCGCGGTCCTCCTCGCCCTCGACGCGGAGATCGAGGCCCAAGGCCCAAAGGGCGGGCGGCGCATCCCGGTCGCGAAGTTCTTTGTCGGCTTCCTCGAGACCGCCCTCGCGCGGGACGAGGTCGTCACCGCTGTACGCGTCCCGGTCCCGCCGGCCGGCACACGAGGGGCCTACGAGAAGTTCGTGACCCGATCGTCGGAGGATCGGCCGTGCGTCGGCGTAGTCGCGCTCGCGCGGTTCGACGGACGCCGCTGCGTGGATCTGCGCGTCGCGGTGGGCGCGGCGTCGGAGACGCCGCGCCGCTATCCGGAGATCGAGGCGCTCGGCCGAAGCACGACGCTGCGCGGCGACGTCGTGCCGACGATCGCCGCGGGATACGCGAATGCCACGGACGCGCTCGACGACATGCGCGGTTCCTCCTGGTACCGCAAGGCGATCATCGAGGTGTGGGTCCGTCGCGCGATCGAGCGCGTCGCGTCAGAGTCGAAGTGAGCGTAGCCGGCGCGCCGTTCTCCGGGTTGATCGATGCGCGCGAACGCGTGACCGGCAGGATCCCGTACACGATCGACATCGAACTGCCGAATATGGCCATCGCGAAGCTGCTGCGCAGCACCATGCCGCACGCGCGGATCACCCGTCTCGACGTCTCGCGCGCACGTCAGGTGCGCGGCGTCTTCGCGGTCCTCACCGGCGCGGACCTCCTCGAGCGCTCCGACGTCTTCCCGTATTTCGGGCCGGTCTTGCGTGACCGCCCGATCCTCGCCATCGGCAAGGTCCGCTACGCGGGCGAGCCGGTCGTCGCGGTGGCGGCGGTCGACGCCGACGCCGCACAGGAGGCGCTCGACCAGGTGGAGGTCGAGTACGAGGAGCTGCCGGCGGTCTTCGGCATCGACGACGCGCTCGCGCCGGGCGCGCCGCTCGTGCACGACGAGCCCCCCAAGGCAGGACACACCTTCGCCGACATCATCCTGCACGGGCATCCCGGCACGAACATCTGCAACCAGTTCAAACTCCGCAAGGGCGATATCGAGCGTGGCCTCGCGGAAGCGGACGAGGTCTTCGAGGACACGTTCTACAGCCCGCCGCTACAGCAGGTGCCGCTCGAGACGCACTGCTGTGTCGCCGAGGTGGAAGCCGGCCACGTCACGGTCTGGGCGACGAGCCAGATCCCGCACATGCTCCGCGGGAACCTGGCCGAGGTGTTCAAGCTCCCCACCTCGCGCGTGCGCGTGATCGTGCCGACGCTCGGGGGCGCGTATGGAGCGAAGTGCTACCCGGCGATCGAGCCGATCGCCGCGGTCCTGGCGCTGGTCGCAAGGCGTCCGGTCAAGCTGCACCTCACCCGCGACGAGGAGTTCGTGACCGTCACGAAGCACGGCGGGCGCATCACCCTGACCACCGGCGTGATGAAGGACGGCCGCATCGTCGCGCGCAAGAGCCTTTGCCACTTCAACACCGGCGCATACGCGGACATCGGTCCGCGGCTCATCAAGAACGGGGGCTATGGCACGGCGGGGCCGCACAACATTCCCCACGTATGGGTCGACTCCTACGCCATCTACACGAACATCCCGCCCGCCGGCGCCTTCCGCGGGTACGGGATCAACCAGGCCGCGTGGGCCTACGAGAGCCAGATGGACGTGATTGCGGAGCGACTCGGCCTCGACCCGTACGAGTTCCGCATGAAAAATCTGCTCACCGAGGGCCAGACCTTCGCGACCGGCGAGCCGGTCGAGGATTGCCACTTCCGCGAGCTCCTCACGATGGTGGCCAAGGGCATCGGCTGGGAGGCGAAGACGCGGCGCGTGCAGAAGGGGAGCATCGTTCGCGGCAAAGGCCTTTCCTGCACGATCAAGAGCACCGTCACGCCCTCGACCTCCTCCGCGACGGTGAAGCTGAACGACGAGGGCAGCCTCAACGTGCTCACGAGCTCGGTCGAGATGGGGCAGGGGCAGAAGACCGCGCACGCGATCCTCGCGGCCGAGCGGCTCGGCATCCCGCTCGAAAAGGTCGTCGTCATGTCGCCGGATACCGACGCCACGCCGTACGACCAGCAGTCGTCCTCGAGCCGGACGACGTACGCCGGCGGGGCCGCGGTGCGGCTCGCCGTCGATGACGTGCGCGCGCAGCTCGCGCGCCTCGGCGCCGGACTCCTCGGCGTGGGGGAGGACGCCGTCGAGATCGCCGAGGGCCGCGTTCGGACGAAGGCCGCGCCGCACCGCGGGCTCGAGTTCGGCGAGGTCGTGCGCAAGACCCGGAGCGGGGACCTCGTGGGACGCGGCACCTTCCAAACCAAGGGCGGGCTGGATCCCGAGACCGGCCAGGGCGTCGCGAGCGCCCATTGGAATCAGGCCGCCGCGGCCGCGGAGGTGGAGGTGGACCTCGAGACCGGGAAGGTGCGACTGCTTCGCTATCACGGCGCGAGCTACCCCGGCCGGGTCGTCAACCGCGTGCTCACCGAGCTCCAGCTCGAGGGGAATATCGGCTTCGGCGTCAGCCAGGCCCTCTTCGAGGAGATGGTCTTCGACAACGGCCAGCTGCAGAACGGGACGCTCGCGGACTACATGGTCACGAGCACCCTGGACATGCCACGGGAGCTCGTCACGCACATCCTCGAGAACCCGGAGCGCGGCGACATCCACGGAATCGGCGAGACGTCGCTCCCGCCGGTCATGGCCGCGATCGGCAACGCCGTATATCACGCGACCGGCGTGCGCGTGAAAGACCTGCCCATCACGCCGGAGAAGGTGCTGCGAGGCTTGCGCGAGCGCGAGGCGGCCGATCGGCCCGCACCCAAGACACCCGCCACGGCGCCGGCGAGATGACGCTGACCGGCGAACGAGCGCCGGCGCGGCCGCTCGACGCGGACGGCAAGCTCGAGCTCACGCTGCGCGTGAACGGAAGCGAGCACCGGGTGCGCGCGCGCCCGCACCACACGCTCCTCGAGGTCCTGCGCTCGGAGCTCAAGCTCTTCGGCGTCCGCGAGGCCTGCGCGGTCGGGCAATGCGGCGCGTGCACCGTGCTTGCCGACGGCAAGCCCGTGAGCGCGTGCCTGGTGCTCGCGCCGATGGCG
>Ga0066709_100003049_pt1 | contig 12630 bp, 10 predicted proteins | sample GraSoiAngelo_158_FD_79665 | JGI IMG/M metagenome (GOLD analysis project Ga0066709, IMG submission 79665) | Grasslands soil microbial communities from the Angelo Coastal Reserve, California, USA - 14_1009_16_30cm | ecosystem: Environmental > Terrestrial > Soil > Grasslands | place: USA... | reverse complement strand
GCGCCGGCTCGGAGGCCGCCGTGCGACGCGAGGTGGCGCGCATCACCGACGTGCGCCAGAGCGCCGCGGGCTACGCCAACTATCAGGATTGGCTCGCCAACACGCAGCTCGAGCAACAGGTGAGCCTCGAGGACTACTCCGTGTCGAACCGCGGTCTGCGCGCGGGACTCGTGGGCACGGCGCCGCAGATCGCCGAACGGATCCGCGAGTTCGAGCGGGCGGGGGTGGATCTGGTGCTGTTGCAGTTCAGCCCGCAGTACGAGGAGATGGAGCGGTTCGCGCAGGACGTGATGCCGCTCGTCGAGACCGTACCGGCCGGGCCGCGCCGCTGAGCCCGCACCCCGAGTCCTCCGGCTGGTGGGCCACGGTGCGCCAGGCGCTCCGCGGCTCGCACCACGATTACACCTCCGGGCCGCTGGGCCGGGCCATCGTGCTCCTCGCCATTCCCATGGTGCTGGAGATGCTGATGGAATCGCTGTTCGCCGTCGCGGACGTGTTCTGGGTGGCGCGCCTCGGTGCCGACGCGTTGGCGACGGTGGGCCTCACCGAATCCCTGCTCACGCTCATCTACACGGCCGCGATGGGACTGTCGATCGGCGTGACGGCCATGGTGGCCCGGCGCATCGGTGAGGGCAACGCGGCAGGGGCGGCCGAGGCGGCGGTGCAGGGCGTCGCGCTGGGACTGGTGGTGGCGGCCGTGATCGCGGCGGTGGGCGTGCCGCTCGCGCGCCGGCTGCTGGCGGTGATGGGAGCCACGCCGGCCGTCCAGTCGGTGGGCTCGTCCTACGCGCGCGTGATGCTCGGCGGCAATGTCGTGATCGTGCTGCTGTTCCTCATCAATGCGATCTTCCGCGGCGCGGGCGATGCCGCGATCGCGATGCGCGTGCTGTGGCTCGCGAACGGCATCAACATGGCGCTCGGGCCCTGTCTGATTTTCGGCGTCGGGCCGTTCCCCCGGCTGGGCGTCACCGGCGCCGCGATCGCCACCACGCTGGGCCGCGGCACGGGGGTGCTGTACCAGCTGTACCGCCTGTGGCGCGGCGACGCCCGCGTGGCGATCCAGCGCTCCCTGCTCACCCTCAAGCCGGCCGTGATGCGCACCATGCTGCGCCTCTCGGGCACGGGCACGGTCCAGGTGCTGATCGGTACCGCCAGCTGGATCATCCTGGTTCGTATCGTGTCGAGCTTCGGGTCGGACGCCGTGGCGGGATACTTGATCGCGATCCGGATCGTCGTGTTCGCCCTGCTGCCGTCCTGGGGACTCGCCAACGCGGCCGCGACGCTCGTGGGACAGGGGCTCGGCGCCAATCAGCCCGATCGGGCCGAGCAGGCCGTCTGGCTCGCCGGGTTCTACAACATGCTGTTCCTCGGCAGCGTGGGCGCCGTGTTCGTGCTGCTTGCCGGGCCGATCGTCGACGTGTTCACACGCGATCCCGCGGTCGCGCCGGTGGCCGTCGTGACCCTGCGCACCATCAGCTACGGATTCCTGTTCTACGCCTATGGCATGGTCATCACCCAGTCCTTCAACGGCGCGGGCGATACGTGGACACCGACGTGGATCAACCTGGGATGCTTCTGGCTGTGGGAGGTGCCTCTGGCGTACTGGCTGGCGCGCCATGCGGCGCTGGGGCCGCGGGGCGTCGCGCTCGCGGTCATGATCGCCTTTTCGTCGGTCGCGGTCGTCAGTGCGGTGATCTTCCGCCGCGGTCAGTGGAAGCTGCGTCGCGTGTGACCGGCTGACTGTTGCGTCATCGCTACACCGCTCGCCGCTTGACAGAGCAGCCCGTGCGTCCCCAGCGTAGTGGCTCCTGAGGCAGCACCATCGGCCCCGTTGCGCCCGCGATACGGCCAACGGGGCGTTGTGTCATACAGCGAGGGCCAGGCATGGACGCGAAACAGTTGTTGGACAGTCTCGAGCACGGCGTTGTGGCGATCGCGCCCGACTGGACGATCGCCGCATGGACCGCGACGGCCGCGCGCATCACCGGACTGCCCGCCGAGCGTGTGCTGGGTCAGAGCTTCTGGGTCGCGTTCCCCGCGGCCAAGGCCACGCACATCGAGCGGGTGCTGCAGGAAGTGCTGCACGATGGCAAGTCGCAGACGTATCTCGCGCCCGCGGCCGCGACCGATTTTCCCGGGATGGTGTTCGAGACCCAGGTGAGTCGCGGGCCGCACAACCATGTCATCATGGTGTTCCGGCAGGTGCGCGAAGAGCTCGGACCCGAATCGCGCGCCGCCCACCTGATGAGCGCGCTTGAGACCGAGCGCCGTCTGTACTTGCAGCTGTTCAACTCGCTGCCCACTCCCGCCCTGGTCCTCACCGTGGACGGCCAGATCATCGAGTCGAACCCCGAAGGCGTCAAACTGCTGGGCGCCGCCGATGCGGTGGCGCTGCGGGGGCGTCCCATGGGGGACTGGACGCCCGCCGCTCACCGGGGCCCGCTCGCGGCCGCGCTGCGGGACGCGGTCACACAGCGCCAGGAGCTGCGCCTCACCGTGGAGTACGCCGGCGAGCCGCCCCGGGATGTGCGCGCCGTGATCGTGAACGTCGATCCCATGCGACAGTCGCCCAAGCTCCTGTTCCTGGCGCTGGACGTGTCGCGCGAGTCGCTGCTGCAGCAGCGGCTGCTGCAGGCGGACCGGCTCTCCCAGCTCGGCGCGTTGGTCTCGGGGGTGGCCCACGAGCTGAACAATCCGCTGGCCGCGATCGCGGCGTTCGGGGAGGCCCTCGTGCTCGATCCCACCCAGAGCGATGTGCAGGAGAGCGCGGAGGTGATCCGCAGCGAAGCGATGCGCGCGGGCCGCATCGTCCAGACGCTGCTCGACTTCGCGCGCCAGCGGCCGCGGGTGAAGACCGCCGTGGATCTGGGCGAGATCGCGGACCGCGTGCTGGCGTTGCAGCGCAGCGGCTTCAAAAAGGCGCGCATCCGAGCCAGCGTGTCAGTACCGAAGGATGTCCCCGCCGTGGCGGGCGACCCACAGGAGCTGCAGCAGGTGCTCTTGAATGCGGTCGTGAACGCGCGCCAGGCGATCGAGGCCGGCGGCCGCCCGGGGCACATCGTCATCACCGCTCAGGTCACGGGCAAGCACGTCGTCGTGACCGTGGAAGACACCGGGCCCGGCGTGCCCCCCGAAATCCTGGATCGCGTGTTCGAGCCCTTCTTCACCACCAAGGCCGAACAGGGCACGGGGCTCGGCCTGGCGATCAGCTTCGGGCTGGTCCGCGGCATGGGTGGGCGGATGTGGATGCAGAACGTGGAGGGCGGCGGGGCCCGGCTTTCTTTCGAGCTGCCCGTTGACGTGGGCGAGCCAGGCGCGGGGTCCCGGGCCGCCGCCGGGTCGGAACCCCGGCGCCTGTCCGTGCTGGTGATCGAGGACGAGGACAGTGTGCGCCGCGCGATGGCGCTGCTCGCCAAGCGTCTAGGACACGAGGTGACCACCGTGGCGCGCTTCGACGACGCCACCGAGCGCCTGGCGGTGCCCAACGTCCGCTACGACGCGCTCCTCGTCGACGTCCATCTGGACGACGAGCACACTGGCTTCGACCTGTTCGAGCGGCTGCGGGTAGAAGGACGGGGGCGGGAGCGGCGCATCGTGTTCACCACCGGCGACTCGATCTCGCTGCAGACCCGCGACGCGCTCCAGCAGGCCGATCGGCCCGTGCTGCGCAAGCCGTTCAGCCTCGACGAGCTGCGCGAGATACTCGAACGTGTGGCGGGGACGTGAAGCGCGGGCTCGGCGCTATGCCACTGCGACGATGGCGCGCGCGCGCTTGCGCTTGCGCGGCCGCGCGTCGCCCTGCGTCCGATAGAACGCGACGGTTTGGCGCAGCCCTTCTTCGAAGTCGATGATCGGTTGGTAGCCGAGCAGGCGGGTCGTCTTGGCGAGCCCCGCGACGGAATTGCGTACCTCCCCGGCGCGCCCCTGGGTGTACTGCGGCGCCAGGGGGACCCCCGCCAGCGTGCGGATGTGCTCCCACAGCTGATTCACGCTCACGCCCTTCCCGCATCCCACATTGAACACCTGCCCCACCACTCCCGCGGCGGGCGCCCGGGCCGCGAGCAGGTTGGCATGCACGATGTTGGCGATGTACACGAAATCGCGCGTCTGTCCGCCGTCGCCGAAGATCGTGGGGCGCTCACCCGCCAGCGCGGTGGTGATGAAGCGCGGCACGACGGCGGCGTATTGCGAGTTCGGGTCCTGACGTGGCCCGAAGATGTTGAAGTAGCGCAGGACCACGGTCTCCAACCCGTAGGTCGCATGGAACGCGACGCAGTATTCCTCGCCGGCGAGCTTGGACGCGGCGTACGGCGACAGCGGCCGGGTCACGTGCTCCTCCGAGTTCGGCAGCGTGTCGGGGTTTCCGTACGCCGAGGTGGAGCCGGCGTACACCAGCCGGCGCACGCCCTTCTCGCGCGCGGCGAGCAACACGTTCAACGTGCCGGTGGCGTTCACCTGGTGGGTCACGAGCGGCTCGTCCACCGATCGCTGCACCGACGTCACGGCGGCGTGATGGAGCACGCAGTCGACGCCCGCAGCGGCGCGGCGGCAAGTGTTCAGATCGGTGACACTGCCGCGAATGAAACGTATCTGGCGTCGCACCGCGGCGAGGTTCGCGCGGCTGCCGGACGACAGGTCGTCCAGCACCGTGACGTCATGCCCCGCGGCGACGAGGCGCTCCACCAGGTGCGAGCCGATGAAGCCCGCACCCCCCGTGATCAAAAAGCGCACATGATTCCTTTGGTAATCGGCCTGGTTATTGCCCCCTGCAGGAATCCGGCCAGCGCGTCCGGATGCGTACTCTGCCAGTCTGCCAGCTGGCAGGCCGCCATCTAGTCTGTGGCGTTCGAGCAACAGGTGTCTCTCGCGTGGAGTCCCATGGAGTTCACGATCACGACCGTTAACCCGCTCGATCATGCCGAGGAGATCAAGCGGCTGTTCGTGACGCACGGCCGCAATGAATTCCCGGGCTTTTTCGATCGAGCGTACGACCCGGCGGTGCGGGCGGGGGGCGTGAGCTGGCTGGGGCGGGACCAGACCGGGCACGTCATGATGCACGTGGCCTGCTTTTCACGGCTGTTTCGGTTCGGGACGAGCGACGTGGCCGGCGCATTGCTGATGAACGCCCTGGTGGCGGAGTCCTACCGGTCGTTCTTCCCCGCCCGCGAGCTGATGCGGCGCGCCCGGGACGACATCAAGGCCCGGGGCGACGTCGATTTTCTCTACACCGACCCCAACGAGCCGGCGCGCGCCGTGCTGGAGGCCTCGGGGTTTCGCCACATCGGGACGCTGCAGCGGCTCGTGCTGCCTGTCGGCGACCGCCGCTGGCTGGTGGACGGCGCGATCCGGCTGCTGCACGCCCGAGCCCGCTTGTCTCGACACGTCCATGCGGGCCCTGACCCGATCGCGCGGCGTGCGGCGGAGCACCCGGCGACGGCGTTCGCGACGCCGTGGGGCGACTCTCCACGGCTGCGACCATCGTACGATGACTCGTTGTACGCAGCGCGACTCGAGGGGTACCCCGGTCCCACCGATACGTGGTTCACCTTCTCCCAGAACGGCGTCAGCGGGACGCCGACAGCGGGTCTACTGGTGCGTGGACCCGATGCTTCCGGTGTCGCGACGCTCCACGCGGTTCGTCGCGCGCCCGACCTGCCGCTCGGGTATGTGATGCCCGGCCTGGTTCGCGCGCTGCGCGCGGCTGGCAGCGCGCGGTTGCAGATCGTCACGGTAGCGGAGTCCGCATTCGCCGCGGAGCTGCGGCACGCCGGATTCATGCCGCGGCAGGATTGGGCGCCGCTGCTCGCAGCCCCGCTGACGGTGACCGGCGTCGCCGTCCTGGGCGCGGTGCAGCAGTGGGAGATCACGGATCTCGACTGCGACCGCTAGCCACGCGGAGCCGGCCGGCGTATCAGCGCGCGGCCACGCTCGCTTCCGTCGGGCACGTTGCGCCAACCCCCCGGTCCCCCATCGGGTGCGGTCCCGATCGGGCCAGGAGCTCGCGACCCATCCATCGGGCCACGATCGCGTTTCCGGCGGGAGAGTAATGGCCCCCTTGCATGAACCAGTCGGCGACATCGCCGCGGGCGCTTGAGTCGGCGAACGCGCGGGTGACATCCACGTATTCGAGGCCATGCGCGGCCAGCGCATCCACCAGCGGCGTGAGGAACGTGCGCCTGCCGCGCCGCGCCTGCACGACGGACTCACGGTCCGGCAGGACGGCGATGATCGGACGGGCGCCCGCTCGCTCCGCAGCTGCCGCGAACCGCTGGAACAGGGCGAGCTGGATTCGGAATGCCGATGAGGTCGGGTTGAATTCGCCGTTCCGGAACAGGCGATTCGCGGCGAAGTATCGGCGGGACAGGCGGATCCAGAAGCTGGAGAGCAGTCGGACCGTTGCGGAGTAGTCGTACAACGGTTCCCGGTAGATCGCCGGCTCGTACCAATCGTCATAGCGTCCCAGCTCGATCACGGCCCGTGGCTCGCGCTCGTACCGCTCGTAGTCGGACCGGTGCGGCGCTGGGTTGGGGAGGAGCGCGAGATCGCCCCGGCTGTCCAGCAGGAACCGCGGCTTGATCAACGGGAGCTCGCGGATCGAGATGAACCGGCGATACACATTGACGACGCGGCGCAGATCGTCCGTGGTGAACCCCACAATCACGATCTGCGGGGACAGCGCCATGCCCTCGGCGCAGAAGCGCAAGTACGCCTGATCGACACCATATCCTCCGACGCCGTAATTCAGGACCTCGAGTTGGGGAAACAACCGCTCCGTGAGCGCCGGCCACGCGGCCGAGTCGTTCACTTCACTGCCGTACACGAACGAATCGCCCAGCGCGGCGACTCGCAGGATGCCCGGGGCGGACCGTCGCCTGTAGCGTCGGGCGCCGCGCAACCCCTGGTCGTTGATCACGTTCCCGGCGTCCCGGTGACCCATGCGATAGCGCCAGCCCAGCAGCGGATCGAGAGCCAGCAAGTCGGACGAGTCCGACTCGAGCAGGCGCTTGATCCGACTGGATTGCTCGCGGAAGACGGCGCCGGTAGTGCGGATCTCCTCGGTCAGGACCGGTCGCGAAAGTTCGATTACGACGAGGGAGATCCCCTCGATCGCGGAGAAGGTCAGCGCGACGGCGAGACCGCAGAGGAGCGCGCGCCGCTGGGAGGTCGGAGTCATGCGTACGAGTGTTGGCGCGTCGCTGCATACGCAGTGCCGGGTCCGCTACGGCGTGCGCGCCATGCTTGGGGGCCGGTGGCCACGCTGTCGCGTGCGCGCGACAGCCGAAACGCGACGCGACTGAGCACGACGGATCTCCTGCTTGGTACGCCGCTCTGCGGCACGCCCGTTGCCCGACGTTCGTGGCGTACCAGTGCGCCGTCTAACCGACCGACTGGAGCAACGTGCGGACCAAGCCCGAGTGCACCTGCTGATGCATCTTTCTTCCTCTAGAACCACTGTGTCTGCCCGCCGGGGGAGGCCTCCAGTCCCGATGGAACGGGGATTCGTGTCCGGCCTGCTGAGCCGCATCAGCCGCGTGCCCGACCGTCTGCTGCACAATGGCCGTCGCCGTGCGGCGTTGGCGGCGCTGGCGGGCGCGGAGCGAGTTCCCACCTCGGTGCTGGTGATTTGCAACGGCAACATCTTCCGGAGCCCGTTCGCGGCGGCCGTGCTGCGTCGCGCGCTCGAGCTGCGCGGCCTGGGCCGCGTTCGCGTCGACTCGGCCGGGTTCGCCGGGCCGGGTCGGCCGACGCCGGCCGACGCCGTCGCGGCCGCGGCGCGACGGGCGATCGATCTCAGCCGCCACGCGTCCCAGCTCGTCATGGCGGACGTCGTGCGCGCGGCCGATCTCATCGTCGTGATGGACGGGTTGCAGCGACGCATGATCTGCGAGCGGTTCGGCCGCAGTCCACGCGGGGTGTTGCTACTCGGGGACTTCGATCCGCTCCCCGTGGCCTCTCGAGGAATCGAGGATCCGGTGGAGCAGGGCTCCGAGGTGTGCGCCCGCGTCTATGCGCGCATCGAGCGCTGCGTAGAAGAGCTGGCGCAGGCACTGGGCGGACTCACGCAAGCCGGACGCGTGATGACGCGGTAGAGCGGAGGCCAAGTCTTGTCGCGACGCGCCCGGGGCCTCTACAAATGCTCCGGGCGCTCGCCGTTCAGGTCCCAATCCCTTTCGACGTCTTCGTCCTAGCAGGTTAGCGACGGATCGATCGTGCCATTGCAAATCGCGTTGCCCGCGTAGAGTCGAATTGTCGCGAAGTATTCTCGGATGTCGTTTGCCCACCGCTGCCCATTCGCCGCCCAAACGTAGGGGGCGATCAAGAACTGATCGGTACGTCCGGTACCGTACGCCGTGCTGTCATTTATCCCCGCCATCACGGTCGTCCAGGTCGGCGACCCGTACGGTCGAGAGACGACACGCACGGCTCCATCGGGCGTGCTATTGCCGGAACTGGGCAGGACGTAGTAGGCCATCTCGAACCACGTGTTGTCTTGAAGGACGTTGTTCGAGTGTGCCCAATGCAGGGTACTGGACACGGACAGGAGATACGTCTGCGTGGGTTGCTGACCCGATTGACCTGTCCCAGGGTCGTGCCTAATGCACGTACATCACGTTCCGCTGCAGGGTGGCATCGATCAGAAACTTGTAACCATCCGAGTCCGGAGACGTTTCGATGTGAGATATTCCATCGTACCAGCCGTTGCTCTGGTAGTAGGCTGCCGTCGTGTCTGTGAACCCTTCGTTTAGGAGGAGTTGGCTGGGACCCGGAGCCGTGTACGTAACGGAGAGGTACGGGCGCGCGTTGGGATCGCTGTAACGATTGCTCGCGAAATACCGCCAGTGATCCGCCGTCTTGGACGGATCGGAATTCAACAGGAGCCCAAAGTTGGTCGCCGGATTGTTGAACCAACCTTGCACGATCGACGTCACGTTCCACTGCTTGAAGCCGAGGGTTCTGTCGACCTGCGGGCCGTCGACGGCTGCATTGATGTCGGCCTGGGCCATCGGAACGTTCCGGAAGCAACAGCTATTGGCAGTCCAGCGGTTCACGCCGTCGTAGGTGGTGCCCGTGGTTGTGGGGCTCAGCACGAACGACGGACGGTTGGATCGGTGTGACGTGGAGCACTGGTCGAGTCCGTGCAAGCCGTCAGCAGTGCGACCGCCGTCCAGACCCACCTGTTCCACGGGGACTTGCGTACGAGCCTGCGGCAGCAAGGCGTGCGCCTCATGAGATCCTCCTCTGGTGTTCCGCGCACCGCACGACCCGTCGGCCGGGTCACGGCGAGTGTGCCATTTTCGCCGCCGAAAGTGTGCAATTTGAAGTCGTCGCTAACATTAGATGGAACAAGTGACCCAAGAGTATGTGGCCGCGACGATGCGACGGGGCCGCCGCGACAACTGTGGAGTCCATACGGCTCGGGTTTCTGAAGAGCTGCTCCACGTCCTAACGAACGAATGATGGCCGCGCACCGAAAAAGCGTCCGGTAGCGCCAAGTTCTCACTTCATGTGGTGGTTTTCTGTTGGAGAACAGACAGTTGCGAGGTTACGCAACTCAGGGCGTGACGTTGAAAGAGTTGCTCTCCATGTAGTTCAAGGGCCACGCCGTGACGCGGAGCGTGTAGGCGCCGGGCTTGTCGATCCTGAGGTCAGAAAACGTCACAAAGCCGTTCACGGCGAACAGGTGGCGCGTCCCGGACAGCGTGGCGCCCGTCGGGTTCGCGCCGAGGCTGATCCAGATCGGTCCCGTGTAACCGGTCGCGACCACGCCCCCGGGGCCCAGGGCGCCGACCCGGAGAGCAGGCGCGATGATGTCGCCCGCCCGGGTAGTCCCCGGTTGCGCGAAGAAGCCGAGTCCGTTGGCGCCGTTGGGCGGCGGTGGGGGGCCAGCCGTGACGTCGAACGGATCGCTGAACGCCTCGCGTAAGCCGGGCGACGTCGCATGCAGCGTGTAGCCGGCGCCGGGCTGGTCGATGCTGGGGTGATCCCACTGCACGACCCCGCCGAGGCCCGGTTGCATCACGATCGTGCCGCCCCCCGTGAGCGTCCCGCCGCCCGGGTTGAATCCGATCGACAGCGTCACGTCACCGAGGTAGCTCCGGTCCTGGTTTCCGGAGGCGTCGTATATCGTGACCCGAACCGTCCGGATCGGTTGCCCAGCCTGGGTGATGGCGGGGTGATCGGTGAACAGCAAGTAGGGCCCGGAACTCGGCGGCGGAGGCGGAGGTGGCGCTCCGCAAGTGACGACGAACGCACCCTGGCCCGTGCCGCCGGCCGGAACGCTCACCGTGAGCGGATTCGCGCTCGTGACCGTACAGGTGGCTGGTACTCCACCGAGCGCGACCACGTGATCGCCTGCGCTGACGCCTGGGATCGTGAGGCTCGCGCTGGTCCCGATAGATCCGGCTCCATTCCCGTCGACGGTGAGAGTATACCCGCTGGGCCGATCGACGCCGCTCGTCGCCGTCGTGATCGCGATATCACCGGGCTGGGGCGGAGGGGGCCCGGGCGGCTTGACCGTGAACGGGGCGCTCTCCGCCACGGGTGCCGCGCTCCCGAACGCGGCGGCCAGCGTGTATGCCGCGCCGGCGTTCTTGATCTGCAGGTTTCCGAACGTCGCAACGCCCGCGACGGCGTCAGTCTTGTTGCCCGACAGAGCACCGTTGACGGCGTTCCCGTTCTGGCGCAGCGCGAGACTCACGACGCCGGTGAAGTCCGTCGCCTTGTTGTCCAGCGAGTCGAAGACGGTTACCACCACCGGTGGCGTCACGACGTCCCCCTGGCCGACGTCCTTTGGCTCCGCGGTGAAGGTCAGCTTCGCGGCGGGGCCGGGCACGACCGTGAACGTGTCGCTCGTGATCGTCGGCAGCCCGGCGGCCGCGGCCGTGAGGGTGTAACCGGAATCAGCCCGGTCCAGCGACAGGTCCGTGAACGTCGCCACGCCGCGGGTGGGATGCGTCGTGGGCGTACCTCGCAGAGTCGCACCCCCGGGGTTCGACCCGAGAGCGATCGCGACGGTCGTGCTGTCGACTCCCGCCACCGGCTGGCCGGCCGAGTCGACGACACTCACTCGCACGGGGCCAATGGGCCGGCCGGCGAGTGGCCTGCTCGGCAGGCGGGAGAACGCCAGGCCAACGGGAGTGCCGTTGGACGGGGGTGACGCGCCGCTCCCGCCACCGTTCAAGAGCTTGTCTAGATGGCAGCTGACGCCGAGGGCGATCAGCATCAAGATTCGTAGCGCCTTCATCAACCCCATGATTGCTGCAATCACCGCACCGGCGTGGGTTGTGTTGCCTCAGCGCGACGATCCAGCGGGCACGCCTCGCCTAGCTCTCACCAGCGTCCCGACCCTGAACAGGTTTGCTCAAGCGCGCCACGTCGTCGTGGCGCCCGTCCGACATCTTGTGGTGTCCGTTTTGTCGGATCGGCGCGACGCCAGCCGAGTGGAACCTCCTCCGCACGCGCCCGGGTAAGAGTCAGCGACTTCCACACGGGGATAGGCCGGTGCGGGGCTATGTCATGCAGCGGTCCCGGCGGTGGTGGGAAGGTCTCGTGGTGGCGACCGCCTTCGTCGCTTGCGCAAAGGGAGGGGAGACTGGGACAGGACCGCCGCCACCCCCACCGCCGCCCGTGAGCGCGGTCGAGTGTAACACGCCGCAGCCCGGATGGATCTGGTGTGACGACTTCGAGCAGGATCGGTTGAACCAGTACTTCGAGTACAACAACGCGGGCAGTGGATTCGTCCGCGCCGCCGGCGTCGGCGTGAGCCGCTCGTACGGCATGCGCGCGCGCTTTGCCGTTGGCCAAGTGGACGGAGGGTGGTTGCATCTCGCCATGGGAAAGGTGCCCTCCGGCCTGCGGCCCGTGGATGCGGGGACGGCGCTCTATCGGGATCTGTACTGGCGCCTGTATGTGCGCAATCAGCCGGGGTGGGTCGGGGGCGGCGGCTACAAGCTCACCCGGGCGATCAGCCTGGCGACGGCGGGTTGGGCGGAAGCGATGACCGCGCAAGTTTGGGGCGACCCCCCGGCGACGGGCTACCTCTACCTGGATCCCGCGTCCGGTACCGATCTGGCCGGCAATATCGTGACCACGCGCTACAACGATTTCGCGAATCTGCGTTGGCTCGGCGCCAAAGCGGGGGTGACGTCGTTGTTCGATGCGAGCCATGTCGGACGGTGGTATTGCGTGGAAATGCATGCCTTGCTCAACGACGCGGGCCAAGCGAACGGCGTGTTCGAGTACTGGATCAACGGGGCCCTCGAGGCGCGCGAGACGGGGCTGAACTGGCTCGGCGCGTTCAACTCGTACGGCATCAACGCAGTGTTCCTAGAGAACTATTGGAACGGGGGGTCGCCGGCGTCCCAGGAACGCTACGTCGATAATGTTGTCGTGAGCACGCAGCGTGTCGGCTGCTTGTCACCCTGAAGGCCCCTCGGTCCACCCCTCAAGCCCCGGTTTTGTTCAAAGCCGAAACGTGTATGATGCACCAAAACGGAGCCCCCACAACCGCTCCGGACACCCAAGTGCAGGTACTGCTGCTCCACTAACTTGCACTCTTGCGCGTGCTTGCCGCCGTTGCTACTGTGCCACGCCGTAGGGGAGCTACACAGTCGAAGAGGCTCCACTGTC
>Ga0066709_100003047_pt1 | contig 12631 bp, 13 predicted proteins | sample GraSoiAngelo_158_FD_79665 | JGI IMG/M metagenome (GOLD analysis project Ga0066709, IMG submission 79665) | Grasslands soil microbial communities from the Angelo Coastal Reserve, California, USA - 14_1009_16_30cm | ecosystem: Environmental > Terrestrial > Soil > Grasslands | place: USA... | reverse complement strand
GTGAGCACGGGCGCGCCGCCCGCTTCCAGGGCTCGCCATGTGCCCGCGTCGATTCGACCGGTCTCCGGCAGCCCGTATGCGCTCTGCAATGCCGCTACGGCTTTTCGCATGTTGTCGCTAAACACGCCGTCGATCTCGCCCGGCGAAAACCAGGCGCGATCAAGAAGCACCTGCGCGCGCACGACGGCGGCGCCGCGCGCACCGCGGGCGAGCGTGGGCGCGACCTCAGCATTCTCGATCGCCTCGGCACTGAACGTCGCGCGGCGCGCTGCCGATACGTCCTTCACCGGTCCGGCGCACAGAGCGAGCGGCAGCGCCAGCGCGCCGAACGCGGCGGCTCGACAGACAAATCGTGTAAGCATCGGGGGTCGCATGCTTGCCCCTATGGAAGTTCTGACCGAATTCAATAGGTCGAGTTGCCCAAGCCCGCTTGGATCCCGTCGCCGCTTTTAGCGCTGCCCGCGACTACGCGCGCCGACCGGGGATCCGCTCCACACTCGGGCTGGCTTGGAAGGTGATCTTCAACCGGTCCCAAGCGGCGCGGTCGGCGTCGATGCGCAGCCTCATCGCGAAGTGTCGTTGCCTGCCTCTACCTTGGAACTCTTGCGAAACCCATGCAATAAAGAAACTCATTGCACTCTTGTTGTTGCCGCTTGGTTCCGTCGCGTGGGCCGAACCCGTTGGTGAAGTCGACACGGTCTTCAAGTTCATCGGCCCGACCACAAGATCGTCGTCGACGACCACGATGACCCGAATGTCAGTGGCGTCACCTGCTATGTCTCGCGCGCCAAGACCGGCGCCTTGGGGGTTGCCGAAGACAAGTCGGAGGCGTCGATCGAAGGAATCGCAGTACGACGAACTCTCAGTAGTTTTCAATCCTGCCGCGGTGTGCTCGTGATCAGCTCAGTCGTGGGAGCACTTGCTTCAACTTCCTGACTGTTTATTGCGAGCGGGGTTTTCGACTCGTCCAGATCGTCGGCCGGTTCGCCTTCCCAACTATATCGAGTGCGCGGTGGTACGTCGGCATGCCGCAGCGCGATCGCCAACGACACGCCGATCAATGCGGCCGCGAGATGGGTTTCCCATGAGACCCCGTTCCTGATCGGCAGAATCCCCCAGACCAGAGTGCCGTACATGAAGGCCACGAGCAGCGACGCTGCAATGGCGCGCCGGTCGCGTCGAATCAGACCGGCGACGAAGATATAGCCGACGAGACCGTAAACCAGACCACTCGCGCCAACGTGGTTGCCGTCACGGGCGAACAGCCACACCGCGATCCCCGGCCCCAAGTACACGGCGGCCAAAACTCGAAACGCCGCGGTCGGGTAGAGGTGCAACATCGTCGTGCCGAGCACCACCAATGGAAGAGTGTTGGCAATGAGATGAATGAAGCCGGCATGCAGCAGCGGCGCGACCAGAATCCCCGGCAGACCTATCCATTGCCTGGGTCGGACGCCGAAACGCTCCAGCTCCAGAGCCCAACCGAGCAACGGGATGAGCCAGAGCACGGCGACAAAACCCATCGAGAGCTTTGCAGCCAGCCGGAAGTTGTCGCGGGCCCGCTCGGACCGCGTATAGGCGGGGTCGGCCGAATGAAATTGCATCCCGTCACAGAATACCAGCCAAATGTCCTACAGCAACGTCGGTCGCCGACCGATTGGCCCAGCCGCACCGATACCAAACAATCCCAAGCATAGCGACGCCTATCATCCGCACGCGCCGCACGGCCACTTAGCGCGAGGTGGCATTGACGAAATCGGCTGCCAATCGATCTTTCCGCCCGCGACTCTCTGAAGCGAGACAAATCCTTCCGCTTATTCGCAGACACCTTTCGGCGGCTGCTTCCCAGCGTCCGCTTGCAACCGCGCTTGACCTGGTGCCTATCGTTGAAGACGGATTGTTTGGCTATGAGCTCATACCTGACCGCGAAACGCACACCTACCCCATCCTAGGGTGCAACGCGGAGGGCGAGCCCGTGTTGCGCAAGACTTCGTATGGCGTCGGCGCCCCCGACGCCATGCAGTTGGTCGCCGTGAATGGTCGCCTCTTATCCCGGGGCGAACGCGCAGCGCGCTACACCGCCCAAAGACGTGAATTTCTGTTTCCCGACTGGCTCGCTGCGGCCGAGGCAGCCTGGGAGCAATTTCTTATCCTGTTTCCGGACCTGCCCCGACGGACTCCGATCCTGCGCGAGAGCATGCACCGATATTTCGATAAGGCTCTTTCGGTCGCCCACTCGCATCTGCTTCGCTGGGACCCGTTCATCCAGTTTTTTGGCCTACCCGACGAAGCGCAAATGGGCTTCGAGCTGACGGGTTCCGGTGGCGAACACGGCGAGTTGACATTTCAGCAGCCGGACAATTGGACGCTGCGTTGGAGTGCTCCCCCCGAGGTGATAAATGAAACGTGGTCGTTAGCACCGGATGACCCGGATGCGGCTATTGGCGGCAAGGGTCATGGTGACCACGATTTGCCCGATCGTCCTGCGCATGCTCGTCGGGGAAGGGATAGGCGCAAGACGCGCGGACGACGCGCGACGGATCAGCACGACCCGTAAACAGCGGAGCGTGCGCGCGCTCCTCAGCGCTTGATGAAGGGTGCGGCGTCGGTCGCGTGCTTCTTCTGCTGCTTGATCGTCTTCTTTTCCTTCGGCGTGTGCTGCGGCTTCTTCTTACTTTGCTTCGGTGGCTGATGGGACATCGTTCGCTCCTGCTGATCGCCGAGATGATGGCGCTCCGTCACTATAGGCCAACATTTCTCGATGCGCAGGTTCTTGCCGCGAGCAATTCGTTGCCACGAAGGCTGGCGGCTTTATGACGGAGCGATTACGCCTGTCAGCAGGCCCCGCAGCTCGCGCAGTTTCACCCTGATACGGGAGGCGTTCTCGCTGCCCATGCGGAGCATCATCTTCTGACCCGCCGACAACGCTTCGAGATCGGGATTTTCGAATTGGTAGAGCACGTGCGGCTGGATGAGCTCTACGGGCGCCGACATTTCCGGAGTCGCGAGCACGTTGTCGATCACGTCGATCAATCGGTCGTTGAAGTAGTCGGACGGATAGCCCAAGTCCTGATACGCCTGCTGGAACCACGGATAAAAACGCACGTACAACGCGACGAGCGTTTTCGTGTCGACCGCTTGCACGAGTCGCACGTAGGGCGTGTAGCGCGCCGCGTTGTCGCGGCCGATCATGAGTTTGCCGTCGGTGTTCGCAGTCAGAAACGAGCCCGGGACCGGCCTGACCACCATTACTTGAGCGGCCACCGACTTGCGCGGAAGGTTGTCGACGGTCGCGACGGAGCGGCGCACGATGTCCTGCGGATAAAAAAAGCGCTCGAAGCCGGCTCCGCCGGGCACGCCGGAAAGCGCCTCGCGCACGACCGCGTCGCTCTCGGCAAGCGCCGGCACGCGATCGCGATCCGCGCCGGACTCCGCGAGGCCTGCGCGAGTGCGCGCTTCGTCGATCGGATGCCGAACGGCCGGCTCTGCTTTGGCAGGCGGAGTTTCGACTTTAGCCGGCGGAGCTTCGGTCGCGAGCGGTGCCGGAGGCGCAGACGGTGCCTGCTGCTGCCGCCACCAATAGACGAGGGCGGCTCCCGCGACTGCCAGGGCGATCAACGCAATCGACCACCGCTTAGTCCCGCTTGCAGGCCGTTGCGCCAAGCGAGCGTGGCGGGTGGGGCCCTCGTCGTCGACGATCAGTGAAGAAAATGTCGGTTCGGATCCGGTTTCGGGCATCGCGTGACTCCTGTCGATGGTCGCTGGTGGAGGCACTTCGACCGCGCGCGGCAACAACAGTTGCGCGAGGCGTCATCCAGCTCGAAGCGACTCGGGCGAAAGATACTGCTGCCGGTAGTTTTCGAACGAGATCTTGTCTTTCGCCTCAATCACTCGCTGCTCGTCGAGTGATTCGTTCGCCATGCCGGCAAAGCGCGCCTCCAGGTCGGCCGGCAACGGTTCGCGTTGCAGAGCGGTTTTGTGTCCAAGCGAGTGGGTGAGCGCAAAGCGGAAATAAGACCCGTCGTAGCGTTGCTGCATTTCTTTCAGGATGCGCGCAGAAGGAAGCAACGTGGGATCGCTCACGACGCGTACGGCGGCGGCGAGCGCCTCGTGGTACGCGCCGCCGCCATGCGCTGCGTCGAGCGCTTTGGCTATTGGTGCGCACTCGGTGAGCAGCTGGCTGGCCCAGCTGCGTAGCTCTACTTTTTCCGGGCCTCGGTCCAGGCGCAGCCCTGGCTCGCGTCCGCGCGCGGCGACGCGCTGCTTGTTGCGTCCGACAGCTTTGATTTCTTCCAGCGAGTCCGGCGGACTGTCGTTGAGCAGGCAATGCAGGAGAAATACGTCCAGGAACCGAGCCGTCTCCGCTGCGATGCCGATGGCGGAGAAAGGATCGAGATCCATGGCGCGGATCTCGACATATTGCACGCCCCGCTCGCGTAGCGCGTGCAATGGCCGCTCCCCTGGCCGGACGACGCGCTTCGGGCGAATGGTGCTATAGAACTCGTTCTCGATCTGCAGCAAGCTCGTGGCAAGCTGGCGATAATCGTCGCCGTCGCGAATGCCGATCGCCGCGTAGGCCGGATACGATTTCGTGAGCGCTTCGTCGAGCGAGGCGGCGTAGCTCTCCAGGTCGTTGTAGCTGACCGCGAGCGAATCCTGCGCCTCGCTCAGGTAGCCGAGACGTCCCATCCGCAGCGAAGTTGCGTGGGGAAGATAGAAGGTCCTCGACGCCAGCTCACGCAGCTCGTGGGCGCGACCCTCGACGAAGGTTGAGCATACCGCAGGCGATGCGCCGAAGAGATACAGCAACAGCCATGCGTGACGGCGGAAATTGCGAATGAGCGCGAAATAAGCGTCATTGGCATTGGCCAGGTCGGCGAGCGGCCAGGCGTCCTCGAGCAGCGAAAAATTGTAATGAACGCCGGAAATCGTCTGCATGCGCCGGCCGTAACGATGCGAGAGTCCAACGCGATAGACGGTCTTTGCGCGGCCTACATTCGAGGGACCGAAACGGGCGATCGGGATTGCACTCTCGCCGGGCAGCTTGCAAGGCATGCTCGCGCACCAAAGCATCTCGTCGCCGATGTGACGGTAGACGAACCGATGCAGGTCTTTCAACTCGCCCAGACAGGCGTCCGCGGTCGAATGGACGCCGGTGATGAGCTCGAGCTGCGCTTCACTGAAGTCGGTGGTGATGTGGGGATGCGTGAGCGCCGACCCGAGTGCCGCCGGGTGCGGCGTCATGGCCAGCGTTCCGTCCGGCCGGACGCGCAAGCTCTCTTTTTCGATGCCGCGGCGAAGACCCACGAGGATGCCGGGCGACAGCGAGCGGAGTCTTGTCTGCAAATGGCTCATGGCGTTTTGCGGGTCAATAGTGCGTGTTGGAGCGAAGTCTGGTCAAGCGTGATCGAATTTGCCCGGCTTCGGATCGTTGGGGCCCAGGACAATACCTCAACAATACCGAAGACGCAGGGTGGCGGCGCTCTTTGGTATGATTCTTACTCAGTATTACTCAGCGGGGCGTCTATGGCTGTATCGGTCACGAGCAAGGGTCAGGTCACCATCCCGAAGCGGGTCCGCGATGCTTTGGGCATTACGCCGGGGAGCAAGGTTGAGTTCGACGTCGCTGGTGGGGGGGCGCGACTCAAGGTGCTCAAGCGGCATGTCTCTTCACGTATCGACGAGGGAGCGGCCATTCTGAATTACAAGGGACCGCGGATTCCGGTTGACCAGATGCATGGTGGAGTAGCGATGAAGAAGGCAACGAAGCGTGCGCGCCGTTGACACGAACATCCTTGCACGCTACTACCTCCGCGATGCCGTGCAGGGGCGAATTGCTGCTCGCGTGCTTTCGGCCGGCGACGTGTTCATTCCCAAGACCGTGATCCTGGAACTGGAATGGGTGTTGCGCTATGTGGCTGATCAGCCCGAAAGCAAGGTGATCGATTGCCTGGCGCACCTGATCGCGCTGCCAGGGATCACCGTCGAGGACCGCGACGAAATCGAAGCAGCGTTAAACCACTGCCGGAACGGAATCGACTTTGCCGACGCGCTACATCTTGCTGCCAGCAAAGCATGCACCGAGCTGCTGACGTTCGACGACCGAGGTTACGCGCGCCGCGCGAGGAATCTTCGCCTCAAGCCACCGGTCCACGTGCCGACACGCTGATCTCCTAGACTCGTAAATCCCCGGGGATCGCAAATGTCGGATCGACCTTCGTTGCTCGACGAGCTCCGCGCGCAGTACGAGGCTGCGCGTCAGTCGCCGCACGAACACGCCGATGTCCCGGGCTTCCAGGCAATCGACGCCCAATTGCGCAAGGCTTTTCGCTGGCTGGAAAAGGCGGTTGCGTACCTGGATGGACTGAAGCCCCCGATCGAGCATCGATTCGACCTGGGCCACGGCCTCGTGTTCGAGTCGCCGCGCCTGGGACGCGCCTACGTCGGCCATCATGAGCGGCGGATTGTCGGCTTTCCCGTGGTCGATGAAATCAACATCTATTATGAAATCACCGCTGCCAAACCGCTGACGGTTGAAGTTGCGTTCGGCGGTGAGGCGTCTGTGGAGAAGACTCTCGATGAAGCGGGACTGCAGTACACGAGCCGACGGATGGAAGATCGCGGCGGTCTCGTGCAAAAGTGCGTGATAACTGTACCGCCAGCCATTCCCTCCGCGATATCGTTTCATGCGGACTATCAAACCGGTCTTGTGCGCGTCTCTCTGATCAATGTTGATCGGTTTGATCGCGTAATTCTGGAATTTCACAGCGCTGCAATCGATGAGCCGGTCCTCGAAGATCTCGTTCGCTTCATGCTGGGCCGCAGTGCAGCGTTCTTGCACTGAGCGCCGCTCGCCGGCTTCCATGGGCAGCCGCAAGCTTGATGTACGGCCACGGTATACGCATCCGTGCCTAGCTTGCCGGCGCCGCTCCAAGTGCAAGCGAAATTTCTCGACCTTCGCGAATCGATCGCTCGGCCTCGACGCAGCAGATGACGCGCTTGCGCGCTTCTTCGGCGGTAACGAGCGCGCGACGCTCGCGCAGCGCGTGCGCAGTAAGCCGGATCTGCTCCCTCAGCTCGTACACCTCGCCGGAAATGGCGATGTCCTCGCGCTCGCATTCGCGCACACCACGCTCGAACGGGAAACCTTTGCGCTGCACGCGGAAATCGTAGCGGGGTCGATCGTCTCGGTCCATCGCGCCGGACCACGCGGCGCGGATCGCGCCTTCAGTGCCGGTGATTTCGACGATCAAGTGGTGCTCGAAGCCGGCGATGCTCTGCGTGATGGCTGCGTAGGCATTGTTGGGGAAGCGCAGCAGCGCCGAGAAGTTGTCGTACATGCCTTCATCGCGGCCGGGACGCCGGTTCCCGAACGCCCGTATGCCGAGCGGGTCGCCGTGTGACTCGAGATACCACAGCGCGAAGTCGAAGAAATGCACCGTTTCCTCGAGAATCCATGAGCCGACGCGCGCACGATCGTAACGCCAGCTTTCGGCGCCTGTGCGGTAGAAATTGCGGAACAGATTGACGTTGACGAAAAGCGGCGTGCCGATCGCGTCTTCGTCGATCAGTCGCTTTGCCCGGCCCCATTGGGTCGAAAGGCGAAACTCATGAGCGATCGAAAGGACGCGTCCGCTCGTGCGCGCAGCGCGAATCAAACGGTCGCAATCATCGCGCGTCGTCGCCATCGGTTTTTCCAGCAGGACGTCCTTGCCCGCCTGGAGTGCCGCGCAGCCGACCTCGGCGTGCAGGAAATTCGGCAGCACGATGTCGATGACGTCTAGCGCAGGATCGGCGACGACATCCTTCCATTCCATGCTCACACGGGCCCGCGGAAAGTCGCGCTGCGCGTCGGCGGCCGTCGCCGCGTTGCGGCAAGCGATCGCGGTTAGCTCAAGACCGCTGGTTTCCGTGATTGCCCGCGCATGGTGGCGTCCCCACGCGCCGTAGCCGATGAGACCGAAGCGCATTGCGAGGCTCAGGATGCCGTCACGGATTCTGTTTCGTCCACCGACTGCGATGCCAGCCACTTTTTCGCGTAGCGGCCGGTATTGCGCACGTGGGTAGACAGCAGCGCGGCGAGTCCGTCGAGATCGCTGTTGGCGGCGAGCCGCGCGATCTTGCCATGCGTGACGAGCGAGCGCGCCATCACGTCGGGCATCGTATGGACGCGCGTGCGTAGCGTGGCGATCTTCGCGGAGATCTGCGCGTACGCCTCGACGAGATACGGATTAGCCGCCGACTCCACGATCACGCCGTGGAATTCCGCGTCGAGCCGCTGATAGGCGCGAAAATCATGCGCGTCCAGCGCCTTGCGCATTCGGCTCACGACCGCGGAGAGTCCGCTGGCCAACTGCGCGTGCCGGCGGGCAATGCCGAGGCGCACGGCGGCGAGCTCGAGCACCTCGCGAACTTCACATAGCGCATCGATGTCCTCCGGGCGCACGCGAAACACGTAAGTGCCTCGCTTCGGATGGCTCTCGATCAATCCCTCCGTGCGCATTTTGAGCAGTGCCTCGCGCACCGGCGTTTTGCTGATGCCGAGCATCTGCGACAGTCGGACTTCCGAGAGATGGTCGCCGAATTTGAGCTGGCCCTCGACGATCGCCTTGCGGATCGCGTTCTCGGCAAGCTCGTTAAGCGATTGCGGGCGGCTCAGCTTTTCCATAGTCGACTTAGCAAAGCGTCTGTAGAATATGAAGTCTAGTATACGATACACTACGGCTCCAAAAGAGATTGCGAGGAGGATCGGATGAAACTTCATTCACGCGCATCGGCGGCGCTCGGCGTCTTGTTCGCTCTCTCGATGCTCGCCGCGGGCGACGCGACGGGCCAAATCCGGATGAGCATCGGCTGGGACCCACCCGCGGACGAGCATCCGATGGCAGTCGCCGGCAATGCGTTCAAGAAGCTCGTCGAGCAGTACTCGAACGGCCAGATCCAGGTGCAGGTCTACTGCTGCTTCAAGATGGGCAGCGAAGAGGAGATGGTGAAGAAGCTGCAGCTCGGCACGCTCGATGCGACGATCGTCGCGCAGAACAACGTCGGTCCGTCGTTTCGTCTCTACGATGTCTTCACATTGCCGTACATCTTTCGCGACTACGATCACGCCGTGAAGGTCCTCGACGGACCGATCGGCAAGAAGCTCTCCGAGAAGGCGGTGCAGAGCGCGGGGTTTTACGTCTTTTCGAGCACGTCGATCGCGTTTCGCAATCTCTACAACACGAAGCGTCCGATCAATGCGATCAACGATGTTCCGGGCCTGCGCTATCGTGTGCCGCCGAACCCCGTACCCATCGCGACGTACAAAGCCTTCGGCGCCGATCCGACACCGCTTCCGTGGGGCGAAACCCTCACGGCCACGCAGACCGGCATCGTCGACGGCGGCGACATGGAGCCGACGGGCTTTCTGGTCAACAAATTCGCCGACGTCGCGAAATACATGGCGGTCACCGAGCATTTCACGCTGATCGCGCCGCTGCTGGTCTCCGACAAGTTCATGAAGCGCCTCACGCCCGAGCAACAAGCGGAGGTCACGCGCGCCGCGTTCGAAGCTGCAAAGGTCGGGCAGGACGCCGAGTTGAAGCTCGAGAAGACGATCTACGGCACGCTCGGCAACATGGGCGTCAAGTTCACGCATCCCGACAAGAAGCCCTTCATGCAGGCGGCGGTGAAAGTCGTCGATGACGTCTCGAAGCAGCGTGGACCTGAGTTCGCCGATCTCGTCAAGCAAATTCAAGAAACACATTGATTGAAGGCGATGGCGCAGCCGTCGCATTCCACTCCGCGTCGCGTGCTGCGCTGGCTCGAGCGGCACGCCGAGGAAACGATCGCCGGCGCGTGCCTTTGCACGCTCACGACGCTGATGTTCGTTCAGGTCGTGATGCGCTATGTCTTTCGCTCGCCGCTGTCGTGGAGTGACGAGCTCGCCGTTTATAGCATGCTCGCGCTGGTGTATTTCGGTGCGGCGTTCGCCGTGCGCGAGCGCGCGCATATCCGCGTTCTGGCCGCGTTCTGGCTCTTGCCTCGAAAGCCGGCGCTCGGCGTGGCCGTGTTCGCGGATTTGATTTGGTTCGCGTTCAACAGCTTGATGCTGTGGAAGGGCATCGAGCTCGTCCACACCTACGCGGACCAGCCCGCGTATTCGGCGGCGCTGGAGATGAATCTCCTGTGGCCGACGCTCCTCGTTCCGCTCGGCTACGGTCTCATGTGCTTGCGCATGATCCAAGCGTATGTGCACTGGCGGCATGGAGGCGAGGCGCCGTTCGCGGTGGCCGTGCCCACGGCCGAGTAACAACCGATGCCGGATTGGCTGCTCGTCTTCATCGCGCTGTTCGCGTTTATCGCCATCGGCGTGCCGATTCCAATGTCGATCGGCGTCTCCGCGCTGGTGGGTTTCTGGCTCGTTGACATACCGGTCATCACACTCGCGCAGAGCGCGTACATGGCGCTCAACAACGTGCCGATAATGGCGGTGCCGCTGTTCGTGCTCGCCGGCGCGCTGATGGAGCGCGGCGGACTCGCCGACCGACTCGTCCGCTTCGCGCAAAGCCTCGTCGGAAACTACGACGGTGCGCTCGGCATCGTCGCGGTGCTCGCGTGCATGTTCTTCGCCGCAATCTCCGGCTCGGGGCCGGCGACCGCCGCGGCGGTCGGCACGGTGACGCTGCCGGCGATGGCACGCGAACGTTACCCCGCGGCATTGGGCGGCGCGATCATTGCATCGGGTGGCGCGCTGGGAAGTCTGATTCCACCGTCGAACCTGATGGTCATCTATGGAATCGTCGCGAGCGTGTCGATCCCGAAGCTGTTTCTCGCGGGCGTCATCCCGGGCATCATCGCCGGACTGCTGCTGATGGTGGTCGTGTGGGTGATCGCGCGTCGCAAGCGATTTCGCGGCAGCGGCCAGCGGATCTCCGCCGCGCGCGTGCGCGCCACCGCTTGGGAAGGCAAATGGGCACTGCTCGCCCCGGTGGTCATTCTCGGCGGCATCTACGGCGGCGCGTTCACGCCGACCGAAGCCGCGGCGGTCGCCGTCTTCTACGCGCTGTTGACGGGACTCGTGATTTATCGCGAGCTCACGTGGCAGGGCATCGTCGAGTCGCTGCGCCTCACCACGCTTATCTGTGGCGCCATCGTGATCATGTTGGGACCCGCAATTGCGTTCGGCCAGCTTGGCGCACTGATGCAGATTCCCGAGCAGATCGGCGCGCTGATGGGCGGCTTGGCCGATCAGCCACTCACTGTTTTGCTGGTCGTTACGGTTGTTTTCGTGATCACCGGCACGTTCATGGACTCGATTGCACAGATCATCCTGTTCACGCCGCTGTTTCTGCCGCTTGCGACGCAAGCGGGCGTCGATCCGATTACGCTTGGCATCATCATCGTGCTCACCTGCGAGATCGGCTTCCTGACACCGCCGGTGGGTGCGAATCTGTTTGTCGCGATGCGTCTTGCGCGCGTGCCGCTCGGCGCGGTCTCGGTCGCGGTGCTGCCCTTTCTGCTGGCGTACTTCGCCGTCGTCGCGCTGGTTTCGTTCGTGCCGCGCGTGGCGCTGCTGCTGCCCGAGCTGATGGGGCAAGCGGCACGCTAACCGAGCTGTGCGAAAAAATCGATGGCGTCACGCGCTGTCGCGCGGCACGAGCTCGAAGCCGGTGTCCACAATCCGCCGCTTCACCGGCAAGCCTGCAAGGCGATCGCGAATCATCTCGCCCGCGCGTTGGCCGATCAGGTATCGCGGAACGCGTAGCGTTGTGAGCGATGGCACGACTTGACCCGCTATGGCGAGATCGTCGAAACCTGCGAGTGCGATCCGTTCGGGCACTGCGAAGTTCCGGCGCTTGCATTCAAAGAGAGCGCCGACGGCGATCGCATCCGCTGAGCAGAATACGGCACGGACGTCCGGACGGCGCTTGATAAGCGTTGCCATCGCGTGGGAGCCGGCGTCCATGTCGAGCGTCGTTTCCACACATAAGCCGGGATCCAATTTGCGACCTGACCTCGCGAGTGCGAGCTCGTAGCCGCGCCGGCGGTCGCGCGCGCGGTCGTTGTCTTGCGGGAACGCGCCGATGTAGCCGATTTTTGCGTAGCCGCGCTTCACGAGGTAGCGCGTGATCTCGGCAGCTGCTTTGACATTCGAGTAGCCGACGACCATGTCGATCGGACGGTCGGTCACGTTGCCGCCTTCGACCACCGGAATCCCGGCGCGCTTCAGCATCCGGATCGTTTCTTTAGTGTGGCTTACGCCCGTTAGAAAAATGGCGTCGATCCGGCGCGAGAGAAATGCGCGCACGAGCACTTCTTCCTCGGTCGCGGAAAAACCACTTGCCCCGAGCAGCAGATGGAAACCCGCCGGCGCGAGCGCCTCGCTCAATCCCTGAATGATTTCGGCAATGAGCGAATTGGTGAGCAGCGGTATCACGGCAGCGACGAGGCCCGACTTGTTCGAGACGAGGCCGCGCGCGACAAGGTCGGGTGTGTAGGCGGTCTCCGTCAATACGCGCGTCACGCGCGCACGCGTGGCAGCGGCGACCTTGTGCGGCTCGTGCAGCACGCGAACAACGGTCATCGTCGACACGCTGGCAGCCCGCGCAACGTCCGATAGGCGCGTGCGGCCGGGGCTCAACGATTT
>Ga0066709_100003046_pt1 | contig 12633 bp, 10 predicted proteins | sample GraSoiAngelo_158_FD_79665 | JGI IMG/M metagenome (GOLD analysis project Ga0066709, IMG submission 79665) | Grasslands soil microbial communities from the Angelo Coastal Reserve, California, USA - 14_1009_16_30cm | ecosystem: Environmental > Terrestrial > Soil > Grasslands | place: USA... | reverse complement strand
GCGTCCGAGGAGGGAGAGACATGCCTGATGAGGTCTACACACTGGGCGTGTGGAGAGTGAAGGATGGGAAGCAGAGCGAGTTCATCGCTGCGTGGCAAGCCCTCGGTCGCTACTTCAATAGCCTGCCGCATCCGCCCGGCAGAGGACCCTGCTGCAGAGCGTGGACGAGCCGCAACAGTTCTACTCGTTCGGGCCGTGGCGGACGCTTGGTGACATTCAGGAGATGCGCAGCCGGTCTGAGACTCCTGAGGAGATCGGCAAGCTGATGGAGCTCTGCGAAGAAGGACGACCGGGCACGTTTCGAGTGGTCGCCACAACGTGACGCTCCGATTCGCGCGCCTGAACTGGAGTAAGTGTCAGATCCTGTGTATTTGATCAGAGTGTTCGGGCGTCCCATGCCGGCTGCTGGGGCTCGTCGTTGTGCACGATGATGTCGGCGTGATCGGTCGGGCGGGCCGCGTCGAAGTAGAGCTGTTGGGCGGGTATGTAGCGGTTGCGGTGGCGTCGCTCGACTTCGGTGGCGGATCCGAACCGCGCCTGGTCTCGGGTCCGGGCGCGATCCAGTGTCTCCTCGAACGCGGCGGACACGAAGATGCGCAGGTCCCAACGGTCAATCAGCTCCGGGCGTAAGAGGAACACGCCGTCGAAGAGCAGCACGGCGTCGGCGGGTGCCGTCGTGACCGGCTGGGACAGTGCGGTGTCCGTGCGGTAGTCGTAGACCGCCTGCTGGAACCTTCGGTCTCCGCCCGGGCCCAGCGGATCGAGCAGGACCCGGTGCAGCGCGTCGTAGTCGAAGCTGTCGTGATAGCAGGCTTCGCCAGAGTGCTCGCCGCGCCGATAGCGCTGTGATCGGGGGAGAAGGAAGCCTTCGATCGACGCGCGGATGACTTCGCGGCCCTGCGCGTGCAGGACGACGGCGAGCTCGTCGGCCAGCGTGGTCTTGCCGGCGGCGGGCGGTCCGTCGACGGCGACCCGCGTCGGGTGCGCGATCGTGACGGATCCGACCGCCTCGGCCAGGCGACTGAGCAGCTCGACGCGGGTGCCGTTGTCCAATGTTCTGCCGCCGTCCCTGCGTCGTGAATGTCGCGTCGAGCGCACCCTATGCCGGAGATGTTGTCCCATCCTGCCCGACGATGCGCTCGAACCGCGCCACAACTTCGGGGATGCGCTCCGCGTGGGTGAAGCAGAAGAGGGGACGCTTGCGAAGCGCGTCGACGACCGCGGCGCCGAGTGCTTCAGGATCCATCACGGAGGGATCCGGCTCTCCACCGCCGAGTCTGGACGCGACTCTGCCGGGCATGACGAGCGTGACGCCGATGTCCGTCCTGTGAATCGCGGACAGCTCGGCCGCGAGTCCTTCTGTCAATGCAAGGAGCCCGTGCTTGGCGACGTTGTAGGGACCAATGGTCGGTACAGGTACCACTGAGGCCATCGATCCCATGTTGAGGATGTGGGCTTCTTCGCCTTGATCGAGCATCCGTGGGAGAAACGAGCGGATGCCGTGGATGACTCCCCAGAGGTTGACGCGGAGAACTCGCTCCCAGTCGTCGAGCGGGAGCTCCCAGCAGTTACCGCTGGCGATGACACCGGCGTTGTTCAACAGCACGTGCACGCGGCCGTAGTGGTCGTAGGACTCGCGGGCCAGACGCTCGACGGCACCGGCGTCACCAACGTCCGTCGGAACGGCGCGCACGTCAGCGCCTCCGGCGCGCAGTTCGGTCGCTTCGTGGTCGAGGCGATCCGCGTCGATGTCTGCGAGGACCAGCCGCATCCCTTCGGAAGCAAACGCGTGAGCGACGCCGAGTCCGATGCCGCTGGCCGCGCCCGTGATGACAGCAGTCTTGCCCTGCAGGTCCTGCACGCTGACACCCCTGGATACCGATCTTGTCTTGCACGGCTTGCGTCATCGAGTATTGCCGTCGCGTCAGTGCGGCAACGATCGAGGACCGTAGGAGTGCCATGAAGGCCATTCGCGGGCACGAGGGCAAGCCGATGCTCGTAGACGTCGATGAGGCGCCCGGTCAGGGTGAGCTCATCACGATGTACGTCGCAGGAATATGCGCTTCCGATTTCATGTACCTGATGCTCGGCACCGAGCACGTCCTCGGCCACGAACTCGCGGGTGTGCGGGCCGACGGCACGCCGGTTGCGATCGAAGGCCTGTTCGGCTGCGGTGAATGCGAGTACTGCCGGTCGGGCCGGAACAACCTGTGCGCGCAAGCCTCGAGAATGGCGCTGGGGATCATGCAGGACGGTGGGATGGTCGAGCAGTTTCGGGTGCCTTCGCACAAGCTCGTCGAGCTCCCAGACGGCTTGGACGTAGCGAGCGCCTCGCTGGTGGAGCCAGTATCGGTGGCGTGGCACGGCGTCCGGCTCGGCGGTACATCGCCGGAAACAACGGTTGCCATCGTCGGGGGAGGCTCGGTTGGCCAGCTTGCCGCGGTGGCAGCTCAGACCCAAGGGGCAAACGAGGTCGCGCTCGAAGCGCGTTATGCGCATCAGCACGAGATCCGCGAGCGATTGGCGGTCGGCGAACCGAACGGGCTCTACGACATCGTGATCGAGGCTGCCGGCTCTGCGAGTTCCATTCAACGATGCGTCGAGCTCGTCAAGCCGGGCGGCACCATCGTGGTGCTCGGCGTTGTCCCCGGCCCGCTCGACGTTCCCTTCCCGTCACTGCTCACCAAGCAGATCACGCTGGTCGCGTCGATGGGATATTGCGGCCATCCAGGGAAGCGAGAGATGCAAGAGGTCGCCGCCATACTCGCAGCCCGTCCCGAGATTGCCGACTCCCTCATCAGTCACCGCTTCCCCCTCGAGGACGCCCCCGAGGCGTTCCGCACCGCCGGTGACCGGCAGTCGGGTGCGGTCAAAGTCGTGGTCGACATCGCGTCGTGAGGCTGCGTCAGGCGAGCTCGGGCTGCATGCCGGGGCGCTGCGCACCCAGCTCAAGTTGGTTGCCGTCCACACGGATCGGTGTGCCGTTGACGAGCACGTGCTGGATCCCGCTGGGCTCTTCGGCGGTCAGACGTTCGCCGTCCGCGGGAAAGTCGCGCACCCGCCGCACCGGACCCGGCCCGACCGTCTGCGGGTCGAAGACGCAGACATCGGCCCAGTAGCCCTCGCGCAGATACCCGCGGCGCACAAAGCCGAAGATGTCGGCCGGTTCGCCGCTCACCTTGCGCACCGCTTGCTCGAGCGGCATCAGTTGGCGCTCGCGCACCCAGTTCCCGAGCAAGTCGGTGTAGAGCGGCGCGTCGCACAGCTGGTCGACGTGCGCGCCCGCATCGGACAGGCCGAGCGCGACCTGGTCGTGGATGAGCAGTTCGCTCACCGCGTCGACGTCGTCGTTGGCGATGTAGGCGCGAAACCGCGTCTTGAGATCTTCGGCGAGCGCGAGCTCGCACATGACGTCGAACGGGCTACTGCCGCGTTCGGACGCGAGCTCGCTCACCCGCCGTCCGACCAGCTCGGGGAACCGATCCGACTCGGACACCTCGAAGGTGTCCCAGCGCGGCTTCATGTGCGAGTTCTCCAGGTCGGCGGCGGCGGCCGCGCGCCATTCCGGATCGCGGTAAGCGGCGAGGCGCACGGCGCGGCTCACCTTCAGGAGCTCCCCGAAGATCTGGCCGGTGTTGAGGCTGTACGCGTCGGCCATCGTGAACTGCATCGTGAGTGGGCGCGGCGTGACCTGAGGCCAGACGTTGGCGCCTTGAGTCAGCTTCTCCTCGTGCAGCTGCAGTTGCGGAAGATGTCGTCCGCCCGGCGCGGCGAACAGCGGCCAGAACAAGGGTCGCCCGGCGAGTGCCTGGAGCTCGTAGAAGTCGGGATAGGTGGCTTGCTCGCCCGGTGTGGCGAGCAGCGCGCCCTTGCCGGTCTCGCCCGCGGCGCGGAACAACGCGTCGACCTCGTCGCGCGCGGCGAAACGGCTCGGGACCGGCTTGCCGTCGACGCCACGGTGGGCGAACGAGAAGCTGGTCGAGAATCCGGCCGCGCCCGCTCCGAGCGCTTCGCGAACGAGCCGACTCATCTGCTCGATCTCGTCGGGCGTCGCGGCGCGCTCGTACGCCGCGTCGCCCATGACGAAGAGCCGCAAGGCGGAATGACCGATGTAGGAGGTGAAATTGAGGCCCGTGCCGCGGCGGCGGACCGCGTCGAGATATTCGGGGAAGGTCTCGAAATCCCAGATGACGCCCGCGGTCAGGGTCGCGGGGTCCATGTCCTCGACGTTCTCGAGCGTGTGCACGATCACGTCGTGATGCTCCGACCGGGTGGGCGCGATCGAGAAGCCGCAGTTGCCCGCGACCACCGTGGTCACACCCTGGTACGACGACGGCCGCAGTGCCGGATCCCAGAACACCTGGGCGTCGTAGTGCGTGTGGATGTCGATGAAACCGGGCGTGACTGCACAGCCGGACGCGTCGAGCTCGCGCTCGCCGCGTAGGTTCGGCGCGATCTCGCGGATGACGCCATCGGCGATCGCAACGTCGGCAGCGCGGCCGGGAGCGCCGGTGCCATCGAAGACCGTTCCGCCGCGGATCACGATGTCAGCCGGCATCGGCGCCTTCCTCTCCGTAGATCATGAACTCGACGAGGTTGCCGTCGGGGTCGCGCACGTACACACTCGACGCGTCGGCCTGACGACCGCCTTGCCGCTCGACGGGCCCTTCGACGATTGCCGCTCCAACCTTGTCCAGCAGTGCGTGCAGCGATTCCGCTGATCCGTCCCACACGAAGCAGAAGTCGCCGCACGGCGGCGTCGCCGCGTGGGCGCGCAGGTCGAATCCCCGCTGCCAGGTCTGCGGAAGGTGGAAGTTGATCATCTGGCCGCCGCCGACGTAGACGGAGACCGCATACGGGTACTCGGCGATGTCGCAGCCGAGCGCGCGATAGAACGCGAGCATCGCGTCGGTGTTCTGTAACGGAAACGACACGTGATCGAAGCCGCCAATGCGTTCGGTCGTCATGAGTTGTACGCGTGCACTCAGGCCGCCGGCGCGAAGCCGTACAGCCGGGCGCAGTTGGTCGCGGTTACCTTGCGCCGGTCCTCGGGCGTCAGTACGCCGAGCGTCTCGTCGATCACCTCGCGCGAGTTCGGGAACGTGCTGTCCGTGTGCGGGTAGTCCGACGCCCACATGCACGCGTCCGCACCGAGCAATGGGATCTGCTCGGGGAAGAACTCCTCCTCGAACGTCGCGTACATCTGCCGCCGGAACAGTTCGCTCGGCGACAGCTCGGGCGCGTAGTCGAGGCTCGACTTCAGCGCGCGCCACTCCATGTCGGCCCGGGCCAGGAAGAACGGCAACCAGCTGATGCCCGACTCGGCGAGCACCAAGTTCAACTGCGGGTGTCGCTCGAGCACGCCCGAGAAGATGAGAGTGGCGAGGATCTCGTCGAGCTGAAGCGGCATGATCGTCGCGAACGCGGCCGCTTGCCACTTGCCGAGCTGGTAGCTCAGACCCGACCACGAACCCGCCTTGATGTGCAGGCTGATCGGTAGGCCCGTCTCTTCGCCCGCGTTCCACAGACGGTCCCACGCCCGATCGGCGAGGTCCATCTCGAACACGTCGATGATGGCGCCGCGGTGGCCGAGTCCGGCCGCGCGCTCGAGCTCGGCCGCGGCGGCATCGGCCGAGTGACCGGGAAGGAACCCGAGCACGCAGAGCCGATCCGGCGCGACGGCGTTGAATTCCTCGACCGCCCAGTCGTTCCACGCCGCAAAACACGCAGATTGCAGGGCAGGATCACTGATGGGGAGCCCGATCGCGAGTGGCCCGTAGATCACCGACGCCGCCAGCCCGTCGCGGTCGAGGTCGTCGAGCCGCAACTTGGCGGTGCCCGCGCGGTAGCCGTCGTCCTCGATGCCCGCCCGGCCGATCGCGCTGAGCTTCTTCAACGCCTCGGTGTTCGCACCCTTGCGCCGCCCGCTCTGCCCGAGCACGCGGTCCTCGCACACCCACACCATCTGTCCGTCTTGTTCCACGACGTGCGGGCCGCGCTCGGCGTCTTTGCTCGACAGGCGTGACGACCACACGTCCGGTGGGACCGCATACATGTCGAGATGGTCATCGCAGGAATAGATGGCGGCTGTGTCCATTCAGGTCCCCTTTCGTGCGGGGTATCAGCTCACTTCGTGTTGCGCTCGCGGCCGCGCGCCAGGATCTGTTGCATCTGGTTGGGCGGCGGGCCGAGCGTCGTCCCACCGTCGACCGGTATCACGAGGCCGGTCACCTGCGCCGAACGGTCGCTGGCCAGGTAGACGGCGGCCTGCGCGACATCTTCAGGCATTCCCTGCCGCTGCAGCGGCTGAGTCAGGCGAACGACCGCGCCCATGTCGTACGACGTGATTGCGGTAGGGATGTGGCCGGGCGCGATGCAATTCACGCGGACTTCGTGTTCGGCGACGTCGATGGCGAAGCACTTCGTCAAGTGAATCACCGCGGCTTTCGCCGCCCGATACGTCATGAGTCCGGCACCGGGATTGATGCCCGCGATCGACGCGGTGTTGATGATGGAGCCGCCGCCGTGCTTCGCCATGTGGCGAGCGGCCCGCTGGGTGCCGACCATGACGCCGAGGAGGTTCACGGCCATCGCGCGCGGGAAGTCCTCGAATGTCTCGTTGAGCAACCGGGCGGATGAGGTCGGGATGCCGGCATTGTTGAACATGACGTGCAGCCCGCCGAACCGCTCGACGGCGAAGTCGACGAGCGCTTGAATCTCGTCAGGGTTGGCGACGTCCGTCCGCTTGAACGCGGCCGCCTCGCCGAGTTTTGCCGCGACCGCCTCACCGCCTTCGGCGTTGACGTCGGCGATCACGACGTTGGCGCCTTCGTCCACGAAGACCTCGACGGTGGCGCGGCCGATACCACTCGCGCCGCCGGTGACGATGGCAACTTTTTCGGCGAGCTCGTTCGCCATGGGCTACCTCCTCGTGGACATTTCTCAGACGTCCTCGATCCAGTAGTCGGGCGCGGTGTTCACGCCGTTGCGCTCGAAGATGGCATCGATCTCGGCGAGGTCCGCCGGCGGGATAGACCAGCCGAGGGCGCCGACATTGTCCTCCACTTCGGCGGGGGTGCGGCAGCCGACGAGCGCGGAGCTCATCACCGGGCTCGAGGTCGACGACCGGAGCGCCAGCTGCGCGACGCTCCGACCCTGCAGCGCGACGACGCCCTTGAGCTCCGCGACCGCGCGGATGTTGTTGGGAAAGTGCTCGGGACCGAAGAGCGTCTCGAACAGCTTGATCGATCCCATGTTCCCCTGACGGGCGCGCCAGTCGTCGGCGCTGAACTCCATGTCCTCGGTGAAGGTGCCGGTCAGCAGACCGTAGGCCAGCGACCCGTACGCCATGGTGCCGATCCCCTGCTCCTGGCAGTACGGAAAGACGTCGAGCGCCATGCGCCGGTCGAACATGTTCCAGCCGTACTGCACGACGTCGACGCGCCGCGTACGCATACACGCTTCGATCTCGTCGCGCGTGAAGTTCGAGACCCCGACGAAGCGGACCTTGCCCTCGCGCACGATGTCGTCGAGCGCGCTCATCGTCTCCTCGAACGGAACGCGCCGATCGGGCCAATGGATCAGGTAGACGTCGACATAGTCGGTGCCGAGATGTTTCAGGCTCTTGTCGATCGACGCGAGCACGCGCTCCCGGCTGCTGTCGCGCATGTTGGGCATGTCGCGATAGGCCATGCCGAACTTCGTGACGACGATGGCGTCCTCACGGCGTCGACCCAGCGCCCGGCCGAGCGCGCTCTCCGACGCGCCGAACCCGTAGCCCTCGGCAGTGTCGAAGCAGTTGATACCCAGGTCGAGCGCTCGCCCGATCGCGCGCGCGAACTCCGTCTCCTCGACGGGCCCGTAGCCTACGCCGATCTCCCAACAACCGAACCCGATGGCCGAAACCTCGAGGCCGGTCTGTCCGAACGGCCGGTACTCCACGGGGCGCTCCCCTCATTGGTCCGTCAGCGGCGGGGTTCGTAAACTAACACTCGTGTCACCGCAGGGTCCACGGGTGGTTCGCCGAGCTCCGTTCTCCGAGAATCCGCGCGTCGGGACCCGAGGACATCGCACCCATCAGCGGATTCTCGACGCGGCGCTGGAGGTCTTCGGCGACGAGGGCTATCACGGCGGCAGCGTCGACCGGATCGCGCAGCTCGGTGGATGCTCGCGAGTTTCCTTCTACCAGTACTTCGCCAGCAAGGAGGACTTGCTCCGCCAGCTCGCCGCGCAAGTGGTGCGCGAGCTGAGCGCGTCCACCGAGGCGCTTGACCCGCTGAGCCCCGACGCCGAGGGCTGGGACGCGATGCGCGTTTGGGTCGGCCGCTACGCCGAGATCTACGCGCGCTACGAGCCCGTCTTCAACGTCTACCAGACGGCGGCGCGGAGCGCCGACGTGCTGGCGGTCGACGCGCTCCGCACCGGTGAGCAAATGGTTGCGAGGATCGAGGCGCACATGGTGGCGCCGACGCTTCCTCGCCGGCCGCGTGACCCGGTCATCCGACTCGCGCTCGAGTGCCTGGCTCACGTGCTCGACATCGGCGGCATTCTCCGCTCCGTCACTCCCGCTGCATATCCGAGCGAACGCGTCGAAGTCGCGATCACCGACGTCTTGCATCGCACGTTCTTCGGTGTGCGCTCCGACGTGAACGTTCATCCACCCGCGGGTCCGCCACCGCCCGCGCTCGAGCTCGACGCAACCTCGGAGCGGTTGCAACAAGACGATCATCAAGCGTCGGTGCCGAGTCGTTCCGGAAACGGTGCGCTGGATGCGCTGCTGGCATCAGGACGCGACGTCTTTGTGAGGCGCGGCTACCACAACACCCGCGTCGACGATCTCGTCGCGGCCGCCGGCGTCTCGCACGGTGCCTTCTACCGGTACTTCCGGAACAAGGGTGAGTTCGCGCGGCTGCTCACGGCGCGCGCCACACGCGTCGTTGCAGGCACACTCCTCGAGTTCCCCGACCTGTTCGCGCCGGACGCGTCGTCGGAGCTGCGCGTCTGGCTCGGGCGTTACAACGCCGTGGAGGCCAACGAAGCCGCGATGCTGCGGGTCTGGGTCGACGGCGCGCTCCAAGACCCGGCGCTCCGGGCGCAATCCGCGCCACCGCTCGACTGGGGTCGCCGCCGGCTGGCGCATTGCCTGCACCCACGGGCGTTCGGCGACGACGAAATCGACGGCGTCGTGCTGGTCGCGCTGCTCGGCGTCTTCGGTGCGCGGCAACGGCCCGCCGCGGAGATCGACGCCGCCGCGCACATCATCGAGCGCGGACTACTCGGTCGTTGACGATCAGATTGGAGCTCTCGTGAGCACAACGGTGAACACGTCGAATTTCGACACCATCGACTACTTCCGCGCCCGGCCGCTCTACCAGAACCCGTACCCGTACCACGAGTACCTCCGCGCGCACGGTCCGGTGTGGCGGGAGCCCCATCACGGCGTCTTCATGATCACGGGCTTCGAGGAAGTGATGTCGGTGTACAACGACCCGGTGACCTTCTCGTCGTGCAACACGGTGGCGGGCCCATTCACGCCGTTCCCCGTCCCGCTCGAGGGTGACGACGTGAGCGGGATCATCGAGGAGTACCGCGACGTGCTTCCGTTCAGCGATCAGCTGCCATCGTTCGATCCGCCGAAGCGCACCGCGCAGCGGGGCCTGCTGATGCGGTTGATCAGGCCGAAGCGGCTCAAGGAGAACGAGGAGGCCATGTGGCGATTGGCGGATCGCCAGATCGACGAGTTCATCGACCGCGGCGAGTGCGAGTTCGTCCACGAGTACGCGAACCTCTTTACGCTGCTCGTCGTCGCGGACCTGCTCGGGGTTCCCGACCAAGACCGGCCGCAGTTCCGCGAGGAGCTCCAAGGCGACCACCGCCCCGTCAACAACACCGACCGCGGCATGGTGGCGCACAAGCCATTGGAGTTCCTCTACGACCGGTTCACGCACTACATCGAGGACCGTCGGCGCGAGCCGCGCGACGACATCATGACGGCGATGGCCCACGCCACCTTCCCCGACGGCTCGTTGCCGCCGGTCGATGACGTGATGCGGATCGCGTCCAACCTGTTCGCCGCGGGCGGGGAGACCACCGCCCGCCTCCTGAGCACGGCGCTCCAGTTCCTCGGTGAACGCCCCGAGCTCCAGCAGCAGCTACGCGCGGAGCGCCATCTCATTCCGGCCTTCGTCGAGGAGTGCCTGCGGCTCGAGAGCCCGCTGCAGGGGCAGTTCCGGATGGCCCGCGTTCCCACGGAGATCGGCGGCGTTTCGGTCCCCGCAGGCGCCAGTGTCTTCGTGATGCCGGGCGCGGCGAACCGTGACCCGCGCGAGTTCGAGAATCCGACCGAGCTGCGCCTCGATCGGGCGAATGGCCGTCACCACGTCGGGTTCGGGTTCGGCATCCACACCTGCGCGGGCGCGCCACTGGCGCGGGCCGAGAACCACGTGAGCTTGGCGCGCATCCTCGACCGCATGGCCGACATCAGGATCTCCGAGAAGGAGCACGGCCCGCCCGACGACCGTCACTACTTCTACACGCCGATCTTCCTCATGCGCGGTCTCGAAGAGCTGCACCTCGAGTTCGCGACCGCTTCCTGAGCCCGAAAGGAGCGATGTGGCTGCCACGGTGAGCATCGACCCGAGTGAGCTCGTCGACCCCACGCGCTACGCGCGCGACGGCTACCCACACGAGCTCTGGACGCGGTTGCGCGCCGAGGCACCGGTCGCGTACTTCGAGCCGCCGGGCTACGAGCCGTTCTGGGCGGTCACGAAGCACCACGACATCACGGAGGTCGCCAAGCAACCCCTGCGGTTCTCGAGCGCGCGGGGGATCATGCTGTTGCGTACCGGCGAACAATGGTTCGACTCCGAGATGATCGTCATGCTCGATCCACCGCGGCACGGACCTCTCCGCCGGGTCATGAGCGGGCGGTTCACACCGCGCGCCTTGCGCGATCAGCGCGCCGCTGTCGAGCGCATCGCGGTCGAGATCCTCGACGCCGAGATGCCCGAGGGTGCCGCCGGCGAGTTCGACTTCGTCGAACGCATCGCCGGGCCGTTCCCGCTGGCGGTGATCGCCTCGATGCTGGGTGTGCCGCGCGCGGACTGGCGCGGGTTGTTTCGCTGGTCCGACGAGATCATCGGCAAAGAGGATCCGGAGTACCAGCTCCCCGGCGAGACGCCCGACGAGACGGCGATGCGGGCGCGCCGCCAGATCCACAGCTACTTCCGGAGCCTCATCGAGGAGCGGCGCAACGACCCGCGCGACGACCTCCTGAGCGGTCTGCTCGGCGCCGACATCGACGGTACGCCGCTCACTGCGGAACAGGTCATCTCGTATTGCGAGCTGCTCGTGGAGGCGGGAAACGAAACGACGCGCAACGCGATCAGCGGGGGCCTGCTCGCCTTCGCTGAGCACCGCAGCGAATGGGAGAAGCTACGTTCCCATCCGGACCTGATGCCCAATGCCGTTGAAGAGATCCTGCGCTGGGTCACGCCGATCATCTACTTCAAGCGCACTACCACCGAGGACTGTGAAGTGCACGGCACGAAGATCCGTGCCGGCGACCAGGTCGCGATGTACTTCGCGTCCGGGAACCGCGACGAGGAAGTGTTCGACGATCCCTTCGCGTTCCGCGTGGATCGCCGGCCGAATCCGCATCTCACCTTCGGCTTCGGCCAGCACATCTGCTTGGGTGCGCACTTGGCGCGCCTCGAGCTCGACGTCATATTCCGGAAGCTGCTAGAGCGGCTCGACCACTTCGAGGTCTCAGGACCGGTGGCGCGTCTGAACTCGAACATCAACGGCAGCATCAAGCACGTGCCGCTGGGCTACCGGATCGCGCCTGCATCCGGAACATAAGCGTTGAAAAGCGCTGCCGCGGCGACACGGCGTGGGGCAGCACCGACAAGGAGGAGGGTGACGTGGCGACGTACGTCTTGGTGCATGGAGGCGGGCACGGCGGCTGGTGTTACGGCAAGGTGGCGCCGCTCCTGCGGCAAGCCAGCCACGACGTCTACACCCCGACGATGACGGGCCTGGGCGAGCGTTCGCACCTCTTCACCGCCGACGTCGACCTCGACCTGCACATCCGTGACATCGTCGCGGTGCTGCACTACGAGGATCTCCACGACGTGATCCTCGTCGGGCACAGCTACGGGGGAATGGTCATCACGGGCGTCGCCGATCGCGCGGCGGACCGGATCGGCCGTCTTGTCTTTCTCGACGCCGCCAATCCCATAAATGGACAATCGCTCGTCGACGTGTCGGGCCCGGTCATCGAATCCACGCGCCCGTTTGGCAAAGTGATCGACGGCGTAGAGCTCGTCCTCCTGCCCGACTCGGAGCAGACCTATGAGCCGGGCACGCTGTACGGCGTGACCGACCCCGACGACGGCGCGTGGATGGCCGAACGCCTCACCGGACATCCGTGGAAGTGCTTCGAGCAGAAGCTGGAGCTTACGAACGAGGCGGCGCTGTGGGCGATCCCCGAGTACCACATCGTGTGCACGTCGACGCTGAAGACACGGGACCCCGAGCTGATGGAAAAGGCGCGCGCCGAAGGCCGCCTGTGGGCCATCGACACCGGCCACGACCTCGTGACCACGGAGCTGGACGCCGTCTCCCTCGCGCTCG
>Ga0066709_100003045_pt1 | contig 12634 bp, 13 predicted proteins | sample GraSoiAngelo_158_FD_79665 | JGI IMG/M metagenome (GOLD analysis project Ga0066709, IMG submission 79665) | Grasslands soil microbial communities from the Angelo Coastal Reserve, California, USA - 14_1009_16_30cm | ecosystem: Environmental > Terrestrial > Soil > Grasslands | place: USA... | reverse complement strand
TCGACGCCGAGTTTCTTGAAGCCGTAAAGGTTCGCGCGGTAGTTCAACTCCGAAGGCATCAGGAGGTGCCCGCGCCCGTGCCGCGCCAGGAACGCCACCGAGCGGCCTTCGAGCTCGCCGACGGCGTAAGCGTCCGAAGGCTTGCCAAAAGGCGTCGCGACACGAATTTCCTTCACGCGCCCGAGTCCGGGCATGTTGTAGAGTCCACTTCCGCCGATGATTCCGATTTCAGCTTTCGCCATGCTCCTGGCCGCTCCTTTGCCACGATTCACGTCCCGCTTTGCGGGATCATTCCCACGACTGCGGGCATCCTTACGGCTTTGGACCCGATTTCGCGGAGGTGTCTCAAGCAAGCCGGGCGAGCGGGAACCCACGCCCCCGCAGGCTATGGGCTCGCCGCGACGGGCTGCGCGGCGATTTTGCCGTCCACCTCGGCGAGCTTCACCCACGGCGTCGCCGGGTCGTGGGGAAAAACCACCAGCGCTTTCTCCGCGGCGAGCTCGGGAAGCAGACGCCCCTTGTTCGCGAGCGTCTCGAGCGGATACAGGTCGAGACTCATAATCCACGCAGGTGAAAGGTGCGCCGACATGGGAACCAGGTCAGAGATGAAATACGCCCGCTGGTTTTCCGATTCGATTCGCACGCACTGCATGTGCCGGGTGTGCCCCGGCACGACTTCCATCTTGATGCCCGGCAAAATTTCCGTGTCGCCATCAAGGAACTCCGTCTGGGCTTCGGCCGCGGTGAAAAAATCAGGGATGTAGCTTGCGCGGTCGCGCAGTGTGGGGGCGAGCGCGTGCGCCCACTCGCCGCGCTGGATGAAATAGCGCGCGCGGGGAAACGCCGGTACGAGCTTTCCCGCCTCGCGGCTCACGTTCCAACCGCAGTGGTCGAAGTGCAAGTGCGTGTTGATGACCAGATCGACTTCGTTTAAGGCCACTCCGAGTTTCTGAAGCTCGGCGGGAAGCGCCGTCGAGTGCTCGATCTTGTAGATGCCGGTCTGCTTGGCGTTCATCTTGTCGCCGATGCCGGTTTCGATGACGATGTTCTTTCCATGCGCGTGGACAAGCAGGCACGTCAAGCCCATCCGGATGCGGTTGCGCTCGTCAGGCGGCGCCTTCTTCTCCCACAAAACCTTCGGGACCACGCCAAACATCTGCCCGCCGTCGAGCGCGAACGTGCCGTCGGAAAGCGCGTGGATTTCAAATTGGCCGAGTCTCATGCTCTCGGTGCCCGCCCCTTGGGATTGCTGCGCCCTTGTGACCGGCGGCGCTTCTCCTCGACGAGCTCGATTAAGACCCCGCTCGTGCTCGCAGGGTGCAAGAACGCGATGCGGGAATTCCCTGCCCCCCGGCGCGGCTTTGGGTCAATCAGTCGCACGCCGCTCTCATCGAGCACCCGGAGCCTTTCGGCAAGGTTCGGCACGGAGAGCGTCAGATGATGCATTCCGGGCCCGCGCTTGGCGAGGAAACGCGCGATGGGCGAGGTTGGCGAGGTCGCTTCGAGCAGCTCGATACGGCTTCGCCCAAACTCGAAGACCGCCACGCGAACCTGCTGGTCTTCGACTACGTCCTCGAAATCCGCCCGCCGCCCAAGCAACCTTTCGAACACCGGCACCGCCGCTCGGAGCGACTCCACGGCAATGCCAACGTGGTCAAGTTTCATCGCGAAATCTCGCCTCTTTTGTAGCGGCGATGTCCCCATCGTCGCTCCTGGTCATCCGCCCTGCCGGCGGTGAGGACACCGCCGCTACAGGGGTCCGTCAATCAGCGCCTCTACTATTGTGTAGGGGTCGGTGCGGTGGGCCAGGATGTCTTCCAGGCGGGCGTCAATTTCGCCGTCGCGCAGCCGCTCTCCGACGACTTTTTCAAACAGGCGCTCGCGCAGTAGCTCGATCAGGCGGGCGCGCCATTGCTCGCGTTTCCGGCCCAGGCCAAGCGGCCCGGCGGCGGCGGAGGCGCGAAATTTCTCGAGCTCGTCGCGGAGCGCGGCCGCGCCTTCGCCGGTGGTTGCTACGGTCTTCAAGATGGGCGTCTGCCGCCCGTCCGGCCGGGCAGAGATGGAAAGCATGGCGGCGACTTCCTGCACCACGCGGTCGGCGCCAGGCCTGTCGGCTTTGTTGACGACGAAAATGTCCGCAATTTCCATCACCCCGGCCTTAAACGTCTGGACGTCGTCGCCCATTCCGGGCACGAGCAAGAGCACGGTGGCGTCGGCGAGCCGGGCGATTTCCACTTCGTCTTGTCCCACGCCAACGGTCTCGAGGAGAACGATTTCGAAACCGGCGGCGTCGAGGATGGTGGCTACGTCGTGAGCCGCGGCAGCCAGCCCGCCCAGGTGCCCTCGCGTAGCCATGCTGCGGATGTAAACGCCGTCATCGGTCGCAAGCTGCTGCATGCGGATTCGGTCGCCGAGCACCGCGCCCCCCGTGAAGGGGCTGGTCGGGTCCACCGCGCAGATGCCGACGGTGCGCCCCGCGGCGCGATATTCCTTCGCGAGCTTTTCCACCAGAGTGCTCTTCCCTGCGCCGGGCGCCCCGGTGACGCCGACGACGAAGGCCCGGCCGGTTTTCGGGAACAGGCGCTTGACGAGCTGACGCCCTTCCGGCTCCCTATCTTCGACGGCGGAGATGGCGCGCGACATGGCGAGCCGGTCGCCCGCCAAAACCTTCGCTGCCCAACTGTCGAGCGCATCCGGCATGAAACAAATCTCGAAAGGTGCGCCCCATATTCATCGGGGCACGATGCCGATCCCACGCTTGCGGGACCGCCGCTACGCGCGTCGGCGACGGTCAACCCAGCCGTCCCAGGAGTTCCCGCGCAATGACCATGCGCTGAATCTCGCTGGTCCCTTCGCCGATCGCGCACAGTTTGACGTCGCGATAGAACTTCTCGACCGGGTAGTCGCGGACGAAACCGTAGCCGCCGAAAATCTGGACGGCCTCACTAGCGGCGCGAATGGCGGCTTCGGAAGCGAAGAGCTTGGCCTTCGACGCTTCGAGCGTCACGCGCGCACCGAGGTCGGCGAGCGCCGCGGCGCGGTACGTTAGCAGGCGCGCGGCGTCAATTTCCGTAGCCATGTCCGCGATTTTCCATTGGATCGCCTGAAACGAGCCGATGGGCCTGCCAAACTGTTTGCGCTCGCGGGCGTAGGCGGAAGCGGCTTCAAACGCGCCCTGGGCAATTCCCACCGCAATCGCCGCGATGCCGATGCGCCCTTTGTCGAGAATTTTCAGGCAATCCTTAAACCCTTGGCCGGGCCGGCCCAGGGTATTCGACTTCGGCACGCGGCAGTTTTCGAGAACCAATTCGGCGGTGTCGCTTGCGCGCATTCCGAGCTTTCGTTCTTTCTTGCCGGCCCGGAAGCCCGTCGCCCCTTTTTCGACGATGAATGCCGAGAGGCAGTGCTTGCCGGCGGTCTTGTCGGTCACGGCCATCACCACGGCGATGTCGGCGTAATGGCCGTTGGTGACGAAGGACTTGACGCCATCAAGCCGCCAGGTGTCGCCCTCGAGCACGGCCACGGTGCGCGCGGCGCTCGCGTCGCTGCCCGCGCCGGGTTCGGTCAGGCTCCAGCAACCGAGCTTTTCTCCGCGCGCCAGCGGGGTGAGATATTTCCGTTTTTGATCTTCATTTCCGGCGAGAAAAATGTGCCCCGCCGAAAGCGTGTTGTGCGCGGAGACGATGAGGGCGACCGAAGCGTCCACGCGCGCGAGCTCCTCGAGGATCAGCGCGAATTCCAGGTACCCGAGCCCTGCGCCCCCGTACTCGGCGGGAAAGACCACGCCCATCAGCCCCAGCCCGGCGAATTTGGGAAGGAGTTCTTGGGGGAATCGCTCCGCTTCGTCCCATCCCGCGGCGTGCGGGCGAATCTCCTTTTCCGCAAATTCCCGGACGGACTTTTGAATTCCCTTTTGTTCTTCCGTGAGCTCGAAGTCCAGGCGTCACCTCGAGATTCAACTATAGCATATCCAAAGTCGGCGGATTTCTACGGCGAATGCTGCCGTCAGTGTTGCGCGGCGGAGCGGTTTGTGATGTCATTGGCGCAGTCGAAGCCGAGGAGAAGCGTTCATGACTGCTGAGGATTTCCGGCGCATGGCTCTCCGTTTTCCTGAAGCGCGCGAGGCCGCCCACATGGGCCATCCGGACTTTCGAGTGGGCGGTAAGATTTTTGCGACCCTCGGCTACCCGGACGAGCGTTGGGCAATGGTCCGGCTTACGGGCGAGCAACAGCGAGCTTTGATCGGGGCGGAACCGAAGGTCTTCGAATTGGTAAAGGGGGCGTGGGGCCGTCAGGGCGCTACGAACGTGCGCCTGAAGCCCGCCAAGCGAGACACAGTCCACCTTGCGCTTGAGGCGGCATGGCGGAACAGGGCCCCGAAGCGACTCGCCAAACAATTTGTCTCCGACCGATAATCCCCGCGAAGTGGTGGTACGTAGGGACAGACCAATGCGTCTGTCCCAGGGCGGACACGTGGGTCCGCCCCTACGACGTGTGGGTCATGCTCTCCCGCAGCCGCCCCGCCACCGTGTTACAATGGAGCCATCTTGTCCCTCCGACAGCCATGGCGTTCGGCGGTTGCTGCGCTCGGCTTGGGTGCTCTTGCGGCCATTCCGGTTCCCGCGTTTGGCTCCGAGCAACGCGGCGGAAGCGAACTGGCCCAGGTTCGCGTCCACGCGCGGCGCGGAGGTTGCGCTCTCTTCCTCGATAACGTGCCCGCCGGGAAGACCGACGCCCAGGGTGAAGCCCTCATTCAGAACATAGGTCCGATCGAGCACTACATCCACGTGGATTGCCGTGGAGGCGCAGAGCAAGCCTTCCTGGTAGCGCCGCGCGCGGGCGAGGCGCTGGATTTGGACGCGGGGCCGACGAAGGGTCCGACGCTCACTCCTGAAGAGGCTGTAGAGGCGCGATTGAAGCTCGAGCCGCTGATCAAGGAAGCCGTGCAGTTGCGCGCGCAAGGGCGATTGGAGGAAGCCGTCGCGCGCCTGCGCGAGGTGGCGAACCTCGATCCGGAAAACTCCGACTTGCATCGTGAGCTAGGCATCACATTTTTACTCGGGAAAGAATGGAAGCGCGGCCGAGTGGAAATGCTGGAGGCAATCCGCCACGACCCCACAGACGCCGACGCCCACAACGGCCTGGGTTACGCGCTCGAGAAGATGGGCGACCTCGACGACGCGCTCAGCGAGTACCGCACCGCGACGCACCTGGAGCCGGACGACCCCTCTTACCGCCAGCACTACTTCGATGCTCTCACCAAAGTCGCCGCGAAGCAGGGAGAGAAATCGCAGAAGAAATAGGGGCACGCATGATTCGCCCTGAGACGTGAAGGGGCCGTCGCGGCTGCTGAAGGGCATGTCTCGGCAGACTGGCGGGAAGCTCACCCGCTCTCAGACCACCACCGCGCGTGCGGGCACTGAAAGAACCTCGCGAAGGACCATCAGCGCGCGCTCGCAGCCGGCGCGGTCCACATCATAATGCGTCACCATTCGCATTGTCGTAGGCGTGACGCCGTTGGCGAGCACCCCCTTGGCGGCGAGGCGCTTTGAAATCTCGAACGAGGTAAGGCTGGTTTCCGAAACGTCGAGGAAGAGAATGTTCGTCACAACTTTCGCGGGGTCGATTTGGATCCCGGGGATTTCGGCCAAGCCCTCGGCCAGAAAGCGGGCGTTATCGTGGTCAAAGTGCAATCGCTTGGGGCTGTCTTCCAGCGCCACCCGACCCGCTGCGGCGAGGACTCCGGCCTGTCGCATTCCGCCGCCAAGCATTTTGCGCACCAGACGCGCTTCTTCGATGAACTCTTTCGACCCCACGAGCATTGAGCCCACCGGCGCGCCTAGCCCCTTCGAGAGACAAAACATCACCGAGTCGAATTTGCGCGTGAGCTCGGCGGGCCTTCGCCCGAGCGCCACGCCTGCGTTGAAGATGCGCGCGCCGTCCAAGTGCACCGGCAAACCCGCCGCGTGCGTGCGGTCGACAATCTCGTCGGCGACGGCCGGAGGATAAACCGAGCCGCCGGCGAGGTTGGAGGAGTTCTCGATCTCGACCAAGCCCGTGCGCGCGCGATGATCGCTCCGGCCGCGCACTTGCGGAGCGATGAGCCCCCACGAGAGGATACCGTCCTCGGCGCGGATCGTGCGCGCGAGCACGCCCGAGAACGCCGCCATCATCGCCATCTCGTGGTTGACAATGTGCGCGCGCTCCTCGCAAATCACTTCCCGGCCCGGCTGCGTATGGACTTTGATGGCCGTCTGGTTGCCCATGGTGCCGGAGGGGACGAACAGTCCCGCCTCGCGCTCGAAGATTTCCGCAGCCCGGGCTTCCAGCCGGTTAACGGTCGGGTCTTCGCGATAGACGTCGTCGCCGACTTCCGCCTCCGCCATCGCGCGACGCATGGCCGCCGTGGGCTTGGTCACCGTGTCGCTGCGCAAATCCACCACTGATTCAGACATGGTTCTCGCTCCGTCCCTCAATTATACGTTCAACAGAAACTCCTGGAAGACTTCATTCGAGACCAGGTACGCCTCGGCCCGTAGGCGCACTCGTCCATTTTCGCGCGTTAGCAAATGCCGGGCTGTGAGCTCTCGGATGATACGCTCCACGGTTTTCTCCGCCTCCCGGCCCCAGCGTCGCCCGACGGCCTGGAACTCGACTCCGGCGCTTTCGCGCAAGCCGAGGAAGAAAAATTCCTCCAACTGCTCCATATCGGTCAACCGGCGGAGTTTCTCGATGGGCGAGTCGCCGCGCTCGATCTTCATTCGGTAGTCGGCCGCCGAAGTGGCGTTTTCCCAGCGGCGCTCCCCGTCAAAAGAATGCGCGCCTGGGCCGAGCCCTACGTACGGCTCGCGCCGCCAGTATTTGCGATTGTGGCGGGACTCGAAGCCGGGCAGCGAGAAATTCGAGATTTCGTACTGCGCGTACCCTTCGCGCGCGAGAAACGCTCGAGCTTCTTCGTAGGCGTCGGCCATAAAATCCTCGCTCGGGAGGGCTAGAGCCTGGTAGCGCGTACCGTGCCGTAAGACCTCATTGCCTAAACGGCTCTTTTCGTCAACTTCGAATAAGTAAACCGAAACGTGCTCGGGCTGGAGAGCGGCGGCGCTCGCCAAGCTGTCGCGCCACGAAGCCAAGGTCTGATGAGGCAAGCCGGCGATGAGGTCGAGGCTGAGGTTCTTGAATCCGGCGAGGCGCGCTTGGCGGACGAATTCCCGTGTCTGGTCGGCCGAGTGCAGGCGCCCCACGGCGCCGAGCTCCAAATCAACAAATGACTGCGCGCCAATACTTAGGCGGTTGATTCCTGCGCGCGCCGCCCACTCGAGAAACGGTTCGTCGGCCGAGCCTGGCGTCGCCTCCATCGTGAACTCGACGGAATCGGCCCGCTGGAAGCGCCGCGCCAGCGCATCGAGAACGCGCGCTAGGCGAGTCGGGCCCGCAAGCGGCGGTGTTCCTCCGCCAAAATAAATCGAATCGGCGGGGAGAGCGAACAGATGCGGGCTGATGCCCTCGTCGGCGTACCAGCCCGGCAGACGTTGGATCTCTTCCACGAGCGCCGACAGGGTGTGGTCAATCGCCTCTCTCCGCTCCACACTCGAGCTGAAATTGCAGAAGCTGCACTTCGACGCGCAAAAGGGAACCTGAATGTAAATACCGACAGTTTCCATGTTGCAACATGCCGTCCCGGTCGGGGATGTATGCCCTTGTCCGGCGAGATGGCGAAGATCGCGTTATGTCATGCTGAGCCCGTTCGCCATTCCGCTGCGAACGGCCCTGAGCGCAGCGAAGGGGCTCAGGGTAAACTTCGCGAAGCATCCCTATTCTGTTGGCGAAAAAACGGCCAAGGGATTCTTCTCCCGCGACTGCGGGATCAGAATGACAACCAAAGCGCCCCCTCGTCTGATTTCTGAATCCAGCGGACGCGGTCGGGCGCAGAGGTCGCAACTCTTCAGAATATAAGCGCGCTTCTCAATCGCTGACGATCTTGACCCGCAGCTCGCGGCGGCGCGGCCCGTCGAACTCGCAGAAGAAAACCCCCTGCCAGCGGCCGAGCACGAGACGCCGATCTTCAATCAGCAAAGATTTCGAGGCGCCGATGAGCGAGGCCTTCAAGTGCGCATCACAGTTGCCGTCGTTGTGGTGGTAGTCGTCGCGGACCGGCGCCAGGCCCTCCAGAAACTTGTCCAGATCTTTTTGAAGCGCCGGATCGTCGTTTTCGTTGATGAGCAGCGCGGCCGTGGTGTGCGGGACAAAGACGTGGCAGACGCCGCTTCGGACGCCGGACTCCTCGACGAGCTTGTGAAGGCGCGCCGTTATATCTAGGAATTCCACACGCGAGCGTGTCTCAATCTGGAGCGTGTGTGAGTGAGGCGCCAGCCGCTCCGCCGGCACGATTTTTCCAATTTCCACAGTCATGGCCGCCTCCTCTCAGCCGCCTGTTCGTCACCCTGGAGCTCGTGAGATTTCCGAATTATATCGAACCCATCGCGAAGCCGTTTAACCGACCGGGAGCTGTTCCACACGAAGGCCATAACCGCGTGCTGCTCGGCACTGGCGGTCGTCGGCGGAAACAAGCAAATCCGCGGACCATTCGGCGGCCGAGGCCACGTGGAGGGAATCCGAAGATCGCAGTGGCCAGCGCTCCAGAAGGGCGACCACGCGTGCAACCACTTGGTCTGTGAGGTTGATGACGCTGGCTTCCTCAATGTCTTCAAAGAGCGCCTGCTTGGCCTTGAGGTATTGCTGCGGCAAAAGTTTTCTTTCGCGACGGCGCCTTGCAAGCGCAGAAATAACTTCCGTGACACAGACCACCGAAACGCCCAGTGCCGACGCCGAGGCCAAAATTTCCTCGAGGCGATCGCTCCCGGGCTCTTCCATGTAGCGCTTGGCGAGCGCCGACGAGTCGAGAAAAACGTTCAAGGCGACGACCGCCTTTCTTTCAAGACCGCCCGACTGAGCGAAGCGCCCGCCACCACCAGGCGAAGGCCGGCGCGCTTCCATGCCAGCCTGGCCTCGCGCCGTTGGGCAGGCCCGATCCTGGCAATGGCTTTGCCATGGCGAAGCACGCGGAAGCTCTCTCCTTTTTCGACCAGATCCAGGACGCCAGAGGCATTCTTGCGAAATTCGCTGAATGTGACTGTCTTCATGTCTTGCGCCTCCAACTAATTCGATCCCATTGTACGGCTTCGTACATTGCAGTGCAAGCATCGCTGGCCCCGGCAAGCCGCCCTTCCAGTCTGCGGCTTTTCGCGACCGAACAACCGCGGAGTTTGTAGATCGACTCACAGTTTTCGGCCCGTCTAATAAACCATCACGTGATGTTCGCAGGAATCCGTGCGGATGGCTTCGAGGAGCCGCTCGAGCAACCCGTAGCCGGCGCGGCCGAGGAAATAGATCCCGGAGACTTCGCGTTCCTGAAGCGACTTCGCAGGCGCCAAAAACCTTGCCAGGGACTGCTCGTGACGGGCCAGAAGTTCGGAGCGTTCAAGCGTGGCGCGGGCGATCTTTCCCTTCAGCCGCCCGACCTGGTAAAGCATCTTGTCGCGCGCGTGGCCCACCGAATCCACCAACGTGGGGTCAATCGCCGCCACCTCTTTCTGCAAGCCCTCGAGCATTTCGCCGAGTTCCTTTTCGCTCCGCTCCAATCGCTCCGCCCAACCGGCCGAGAATCCATTCGAAGCCACTTTGTTCGAAAGCTGCTCCTCGCCTTTCCAGGCGTCTTCCACGGTCGCTCCGTACTTTTCCATCAGCCGTTCTATGCGCCGATCCACGAGCGTAAAGCCGGCGCGCGGAAAAACTACGGGCTGGGGCCGATTGCCCAGCGGCTCGTAAAGGGCCAGCGCCTGGCCGAAATAAGCGAGCTCGGCCGCTCCCGCCACATAGGCGACGGTTGGAAGGAGCGTGTCTTGAACCACCGGCCGGAGCAACGCGTTGGGTGTGAAATTGAAAGGGTTCGATTGAACCTGCTCCTGAAGCAGGGAGGCGGAGATGGGCTTCGCGTCGTCAACAAAAAACGTGCCGTCGCGAAAAGTCACCGGCTGGCGGCTGCCATCACAGAAAAGGAACAGGGTTGTCGAGTCATCGGCAATGTGGACTTGCGCATGATAGCCCGCGCGGACAAGAGCCTCCGAGCGCGCGAGAAGCCGCCGGCGCACGGGTTCGGCTTCGCGAAGTGCCCGTTCGTAGACCGGCCGGGCGAGTCGGTGAACGGCCTCGTCGAGCGGGTCGAGCAACACCACGCCCCAGGGCGCAAACAGCTGCGCCATGAGCCGCGCGAAGGCGTTGCCCCAGGTCTCCCCCGGCTGGTAGCTCGCGCCTAAATCCGCCATCAGGCGGTCGCGCGGCTCGCCTGGCGGCGTCAAGTCTTCCAGCCGTTTCAAGATCTCGGTAATCGTGGCCGTCAGACGGATTCGGCCCACGGGCGCGCGCGGGGCGGGCGCCTGGCCGGGGTCTTTTAGTTGAACCAGATTGTATTCGTCGTCAAGCGTCTTCGCCGCCGCCACTTCTTCTAGATCGTGGTCCTCCGTCGCGAGCCAGAACACCGGAACGCACGCAAGACCTTTCTCGGTCAAGTGCTCGGCCAGGCGGACAGCGGTCAATGCTTTGTAGAGGGTAAAGGCTGGACCTGAGACGAGGCCCACTTGCTGGCCGGTGACCACGGCGAAGGTGTCGGGGGAGATCAAGCGGCGAATATTCTCGAGCGTTTTCTCCGAACATCTGAACGTGCGGTTTTGAGCTTCCAGTATGTCCACAAGCGCGCGGCGGTCTCCAAATTTTCCGCGCAGCTCAGTGGCCGCGGCCATGTATGCCGAGGGCTCGAAGGGGCGGCGGTCGTAGAAACTGTTTACGCGCTCGAAATTGTTCAGGAAGTCGAGAAACAGCGCACTCGACCGCGGCACGCGTGCGTAGGGAACCGTTGTCATCAAGATTCCATCCTACACGTCCGAGCAGAGCGGCTCAACCTGACGGGGCCTCCCGCCTCGGTCATCCGGAATTGGAGAGGTGTGGGTTTCGGACATTTCCTCCTGCTCTCGCCATCGCTTGGATACCGACCCTAGTTCAGATGCAGCGGGGACTCTTGCGTTTCGTCAACCACGGTGAAATTAAAGCGTGGTTGCTCTCCTTAGGCTTCGATCATGAACTGCCGCCGCCCAAATGCGTTTGCGGCGATTCGCAGGGCGCGACCAGCAAGGGAAAAGCAGATCCCTCGCTGCGCTCGGGATAACAACCTGCGCCTTGGGCTGGAAGGATGACAAATTGGGCCTTCACTTGGCCGCCTTATGCCGTCATTCCGAGCCCGTTCGCCATTCCAATGCGAACGGCCCTGAGCGTAGCGAACGGGCTCAGGGTAAACTCCGAGAGGAATCTGCTCTTGAAGCTGGGGAGTACGCGGAGTGCTTTCCTATGGCCTGAAGCGCCCTTGCCCACGTGGCCCTAGTATTCCAGTCCGGAGTAAGCTTCGCGAAGCGCGGCGGCGACGAGGCGCCGCTCGGCGGCATCGAGTGGGATGAGCGGCGAACGAGGGTCGCCGCCCGAGTATCCGCACAGGTCGAGCGCTGCTTTGACGCCCGCGACGCCAAACGGCAGGCTGATCTTTTCACCTAGCGGCAGCAAGCGGCGCTGATATTCCTTCGCCTCACGAATCCGCCGTTGGCCGAACGCATGGTAGAGGCCCGCGCACAGGTCCGGAGCAAAGTCCGCTTGGCCGAGGACGGCGCCCGCGGCTCCGGCTCTGAGCGCGTCGAGGAGGATCAGCACGGAGCCGACCAGCACCTTGAACCCCGGCCGCACTCGAGACAGGACTTTCCGGACGAATTTGATGTTCCCGGAACTTTCTTTCAACCCGCGAATGTTCGGGTGGCGGGAAAGCGCGACGATGGTTTCAACCTCGATGTGGACTCCCGTGAATTGCGGAATGGAATAGATGAGCACCGGGCGGTGGACGGCGTCGGCGACCCGGAGGTAGTGTTGCCGGACCGCCGGGGCGTCCATCTTGGGCTTGTAGTAGCCGGGCGTCACGACGAGCAGAGCATCCGCGCCGCGCCGGCTCACCTCGCGGCTCAGGCGAATCGTCTCGGGCGTGCTCTCCAAGCCCGTCCCGACAAGCAGCAGTTGGGGCGGGCGCACAACACGTCTGGCCGCTTCAACCAGCCTTAACCTTTCGCGCCAAGTGAGCAGCGGCGCTTCGCCCGTCGAGCCGCAAACCAACACACCGGGCAGCCCCGCGTCAAGGAGGCGAACGAGGTTCGAGCGAAAGGCGCCCAAGTCCAGTTCCCCGTGCCGGTCAAAAGGCGTGACGACGGGAGGGAAAATTCCTTTCAGGCGTGCGATGGTTTGCTCACGGTTCATGAATGGCTTTCAGCGATCAGTCGTATGCTGTCCCTTGTCCTTCGTCCTTAGCCCCTTGCAAAGCCGCCCAATACGGATTGCTGAAGCGCCGCGCGGTTCAAGTCACCTTCCCGGCCACGGACAAAGGTCCAGGGACGATTGACGGTTTCATCTGATGCAACTCCTGGATGCTCATCACGCGGACGCCCGAACTTCGCTTCGCGCGGATGCCGTTGACGGCGGCCTTCGCAGCCGCGAGCGTGGTAATGCAAGTAACGCCGTGGTGGACGGCAGCCCGGCGAATGGCTTTCTC
>Ga0066709_100003044_pt1 | contig 12634 bp, 8 predicted proteins | sample GraSoiAngelo_158_FD_79665 | JGI IMG/M metagenome (GOLD analysis project Ga0066709, IMG submission 79665) | Grasslands soil microbial communities from the Angelo Coastal Reserve, California, USA - 14_1009_16_30cm | ecosystem: Environmental > Terrestrial > Soil > Grasslands | place: USA... | reverse complement strand
TCGAGCAACGGCATCAACAAGCTGCTGCGCATCAACCTGGCGGGGGAGGGCCTGGCCCGGCTCGCGCAGCACCCCGATGTGGCCTGGATCGAGCCCTACGTCCAGCCTACCGCCGATAATTCCATCGCGCAGTGGGTGGTCCAGACCGGGCGCATCGGCACCTTGAACCGCCGGGTGTGGGACATGGGCATCCACGGCGAGGGCCAGGTCGTGACCACCTCGGACACCGGGATCGAGGTCGGGCACGACATGTTCAGGGATCCCAGCGTGAGCCTGACCACGTTCGGGGACTATCCCACCCACCGCAAGGTAATCGCCTACAAGCTCGGCTCGTCGGATCCGCTGGTGGAGTTCGGCGACCACCTGGCCGCCGCCTACCACGGCACCCACACCGCGTGCAGCATCGCCGGCACCGACGACGGGATCAATGTCGACGACAGGGACGGGATGGCCAAGTACGCGAAGATCTATTTCATGGACATCTCGGGCACGGGCCTCAGCAATGCCGTGGACCCGTTTCCGGACCTGAACGACCTCTTCCTCCCACCTTATCTCGGGAACGCCGGCGGCGCGGCGCGCATCTCGTCGAACTCCTGGGGCGCCGCCGTCATGGGCGACTACGACCTCAACTCCCAGCAGGTCGACCAGTTCATGTGGAACCATCCCGATTTCCTGATCTTCTTCTCCAACGGAAACTCGGGGGGCGTTAACACGGTCGGCTCGCCGGCCTCGGCCAAGAGCTCGGTGGGCGCGGGCGGGACGAGAAATGGCAACGTGTCGAACCAGATCTACTCCTCGACGAGCCGCGGCCCCTGCGCGGACGGGCGGCGCAAGCCCACGATCTGCGCGCCCGCGCAGGGGATTAGCTCCGCATACACCGCGCCCAGCAACTACCAGTCGCTCTCGGGCACCTCGATGGCGAGCCCCATCATGGCCGGAGCCACCGCGCTGCTGCGCCAGTACTGCACCGAGGGCTGGTATCCGACCGGCACCAAGGTGCCGGCGAACGGGTTTACCCCCTCGGCCGCGCTCCTCAAGGCGATGGCGGTGAACTCCGGCGACAACGACGTGACGGGTTTCACCGCCCCCGACAACAACATCGGCTTCGGCCGCATCGACTGCGACAGCGTGCTCTACTTCGCCGGCGACCAGCGCCGCCTGCTCCTGGTTGATTACACCGCGGGCCTCGGTCACCTCCAGTCGATCGAGTACCAGGTCAACGTGACCGACGGCACCATCCCCCTCGAGGTCACGCTGTGCTGGACGGACTACCCGGGGGACCCGATCGGCACGACCCAGCTCGTCAACAACCTGAACCTCACGGTCACGAACGGCAGCCTCACCTACAAGGGCAACGTCTACTCGGGCGGCTATTCGGCGACCGGAAACGTCTACGATCCCTACAACGTCGAGGAGGCGGTCCGGATCAAGACCCCCTCCGCCGGCCTGTGGACGATCCGGATCGACGGCGTGAACGTTCCCTTTGGCCCCCAGCCCTTCGGTCTCTGCATCACCGGCGGCATCGGCACCAACGCCGGGATCGTGACCCTGGACCGCGCCTCCTACGGCTCGGCGAGCACCGTGGAGGTGCAGGTCACCGACACCAACGCTCCGGCGAGCGTGAGCGTCAGCCTGTCCTCGCCCACCGAGCCGGGGGGCGAGCCCCTTACCCTTTCGGGCTCCAACGGCGTCTACACCGGCTCGCTCCCGCTTTCTCCGTTCGCGGGCAGCGCCGGCAACGGGACCCTCCAGGTGTCGAACGGCGACGTGATCACCGCCACCTACCAGGACGCCTCCCCGGCCGCCACCGTCACCGCCGCCGCGCGCGTCTCGATCGCGCCGCCTCTCATCACCCAGGTCACCACCGCCAACCAGGGGGGCGGCGACGTGGTGGTGCAGTGGACCACGAACTCCAACTCGACCTCCAAGGTCTACTACGGGACCACGCCGTCGCTCGGGCAATCGAGCGCGCTCGATCCCGTCGCGGTGCTGTCGCACCAGGTGCTGCTGTCGGGCCTCACGGTCGGTCAGACGTACTACTACGACGTCGAGTCCCAGGATCTGAACGGCAACCTGACCCGCGATGACAACGGCACCGGGCACCACGTGTTCACCGTGCGTCCGGTGGGAGACATCCTGCTGGTCTACGACGGGCCCGGCTACGAGCGCGATGTGCGCTACCAGACCGCTTTCGCGGGCACCGGATGGACCTACGACAACTGGAAGGGCCCCCTCTCCAGCAACCCGGTCGTCGGCGACCTCACCGAAGGGATGAGGGCGTACAAAGTGGTGTGGTGGCAAAACGGACTGGAGAACTATCCGCCGTTCTCCGACGCGGCGCGCGACGCCCTGACGCTGTACCTCGACGGTGGCGGCCGGCTCGTGACCGTGGGGCACGACATCGGCTGGGCGAACGCCGACCCGACATCGCCGTTCTACAGCGCCGAGCGCGCCTCGTGGCTGCAGAACACGCTGCACACCTCCTTCCTCTCCGATCCGCCTCCGCCGGGCTGGCCCGTCGTCACCGGGATCGCCAGCGACCCGATCTCGGGCGCCTACACGGCGGGCGCGCCCTACGGCGAGCATCGCTCCGGCGCCTCGGGCGACGAGATCGCGTCGGTGCCGGGCGCCGGCACGGCGAATTACACCTGGCTCAGCGGCGACGTCTCGCCCGACTACTGTGGCTTCCGCTGGGAGAGCAGCGGGCCGCTCGGCACTCCGGGATCCGGCGTGTGGGGCGGAGCTAAATCGAGGCTCGTCACCATGTACTTCGAGTGGTCCGGCGTCGAACCGGCGGAGGACTTCTCGGGCATCCGCGAAGACATCATGAGCAAGACGCTGATCTGGCTGCTGGGACGGGACAAGCCCTCCGTCGCGGTGACCTCGCCCAACGGCGGGGAGACGATCACCGCCGACAACGCCTCGATCGACTGGACCGAGTCGACCTCCGGAGGGACCGGCGTCGCGAGCCGCACGCTGGAGTACTCCGTCGACGACGGGCAGTCCTGGGTCACGATCGCGAGCGGGGTCGGGGCGAGCCCGTACAGCTGGAGTCTCACATCGATTCCCAACACCACCCGCGGGCGGGTGCGGGTGCGGGTCGCGGACAACGGCGCGCCCTCGTTCGCCGGCCAGGACGAGAGCGACCAGGTCTTCGCCATCCAGAGGGCGAACGGCGATGCGGTGGGCCCGGTGGTGGTGGCCGGCTCGATCCAGGTGAGCCCGGACCCGGTGAACAACCAGGCGGCCGCAACCCTGACCGCCACCGTCACGGACGCGGGCACGGGCGGGGCCGACGTGGCGATGGCCGAGTGGTCCTTCGGCGCCACGCCCGCCGCGGCGGGCGTGGGGCACGCCATGACGGGGAGCTACACCTCGTCGACCGTGGCGGTGAGCGCCGCCCTCAAGACCGGCAGCTTCTCGCCCGGCACGTGGACGCTGTGGGTTCGCGGCCGCGACGTCCATGGAAACTGGGGCCAGGCCAAGGGGCTGCCCGTGGTCGTGAACGGCCCGCAGCCGACGGATGCGTCGGGGACGCCCAGGGTCTTCGCGCTGGCCCAGAACGCGCCGAACCCGGTGCTCGAGAGCACCACGATCACGTTCGCGGTCCCCGAGGCGGGCGAGGTGTGGCTCGCCATCTACGACCTCCAGGGTCGGCAGGTGAAGAGCCTGTTCCGGGGCGATCTCCCCGCGGGGGTCCACACCGCGGCCTGGAACCGGATCGACGAGGGCGGCAAGCGGGTGGATCCGGGCGTCTACTACTACCGCCTCCAGGCGGGCGGCAAGACCTTCGAGCGCCGCATGGTGGCGTTGCGCTGAGGGTCGCCGCGCGGAGCTCTGGGCTGCTTTCCCCGGGGCTCCGCTTCGTCTAGTGCCTGCGGCGCGGGGCCGCGAGGCGGCCACGCCGCGGCGGCGCATTTGAATTCCGGCCACTCAATCCCGAGAATGGGCCGGCGCGGGCCCCACTCCACATGCGGCGGGCTGATCTCTCCACCTTCGCGGGGCCGCGGCTAACCACCAGACCTGACGCGGGACGCGATCTCCGGCGCCCCGGCGCCGCCGATGGGACGTGCGGGGGCCGAACATGACGCTGGTTGTGCAGGCTGCGTCCGACCAGGGGCTCAAGCGCCCCCACAACGAAGACACGTTCGCCTGCTGGAGCTCCGACGACCCTCGTGACCGCGATCGGGGGGCGTTGCTCGTGGTGGCGGACGGGATGGGGGGATCGCGCGCCGGCGAGGTGGCGAGCAAGCTCGCCGTGGAATCGGTCCTGCGCACCTACCGGGAGGGGCGGGACGGCGTCCTGGCCGATCTCCTGAGCTCGATCGAGAACGCCAACCGCACGGTCCATGAGGCGAGCCTCGCCCGACCCGAGCTGCGGGGCATGGGCACCACCCTTACGGCGGCGGTGGTGCGGGAACGCGAGGTCTACGTCGGCCACGTGGGAGACAGCCGGGCCTACCTGGTGAGCGGGGGAGGCATCCGCCAGCTCACGCGAGACCATTCGCTGGTCGCGCAGCTGGTCGAGAGCCGGCAGATCACGCCGGAGCAGGCGCGCACCGATCCGCGGCGCAACGTGGTGACGCGGAGCGTCGGGGTGGGCGGCTCGGTGGAGATCGACGCCGAGCGCGTCGAGCCGGGGCTCCAGGATGGGGACACGGTGCTGCTCTGCACCGACGGGCTCCATGGCCTCGTGACCGACGAGGAGCTGGCCCGTGCGGCCTCGGGCGCCGATCTCCGGCGGGCCTGCGACGACCTGATCGCGCTCGCCAAGCAGCGCGGCGGCCACGACAACATCACGGTGATCCTGGCCCGGGTGGGATAGTCGCCCCTGCAGCGCACCATCCTCACCACCGTGCTCTTCGCCGTCCTGGCGGTGCTCGTCACCGCGGTCTCGGCGTGGGTGGCCTACGGCCGGGTGCGCTCGGCCCTCGAGTCCGAGTTCGAGCGCCGCCTCGCTCGCGTCGCCGCCACCGCCGCCTCGCAGATCGAGCCCGAGCTGATCCACGAGGTCCGCGCGCGCGGCGAGGAGAGCGCGGGATACCTCTCGGTCCAGGTCCAGCTCGTGACCCTGCGCTCGGCCACCGGGGTGGATGACGCTTCGCTCATCGACTCGACCCGGGCCACGCTCGTCGATGCGCGCTCGTCCGAGGGAGTCGAGGGCCTGGCGAGCAGCCTCGACTCGCTGGCGGGGCCGGCCCTGGCCCGCGCGCTCGGGGGCATCCCCGCCGTGTCCGAACCGTTCCGCCGGGGCGGCCGCGCGCTGCGGGCCAGCTTCGCCCCCATCCGCTCGCCGGGCGGGGCCGCCCTGGGCGCGGTCGCCGTCGAGGCCGAGGCCGCCTACCTGCCGGTGCTCGACGCCCTCGGGCGCACCCTGACCGCGATCGGGCTCGTCACCGCGGTGGCGATCGCGGTGCTGGCCGTGCTCATCGTCCGCGCCGCGACCGCGGCGGCGACCCTGGAGCGCCGGCTCTCGCGAGCCGAAAACCTGGCAGCCATGGGACGCCTGACCGCCACGCTGGCGCACGAGATCAAGAACCCCCTGGCGATCATCCGCGGCTCGGCCGAGCGGCTCCGGATGCTCGACCCCGAGGCGCAGCGCATGGCGACCTTCGTCATCGAGGAGGCCGATCGGCTCTCGAAGACCGTGGCGCGCTACCTCCAGTTCGCGAGGGTGGGCGAGGAGCCGCGCCAGGGCGGCGACGCGGCCACGGCCCTCCAGGCCACGCTCGACCTGCTCGAGGGCGAGCTCGGGGCGCGCGGGGTCATGCTGGAGCGCGCCGGAGGGCTCACGGCGGCCCCGGTCGGACTCGACAACGAATCCTTGAAACAGGTCTACCTGAACCTGATCCTCAACGCGCTCGAGGCGATGCCCGCCGGAGGCCGGCTCCGGATCGGCGAGGCCGAGCGGCATGGCCGGATCGAGGTCAGCATCGCCGACGAGGGGGCCGGCATCCCGCCCGACGTCTTGCGGCGGGTGGGAAGTCCGTTCTATACCACCAAGGCTCAGGGGTCGGGTCTCGGGCTGTTTCTCGCCCGGCGGCTGGTCCGGGCCTCGGGCGGGGATCTCCACATCCAGAGCCTGGAAGGCCGGGGAACGACCTGCACGGTGCGGCTGCCACGAAGGAGAGCTTGAGCGTGCGAGTGCTGGTGGTGGACGACGAGATCAAGAACGCCGAGCTCACGGCGCTGGCGCTCCGTGACGCGGGGCACGAGACCGAGTTCGTGAACGGCGGCCTCCCGGCGCTCAAGCGTCTCGAGGCGGCGCCCTTCGAGGCGGTCGTCACGGACCTTCGCATGGCGCCGCCCGACGGGATGGCGCTGCTCGGAAGCATCAAGCAGCGCTGGCCCGACGTGACCGTGGTGCTGATGACCGCCTACGCCAGCATGGACACGGCCCGGCGCGCGCTCAAGAGCGGCGCCTACGACTACGTCGACAAGGAAGGCGAGTTCCGCGAGGAGCTGAAGAGCATCCTCGAGAAGGCGGAGCGCGAGCGGCGGCTCAGGGCCGACAACGAGCGCCTGAGCGGCACCGTGGACCAGCTCACCCGCGGCCTCGCCACCATCATCGGGGGCTCGCGGGCGATCCAGCAGGCAGTCGAGCTGGCGCGCAAGGTGGCGGCCACCGACTCCACGGTGCTGCTCCGCGGCGAGAGCGGCACGGGCAAGGACCTGTTCGCGCGGGCGGTCCACTTCTCGAGCCGCCGCGCCGCCGGTCCGTGGGTCAAGGTCAACTGCGCGGCGCTGCCCGAGAGCCTGCTCGAGAGCGAGCTGTTCGGCCACGAGAAGGGCGCCTTCACCGGGGCCATCCGCCAGAAGCGCGGCCGGTTCGAGGACGCCCATGAGGGGACGCTCTTCCTCGACGAGATCGGCGAGCTGCCGACCTCGCTCCAGGTCAAGCTGCTGCAGGTGATCGAGGAGAAGACCTTCACGCGCGTGGGGGGGAACCAGAGCGTCAGCGTGGACGTGCGGATCATCGCCGCCACCAACCGCGAGCTCGAGGAGATGGTACGGGAGCGACAGTTCCGGGAGGACCTATTCTTCCGACTCAACGTGTTCCCGATCCGGCTCCCGGCGCTGCGCGAGCGCCTGGAGGACGCGCCCGCGCTGGCGGAGTTCTTCCTGCGCCAGCACGGCGCCTCCGCCGACAAGCTGACCCAGGAGGCGCACCGGGCCCTGGGGCGCTACAGCTACCCGGGCAACGTGCGCGAGCTCGAGAACGCCCTGGAGCGGGCCCTGATCCTGGCCGGCAGCGATCCGATCGGGGTCGAGCACCTCTCGTTCGCGGAGCCCGAGGGCGCGGGGCCGGGAGGGCGCGCGGCGGCGGGCGCGGGCTGGGTGCCCGAGATCCCGCCCGAGGGGTTGTCGCTCGAGCTCCTCGAGCGGGAGCTGATCGTCAAGGCCCTGGCCCGCGCGCGCGGCAACAAGAGCCAGGCGGCGCGGCTGCTTGGGCTCACGCGCCGCACCCTCTACTCGCGCATGGAGCGCCACGGCCTGCGGAAGCCTGGCGAGCCCGAGGAGGGGGGCGACGAGGAGTCCCCGGGGGACCAGGCCGCGAACGCGGCGGGGCGGGGGGACACGAGACCATGAGCCTGGTCCGCGGCCTCCTGTTCGACAACCTCGGGCTCAAGCTCGTGGCCCTGCTCCTGGCGGTGGTCGTCTACCTGCACGTCTACACCGAGCGCCCTTTCACGGCGCTGATCTCGTTCACGCTCCAGCTCGACGGGCTCGCCGACAGCCTGTCGCTCTCGGGACCAGTGCCGCCCGCGGTCCAGGCCGAGCTGCGCGGCACCGGCAAGCAGCTCATCCGGCTCCGGCTCACCGAGCCGCGGCTCAAGATCTCGCTCGACGGCGTCGCTCCCGGGCGGTTCGAGCGCACGGTGAGCGTCGAGGACTTGCCGCTCCTGGCCTCCGATCGGCTCGAGGTCGAGCGCATGGTGGGGCCGCGGATGATCGACCTCCAGATCGAGCGCAAGGTGCGGCGCCGCATCCCGGCCGCCGCCCGCGTCGAAGGCTCGCCCGCGGCCGGATTCGTCTGGCAGGACCGGCCGATCGTCGAGCCCTCGACGGTGATGGTCCAGGGCCCCGAGAGGACGGTGGCGCGCCTCGACAGCATCCGGCTCGATCCGGTGCGCATCGAGGGCCGCCGGGACACGGTGCGCTTCCAGGTGAGGCCACAGACCCTGCCCCAGTGGTGCTCGGCGGATCCCGCGGCCGTCTGGGTCACCGTCCCACTGCAACGCCGGAACCTCTGAAGCGATGGGGGACCGGCAGGGACCCTCCAGCAAAAAAGCGCGCCTCGAGCGTGGGAGCTCGAGGCGCCGGGTTTGGAGATGGGGCGGGGGTGAAGCCGCGCCGGAGATGGCAGGCTGGCTGGGTAGGACGCGACTCCATGCGTCCCCGCCACAGGGATTGGATGAGCAGGTGCCGTGCCACGGGATGACGGGGTTCGGGCCCCCTACGATTACCAAGATTACCAAGCTCATGGAGTCGCCCGGGCCGCGCCAATCGTCGGGAGGGAGCCGTCGGCTCATGCTATTCGCAAGCAATGTGGGTCCACATTGCACTGTCGATACCGGGCGAGCCGTCATAACCGAAGTGCACCGGTTCTACCAAGGCGCATCTAAGGCAGGTAAAGGCCGACCCGGCAATCACCCTGGCTCGGGAGGCCCCCCCTGAGAGCGCAGGGCTCCGGGCCCATTTTCCTTGGAATTGTGAACGCCCTTGACAGTTCCAGGGGGTCTGCTTAACCTTGAGTCCAGAGCTGGGAAGTTTGGCACACGCCTCACCGACTCGACTCCGAACCAGCAGCCCTCGCTAGCCCCGGGCGCACTTCTTCTCCCCAGGAAAGACCGAATCGCATACCGCCGTCTTCCGGCTCTCTATCTTGGAAACCGTTGCAGGTCGCCGCGCATGTCATCTGTCAATCACCATAGAATCTCGCAGCAACTGGACCTCTAGCCCCCCGGCCCAAGGGCCCTGACGGGTCCCGTGCCCTCCGGGCGATTCCGAGCCCGCACCTTCCGGTCGCCGGCTCGGACCAACGCCGCAAACTCCTAGAGGCGGAAAACGCGATGGAAACGCAGATCACCCAGAACCAAATCGCCCAGACCATGGAGCTCACCGAGCTCAAGGGAAAGACCATGGCCGAGCTCCTGCATCTCTCCCAGGAGCTCAACATCCAGGGCACCAGCGGGCTGCGCAAGCAGGAGCTGATCTTCAAGATCCTGGAGGCGCAGACCGAGAAGAACGGCCTGATCTTCGCCGAGGGGGTCCTGGAGATCCTCCCCGAGGGCTACGGCTTCCTGCGCTCGCCCACCTACAACTACCTGCCAGGGCCCGACGACATCTACGTCTCGCCCTCGCAGATCAAGCGGTTCGACCTGCATACCGGCGACACCGTCTCGGGTCAGGTGCGGCCCCCCAAGGAAGGCGAGCGCTACTTCGCTCTGCTGCGAGTCGAGGCGGTCAACTTCGAGAGCCCGGAGGCGGCCAAGGACAAGATCCTCTTCGACAACCTGACGCCGCTCTACCCGCAGGAGAAGCTCAACCTCGAGAGCAAGGACCGCTGCATCGAGACCCGGATCATCGACCTCCTGTGCCCGATCGGGAAGGGGCAGCGCGCCCTCATCACGTCGCCGCCCAAGGCCGGCAAGACCATCCTGCTGCAGAAGATCGCGAACGCCATCACCGAGAATCATCCCGAGGTGATGCTCATCGTGCTGCTGATCGACGAGCGCCCCGAGGAAGTGACCGACATGCAGCGCACCGTCAAGGGCGAGGTGGTGTCGTCGACCTTCGACGAGCCGGCCGAGCGCCACGTCCAGGTGGCCGAGATGGTGATCGAGAAGGCCAAGCGGCTGGTCGAGCACAAGCGCGACGTGGTCATCCTGCTCGACTCGATCACCCGTCTGGGCCGGGCCCACAACACCGTGGTGCCGCACTCGGGCAAGATCCTCTCGGGCGGCGTCGACGCGAACGCCCTCCAGCGCCCCAAGCGCTTCTTCGGCGCGGCGCGCAACATCGAGAACGGCGGCTCGCTCACCATCATCGCGACCGCCCTGATCGAGACCGGCTCGCGCATGGACGAGGTGATCTTCGAGGAGTTCAAGGGCACCGGGAACAGCGAGCTGGTGCTCGACCGCAAGCTCTCGGACAAGCGCATCTTCCCGGCCATCGACATCAACCGCTCGGGCACCCGCAAGGAGGAGCTGCTGCTGCCGGCCGACGTGCTCCAGCGGGTGTGGATCCTGCGCAAGTTCCTGAACGAGCTGAATCCGGTCGAGGCGATGGAGTTCCTGATCTCCAAGATGGCGGACACGAAGACCAACAAGAAGTTCCTGGAGAGCATGAACCAGTAGGGCAGGCTGCTGGAAAGCCGGATGCCCGAGCTACAGGATGCGGCGGTCCTGGTGCCGCTGTTCCGCGACGACCAGGGTGAGCTGCGCCTCGTGCTGGTGCGACGCGGCGAAGGCGGCATCCACGGCGGGCAACTCGCGTTTCCGGGAGGAAGGCGCGAGGCCGACGACCGGACACCGCTCGACACCGCGATCCGCGAGGCCTGCGAGGAAACCGGGCTCTCGCGAGACGCGATCGAGGTGCTCGACCGCCTGCCCGTGATCGAGACCCTGACCACCGGGTTCCGGATCGCCCCGTTTCTCGCACGCATCCGGCCGCCGGAGCGCTGGCGGCCCGCCGAGGGCGAGATCGCCGAGGTCCTCGAGGTGCGGGTGGACGATCTCGCGCTCCCCGAGACTCACGGCGAGGCCCTCGAGAAGCTCGCCGGCTGGACCGAGCCGCGGCTGATCCCCTTTTACCGCGTCGGTCCCCATCGCCTCTGGGGCGCGACCTACCGGATCCTCCACCCGCTGATCCCGCGCCTCACCGCAGGCGAATGGAACCTGTGACGGCGCCGCGGCCGGTGCGCGGCGTCTCAGGAGTTCGTCTGGACCTCGAATTCCCGCGCTTGGACGGGATTGCCGTCGAGGAAGATCTCCAGCTTGTACTTCCCCGCCGCCAGTCCGCGCGGCACCGAGATGTGGAACTCGGTCGCGGCCTCGCCCGTCGGCGAGATCCCCTGCTCCGTCTCGTTGAGGACCTGCCCATCGGGGGAGGTCCACCGCGCCTTGAGCATGGCGTTCGGAGACGTGCCGGTGGTCCGGACGGACGCGTAGATGACGTCGCTCGGCTTGAAGGCGGTCAGCACCTCGGTGACGTGCTTGTCGCCATCGATCGAGCGACCCAGGTCCACGGCGGTCACGGTGATCCCCGCGGGAGCGGGAGCCTGGTCAGCCTGGCCCTGTAGGGGCGAAGCACTGGACGCGTCGGTGGCCTTGGTGTCGTCCGCCTTCTTGGCGCACGAGGGCGCGGAGACGGCCAGGACCAGCAGCAATGCGAGCAACCAGCGGGAGCGTCGATCCATCGGGGTGTCCTCCTCCCTGGAATGCCGGACTCGAAGGAAGCGCCACTGCCGCGCCCTTCCTCGACCCCGGCGTGGATGTCGAAGTATGGCAGGCGCATTATCCGGCCGGCCGGCCGCGGGAGTAAAGCGCCGACGGAATTTGGCCCCCCTTGAGCCGTATGGCATACTGCTCTGCCCGAGTTGCCACGCGGCCATCCCGTAGCGTGCAGCCGGGCAAAGCAATACCCGCTTCGGGCCTCCGGAAGGTGCCGGGGGCGTTCGAGGCGCCCAACCGAAAGGAACAGAACGTGAAAGCCGGCATCCATCCCGTCTACAAGCCCACGCGGATCGTGTGCGTGTGCGGCAACGTCATCGAGACCCGCTCGACGGTCGAGAAGGACGAGCTCCACGTCGAGATCTGCGCCAGTTGTCACCCGTTCTTCACCGGCAAGCAGAAGCTGATGGACAAGGCCGGGCGCGTCGAGCGGTTCCGCAGGCGCTATCAGAAGGCGGAGCCGGCGACGAAGGCGGAGCCGGCGACCAAGTAGCGTTCTTCTTCACGGCCCCCGTCGGGCTCGGCGTCCGGCGGGGGCCGGTGCGCGCCCGGCGATGGGCCGCTGGCGCCCACGCGCGCCCGAAGCGGGCCAAGCCCAGGAGATCGACGTGCCATTCCTGCCGGTCGGCGGACAAGCGGTGCTGGAGGGCGTGATGATGCGCTCGCCCTCCAAGGTCGCGGTGACGGTGCGGCGCGGCGACGGCTCGCTCGCCACCATGGAGCGGCCCTTCAGCTCGCTCACCCGCCGCTACCGCATCCTCGGAATCCCGGTGCTGCGGGGCGCGGTCTCGCTGTTCGAGACGCTCTACCTGGGAATCAGCGCGCTCAACTTCAGCGCCGAGGAAGCGACGAAGGACGGCGCGCCCGCGCCGGGCGAGAAGTCCTCCTCGCTGCCGGGCGCGGCCCAGATGCTGACCGTGGTGCTCTCGCTCGGGCTCGGGGTCCTGCTGTTCGTGGTGCTCCCGGCCCGCCTCACCGCCTGGCTCGGCTTCACCGACCGCATCGCCTTCGGGCTGGTGGACGGCCTGTTCCGGCTGCTGGCGTTCCTGACCTACCTGGTGCTGATCAGCCAGTGGCGGGAGATGGCGCGCGTGCTCGGCTACCACGGCGCCGAGCACAAGGCCATCCACGCGCTCGAGAACCGGGCGCCGCTCACCCCGGAGAGCGTGCAGAAGTTC